>Ga0070698_100006099_pt1 | contig 13125 bp, 13 predicted proteins | sample KBSK1502metaG_FD_65477 | JGI IMG/M metagenome (GOLD analysis project Ga0070698, IMG submission 65477) | Corn, switchgrass and miscanthus rhizosphere microbial communities from Kellogg Biological Station, Michigan, USA - KBS K1-50-2 metaG | ecosystem: Host-associated > Plants > Roots >... | reverse complement strand
GCAGCCCGCCGACCGCCCCGAGGCCCCCCGGGTGCCCACCCCCCGACCGCCCAAGGGCTGAACGCGCGACGGTGGGCGAGGCGGCTGGCCAGCCAGGCCAGCGCCTTGGCGGGAAGCGATGAGCGTGGGCAGTGGCCAACGGGACCAGACCTCCTGGCAGGCGTGAGCACCTTGCCGATGGTCTGGTCTCGTCAATGGCAGGGCGTACGGAGCATCACGGACACCCTCATTGAGATGAGGGCGAACAGCACCAGCAGACGAGTCGCATGCGGGTGGACCGCCCGGCCGGCCTGCTCCCGCGTGGCTGATCTCGCTTCCCAACCGGAATCGGTAGAGGTACCACCGGCCGCTTCGCGCGCATCTTCGGCTCCGAAAGAGTCTGCCACCGACTGGGTGCCTGCGCTGTAGGCTCCGGTTGCGTGCGACATCCCTCCGGCACGCCAAGGGAGGAACCCTCGATGTACGAGCCCCAGCCGGCTTCCGGCTCGCTGCTCGCCGAGTCGGTGCTCGTGGTGAACCAGAAGCTCAAGCTGGTCGAGCTGCGCAACGAGTACCACGTCTACGACCAGCACGGCCGGCCCGTCGGGACCGTGCAGCAGGCCAGGCAGACCCCGCTCGCGTTCCTGCTGCGGTTGTTCAGCGACCTGGACGTGGCACTGCCGATCACCTTGCACTTCATCAACGCGAACGGCCAGGAGGAGCTGGTGCTCCACAAGCCGTGGTTCCGCTGGATCTGTTCGGTCCGGAAGCCCGACGGGACCGAGCTCGGCAGGATCGCCAAGCAGATCCGCTTCGGCAAGGCGCGCTTCGGGCTGAGCGACCCGGGCGGACGGCCGCTCGGTGAAGTACGGGCGCAGAACTGGCGCGCCAAGGACTTCGCCGTGCTCGACGCGGGTGGCCGGGAGATCGCCAGGGTCACCAAGAAGTGGGCCGGGCTGCGGGAACTGTTCACCGATGCTGACAACTACGTCGTTCAGGTGGACCCGGCGCTCGCCGATCCGCTGCGGAGCCTGGCGATCGCCTCCTGCCTGGCGGTCGACGTGATCATGAAGCAGAAGGACACCGGCAGCTAGGCGCAAGCGTCGGCTTGCGGTTGCCCCGTCACCGCCCGCCAACCACTCCCAGCCGGGGGGAGGAGCTGCGATGGCAGCGCCGCGACAGAAGATAGCGACGGTGAACCGCCTCATGGCAGTCCTCGACACTGCCGAAGCGGTCGCGACGGCAACCAGCGAGCTCGCCCGCGCCGGATTCGGGCCGGACGCGATCACGGTGCTGGTGGGCAACGAGGACGCCGACCGCATCGACAGCATGGGCAAGGTGCGCGGGCGCTGGACGCGAGCCTGGCGCCTCCTGCAGTTCACGCAGACAGACCAGATGGTCGACCTGGTGGTCTACGAGGCCGCCCTGCGAGACGGCCGCAGCGTCTTGGCCGTGCACGCGCGGCGCATGAACGACCGGGAGCGGGCCAAACGGGCACTTGCAGCCGCGGGGGCTCACTTCATGAACTTCTTCGGGCGGATCGCGACGGAAGACATCTCCCGCTGGCGCGGCAAGGAACTCCCGATCCCGCCGTATCTGCGCCGCTGAGCCCATGGACTACCGGCGCTCGCCCGCCGGATGGACCCATGCGGCCTGGTACAGGGCCCACTCCTGGGGCGTGGTCGTCCAGTCCGCATAGATCGCCAGCCCGACGGGATGGGACGGCTGGTGGTCGAGGCGGTCCAGCCCTCTCCTCGTCCCGCGGATGGCGCTTCGGAGGTTCTCCGCCCACGGGAAGGGCTGTCCCTGTGTGTAGGTGGGCACCCCGACGAAGACCGTGACCCGATCGCCGACCAGCTCGGTGACGTGCTCGGCCTGCCACGCGAAGTGCCGGCCCACCAGCCAGTCCGCGGGCAACTCGGTGTCATAGGCCATGATCGCCACCTGGTCGACCCGCTCCGCCGGTGTGGCTGCTGAGGGCCCTGAACGGGCGCAACGCCGTGTTCGCTCACTGCGGCTCGAAGACCCAGCGGGTTGGCGAACCCCTGAAGTCGCCCTCGGTCAGCCCGAACGCCCAGCGCGGCTGCACCCGGATCGTGGCGTTGACGGCGGGATCCAGCAGTTCGATGGAGTAGTCCGTCTGGTACTTGGCGTTCTCCAATGCAAGCATCGTCGTGAGCGCCTCGGGGTTGGTGATCACCTCGGCAGTCCCCTCGACGATCACCGGGTCCGCCGCGTTCTCGGTGGTGACCACACAACGTGGGTCGGCGGCGAGGTTGCGTGCCTTCCGCGACCGCCGGCTGCTCGAGAACCAGAAGGCCCCATCGTGCCAGACGCCCCAGACCGGCATTGCATGCGGGCGCCCGTCTGGCCAGCGGCTCGCGACCCAGTAATTGCGCGCGGCGACAAGCCGCTGCTCCGCCCATGACCACGGCAGCAGACCGCTTCCCTCGGCGGGGCCGACGATGCCGTAGCCGGGCATGTACGGCCGACTGGCTCGTGGCGTGTCCATGGCCAACCTCCGTGACGACGACCTTGCGGCCCATGATGCCGCGACGTAAGTTAGTCGCTTTGCGGCTTCTGGTGGCAGAAAGGTCTCGGCGATGCAGATCGATCCCGCCACTCTGACTTCCAGCATCGGCGACCTGTACGGCCTCGACCTCGAGCGTGGCCTGGCTCCCACGTTGCAGCAGGTCGTCCTGGCAGCCAAGACGTTGTTCAGAGTCGACGGGGCGGGACTCATGCTCGCCGACGCCGACGGCACCCTCCGTTGGGCGAGCGCGTCGGAGCAGCAGGCCCAGCTCGTCGAGGAGGGCCAGGAGCGCCTGGCGCAGGGGCCCTGCGCGGCTGCGTTCGCTCAACGCACGGCGACCTCGGTGCGGAACGCCAAGACAGAGCCTGATTCCGAGGGTTCCCGCTCGCTGCTTCTCTCCGCGGGGATCCACGCGGCGGTCAGCGTCCCCGTCGAGGTCAAAGGTGGACCGATCGGCACGCTGGATATCTACTCGAGGACACCCCGCGAGTGGGACGACAGCGAGGTGGGCGCCCTGCAGGCCTATGCCGGCATTGTTTCGAACCTGCTCGGAAGCGCTGCCGCCGCCCAGGTCAAGGGCCGGCTCGCCGACCAGCTCCAGATCGCTCTCGAGCACCGGACCCTAATCGAGCAGGCCAAGGGCATCCTCATGGAGCGCGAGCACCTTGACGCCGCGGCCGCCTTCGAGCGATTACGAGCGGCAGCCAGATCCTCCAGTCGCAAGGTCGCCGACGTCGCCCGCGACGTGCTGGCTGGCGGCCAACTCCCCTCGCGGCAGGTCGAAAGGTCCTGACGAAGCCGGTCCGCGGGCGTTGCGCTGACGCAAATTCGCGGCCGGGGAGCGGCGGACCCACTCCCCGGCCATGTCACAGCGCCTGCCCTCTATGACGTCGTGACTTCCTGGACCTTGTCCTTGACCCGGTCGGCGACCGGCCCGAGCCTCTGGTCCTCGAGCCGGGTCGTTCCGGCGATGGCGTCTTTCGCCCGGGAAGTGGTGCCGCCGACCTTCGTCTTGACGGTATCCATCCTCTCGCTGACGGCCTCCCTGGCCCGCGAGGGCACGTCGGCCTTGTGGCCGATGGCATCGACTGCCCGTGACCCTCTGACACCCAGCGGGAATCCTCGCTGCGCCAATCGCCACACACCTCGATCGTCGGGTCGAGCTCGGCGAGCAGGCCGAGGCTGGCCCAGTGCGTCGTGGCAGGGCGTGCGCCCACGCGCCGAACACCTCCCACGGTCCCACCGCGTCCAGCTCCTCCACATCGTCGAAGAGCAGGATGCCGATACGCTGCATGCCGTCACCCTCCCATGATCGGGAGCCCGGGGGACAACACTGCGCGGGTCTGATCTCCACGCGCGGCAGCGAGGTTCAGGAGTCGAGGCCGAGGGCGGTCGAGATCGCCTTTTGCAGGGCGCCGAAGGCGGCGTCCAGGTCAGCCAACCGCTGTTGCTGGACCGCGGCCGCGCGGCGCTCCATCCGTGCCGCGGCCTGCTCGCCCCGCTTGGTATGCCAGGCGGCCATCCGCTCGTGCTCGATGGCGGTTTGCTCGGTCTGGACCTGGACTTCATAGAGGATCGATCGGACCCGTCCTAGCGCCGGCATGATCTGGTCCTGCATCGCCAGCAGTGTCATCGCGCTCGCCTCCCCCGTGGCCGCTTGGCCAACCCGCCGTGCGGGCCTGGCCGGGGCGCGTGGCTCCTGCAGCCCGAGCTGCTTGCCTGTTCTGAAGAGCGCGGCGCATCCTGCCGGCGTTACCTTCGGGCTCAGTCGGAGCGCTGGACCGCGTCGGCGAACTGAGCGACGGCCTGGCGGACCGCGCCCGCGGCCTGGGGGCTGATGCTGCCATCGCGGATCAACTCCTCCGCTTTGTGCTCCAGCTCCCTGAGCCTCTTGCGCGTGCCGTTTTCGTGCCCGTCCTGGACGGCACGCACGACCTCCTCGGCCTGGTGCAGCAGATCCTCGCCGGCCTGGTCGATCGTGCCCTGCCGCTGGCCGGTGCTGACCACCTGGGTCAGGTTCGCCATGGCTACAGACACGCTCGGCTGGGGCCGGGTCGTCGCCGTCGTGGTCGTCCGCGCGGAGGCGGTGGTGGGTGTCGACGGCGCGGTTGTTCCGAGCCCTGCCTGCGGCTGGACTGTCCCTGAGCCGCCGTCCCGCAGCGACCACACCGCCACTCCCACGACCAGTACCGCCCCGGCCAGCAGTGCCCAGCGGGTCCGGCCCGGTCGGCGCGCCCCCGACCGGACCGCCCGCGCGGCAATCACCGCCGTCGTCGCCGAGGCAGAGGGGCTCACCCGGCTCCCGGTCGGGTCGGTCACCGGGCCGGCGAGCTGCGGCCAGAGCGGCACCCCGCCGCCGCTGTCGCGGACCACGCGCGCCAGATCCTGGCCCATCGCGGCGGCGGTCTGGTAGCGCTGGGCGGGCTGTTTGGCCAGGGCGGTCATGACCACGGCGTCCAGCTCCGCGCCGACTTCCGGGTTGCGGCGGGAGGGTGGCTCAGGCGGTTGGCTGACCTGCCGTGCGACCACCGCCAGCGGGCTGTCGCCAGGAAACGGCGGGCTGCCGGTGAGCAACTCGTACAGCACACAGCCCAGCGCATACAGGTCCGAGCGCCCATCCACCGGCCTGCCCTGGGCCTGCTCGGGCGACAGGTAGGGCGCCGTGCCAAGCAGCGGCCCGCCGACACCCGGCGTTGTGGTGGTGGCCGGGGCCTTGGCGATCCCGAAGTCCATCACCTTCACCAGGCCCGCCTGGTCGACCATCACGTTGGCGGGCTTGATGTCGCGGTGCACCAGCCCTCGGGCGTGCGCGGCCTCCAGCGCCAGGCAGACCTGGTGGGCGACCTCCGCGGCCAGCCCGGGTGGGAGCGTGCCGTGGCGGCGGAGCAGGTCGGCCAGGGTCTGGCCCTGCACGTACTCCATCACGATGTAGTGGAGGCCGGCCTCGGATGCGCTGTCGAAGATGGCCACCACGCCTGGATGGCTCAGCCCGGCCGCCATCCGCGCCTCGTGGCGGAACCGTTCCACGAAGTCGGGGTCCTGATCGTAGGGTGGGCCGAGCACCTTGACCGCCACCGTCCGGTCCAGTACCCGGTCGGTGGCCTGGTACACGCTGGCCATCCCCCCGGTCCCCAGCCGGGGACCAAGTTCGTAGCGGCCCGCCAGCAGCCGTCCTTGGAGTCCCATCACGGCGGCAACCCTACCTGGCAGAACCCGACCAAGGCCACGCCGTTGCCCGAAGGGCCCGCTGGGCAGGCAGGAGAGTCCCGCCGCGCTACGGGCGGTGAGCACCCCTGGGGCGCAAGCCGCTCGATGAGCGCGGCATCTGGCGGGACCGGTCGTGGTCAGGCGGCTCGTCTCCGTCGCAGGCGGCCGAGCAGCCCGCCGGCGACCTGGGCGGGACGCTGCTGCTCGCCCATGCGGGCATTGACCACCAGCACCGCTCCGGTCAGGGCGGGGACGACCCATTGCAGCGCTTGCAGGAGCCGCTGCGGGCGGGAGACCGCTGCCGGGGTCTCGCCGGCGGGGGTGGTGGCATCTTGGACGGGCACCGTGCCGGCCTGTTCGAGCTTGCGGCCAAGCGCCCGCGAATAGGCGGTGGCGGCCAACGCGGCCGCGGTCAGCGCGGTCTTGGCCGCAGCCGCTCGGCCGACGCCCGGCTGGCTGGCCAGCCGGCCCTTGTTGGCGATATCAAGGCGCTGCCTGGGCTCGGCCGCCTCCACCACCCGTTCAGGGCCACGGCGCCCATCAGCGACCCGCCGAACCAGGCCGCCAGTCCGACATCGTGCATGGCACGGGAAAGGTATTGTCAACTGCCATTGCGTCGCTCCTCCATCCTCGTGGGCTAGCTTCCGGGCATTCCGCCGCCGGCGAACCGGCCCAGCAGCTCTTCGGGGTCAAGGCCGAATCGGTCGAGCAGGTCGGCGTGCTGGTCGGTGTCGGCCTGATCGGGGAGCTGCTGGGCGGCCTGGTCCGCCTGCTGGGCTTGCTGCTTGATGCCGCTGCGCTCGACTGCGCGGTCGAAGCCGACCCGTTCCAGTGCTGCGTCAGCCTGCGACCATGAGGCGCGACACTGCCTGCGGGCCCTGCGCCCCGGTGGGGTCGAGCTCCCAGAACAGGCCGTTGCCTGCGGCGGGTGCGTCCGCCGGGACCCGGATGCGCATCTCGAATCGCAGCGATCCAGCCGGCTGGATCGGGCTGGCGGCCCGGCAGTTGAGCTGGTGGACCTCGGCCCTGCCGGCCGGGGCGAGCATCTCGATCAGGAGTGGGCAGCGGTCGAAACGCACGGCCTCGGCGGACGCGTTGTGGAGTTGCACGGCGAAGCGCACCACCTCACCGCGCCTGCCCTCCAGCGGCGCCTTACCGCCCGACAGCGGCTGGATCGTCGCCTGCACAATGCCCGTCGTCCACGGCGCCGTGGCGTGCACCGGCGACGGTCGGAACGGGCGGACCCCGATGGTTGCGGGCTGGCCTGGCGCGTCGCAGGAGGGCACGGCGTTGTAGCCGGCGTCGATGCTGCCACGTCCGCCGGGCAGCGTGATCCGGGCGGCCCGCGGCGGCACGGGTGCCCTGCGCCCGTGGGGCAGGCACCAGTTGCGCCAATCGACACCGAGCGTCGCCGTGCTGCCGGCCGGCAGGGCGAGCAGCGTCGCGTCGGGCGCCACCACGGTGGGGAACGCGGGCGGCTCGGCGGGCAGCGGGACCTGCCGCTGTTGCGGTGCCGGGACCGCGCCAACCAGCCGCACGTCCGGACGCCCGGTCAGCCGGCAGGCGCCGGGTCCCGCATTGCGCAAGGTCACGCTGCCGGTGCCGCCTGCGATGGCGGGCTGGAACAGGAACCCGGCGCCGACGACGCGCAGCCGCGAAGCACGGCACGGACTCGCCGGCACGACGTGTCCCGCCTGCAGCTGTGGCGGCAGGGCGCCGTCCCACGGGACCAGCGGCACCTTGCTGGCCGGATCGCGGTGTGTCGCGGAGCAGTCGGCCAGCAGGACGACGACCGCGCAGATCAGCGCGAGCGGGCCGCGGACGCCGCGGAGCGCGGAGTCGTCGGTGGAGGCACGCATGCGCTCAGGGCTTCGTGGCGACCACCTCGGTCGTCGTGCCGCCGAGACGGTTCATCAGGCTTTCCGCCTGCGGGGTGATGGCGGCCTGCTCGGCGGCTGTGAGCGTCCCGCACGGGTCGGTCGCCGGTGCGGCCGGCTCGTTCGGGAGGGGAGCGTCGGGGTAGTGCGCCGGGACGAAGCGCACCGCCAGTGCTTGCCGGTAGTAGTCCCACTTGCCGCCGGCGTTGACGGCGAGCTTCACGTCGTACCACTTCGGCGTGGCGCTGAACTCGTGCGTCACCCGCGGGTTCGTCGTCGCCATCGTCGTGCCGTCGCCGAAGTCCCAGTAGTACCTGAGCCCCTGCGCCTGGCCTCCGCCGTTCCGGGAGAACGAGGCGTCGAACGTGACGGTCGAGGTCAGGAACGGCTTCGCCGGTGAGGTCTCGAAGTAGGCGACCGGCTTGTCGGCCTTCGGCTCCGACCCGCCGTAGGCGTCCTTGGCGATCAGGTACGACGTCCACGTCGCCGGCAACTCGAGCGCCCGCCTGAGCCCTTCGGACGGCGAGGCCGGGCCGCCGGGGCCGTGCGTGGTGCCCGAGGCGTAGTAGTTCAGGTGCTCCGGTGTGTCGTCGTTGGTGTCGTAGAGCGCGTACTGGCCGAGCGTCGGCTTGCTCGCATACGACGCCGGGTACGGGTTCTCGTTGCCGCCGACCTGCGGGTTGGTGCTGGTGTCGTAGGCACCGATGATGCCGTAGCCGGGGATGCCCCAGTCCCGGATGAACGACACCTGGTCGGTACGGCCGGTGTTGTCGTCGACGACCGGCGAGTACTTTGCGATGTCGCTCGGCAGGTATGCCGGAACCGACTGCGGGCCGGGGTCGACGGGCGTCGAGCCGACCTGGTCGAACCGGAGCGGGTTCTCCAGCGGCATGCTGAAGTTGTACTTCTGCCCGAGCACCTGGAACGCCTCGCCGACGGCGTCGGCCGTCGCGTCGCGGAACGCCTGCGCCGCCGCCAGGTTGTTCTGGATGCGCCGGATGGCAGTCGCGTCGTAGAGGTTGTTGGGCGTTGTGTACAGCGGGATGGCGTTGATGTTGGTGTACCAGGGGCCGACGCCGCCGCCGACGATGTTGTTCAGGTAGTGCTCGGTGCCAAAGTGCCGCGCCGGGTACTCGATGCCGTTCTGGTCCATGTTCGCGACCATCACGTACTGGCCCTGCGGACCGTCGGGGATCAGCCCGCCGACATTGGCGACGCCGGCGGACAGCGGCGAGCCGATCACGTGCGCCGAGGCGAGCGCCGGCGTGATGGTGATGCCCGTACCGGTGGCGCCCGCGGTGCCGACGGCGGTGATGGTGGCCCTCTCCGGGCTGCCGAACGGGTCGATCAGGATCGTCTCGCCGACGGCGAACCCGACGCCGGTCCGGCTGACGATCTTGACGTTCGTATCGCCCGCCGCCGCGGGAGCCGCGAGCGTGGAGACGTTGGTCTGCGAGTAGAACCCGGAGCCGACCAGCCCGCCCTCCTCGTTGTCGAACAGGCCGATCTTGATGGTCCGCTTCGGGTAGGTGCCCGTCGCCTGGTACCACCGCAGCAGGGCCTGGAACTCGGCCATGCCCATCGCCTCGCCGGAGCCGGCGTCGTAGATCGAGCCGTTGCCCCAGTTGCCGCCGCGCATGGCGCTCATCGGTGTGGGGCTGCCGTTGGCGGCTCCGTTGGCGACGCCGGTCGAGGTGGGCGTGCTGTCGTTGTGCCCGGCGATCAGCGCCGCCTGGCCGGCGCACGACTGGCCGGGGATCGTCACGCTCTCGTCGTTGAGCTGCCACACGCGCGTCGGGTAGATATGGTCCTTGGCCGTCATGAACCGGCCCATCGGCCCCATGTGGCCGGCGTCCGAGTTCGTCATCTCCGCACCGAACCACTTGTAGAACTCCTGCGCGCCGTTGTAGTTGGCCGGCAGGTTGTTCGGGTCGCTGGGATCGCTCAGCGGGCCGTCGGCGCCGGCGGCGCGGAAGATGAAGTTCGTCCCGAGGTAGTACAGCTCGCTGTACAGGAAGGTGGCGTCGACGACTGGACGGGGTGCGCCCGCCGGCGTGGTGCCGGCCGCCGGCTGCCCGACCGCACCGTTACCGGTGACCACGACCAGGAACATGACGGTGGCGAGGACCGGCCACCGCCGCAGGAACTTCCTCCGCTGCGGCCGCATTCTCGTGATGCCCCCTGTCATGGTTAGTCCGTCGCCTTCTGGGCGGCCGAGATCAGGCTCGCCGACTCGTCAGGCGTGAGCGTGCCGCATGCATTGGTCGCCGGCGGACCGCCCGCCGGGCTGTCGACGGCGACCGTCTGCCGGTACACGCCCCAGTCATCGCCCTTGCCAACGGCGAGTTTGACGTCGGCGTACAGCGGCCCGCTGTAGGTGTGCGTCACGCGCTCACCGACAGCGTGCGTGCCGTCGCCGAAGTCCCAGTAGTACTTCAGCCCGTGCGTGCTGCCGCTCGCGTCCCGGGAGAAGCCGGCGTCGAACGTGACGGTCAGCGTGGAGTCGGGCTCGACCGGGCTGGTCTCGAAGTACGGCACCGGCTTGGTTGGTTGGGCGGTCGCGCCGAGGTAGCCATCGCCCGCGAGGAGCAGGCTCGTCCACTGCGCCGGCAACTCCAGCGCCCGCTTGAGCTCCTCGGTCGGCTGTTGCGGCTGCACGCCGTGCGGTGCGCCACCGGCGAAGTAGTTGAGGTGCTCGATCGAGTCGGACAGGAATCCGACCGGCTGGTTCTCGTTCACGTTGAACGGCACCCCGCTGGCGTGCGTCTTGTTCAGCGGAGCCACAAGGGCGACGCCGGTGCCGTCCGCGCCCGCCGTCCCGACCGATTTGATCTGCCCGTACTCGGTGTCCGCGCCGGTGCCGATGAAAATCGGCTGCCCGGGAGCGAGGTTGGTGACATCGGCGACCTTGACGGTGGTGTCGCCGGGAGCCGCGGCGGCGACGGTCGTCGTCATGCCCGGCTGCGGGGTGCCGTTGCCGAGCTGGAACGTCGTCTGGTTGCCCGCGTAGCCGATCACCGGCGTCGCCTTGCGCGTGTCGCTGACCGACGCCGCGTACGGGTTCTCGTCACCGTTCGAGTTCTTCACGCCGGAGACGGTGAACCCGGGAATGCCTTGGTCGAAGAACGCCTGCTCGTCCTCGAGGGCGTCGGTGTCGTCGCGGACCGGCGAGAACTGCGCCTGCTCGGCGGCCGAGTAGGCCGGCTTCGTCGGCACCACACCGCTGTAGGGGTTCGGGGCCTGGCCGGTCTGGTTGTAGCGGAGCGGGTTCTCCAGCGGGACGGAGAAGTCGTACTTCGCGCCCTGCTGGTCGAACCCGGCCGAGATCGCCGCCTGCAGGTCGGCGCGGAACTGGCTGATCGCCGGCGAGTTGGCCAGGATGTTCGCGCCGGGCGAGCCGGCGCCGGTGTCCGGGTACGCCGAGTTCGGAGCGCTCGGCGCGGCCTTGATGAACGTGAACCACGGGCCGACGCCGCCGCCGGTGATGTTGTTCCAGAAGTGCTCCGTGCCCAGGTGGTAGGCCGGGTAGTCCAGCCCCAGCGAGTCCATGTTGGCGAACAGGACGTACTGGCCCTGCGGCCCGGAGGGGATCAGGTTGCTCGCGTAATAGGCGGAGCCCTCGCGGCCGAACAGGCCGTCGGCCGTCTTGCCTCGCGACGCGTCCAGCAGCGTGACCTTCAGCGTGCGCGTCGGGTAGGTGCCGTTCGCGGCGTACCAGCCGAGCAAGGCGTGGTACTCGGCCATCGTCAGGGCGACGCCGGAGAGTCCGTCGTAGGCGCCCTCGTTGCCGAGGTTGCTGTCGGTGATGTGACGACGGGCAGCGCCGAAGCCGGTGGTGCCGCTCGTGGTGCCGGAGTCGATCAGCCCGACGACGTCCGTGGGCACGGGGGTCTCGTCCGGATGGGCGGCCAGCAACACCCGCTGGCCCGCGCACGTGGCGCCGGGGATCGTCACCTCGGCGTCATCGGAGTCGAAGCGGTAGCCCCCCGTCCGGCGGAAGTAGTGGTCGGTCGCGGTCGCGAAACCGGCGAGCGGCGTGTTCGCTCGCGCGTCGCTCAGGACGCCCTTCCAGTACGCGAAGAGTTCCTGCCAGCCGTTGACGGTCGGCGGCAGGTTGAACGGATCGCCTGCGTTGCGCGGGTCGCCGTCCGCACCCGAGACGCGGTAGCTGTACGCCTTGGCCATGGCGTAGAGCTGGCTGTACAGGTAATCGCCGCTGACCGACGGCGCGGCCAGGTGCGGCGCGGTCTGCCCCACGGCGGTCGCCGTGCCGCTCGCGCTGACCGTCATCGGCACGGCGACCGCGATGCAGACGATCAGGACTGGCCACCGTCGCCGCGGGAATCTACGAAGTGCTCTCATGGTGAATGAGACCTCCTTCGAGGGCCTGGTCGCCGCTTCGGCTCACCGCCGGCTACACCGCCCAGCGGCTGATCGCCGCCAGGCCATGCGACTACACGATCGGCCCGCATGAGCCACCGGTGGTCGCGGGGTCGTCGTCGCTCTGGTCCGGGCTGCGGTCGGGCTGATCTGCCGCCAGCTCTGCCCGCTGTTCGTCGACTCGAGGACGTACCGCGAGCCGGTGGACACCGCGTGCGGCTCTGCCGGGTCGGTGAGGAGCTGGAGGGCCCGCTGGGCGCGGCACCTGAGCGCTCCCGCCGGCGATGTCTGACTCCGCGATCCAGGCATCGCCGCTCGCATGTCAGCCATATCGTACTTTACAGTAATTCTCGGAGGGGCTCACTGTCAACGAGCCGGAAACAGCGCTCCGCTAGGCTGGCCCGGTGCCGTGCAACATCACTGAGGAGGCGACCGGCTGCATTCGCCACATTCCTTGGTGGCGGTGCGCGGTCTGCTCGACGGTTTCCGGCACGAGATCCTCGGCGGGCCGGATCGTCCTGAGTGGAGAGGCCCACAGTGACACCGGCCCGAAATCGCGTGACGCCGACGGGTGACATCGAGGCGATCCCGCTGCGGGGTGCGTGGACGGGCAACCGCGGCATCCTCCATTCCGGCGAAGAGATCGTCCGCTTCCACGCAAGCGACCTCTGGATCACCTGCTCGCTCGAGTTCCGAGGTCGCTGGCATGCGCAGTGGCAGCCGCATCACTACACGTTCCTGTATTTCCACGACGAAGCGGTCTCCTTCGCCGCCGGACATCGCCCCTGCGCGGAATGCCGGCGCGACAGCTACAACGCCTATCGCGCCGCCTGGGCTGAGGGCCTCGGCGCCGGCGTGCCGTCGGCAAAGCTGATGAACCAGCAGTTGCACGGCGAGCGGATCGTCCGGGGGACCCATCGCCGACGCATCCACCAACTGCCATGGGCCGATCTGCCTGACGGCGCCTTCGTTCTGCTCGACGGGTCGCCCGCCGTCGTCGTCGACGACCACCTGACCGAGTGGACGCGCGAGGGGTACCGGGGCCGACGGGCGCGCCCCACGCGGGGAACCGCGCACGTCATCACGCCGCCCTCGACGGTTGCCGCGCTACGCGCCGGCTGCCCGGTCCAGATCGATGACGCCGCGCGT
>Ga0070698_100006097_pt1 | contig 13130 bp, 10 predicted proteins | sample KBSK1502metaG_FD_65477 | JGI IMG/M metagenome (GOLD analysis project Ga0070698, IMG submission 65477) | Corn, switchgrass and miscanthus rhizosphere microbial communities from Kellogg Biological Station, Michigan, USA - KBS K1-50-2 metaG | ecosystem: Host-associated > Plants > Roots >... | reverse complement strand
AAATGCCGCCACGACCCCACATAACACGGGGAGCGTGACGGCGTCGACCGCCGGATCCGAGTCCTGTTCAAGGCGGGCCATCGGTGCCCCGGACGGCACCTCTTGGCCAGCTGTGCTTCAACCGATCTTCAACCCTCGTGTGACCGACAACTCATGAGTTGACGGCCACGCGCAACAACCACTTACGACCGGGCCGGGCAACCGTCGTTCTGGCCAGTCGGAAAGAGGGGGTCAGCGTTCGCAAAGGCCTTCGTCGGTCCACCGAGTGGGTTGCACTCCTGAAGCGTCAGGTCTCGAAACTTGCCAAACCGAACGAGTTTCGGGGCTTCGTACATTGTTCCTCCCATGGGGGGTACAGTGCTCCCTCTAGCAAATCCGGTACCACTGGCATCAGGTCCGGCCTTAGACGGGGCGGCTAATTTGATCCCCACCCTGGTGAGCGTCAAGCCAACGCTCGGCTTCCAGGGTGAAGTGGACAATAGCGCCGATCTCGTGAGCTCCTGTGCGGGTGTACCGCTCCACGGCGGCCAGTAGCGCCTGACGATTCAGGATACCCATTCGCTCTAAGTGCGAGCGGCGACCACCGAAAAGCCTCACGACCTCGGACTCCAGCGACCCCTGCAATTGCCGGCGGAAGTATCCAATGGTTGTCCCGGTCTTCCGGTCCCGAGCGGCAAGGACCGATTCTGGCAACAGCCCCTTCATTGCATAACGAAGAATCCGTTTGCTGTCTCCACCACTGTTTCGGTCACTGAGTGGACGTTGTGCCGCGAAGGAGATGACCCGCTGGTCAAATAACGGCCCCCGGACGACCACGCCCTCGTCCAGCCCCATGGCGTGATTCCATGCCGACGATCTGCACACGATGGAGTTGGTCACGAGCCACCTGGACTCGAATTCAGCCGCTCCCTCGCCTGGAAGGCGCTCAAACTCGAGCTCGAGTTCCGCCTTGATCAGGCGGGTTGGCGTGATCCAGCTCGGGAGGGCTCGGTCGAGGTAACCGGCGAGTGGACGGCCTCGGACGGATCCAATCCATCGCCTGGTCCCCGCCGAAAGCAGTGGAAGCAACGTTAGGCGAATGAACTCGCGCCGTTCTCCCGGCAGCGTCCGCCATATTTCCCAGAGATTCGACCATCTGCCATGGAACAGGTGATCCGCTACCAGGGCGGCGCCGGAAACCAGGAAGAGATGGTCACCTCCGAAACCGTCCAGCGCGACCCGCGTTCCCAGCTCGACTGACCGGTTCGACAACGTTCGAACCATGGATTCGAACGCCTGCACCATTGGATCGTCCCGAGTGCGCGCGCGCCTGTCGGCATCGGCCATGAGCGGAATACGATCGATCTCGGTCCAGTCGATTTCCGCCGACCAGTATTCCCCGACCGCCCGAATATGGTTGTCCTCGTAACCCCAATCGTCCGGCGGCAGAGAGACTGAGATCGGTAACAGCCGCCGACCGGACGCGTTTCCACCCGCAAGCGCTGACTGGCCCGACGCAAAAACCGCGGTGGAATCCCACCCGCCGGACATCCACACGCTCGTCGCGCCATTGGGTGCCATGCGTTCTCGCGTTGCATCCACCAACAGGGCGCGCAACTCCTCCGCCGACGTCGGCGACAGTGTCGGCTCCCACCCGGACGAGAACGGAGGTGGCATCCAACGCCCGATCTGCGTGAGCTCACGTCCGTCGAATGAAAGCGTGCTTCCACCAGGGACGGCCGCGACTTGGGCGTAGGCCGTTCTCGGCCCGTGGGCGAAGGCGCCGGCCGCAGCGATCGCGATGAATGTCTCGTCGTATTCCGAGGAGACGGCCGGGTGGCGGACGACTGCCGTTGGCGAAGAGGCCACCACGAGGGATCCACCGGTCAGCGAATAGACCAGGTTCCGTCGCCCGCCGAAATCCCGCGCCAGGAGGACGCGTCCAGAGTGGTGCTCCCGGGCGATGATCGCGTAGTCACCCTCGAGGTACCGTGCGAAGTGCGGTCCCCAGTGTCGCAGCGCGAGCAGCAACAGCTCACCGGTGTTGCCGGACCGCGGGGATGCCGGCAGCCGGCGGCGGAAGTCAGACACGTAATACAGCGTGGCATCGGCGGCGACCGTCCACACATCGTCGCTGACGATCAGGGGGCCGGACCACCCGCCGATGGTTTCTGCCCGCTCCCAGTCGTGGCGCGCCGCCGCCACGATGGCACCTAACGAGGAAACCTGGTCGGGGACTCCGGAGGCCCGGCGCTGCATCGCGGCGAACATGTCGCGAATGGCTCCACCGGATGATCCGGCAGCCGGCCCGAAGACAGCGGCGAGCGCGCTCATCCTCCCCCGAACGTGACTCAGGCCGCCATCAGGCGGCCTGGCGACCTACCACCGATAGTGCGCGAACGCCTTGTTGGCTTCGGCCATTCGGTGCGTGTCTTCCTTCTTCTTGACGGCGTTTCCTTCGCCCTTTGACGCCGAAATCACTTCGGCGGCGAGCTTTTCCGCCATCGACTTTTCGTTCCGCTCGCGCGAGTACAGGATCAGCCAGCGCATGGCGAGCGCCGTGCGGCGATCGGGTCGCACTTCAACCGGAACCTGGTACGTCGCACCGCCCACGCGTCGACTTTTTACTTCAACCACCGGCTTCAGGTTGGTCAGCGCCTGCTTGAAGATATTGACGCCCGGCTGGCTGGTGCGGGACTCGACGAGGTCCATCGCGCCGTAGAAGATGCGTTCGGCGACCGCCTTTTTTCCCTGATACATCAGGGAGTTGATGAACTTCGAAACGGTCTGGCTATCGTAGCGCGCGTCCGGCAATACCGGACGACGGACGGTTTTCTTGCGGCGACTCACTTCTTCCCTCCGGTGCCGGCCTTGGGCTTCTTCGTTCCGTACTTCGAGCGACTGCGATTGCGTCCGGAGACACCGGCCGCATCGAGCGTACCGCGCACGATGTGATAGCGAACACCCGGCAGGTCTTTCACACGACCACCACGCACCAGCACGATCGAGTGCTCCTGCAGGTTGTGTCCTTCACCGGGGATGTAGGCAATCACCTCGAACTGATTCGTCAGGCGCACCTTCGCGACTTTGCGTAGCGCCGAATTCGGCTTCTTGGGCGTCGTCGTGTACACACGCGTGCACACGCCGCGGCGAAATGGATTCTGCCGCAGAGCGGGTGTCTTGCCCTTGGCGGCCACGGCGCGACGAGCACGCCGAACGAGCTGGTTGATTGTCGGCATTCAGTTGTGGCTCTACGAAAAAACACGCCCCAGGGCTGGGGCGGAGAAGACGGGAATGATAGGCGGGCCACTGACCCGGAGTCAAGGCGAGGGAATGTGCAAGTCAAGCGTTTTCATGGTTTTCCGGGGAGGGTTGAAGGGTGGCTGGGTGGAACAGGGTGGAAATGCCACCCTCTCACCCTTGTCACCCTTTCCACCCTCATTGACATCGCAGCAGGCGCAGCTATATCCGAGCTTCCGCCAGCAAGCGCCGCAGCGGAGACGTGCCGATGAAAGGGCGCGCTGGAAAGCTGCTCATCCCCCGGAGTGGACCATGAAACGCATCTTCACAATGCTGTCAGTCGCATCGGTATTGGCACTCGGCTGCGCGAACCCGACCGCGCCGATTTCCGCCGGCAAACTGAGTGCGCCGCTGCTTGATTGCGGCTCGAACACGAACAACAGCAACAATCCGCCGGCGACGTCCGCCAGCTGCGGCAACAACAATACCAACAACAACAACAACCCGCCGACGACCGCGAAGAATTGATCGGTGGATGGCGTCCGGTTCCCGTCGTTAGGTTGGCGGGGCCGACGGCAGGGTGAGAAGGGTGGGATAGGGTGAGATAGGGTGGCCAGGTCCACCCTCCCTACCCTCTCCCACCCTCGTCACTCTTCGTAGAGCTCTGACGGATCGGCCGCTGCGAGGTCGTAAAGAAACGCTCCAATGGCTTCGGTCACCGCGGTGATATATCGGGCCCCCTTCTCTGCCGTCGACTTCGATGGATCCCCGATGCCCGTGTCGTCCGTGACTTTCGTCCACGGTCGCGGCATCCAGGCCCAACCCTCACGGAACGCCGCGATCTTGTGAACCCGTGCCCGCCCGGGTCCGGCTGACTCGAGTGGGCGAACCAGATCCGGACGGAGATGAAGCACGACGCTCGTTTCGAGCTCGCCCGCGTGATCACCTGACTCTTCGAAATACGCGGCGGTCGGGATCACCTGGTACCAGTTGACCTGCGCCAGAAGCACCGGCGTTGATGCTTGCAGCTCGCGGATGATCTGCTTGAAATCGTTGCCGCCGTGCCCGTTCAGGATCACCAGCTTCCTGATCCCGTGATCGTGAAGCGACGGCAACAGGTCCCGAATGACCGCCGTCTGCGTGCCAGGCATCATGTTCAGGCAGAAAGGCACTTCCCGTTGACCTGTGTTCACCCCGAAGGGCACGGTCGGAAGGACCAAAACGCGCGCACCACGGTCCCAGGCGATGCCGGCAGCGCCAGCCGCTATCGCGTCCGTTTCGATGTTGTCGGTTGCGTACGGAAGGTGCTTGTTGTGCGCCTCGGTCGCTCCCCAGGGGAGCACCGCTACTTCAAATCGTGTCGCTGTGACTTCGGCCCACGTGCACGCTCCAAGCACGAAGGGCCGTGGATTTGGGCCAGGGTTCGTCAACTCACGCCCTTGGCTTTGGTGTAGGTGTCGAGCCAATGCAGTTCATTGATCATCCGGTGCACCACGTTCCACGACCCGCTGATCCCGTGCGGCATCCCCTTGTACTGGATGATCTTCGCGGGAACACCATTCTTCTTCAGCGCGACGTACATCTGTTCCGCCTCGGAATACGGCACGCGCTGGTCGACTTCACCATGGATGAACAACGTGGCCGCTTTCGCCTGACCGGCGTACGTCAGTGGCGACTGCCGGATCATCGTGTTCCGCGCTGACTCTTCCCACGGCGTGCCGAAGAACTCCGTTTCTTTCGTGCGCGCGATGTCGGCGGTGCCGTAATCGCTCACCCAGTTCACGATGCCGGCGCCGACGGCGGCGGCCGCAAAACGGTTGGGATAGCGCACGATGAGCCAGTTGCTCATGAATCCGCCGTATGAGTGCCCGATCGTCGCGACGCGATTCCGGTCGATCGGATACTTCGAGATGGCGTAGTCGATACCGGCAATCACATCCTCGCCGTCGCGATCACCCCAGGCACCCCACGTGCCCCAGAGGAATTTCTCGCCGTAGCCGGTGGAACTCCTGAAGTTCACGGTGAGGACGAAGTATCCGTTCGCGGCCAGCAGCTGGTTCTTGAAATCGAAACTGTAGCCGACGGCGCTGTGCGGGCCGCCATGGTTGTTGACGACGAGCGGATAGGGGCCCGCGTTAGGGCGGTATCCATTCGGAGCCAGCAACCAGCCCTCGATCATCGTGCCGTCCTTGCTGGCGTAGCGCACGCGTTCACCCTTACTCAGCGCGATTTCGTTCGTGAACGGCAGGGCGATGTTGGTGAGCTGACGCTCGTTGCCACCATCGATATCGGCCACATGGACTTCGGCCGGGCCTTCAATCCTGCCAACCGAGAAGGCCATCTTCGTCATATCGCGATTGAACGAGATCGCGTTGATGCGTCTTTCACCGCGGGTGACCTGCTCGACCTCGCCGCCGGCGCCACTCACGCGGAACAGGTGCGTTGTGCCGCCCACCCCGCCGGTGAAGTACACGTACTTCCCGTCGGGACTCCACCGAGGCGCCGCGGGGAGGTAATCCCAGTTGGCGGTGAGGACGCGTTCCGCTCCCCCCTCGGCCGGAATGAGCACCAGGTCTGTCGCCCCGCCGTGATTCAGCTTTCGCGCGATCACGGCATCGGTGGACAGTTGGTGTGTCGACAGGATCCAGCGGCCGTCGGGTGAAAACGTCGCTCCCGAATGCTCATGATCGGTGTCACTCGTCAGGCGCCGGACCACGCCCTCGGCCGACACCGACCAGACCTGGTCGGCGCCGTACTTGCGCTCGTCCCGGTACTGCGAGTCGGCGGTAAACGCCAGCGCGGTTCCCGCCGCGTTCCAGTTCGTGCCTCCGGGCCGGAGGCCCAGCCGGGTGAGTTGGCGCTCGTCGCCGCCGCCGGCCGGCGCGACGACAATTTCCTGCGGGGGGCTGACGTACGGGTCGTTGTCGTTAGGCGCCGGGAACGGGGCGCCATCGCGCTGGAAATTGAGCCAGTCGAACTGGACGCCCTGGAATCGCTCCTCGTGCCGCTTCTCGAAGGTCGTTTGCACCACCGGGGCGGGCGACGCGGGCGGCATGGCGCGCACAATGGCAGTCCACTTCCCATCCGGGCTGGCCAGTCGCGTCTCACCGCCACCGCCGGCGCGACCGCCACGACCTCCACCGGCGGCCGCCGCGCCGCCGTCCGTCAGTGTGCCGGCCCCGGACGGCTCGTACCACCAGTACCGGCCACCCGCGGTGATGCGCAGGCGTCCGCTCGAGTCCCACTGCGGATTGGTCGCGTGAGTCCCCGGTGTACTCACCCGGGTCAGCGAAATGCCGCTCGTCGACGAGGAGACCCAGACTTCGCTGCTGTCTCCGTTCGTCGCCTCGATCCGGCGGCTCACGGTGAACGCGACGAAGCGACCGTCCGGCGATATCTGCGGCCCTCCGACGTCGAGGACGCGATAGTAATCCTCGACGGTCAACGCTCGACCCGCGACTTGCGCGGGCAACACTCGTGGCGCGATCGCCAGCAGTCCGCCGCCGACCATCGTACGAAGAACGCAACGCAGCATGATTCCTCCGACCCGTGTGCCCGTGTGCCCGCCTACCTGTCTACTTTTTCAGCTTTGCACCCGTCAACTGACCTAACGCGGCAAGCGTGGTTTGGGCCGCGTTCAGCCCCAGCTTGAAGTCCTTGTCGCTGAACGTCTCGTAGCGATCCGTCGGCTGGTGCCAGTGCGGATCCCAGCCCGCGCCGATGTGCATGCCACGCTCGTTCTCGCGAAGGCTGATCGCGGGAATGATGTCCTGGAACGGACGCGAGTCGGTGTTGGTCATGTGCGGGCCAACCGTGGCGGGGTAGTCCGTCGCGTATTTCTTGTTCGCCTGGTGGAGCACGAACGCCAGCTTCATCGACTGGTCGGCCATCTTCGAATCGATCTGGAACTCGATGTTGACGTCGGCCTCGGGACGCTGTTCGGGATTCAGCGTGCCGTCGGCGCGCGGCATCCCGTGATCGAACATCATCATGTCGTGCTGGATCATGCCTAACCATTTGGGCTCAGGATACCGGCCGGACCCCGGCGGGTCTTCCTTCCCCCGCAGCGCCTCACGTTGCGCGACGTACGCCCCGGCGCCGTTCAACCCCGACTCCTCGTTGTTCCAGAGCGCGAAACGGATGCTGCGCTCGGTCTGTACGTCGGGCTGGCTGAAGATGCGGGCGAGCTCCATCACGATGGCGGTGCCCGATCCATCGTCGTTGGCCGCTTCGCCCCAGCCGTGGCCGTCCATGTGGCCGCCGATGATGTACATCTCGTCGGGGCGCGTGGTACCGACCTTGGTACAGAAGACCTCCTCGCGCATACGATTCACCGTGTCGGTCGGCTCGGCGTTCAGTGCGCGCAGCCTCGCGTCAGGTTGGGCCAGGGAATCGTTGTTGACGCCGGTCCGGCGCCGGATCCCTCGCATGGTGCTTCCACCCTGACCTGACGCGGTCCCGATGGTGACCAGGGGCTGAGGACCGCGCCCCCCGCGACCGCGACCGGCGGCAGCGGTCGTATCACCGGCACCACCAGCACGTCGTCCTGCTCCGCCGCCTCGCGGCGCGGGTCGTGGCCACTCGTACCGGATCCGCTCCGTGTTCGTGCAGCCATAGCTCTTGAGTTGTGCCTCGATCCAGTCGACGGCGTCCCGATTCCGCTTCGTGCCCTGGCGCCGATCGCCGAACTGGGTGAGGCCTTTGATGGTTGCCTTGTATCGCTCGAGGTCGAGACGAGCGACGATCTGACGCACGGGATCGACGGAATCGGCGGGAGCCGCTGTACCCTGCGCACCAACTGCGGTCGCCACGGTCAGGGCGACGATCGAGCCAAGGAGTTTCTGCATTATCGCTGAATCGGGTTGAGACTCGTTAGGGTTGTACCGTCTTGGTATCGCGCTTTGGATTCTTGACGTACACATCAAACCACGCAAACCACCGCGCCCACTGGTCCAGGTCCGTCTGGTACGTGCCGACGCTGTGATCTTCGTACGGATACATGTAGAGCGCCGCCGTCTTCCCCAGACCCTGAAGCGCGTGGAGCATGCGTGTCGAGCTGATGAGTGCCGTGCCGACGTTCTGGTCCTCGATCGAGTGATAGAGGAGCAGGGCGCCGCTCAACTTGTCCGCACGGAAGAACGGTGACATGTCGAGATACGTGTCCTGCGCGTTGTAGAACGTGCGGCGTTCGCTCTGGAAACCGAACGGCGTCAGCGACCGATTGTACATGCCGTCGCCGGCGATGCCGGCCTTGAAGTACGGAACCAGCGTCATCGCATTGACCGTACTGAAGGCGCCATAACTGTGGCCGCCGAGTCCCATGCGATCACGATCGACGTAGCCCGCTTCGACGGCCGCGTCGATCACGGCATCCAGGTTTTCAGCCAGGTCCTGCGTGTAGTTGTCGTTCATCCGGCCCGTGTCGCCCAGGATCGGGCTGTCGGGTTCGAGCAGCGCGTACCCCTGCGTGACCCACAGCTTGATGGATGACGCGGGTCGCGCCGGCGCCAGCGCCGGGTACCGGTTGATGTTCGTGCTGTATCGCGAGCGGTCGTATTCGGCCTGCGTCGTGTATTCGCGCGGATAGAACCAGATGATGCCCGGCAGCCGCGTCCCGGCGCGCCAATCACTGGGCAGCGTCACGTCGACCCAGAACTTCAGCCCATCGCGCGGGCGCGTGACCAGCATCCGCTTCTTCTGCGCCTGCGTCACCTCCGGCGCGACGTCCTTGTTGCTCGTGAGCTTCGCGGTGGCCCCGCTGGCGACGGTTTTCAGCCAGGCGTCAGGCACAACGGCCGGCGTTTCGTGCGTGTAGATGAACTGCGAGTAATCATCGTCGAGCGCGGTGACGAACTCGTCGTACCCGTCAACGGGCGAGTCAAAGATCCGCGACCGGGTGCCGCTCTCGAAATCGAGCTTGTCAAGCCATGGACGCGGAGCCTGGGTTTGCCAGCTGGCGTTTGGATTGCGCGTGCCGGAGACGAACACCGTCTTGCCGTCCGAGGCCACCACCACCATCGCCGGGCCGTGTGCGCCCGGCCGAGTGGCCACGCTGCCACCTAACGCGGTTGTGTCATCGCCACCACCACCACCACCGCCGCCGGCGCGACCACCGCGGCCGAACCCGCCGCCACCGCCTAACGAAATTCCGCGCCCGAGGTTGAACCGTCGCGACGGATCGGCGGTGCGGGCGGCGAAAACCAGGCCGCTGTCGGCGATGAACATCGTCTTCCCGTCGACGCTGTACGCCACATTCGTCAGCCGACCACTGCCTTCCAGGATGACCTTGGTGTCGGTCGGACCGAACGGCGCCGACCAGCTCATGAAGCGAACGCTCGACGGCGTGCGCGCGCCACCGGCTTGCCCTCCGCGCCCGGCACTTCCGGCGCCGCGCCCGGCGCGCCCGGCGGCCGGTTCGTTCGAACTGATGAACATCGACTGCAGGTAGACCATACCCGGACCGGCCGGATTCCACTGCAGGTTGCGCTTGCCGGTGTCCGACGCCGACTGCGTCGCCCCGCGACCGAATCCGCCCGGCGCGTCGTCATCACCCGTCTCGCCTTCACGCAGCGGTGTGCGCCCGAGTTCCGCCACAATCTTGCCGGCACGGTCCCAAAGTTGGTCGACCGAACCGAAACTCGACGTCGGCACTCGATACGAAAATGGCTCGGTCATCACGGTGACGCGGAAATACGCGCCATCGGGCGACGCATCCACGCCGCGGATCATTGTCGGCGCGCCGATTTTCCGCGCTGCCCTGGATTTCACGTCGATCTGTGCCAGCTGGCCGGTCGTGTAGTACTTCAGCATGGCCTGGTCGTGCGGATCCTCGAGCAGGCTGTAGTGAATGCGCTGGGGTATTGTCTTCCCTTCGGTCATGCGAACCTGCGGGCCATCTTCGATACCGTCGGGCCCGTGGGTCGGGGGCGCACCGCGACCGTCTGGAATCTGCACGACCGTGATGGTCTTGCCGTCAACGCTCCAGTCGAAGCCGGTCTCCAGCGTCGCGAGCAACGGCGTGCGCGTCACCTGCGTCGATTTGCCCGTTGCCACATCGGCGACAAACACGTGCGATGCGTCGGCGAAGTTCGCCACGTAGGCGACCTGTGTGCCTGTCGGTGACCAGGTCGGCGACGAAACCGTGGCGCCCTTCGGGACTTCCATTGTTTTCGTCGCGTTGGTCCGCGGGTCCACCAGTATCAGCGCGGTGCCGGCGCGCATCGTCATCAGGCGCGCGCGATTGGCCTTTACGTCAACGGCCAGACCGCCGAGATAGATGTGCGGCTTTCCATAGTCGCGAATATCGCCGCGATCCCGCAGAGCGGTGCGGACGAACCATTTCCGGTCCGGACTGGGAAGCGAAAATGAAATATCCGTCCGGTCCGCGGTGATGATGCGCTCCACGACGGCCGGCGGCCGAACCCACCCTTCTTTTTTCAGCACCTCGTCAGGATTCCACGGTCCCTGCGCGGAAACCAGCGAGGGGATCCACAAGCTCGAAACCGCCAGGCAACGCACGAAATGGCGGAAGATGGTTTGCGGGGTAACGGCGGCTCGTCTCATGCAGGTCTCCACAAGGCCGGAATTGGGTTTCAAAAGCTACAACTATTGAATACGGCTGGTCACTCGGCGGCGCTGTCGCCACCCGCCGCTAGATGATGCTGCTGGCCCTTCGCTTCTCCGATTGCCAACAGTGTCAGCGCGGTGAGAACCATGGCCAGGCTGACCACAGCGGGCACGTCAGCCAGGGCAAATACCGCGGCCGCTGTAATCAGCGGAATGATCCGGCGCGCCAAAGGTACCGTTCGTCCACCGCGCATGAGGGCGACGGCCATTCCCCCGACAAACAACAGCACCGAGGCAGCCAGGAGCCCACGCCATTCCACGGCGAGCGGCTCTGCAGCGTGAGCCAGCGAGTGATCCACCGTGGCGGCAAAAGCAATCACACCCAACAACATGGGGAAGTGGATGACTGAATACGCGTCTCGTGCCAGCATCGTTCGCGCCGTGCCTTGAGCTGATTCGAGCGCGTGATCCAGTTCCTGCTTGCTCCGCGCGAAATAGGACCACCACATCGCTCCCGCAATACCGACGGTGATGATTGAAACGGCGACTTTGGTTGGCGGCCAGTCTCCTTCTGCCAAACCCAGTGCCGCGACGATGAGCGATTCGCCAAGTGCGATGATGACGATAAGGCCGTGGCGCTCGGAGAAGTGCGCCGCGTGCAGGTCCCATCCCTCCGCTTGTCCACCAATCGAGGCCGCGACAAGATCGAGGGCGATTGAAACCCCCCACCACACGTATTGCGCATTGCCGCCAAGAACTCCGCCGACCAGGACGGCAACGAGTCCGCCAACGGAAACGAGTGAGAACCGGCGGACGGCCGCCCGCTGGGTCGGGTTTGCCCAGGCGGCCCAGTCGTACACGAGCAGGCCGAGTACGCGGACAGACACGTAGGTTCCGGCGAACCAGAGGGCGTGGCCGCGGAACGCCGACGGAACTCCAACGGCCAGGAAAAACGCCACGCCGGTGGCCACGAGGGTCGCGATCTCGACGCGGGGGTGTGTGGTGTCGGCGGCGTTGAGCGCCCAGGTGAACTGGGTCCAGCCCCACCAGACGAGCCAGAACACAAGCACCGCTTCGCCGATGGCCCGCCAGGTCACGCCGTCGTGGAGCAGCGCCACGACCTGGGTTACGCAGAAGACGAAAACGAGATCGAAGAACAGCTCGACAAACGTGACTCTTTGGTCTTCTGGCGACGCGAGGATCACGGGTGTTGCCATCGGTCAATGATAGGCGAAGGGCAAGTGGTGGGTAGCGGAGCGACACGGAGTACGACAGAATCCTCGCCATCATGAACGATCGGCTTCAATCACTGGACGTTTTTCGCGGGCTTACCGTGGCGGGGATGCTGCTCGTCAACCAGCCGGGCGACTGGGGCGCGATCTATCCGCCGCTCGCGCACGCGGCCTGGAACGGCTGGACGCCGACGGACCTGATCTTTCCGTTTTTCCTGTTCATCGTCGGCGTGACGACGCACCTTTCTATAGACGCACGAGTACGGAGAGGCGCCGGGGAACGCGCCATCATGGGCCAGGTCGCGAAGCGCGCCGCCATGATCGTGCTCTGCGGACTGCTGCTCGCGTCGTTCCCGTGGTGGCCCATCGAGCGCGTCACCGGGGTTCGGTTCCCGGGCGTGCTCCAACGCATCGGCGTCGCGTACTTCTTCGGCGCGTTGTTCACGCGCCGCGGATCGCTCCAGCGACAGGTGTTGATCCTGGTTGGCTTGCTTTATGGCTACTGGTTCGCGATGACCCTGCTCCCGGTCCCGGGCACGGGTGCGATGGGACAGCTGATACTTGGCAATCCGTCGGCGTCGTTGGCGGCGTGGCTGGATCGCGCAGTTTTCGGAAGCCACCTGTGGCGGAGCGCGGTCACGTGGGATCCCGAAGGATTGTTGTCGACCGTGCCGGCCGTCGGCACCGTCATGCTGGGTGTTTTTGCCGGAAGGTGGATATCGAGCCCGGCTCCGATCCATGAACGCCTGGTGGGACTGTTCGGCGCCGGCGCCCTGGCCACGATGACGGGATTGATGTGGAACTGGTCCTTCCCGATCAACAAGAGCCTCTGGACGAGCAGCTACGTGTTGTTCACTGCCGGTGTCGGCGCGATCACGTTGGCCACGTGCATCTGGCTCATCGACGTGGCCGGGGTGACATGGTGGACGAAGCCGTTTACCTGGTTCGGCCGGAATCCACTGCTGGCATTTCTCGGCACGGGGTTGATGTCACGGACGATCTACTCGCTGATCCGCGTGCCTAACGCTGATGGCACGTCGTCGTCGCTGCAACGGGTGATTTACGAGAACGCGTATTCGTCCTGGCTTTCGCCAAAGGACGCGTCGCTGCTCT
>Ga0070698_100006095_pt1 | contig 13130 bp, 9 predicted proteins | sample KBSK1502metaG_FD_65477 | JGI IMG/M metagenome (GOLD analysis project Ga0070698, IMG submission 65477) | Corn, switchgrass and miscanthus rhizosphere microbial communities from Kellogg Biological Station, Michigan, USA - KBS K1-50-2 metaG | ecosystem: Host-associated > Plants > Roots >... | reverse complement strand
GCAGTACGCAGCGGAAGCGGAGTGGGCCGCGGAAGAGCAGGCCGCCGCTGAAGAGCAGGCCCGCCGGGCTCGTGAGCTCGCGGAGCGCGCGCGGGAGGCGGCAGAGGAAGCCGAGATCCGGGCCGAGCGCGCGGATGAGGCCGCGAGCGCGGCGGAGAGCGCCGCGGACCTGACTCAGGAAGCGGCCGACCTGACGAGGGAATGGGGCTCCGGCGAGGAGATCGCCAGGGCCCAGCAGCGGGCCGATGAGGCCCGCGCCGCCGCTGAGCAGGCCCGGCGGCGGTCCGAGCAGGCCATCGAACTGGCCGACAAGGCGGCCGAGGCGGCCGAGCAGGCGGAGGAAGCCGCCGACGCGGCCGAGGAACTGGCCGGCGACGTTGGCGACGACGAATACGACGGCCCCGACGCCCCGCCCGGCTGGCACCACCGGCCGCCGAGGGCGCCATGGCCGCCACGGCCCCCGCGCCCGCCGCGCCCTCATCACCACGTTCATCACGAGCCGGACGACCACCAGTGGCGGGATCCCGCCGAGCGGCTGCAGGACCGGGTCGAGCAGGTCATCCAGCGGTTCGAGATGATGCGGGACCGGGCCGACCAGCTGATCCACGTGGCGGAGCGGATCTTCCCGCCCGGACGCTCGGAGACCACGCACAAGGAATCCGGACCCGGCACCCCGGCCGACCCCGCCTGATTCCGGGGCTCTCCGCGGCCGTCAGTGGCCGCGGAAGGCTTCGGCCAGCCACCACGATGGCTCGCCGCGAGTCACCTTCGCGTCCACGACCATCGGGCGGTCGCGCGGGCCGGCCAGCCAGGCCGCCACCGCGTCCAGGTCGGCCGGGGCGCGGACGGTGACCGCGGCGCAGCCGAAGCCGCGGCCGATGCCGGCGATGTCGGCCGGCGGGAACGTGACGTGGTCGAGCGGGTAGCCGTCCGGGCCGAAGTGGTGCACTTCCGCGCCGTAGGCCTCGTCGTCGTACACGACGACGAGGAGGTCGAGGCCGAGGCGGACCGCGGTCTCCAGGTCGGCGACGCTCATCAGCAGGCCGCCGTCGCCGAGCGCGGCCACGGTCAGCCGGTCCGGCCGGGCGACGGCGGCGCCGATCGCGGTCGCGAGCCCCAGGCCGATCGACTGGAAGGCCTGGGTGAAGACGAAGCCGTCGGCGCCGGGGACGTCGAGGTACATGGCCGGATAGCCCATGAAGTTGCCAGAGTCGACCGCGACCGTCCGCTGCGCGGGCAGCATGCCGTCGAGCGCGATGGACAGCGTGCGCGGGTCGATACGGCCTTGTTCTCGCGTCTCTGTATAGGGCACGTCCCGCCAGCGGCCCTCGCGGGCGAGGCGGCCGGCGATTTCGGCGGACCGGTAGCCCTGCGGCCACTCCCCCGGCGGCGGCGGTCCGCCGGCGCGCCGGTCCAGCTCCTCGTGGACCGCCCTGGCCGTCGCAGCCGCGTCGCCGGTGACGCCGAGGTCGATCCGGTGGTGCGCGCCGAGCGCGCCGGTGTCGAGGTCGACCTGGACCACGGTCGTGCCGTCGCCGACGAGCGTTCCGTGCCGCAGCGTCCACATGTTCAGCGCGCAGCCCCAGCCGACCAGCAGGTCGGCGTCCTTGATCAGTTCGGCCGCGACCGGGGTGGCGAAGCCGCCGCTGACGTCGAGACTGAACGGCGCGCCGCGGAACAGGCCGCGAGAGACGGCTGACGTGGCAAGAAGAGCCCCCGTACGTTCGGACAAATGCCTTATTTCTTTTCCTGCTTTTGTCGCGCCCCGGCCCGCCAGGAAGACCGGCCGGCGCGCGGCGGTCAGGGCGTCGGCGAGCGCTGCCACGCTCTGCGCGGGCGGCACCGGGACCGGAGCGGGCGAGACGGCGGGCAGGGCGAACGGGGACGCGGGCGCGGCCTGCACGTCGAGCGGCATGCTCAGCAGCACGGTGCGCCGGTCGGCGACGGCGATGCGGCAGGCGCGGGCCAGGTCCGCGGCGGCGGTGGCCGCGGCGCCGAGCCGCACAGGGACCGCGCCGACGGCGGTGGCCAGCGCGGCGTCGTCGAGGTAGAAATTCGATCGCGGGCTGGTTGCCGCGGGAGCCAGGATCAGCAGCGGGGTGCGGCTCTTGGCCGCCTCGGTGATGCCGGTCAGCGCGTTGGTCAGGCCCGGTCCCTGGTGCACCGACAGCACGCCTAGCTCGCCGCTGACCCGCGCGTAGGCGTCGGCCATCACCGCGGCGCCGCCCTCGTGCCGCGCGGCGACGAAGCGGGCGCCGCCCGCGGTCAGCGCGTTCGTGACGTGGAAGTTGCCGCTGCCGACCACGCCGAACACGGTCCTGACGCCCGCCTGGGCCAGCGCGGCGCCGACCGCGTCGGCGACGGTGGTCATTTCTCTACGAGCGCGAGCACGCGGGCCGGCGAGCCTGAGCCGGTGACGATCGGCAGCGGGGCGGCGATGACGACCGCGCCCGTCACCGGGAGCCTGTCGAGGTTGCGGAGCTGAGTGAGGCCGTATTTGCCCGCGCCGAGCACCTCCTGATGGCACGGGAACGCGGGCTCGAAGCCGTAGGCCTGGCCCGCGTCGGTGCCGACCGTCTCCACGCCCACTCCCAGCAGGCCGCTCGCGGCGAGGTACCTGGCGGCGGCGTGCGTTATGCCTGGGGTGTGCGCGCCCTTGTCGTCGGCGTTGGCGAACCGCCGCGGGTCGTCACCGCGGGCAGACCAGCCGGTGCGGAAGAGCAGCCAGCCGCTGTCCGGCAGCGGGCCGTGCTGTTGCTGCCAGTCGTCGAGGTCCCCGGCGTCGAGGAGGTAGTCGGGGTTCCGCGTCGCCTCGGCGACGCGATCGATGACGACCGCGGGGCCGATCAGCCGGCCCGGCGGGATCTGGGACACGTCCTCGAGATCCTTGCCGGTGACCCAGTGGTTCGGCGCGTCCAGGTGCGTGCCGGTGTGCTCGCCGGTGCGGATGTTGTTCCAGTACCAGGCCGGGCCCCGGTCGTCATAGCGGCTGATCTCCTCGAGCTGGAAGGTGTTCGTCTGGCCCCACTGGGGCGGCAGCTGGAGGATGGGCGTCCCCGCGTGCAGCGGCGACGTGAGGTCGATGACCTCAATCGAGCCGTCGGCGATCCGCGCTGCGAGCGAGCCGAGATCGGTCATGTGCCGGCACGGTAGCGGGGGCGGCCGGTTCCGTCAATAGGGTGGCCGCGCGTTCTTCACGGGGGACTGCACGGTTGACCAAGTTGATTTCACAGATCTATCATTGTGATATCACTTTAAGTGGGGTGAATCGGATGACCTTGAGCCTGTTTTCACACCGTCGTATCTACTCGGGCCTCGTTGCCGCGTCGGCCCTGGGCCTGCTCGCCACTGGCTGTTCCTCCGCGAGCTCAAGCTCCACCCAGCCCGCCCCGGTAACCAGCACGTTCGCGGACGCTTCCGCGCCGTCAGGGTCCTGGCCGTACCCGAACGGCAACCTGGCCAACACCAGGGTCGCCACGGGCTCGACGATCACGTCGGCCAACGTGTCTCAGCTCAAGGAGGCGTGGTCGTTCAAGCTCACCGGCCAGGGAGCGACGAACCTGCACGGCGCCGGCTCGCTGGCCGCTAACCCGGTCGTCGTGGACGGCGTCGTGTACATGCAGGACCTGTACAGCAACGTCTACGCGATTTCCCTCGCCACCGGCGCGCTGAAGTGGGAGTACCAGGTGAACACTCCGGTCCAGACCGGTCCTGGGCCCAACGGGGTGGCGGTGGCGGACGGCCGCGTGTACGGGCAGACGGCGACCACCGCGTTCGCGCTCAACGCCGCGACCGGGAAGCCGGCCTGGACGGACAGCGGCCTGCTCGCCAGCGGCCAGGGGACGTTCGAGATGCAGCCGCAGGTTTCCGGCGGGCGGGTTTACCTGTCCACCGCCTACGGGTCAGGATCTGGCGGCGGGGTGCTGATGGCGCTCAACGCGTCGAACGGCGCGCTGCTGTGGAAGTTCAGCACGCTGACCGGACCGGCGCCTGGCGTCCAGGCGCTCGGCCTCGGGGCGGGCGGCGCCTGGGAGACGCCGCTGGTCGGAGGCGACGGAACGGTGACGTTCGGGACGGGAAACCCGTACCAGTCGCTCGGGTCGGCTATCTCGCAGCCGGCCCGGCTGCTCTACACCGACAGCGAGGTGAACCTGGACGCGGCGACAGGGAAGCTGCGCTGGTACTACCAGGCCGTGCCGAACGACTTCAAGGACTATGACATGCAGGCCTCGCCAATCGCGGCGACGGTGAGCGGGGTGCCGGCGATCATCGGCGGCGGCAAGATGGGCGACGTCTACGCGATGAACGCCCAGACAGGGGCGCTGCTGTGGAAGACGCCGGTCGGCGAGCACAACGGTCACGACGACGACGGGCTGCTGCTGCTCGAGCACAAGATCACCCTCAAGCCGCCCTACGTGATCGCGCCGGGATCGTACGGCGGCATCCTGACCGACATGGCGCTGGCGGACGGCACCGTGTACGTGGAGACCATTAACCTGCCGCTCACGATCAGCAGCCTGCAGAGCGTCACAGCCGACGCCTCGGCCGGCGTCGGCGTCAGCGGGGAAGTGGAAGCGCTCAGCCTGGCCACCGGGACGGTGGAATGGGCCACGAAGGTGGCGAGCTTCCCGCTCGGCGGGGCCACCGTGGTCAACAATCTGGTGATCACCACGCTGGTCACCGGCGAGCTGGTCGGGCTGAACCGAAGCACCGGCGCGATCGTGTACCAGCAGAAGCTGCCCGCCGAGACGAATGCGCCGATCGCGGTGGCCGGCAACGCGGTGATCGTTGCCGCGGGCGCTCCCAACAAGACCGCGACCGCCAGGGGCGGGCTCCCGCAGGTGGTGGCGTACACGGTGCCGTGACGGCGGCGGCCGGCTGGCGGGTCAGGTGAAGACTGGCCGCGCGGGGTCGAGGTGCTCTATCGCGGCTTCGAGCGCGGTGGTGAGGGTCTCGCGACTATGCCGGTTGTACACCGGGCCGGTCGCGTCGGTCAGCAGGACGGTCGCCATGGCCACGCCGCGCGCCCCGACGGGCAGCGGGGTGCCGAGGCGCTGCGCCAGTTCCCTGATGGCCGGCTCTTCCTTGGCGATCGGGGCGGCGCGGACCCGGCGGGCCTGGCCAGGCGTTGGGCCGCGCGCGACGCGCAGCAGGTGCTCCCAGTCGCGCGCCAGCGCCTGGCGGCGGGGCAGCGTGACGATCTCCCTGGCCCGCGCGGCCAGCAGCCGCGACGATTCCGGTGGCACGCCGGCCGCCAGCTGGCTGTCCAGTGACGCGCCGAATACCCGCGCGCGCACCCGGTCGGCGGGGCCGGACGGCCGCAGGCCGAGCGGATCGCCGGGCACGAGATCGTCCGGGCCCGGCGCTACGGAAGAGGTGCGATGGCCTCCGTGTATGCCTCGCATGGTTCCAGCCTTCACCTGGCCGCGCCGCCGCGAAAGTGGCATTATTGACAGGGTGCAGGACAAAACTGCCACACTGTCGCCACCGCCGCCGCCGCCGCCGCTGCCGCTGCCGCATCGCGTCGCGGCGCTGGTTTGTGACAGCGTCACGCTGTTCGAGCTCGCGGTGGCGAACGACGTCTTCGGCACTATCATCACCACCGCGTCCGGCGATCCGCTGTATTCGCTGCTGGTCTGCGGTCCGGCGCCGTCGGTCATGACCGACGGCGGGATCCGCGTCGAGGTCCCGCACGGACTGGACGCGCTGGCCGGCGCGCAGACCATCGTCGTGCTGCCCGCCCTGGATTGCGCCTCGGTGCCAGCCGCCCCGGTGCTCGACGCGCTGCGGCTGGCCAGGTCGCGGGGCCAGCGCATCGTCTCGCTCTGCACGGGGGCGTTCGTGCTGGCGGCCGCGGGACTGCTCGACGGGCACACGGCGACGACGCACTGGTCGGAGTGCGCGGATCTCGCGCGCCGGTATCCGCGGGTGTCGGTGGACCCGAAGGTGCTGTACACCGACGAAGGGGACCTGCTCACCTCCGCGGGGAGCGCGGCCAGCCTCGATCTCTGCCTGCACCTGGTGCAGCGCGACCACGGGACCGAGATCGCCGCCAAGGTGGCACGCGACCTCGTCGTCCCGCTGCACAGGCCCGGCGGCCAGGCGCAGTACATCGAGACGCCGATGCCCCCGCTCGACGATGGCGACCTGTTCGCCGACACGATCGGCTGGCTGCGGGGGCACCTCGACGAGCAGGTCACGGTGGCCGACCTCGCCGCGCGGGCGGCGATGAGCCCGCGCACGTTCGCCCGGCGGTTCCTGGCGAGCACCGGGACCACGCCGCTGTCGTGGATCGTGCGGGAACGGATCAGGTTCGCCCAGCGACTGCTCGAGACGAGCGACTTGCCCGTGGACGTGCTCGCCAGGGAGAGCGGCTTCGGCAGCCCGGACAACCTGCGCAAGCACTTCGGCCGCGCGCTGCGGACAACGCCGCAGGCTTACCGGCGGGCGTTCCGCGCCACTGTGAGCGCGCCGGCGCGGTGACTTCGCGCCGGGCAGGCCGCTTGCGCGGCGGGCGGGCCGCTTACGCGCCGGGCGCGGTGAGCGCGCGGGCGATCTCGGTGCGGGAGTCGACGTCCAGCCGGGCCAGGATCTGGGCGAGGTGGAACTCGACGGTCTTGACGCTGATGTACAGTTCGGCGGCGATCTGCCGGTTGGTCTTCCCGGCGGCGGCGGCCTGCGCCACTGACAGCTGACGGGCGGTCAGCGGCGGCCGCGGGTGGCCCTGGCCTTGGCCTTGGCCGTGGCCTGGTGCCGGGGCCGGGCCGGCGCCGAGTTCGTGGTCGCAGCGGGCCAGGAAGGGCTCGGCGCCCAGGCCGGCGAACAGCACGCGGGCCGCGCCGATGTCGCGGGCGGCGGCGCGGCGCTGGCCTGCCCGGCGCAGCAGCCGGCCCCGCTCCAGCCGGGTCATGGCCTCTTCGAAGGGCATGCCAAGCCCGTCCAGGTGGGCCAGGCTGGTGTCGAAGGCGGCCAGCGCGTCCTCCTCCTGGTGACGGGCGGCGTGCAGGACCCCACGGGCGCGGCTGGCGGCGGCCATCGCGCTGCGGCGGCCGCAGGCGGCGGCGCGCCGCTCGTAGGGGACCAGTGTCTGCGCGGCCCTGGCGTGCTCGCCGGCGCGCGCCAGCGCGGCGGCGTAGGCCGGCCAGAAGGTCAGCCTGGCGGGTTCCACCCTGCGGAGCCGGATCGGATCGACGGCGGCGTCCGCCCCCGCGGCCAGCATGGCCGGGAGGTCGTCGCGGGCGACGGCGATCGCCGTCCGCGCCTCGGCCAGGGCGAAGGCCCCGGCGCCCACCCGCCCGGCCGCCGCGGCGGCGTGCCTGGCGGCGGTCTCCCAGTGACCGCGGCCGGCGGCGGCGTACACGGCGGCCAGGTGCGCCCGGCCGAGCTGCCAGCCCTGGTCCAGGTCGTCGATCAGCGTGACGAGCCGCTCGCTGCCGGCTGCGGCTTCGTCCCAGTGCCCGGCGCGGTAGGCCAGGGTGGCATCGAGCAGCCGGTGCTCCAGCAGGTGGGTCATCGGCAGCAGCGCCTCGCCGGCCCTGGCGGCGGCCAGGTGCTCGGCGGCGCCGGGCAGGTCGTCGGCGTACAGCAGCGCGCCGCCGAGGCCGGCGTGCAGCATCGCGCGGGCGGCGTCGTCGGTGCACCGGGTGAGCTCGCCTTCCAGCAGCGTCCTGGCGCGCCTGGCCTGCCCGGTCAGCGCGAGCGCACTGCCCTCCACCGCGCGGGAGCAGCCACGAGTGTACGAAGACACCGCGGTGGTCGCCGAGCGCCGGGCCCAGGAGGCGGCATCGGTCAGCCGTGGCTGCTGGAACAGGCCGCCGACTGCCCGCCGTCAGTAGTGGACGAGCTCGTCGACCGGGGCCTGCTCGCCGCCGACGGCGCCGTGCTGCGATTCCGGCACGAGATCGCCCGCCGTGCGGTGGCGCAGGACATTCCCGCGCACCGTCAGCCCGCCATCCACGCCCAGCTGCTGACGGCGCTGCTGGCAGCGGGCTGCACGGACCACGCCAGGCTCGCCTTCCATGCCGAGGCGGCCGGCGACGTCCCGGCCACGCTAGAGCATGCGACGCTCGCCGGGCGGCACGCCGCCGGGCTCGGATCGCACAGGGAGGCGGCCGCACAGTTCGAGCGGGCGCTGCGCGCCGCCGATGGCGAGCCGCCCGCGGTCCTGGCCGGCCGTTACGAGGCACTGGCCGACGAGCTGTCGGTGATCGACAGCTGGGACGCAGCCGCGGCCGCCTACGAGCGAGCCCTGCCGCTCTGGCGCACGACGGGCGACCCGCTGCGCGAAGGCGATATCCTGCGCAAGCTGTCCACCACGCTGTGGCGGCTGTGCAGGGGCAGGGAAGCGGGTGACGCCAGCACAGCGGCAGTGCAGGTGCTCGAGCAGCTCGGCCCTTCGGTGGAGCTGGCCAGGGCGTATGCCAGCGTCGCCGCCGACCTGGCCGGGCAGGCGCGGTTCGCCGAGACGATGACGATGGCCGGGCGGGCGGGAACCCTCGCCGCCTCATTCGACGCGTTCGGCCTGCAGGCGTACACGCTCAACCTGCAAGCATGGGCGGTCCTGGGGCTCGGCGGTGACGGGATGCCCCAGCTGGAACAGGCGCTTGACATCGCCCTCGCGCACGGTGCTGCCTACGAAGCGGGGCACACCTACACCAACATGCACGAAATCACCTGCGGTGAGCGGCGCTACGCCGCGTCGGAACCCCACTACCTCGCCGGGATCGCCCACTGCGAGGCGCACGACCTCTGGGTGTACCTGACCTGCCTGCAAGGGGTGCGGACGAGCACGCTCGACCGACTCGGACGGTGGGACGAGGCGGTCGCGCTCGCCGAGGTGGTGCTGGCCCGGATCGTGTCCTCGCCGGTCAACCGGATGTTCCCGCAGGGGACGCTCGGCCGGGTCCTGGCGCGCCGCGGCGAGGCCGGCGCGTGGCCGTACCTGGACGAGGCCATGACGGCGGCCGACGGCACCGGCGATCCGCAGTACGTCGTGCCGATGCGGCTGAGCCGAGCGGAGGCGCACTGGCTGGCGGGCGACCTCGGCGCCGCGCACCGGGACGCCGTCCTCGCGGGCCTGGCGGCGGACGGCGCCTCCCCCTGGCTACGCGGCGAGGCTGCGGCCTGGATCCGCCGCACCGGCACGTCATCGATCCCGGCCGGCGAGATCGCGGCCCCGTACCGGATGGAACTCGACGAGGACTGGCGCGGCGCGGCCAAGGCGCACGACGACCTCGGGTGCCCGTACGACGCGGTGCTGGCGCTGTTCGACTCCGGCGAGGAAGAAGCGCTGCGGCAGGCCCTGAACATCTGCCAGGACCTCGGCGCGATCGCCACCGCCCGGCTCGTCCGCCGGACCATGCGGCGGCTCGGGATCCGCTCGATCCCGGTGGGGCAGCGCGCCGCCACGCGTCGCGACCCGGCCGGCCTGACCCGGCGCGAGCGCGAGGTGCTCGCCCTGATCTGCGCCGGGCGCACCGACGCCGAGATCGCCGCGGAGCTGTTCATCTCCGCCAAGACGGCCAGCCACCACGTCTCGGCCATGCTCGGGAAACTCGGCGTGTCCAACCGCAGGGCCGCCGCGGACCAGGCCGCCAGGCTTGGCCTGACGGGTGACCTGACAACCGTCACCAGTTAGTCACTCACACCGGATCACTACTTCGAATCGGGTGATGACGGCACGGGTCAGGCCGGGCCAGTATCGGGGTCAGGGAGCAGGCGACGCTTCGAGGCTGGTGTCGGGCCGCGGTGATCGCCGGTGCCGAGTGGCGCTTGATCGAGGAGATGCTGACCATGACACTGCACGACCGCGACTCCATCCGTGATCAGTCCGAAGACTGCGTGTTCGCCGCGCGTGACATGAACAGGCCGGTCCCGAAGTACAAGTTCCCCCGCGACGAGACCCAGCCGCGGGAGGCGTACCAGCTGGTGGCGGATGAGCTGATGATGGACGGCAACGCCCGCCAGAACCTGGCCACGTTCTGCCAGACGTGGGAGGAACCCGAGGTCCTGGGCCTGATGGCGCTGTCGATCAACAAGAACATGATCGACAGGGACGAGTACCCGCAGACCGCCGAGATCGAGCGGCGCTGCGTGCACATGATGGCGGACCTGTGGAACGCGCCCGATGCGGCCAACACCGTCGGCACCTCGGCCATCGGCTCGTCGGAGGCCTGCATGCTGGCGGGCATGGCGGCCAAGTGGCGGTGGCGCGCCCGGCGGCGGGCCGAGGGCAAGCCGACTGACAACCCGAACTTCGTCTGCGGTCCGGTGCAGGTGGTGTGGCACAAGTTCGCCCGCTACTGGGATGTCGAGATTCGCGAGGTCCCGATGGCACCGGGCCGTTACATGATGGACCCCGAGTCGATGCTGGAGCGGGTGGACGAGAACACGATCATGGTCGTGCCGACCCTCGGCGTCACCTACACCGGCTCGTACGAACCGGTAGAGGCCATGTCCCAGGCGCTGGACAAGTTGCAGGCCGACACCGGCCTGGACGTCGACATCCACGTGGACGGGGCCAGCGGCGGTTTCCTGGCCCCGTTCTGCGCGCCCGAGGTCGCTTTCGATTTCCGGCTGCCCCGGGTCAAGTCGATCTCCGCCTCGGGGCACAAGTTCGGGCTGGCTCCGCTGGGGGCCGGCTGGGTCGTGTTCCGGGACGTCGCCGAGCTCCCCGACGACCTCATCTTCCACGTCAACTATCTGGGCGGCGATATGCCGGTATTCCAGATCAACTTCTCTCGCCCGGCCGGGCAGATCGTCGCCAGCTACTACAACTTCCTGCGGCTTGGTTACGAGGGCTACCGGAAGATCCACATGGCGTCGTATGGGATCGGGCAGTACCTCGCCTCCGAAATCGTCAAGCTCGGTCCGTTCGAGCTGCTCTGCGACAGCGACCCCGCCACCGGCATCCCGACGGTCACCTGGCGTATCCGCGAAGGCGAGCAGCCCGGGTATACCCTGTTCGACCTGGCCGACCGGCTGCGTAACCGCGGCTGGCAGGTGCCCGCCTACACCCTGACCGGGGCGGTGTCTGACATCGCCGTGCAGCGCGTCCTGGTCCGCCTGGGGGTCAGCCACGACATGGCCTCCATGCTGCTCGACGACTTCCGCGAAGCCGTGGCGCACTTCGACAGGCACCCGGTCACGGCGCCCATGACCAAGGAGGAATCGGGCGGGTTCAGCCACCTCTGACGTGATGCGCCAGCGGACCGATCACGGGCCGACGCCAGCGTCGGCTGCGGGCGTCATCACCTGACCGCTGACCGGCTGGGTGCGTTCGGGTAGCAGCAGGACGGCGCCGATGAGGAAGCACACCGCGCCGATCAGGGTCTGCGTGTCGGCCCGCCCCGCGTTGTGCACCTGGCCGGTCACCGGGTTGATGTAGCCGGCCACGGCGGAGATGCCGAAGGCGATCGACCCGATCAGGTTGACCAGCGTGATCCACCAGGAGTAGGACCGGGGGCGCCAAGCGGCCCAGCCGTGGCAGACCTCGTACCAGGCCAGTGCGCTAGATACCAGGAAGCAGACGGAGCCGATCGCATCGGGCCGCCACACGTGCTGGTGAGCCGCCTGCGCGGATAGGTCGGTCACCATGGCAACGCCGGTGCTGACGTTGAAGTACAGGGTCCCGACGAGTTGCACCCCGGTAGCCCACCAGTCGATCCGCCTCGGCTGGTAGACGAAAAAGCGCCGGTGCGCGGGGTTCAGCGTGCCCGGGGCGGCGTCGACCGCTTCCCGGTAGCTCAGGAATGAGGCCGCGGTGAAAAACAGTGAGCCGACAAAGTAGGTGACCGTATCCCCGACGGCCCCGGCAGCATTGGCGTATCCCGGCACCGAACCGATCGCGAACAGCAGGGATCCGATGGCGAACAGGATCGCGATCCACCATCCGCGGGCATTAGGCGCCCACCACGTCGAGCCGACAGCTGGCTTCTGGTGCTTGCGGTGGTGGCGGGATTCCCACCGGACTATGACTCCGTCCGAGCGGACGCGGTCCACGAACGTCGCGGGAGCCTCGATGACGACGTCACGTCCCTCACGGTTCCGCATGTTCATGAACGCCTCCTTTACACCTCACCCACGGAATCATCGCACCTCATGCCGGGGAGAGTTTCATCCCGCAGAAGGGTTAAAGGACCTCAAGCTACGCTGCCTGCCGAACACCAACTGGAAAGCATCAGGCGAAGCAATACAAGACGCACGCGGCACTGGGAGTTCCCGGAGTCCGGTCCGCGCGCCGGTCCACACCGGATCTCTCGCAAGCGCGCGTTGTGACCTACGTAGCCACTGCCTAATCGCTCCCTACATTGCCAATGTTCGCTTCCTTGCGCGGGTCATGGTCACCGCTTTAGCGGCTTCTGTATTGGCACGTATGCGCCATCCTCCGGGTAACGGGCTCGGCCGCGACGGTTTCGCTCGCATTCGTGCGGTTTGTGCTTAACTAGAAGTGATCGCGAGGTGGCGCTCCCCAGGAGTAGCACATGACCGTTGTGGTCGGCGAGGACGTCCCGCAGGCGCGCCGTCGGCTGGCGGGAAGGCTGCGTGCAGCCGTGCTGGGCCCTCACGGCGGCGGCACCACCCGGCGGCGGGCATCTGACGCGTTCCGGCTGGGGTTCGCGATCATAGTGGTGGCAGTTTCCGTTCCGGTGATGCGGGCCAATTCGGCTGTCGAGCTGAGCATCGTGCGGGCCTTGCACCCGCCGCCGGCGGCGATCAGCTGGCTGGTCACCTCGCTCTTCTGGCTCGGTTCGGCCGGGGTAGTGGTGTTGCTGGCGATCGTCGGGCTGCTGGTTCCGCGGCTCACCGCACTCCGGCACATCGCGGCGGCCGGCGTACTGAGCTGGATTGTGTGCCTGCTGCTCGGTGCGCTGCTCGGATCGGCGGCCGGGCGGCCGCCGGACAGCGCGCTCGCCGGGCTGAATACCGGTTACCCGGTCACCTGGCTCGCGGTCGCGGTCGCGGTGGCGGCCACCGCGCTGCCCTACCTGAGCCGTCCGGTGCACCGGCTGGTGTGGCTCCTGGTTCCGCTGGCGGTGCTGGCCGGTGTCTGCGGCGGGTCGGCGCTGCCGGTCAACGCGCTATCCAGCATGGCAGTGGGCTGGGGTGTCGCAGCGGCCGTGCACCTGGCC
>Ga0070698_100006094_pt1 | contig 13131 bp, 11 predicted proteins | sample KBSK1502metaG_FD_65477 | JGI IMG/M metagenome (GOLD analysis project Ga0070698, IMG submission 65477) | Corn, switchgrass and miscanthus rhizosphere microbial communities from Kellogg Biological Station, Michigan, USA - KBS K1-50-2 metaG | ecosystem: Host-associated > Plants > Roots >... | reverse complement strand
TTGTTGCGCTCGGCCCAGCGGACGTACATCCGCATCAGGGTCTCGGCGAAGTCGGCGGCGTCGACGCCACCGGCACCGGAGCGGATGGTCACCAGCGCCTCGCGGGCGTCGTACTCGCCATTGAGGAGGGTGCGGACCTCGAGGGCCTCGACCTGCTTCTTGACCCGGCCCAGCTCGACCTCGGCCTCGGCCAGCGTCTCGGCGTCGGACTCCTCCTGCGCGAGCTCGATGAGCGCACCGAGGTCCTCGACGCGGTCGTTGAGGCTGGTGAAGCGCTCGATGTCGCCGTTGAGGATCGAGAGCCGGCCGGTCACCCGCTGCGCGTTGTCCTGGTTGTCCCACAGGTCGGGGGCGGCCACCTGCTCACCGAGCTCGGCGACCTCCTTGCGCATCGTGTCGAGATCGAGCACCTGCTCGATGGTCTTCATCGTTGCCTGGAGCTGCTTGAGTTCGTTGTCGTAATCGGGGCCTGCCACAAGGTGCAAGGTTACGGCACTGTGGCAGGCGTCTCCGCCGGTGGCCCGCCACCTCATGTGGGCAGGCGGCCCCACCAGTCGCAGCTGAAGAACGCCGTCGCGAAGACCGCGGCCAGGCTCGAGATTTGAGTTCCCTAGGCCGAACCACAGGATGGCGGGCTGACTCGATCACGCTATGGCCGTTGGTCTAGACAAGGCGCACGGTGAGATCTGGGCCAGCCAAGGGAGCGGGCCAAAATCGAGGGACCTTCCATGTCGCAGCACGCCGCGACCTCGGGCGCACCAAGAATCCACGCAATCACACGATCCTTCCGGCCGAGAAGGCGCCTGAGCGCCCTCGCTGGTGCGGTCTCCGTCCTCGTCGTCGGCCTGCTGGTCCTGCCTGCGGAGGCATCGACCACGAGCGGTACGTGGTACTTCCGCCCCGACCAGACCTCCACCACCACAACGACCACCACGGCCGGCCCACCGGCGTACAAGTCGGCGGTGCGTCCGCCCATCAACGCCGATGGGTCGAGCAACTGGCCGACCAAGCGTGGCGTGATCCCGGTGCAGTTCGACCTTCTGTCGGCGCCGACCACCACGACGACGACGACCAAGACGTACGACCCACCGGTCTGGCAGTCGCTCGCATCAGGCTGGCCCTACACGTTCCTGCAGCTTTGTTTGCAGAAGGATCTGTATGGCCCTGGATATTGTCCGGATGCTCCTGCCGTCCCCGCGCTGACCTTCAACGACATCACGAACCTCAGCGCCGACTACCTCTTCACGACGGGTGACTGCCATACAGGCTCACTGCGATGGGACGTGAACGTGCAGCACGGGACCAGCGTCGAGACCGTCGAGGTCTACTACGGCAACCCGAACGGCGACACCCCCGCCGGTCAGAGCTGCTCTGGCCTGTACTCGGAGACTGGGAAGAACCTGATGTCGACCTCGGACCCGACTCTGCCTCCGAACCGGTTCGAGATGCTGGGCGGCTGGGGCGTGCCTGGCCCGGTCTATACGACCTACGCCGACGCCGTCGCGTCGACCAACGGCGGGACGGACAAGGTCGTGGCGGTGCAGCTGACGCTCGATTCCGGGTACGCCGGCGACCAGAAGGCGAACGTCTCCAATGTCACGATCAACGACAACACCTGGGTGCCGAAGACGGTCGAGACGACGACGGTGACGACCATCAGCGGAGACTACGTGAAGACCTGTGCGCTACCGCCGGCTGAGCTGCGGTGGGCCAAGAACGACGCGACTCCGACCGGTGCGGTCAACGAGGCGGAGAGCATCCAGCCGAAGGACACCGGGCAGTACTACCGCAACGTCGACTGCAAATACATCTACAACCTGGACGTTTCCAGCCTCAATGGGCAGGGGACCTACACGGTCTGGGTGCGAATCGGAGGCCAGAACATCCAGGTGCCGGCGACGTTCGACCTTCGGTAGGACCACAGAAGCGATCGCAGTCAGGGCCGGGCGACGGTGTCCGGCACTGACGGTCGACGGCCGGTTGCACTGTTCTGCCTCCTGCGCCTGGCGTTATGGAGCCAGCTCGGCGGACCCGGTCGCGCCGATCGTCGCTGTGGTCGGCGAGCCCGGCACCCGCAGGGGCAGGTCGAGCGGCGCGCGTACGTCGACCCGCACCTCGTTGCCCTGCACCCGGACGGTGAATTCGAGGCGCGGGAACCGCTCCCCCGCGTTGGTGTCCTGGAGGTACGACCTGATCGCCTCACGGACCAATGACTCCGCGAGCACCGGGTCCTCGAAGCCGTGCTCGTAGCCGGCCTGCAGGTCGAGCGCCTCGGTGCCGGCGAGCGCGGCTCCGTCGGCAACCGTGGCGAGCCCCGAGCGCTGGAGGTACGCCGCGCTGGCGTCGACCACGACCGCGATGGCGACCAGCAGGACGAAGGCCAGGCCGACGATCATCACCGTGACCTGTCCGCGTTCGTCCCTCACGGACCCTCCCGATAGGTGCCGAACGGCACCTGCTGGGTCGCGTCGAGCCGGAAGCTCGGCTTGTTGCCACCGAGCGCATCGGGCAGCAGGGGCAGGTCGACCTGGGTGCGCACGGTCACGGTGATGATCGATCCTGGTTGCTGGCAGGCATGCGGGTCCGGCGTACACGAGAGCTCGAAGCTGGCACTGCCCGGATCGAGGTGCTGGTCGGCGAGCGCCGCGTCGATCACCTGCTGGGCGGCGCGGCGCCCGGCCTCGTCGGACTCGGCCAGGGAGTAGGCCCGGGCCGCCGAACGGGCGGCCGCGCTCACCGCGAACGCGCCTCGCTGCACCTCGAACACGGAGAGGACGAGATAGACCAGCGGCACCATCAGCAGAATCCCGAGCCAGGTGAACTCGACCAGGGCGCTGCCGCGCTCGTCGCGCCTGACCGGGCTTGCCTTCACTGCGGCTCCTGGACGGCGTGCCCGGCGACCTCGAGGTGCACGGCCGGCCCCCACAGGCCGAGGGCGGGCACGTCGGCCTCGGCGCGTACGACGACCATCGGCGTGCCGGCCACGTCCTCAACGTCGGCGCTGAGCTGCTGGGTGAAGCGGCCGCTCAGCGCTCCTGCGATCTGCTGTCGGGTGTGGTCGATCGCGTCGGACGGCGAGTGGCCGCGGGTCGCGCCGTACCTCGCCCCGTCGGAGGCCGCGGCCGTGAGCGTGTTGCGCACGTGCAGCACCAGCGCCACCTGGAGGATCCCGAGGAACAGCGGGACCAGGATGATCATGACGAGCACGAAGTCGACGACCGCCGACCCCCGCTCGTCGCGCCGGAGCACGGTCAGCCCTTCACCGAGTCGAGCGCCGAGCTGAGCATCTCCGTGAGCTGGTCGCCCGCGAGCTGCCAGAGGACGGTGACCAGCCCGGCGGTCATCACGGTGACGAGCACCCAGCCCGGGACGTCACCGCGCTCGTCGCGGCGGGGCGGGGTGAGCAGCCGCCTGTAGAAGCGGAGCAGGTGGTCGTGCATGGGGACTGCCTTCCTCGAGGGGTCAGGGGGTGGTGAGGCTGAGACCGATGAAGCCCGGCCAGAACGCGAACATGACGGTGACCGGAAGCACGAGGAAGACGACCGGGATCATCATGAACACCTCCTTGCGGGCGGCGGTCTCGATGAGCTGACGACGGCCGGCCTCGCGGACGTCGGCGGCCTGCGCGTGGAGTACGTCGGCCAGCGGCGTGCCGCGTTCGACGGCGACCGCGATGCCCTCGCAGAACCGGCCCACCAGCGGTAGGCCGGTGCGCGAGGCGAGGGCGTCGAAGGCCGGACCGACCAGCGTCCCGGTGCGGATCTCGGCGAGCACGCCAGCGAGGTCGGTCGACAGCTCGCCGCGGCTGCGCTCGACGACGCGGGTGAGCGCGGAGACCGGACTCTCGCCGGCGGCGACGGCCAGCGCGAGCAGCTCGGCCACGGTCGGGAACTCGGTGAGGATCCGGCGTTCGCGGTCGGCCGCCTGCGCGGTCAGCCGGTTGTCGCGCAGCAGCACGCCGAACGCGAAGCCGACCAGGCACAGCGCCAACCCGCTCATGGCGTTGCCGGGTGAGCGCAGCGCATCGAGCACGGCGTACGTCGCCACGAGGGCGAAGCCGGCCAGGCCCCACAGGACCTGCTCGATCCGGAACTCGTGGACCGTGCGGTCGAGGTTGGCGCGCTCGAGTCGCCGGCGGACCGAGTGCGCGCCGCCCAGGACCTTCTCGACCACCCCGGCCGCCGAGGCCAGCAGCGGACCGAAGACCGAGGCCGCAGCCGAGGAAGGCGCCCGGGTGACGGTCGGAGCCGGAGCCACGTCGCGCACGAAGGGCAGCACCCGGACGGCGAGCTGCGGACGGCGTACGACGGCCACTCGGGCCACGACCAGCAGCACTCCCGCGGCCACGGCTCCCCCGAGGAGGGCTCCCCACATGCCCAGCGTCACGACAGGATCCGCCGCTCCGTCGGGAGCCGGCCGATGCGCATCATCAGTCGGTAGGCGATCAGGCAGGTGCCCGCGCCGACCCCGAGCACGACCACCCCGGCACCCGAGGCATACCGATGGATCACCTCGCCCTGGAAGCTCATCATCAACAGCACCAGCCACGGCGCCGCGACGGCCAGGCGGGCACCGTTGACGGTCCACGCCTGGCGCGACTCGAGCTCCGATCGGGTCCGCGCGTCGTCGCGGAGGTAGCCGCTCAGGTTGCGCAACAGCCGCCCGAGGTCGCCACCGCCGACCTCGCGGGCGACGCGCAGCCCCTCGACGACGCGGTCCCCGACCGGGTCGGACAGCCGCAGCTTGAGCCGGTCGAGGCACTCGTGGAACCGCCCGGTGACCTGGTAGTCGAGACCGAACTGCACGAAGGAGTCGCGCAGCGGCTCGGGGCCTCGAACGCCCAGCCCGGCAAGGGCTTCCGGGAGCGAGAGCCCGGCCCGGACCGCGCTGGCCAGGTTGTCCACGGCTTCCGGCCACACCTCGGCGAACTCGCGCTGGCGGCGCCGCGCGCGGCCGCGGACGAGCGCCACGGGGAGGTAGCCCGCCATCACCCCGAACACCAGCGCGACCGGGATCGTGCCGGAGACCAGCTGGAGGACGACCAGGGCGAACCCACCACAGACCAGGCACAGGATCCAGAAGCTCGTGACCGACACCGAGTCGATGCCCGCGCTGCGCAGGAGCTCGTCGGCGCGACCGGGTGTGGGCTCCTTCGGAGCACGCGGCAGGAAGAACGCCGCCCACACCAGCATGAGTCCGACACCGACTCCCAGGCCGACCAGCGCGCCCATCAGCCGGCTCCGTTGAGCAACCGGGCGACGTCGACCCCGATCCGCTCGTAGCGCTCGGGCCGGGGCGGCATCCCGGGCTGTCGCCGCAGCTTCCCGTCGAGGAGCACGAAGATCGGCTCGGTCTCGATGATGTCGTGCTCGACCCGGCCGGGCACGGCCACGATCTCATTGACCCGTCGGGTGCCGTGGCGGTCGATGCCGAGGTGTACGACGAGATCGACGCTCGCCGCGACGGTGGGTACGACGAACCGGGCGCTGATGTTCTCGCCGGCGAGCAACGGCAGGGTGCACATCTTCACCAGCGCCTCACGGGCACTGTTGGCGTGGATTGTGCACATGCCCGGCAGCCCGGCGTTCAGAGCCAGCAGCATGTCGAGGCACTCCTCGGCGCGCACCTCGCCGACGATGATCCGGCTCGGCCGCATCCGGAGGCTCTCGCGCACCAGGTCACGCAGGTGGATCTCTCCGGTGCCCTCGAGCCCGGCCTGACGGGTCTGGAGCTGGACGTGGTCGGGATGCGGGAACCGCAACTCGAAGACCTCCTCGACGCTGACCACGCGGTCGCTGCCGGGGATGGCTGCGGCGAGGCAGTTCAGCAGGGTGGTCTTCCCGGCGCCCGTGCCGCCGGCCACGATCACGTTGAGGCCGGCCCGGACGCTCGCATCGAGGAACTCAGCGGCCTGCAGGGTGAGGCTGCCGAGCTCGACGAGGTCGTGCAGCCGAGCCGCCTTGAGCAGGAACTTGCGGATGTTGACGGCGGTGAAGCCCCGGCTGATGCCCTCGAGCACGACGTGAAGTCGATGCCCCTCGGGCAACATCGCGTCGACGAAAGGACGGCTGATGTCGATGCGACGACCGCTCGACTTGAGCATCCGCTCGGTCAGCTCCTGGACCAGCTCGGGCGTCAGCACCAGGTTGGTCAGCTCGTGCCGCCCGTTGCGGGCGATGAAGACCCTGGTCGGATCGTTGATCCACACCTCCTCCACGGTCGGGTCTTCCAGGAACTGCTGGAGCGGTCCGAAGCCGCTGACCCGAGCCACCAGTTCGCCGACCACCACGGACGGCTCCGCCACCGGGGTCACCTGGCCGGTCAGGCTGCGCTCGTCATGGTCTCGGACGACGGCCTCGGCGATGCGGCGTACGACGGCCGGTTCACCCTGTGGATCGACGCCGTCCCGGCGGACCAGCTCACGCACCTGCGCGTCGAGTCGCTCGACGAGGGCGTCGTGGTGGGTAGCAGACATTGCCAGGTCCTCGTCCCGAGTGGAGGGTCTGTGGAGGACATTGAACGTCAGCTTGGCGCCCAGCGGAACCATCTCGGGCCACCCTGTGCACAGGGCGTGGTGGGCACTCCGGACATACCGGGACGATCACCCACCGACGTGCGCGGCGGACAGACGTACGACCCGCAGGACAGCGGCAGCGATGCGGTCGGTGTAGCCCTCGAGACTGTGCCCTGCGTCCAGGATGAACATCCTCCCGGGCTCGAACCGACCGATCAGGTCTCGCTGCAGGAACCTGAGGTAGGTCATGAACGGTTTGACCTTGGTGCCGGACGGGTAGTTGTCCTTGGTGGCGGCGAAGAGGACGCCCGGCACCTTGGGGATGTCGTCCAGCACTTCGGCGGCCAACGCCCCGGCTCGGACGGTGTCCTGCCTCTCCGCATTCTCCTTCCAGCTCGGCGGTAGCCGATACTTCGCTGGCACGTAGCTGACGAGCTTGGGGGTGGCATTCGCCAACTCCGGGTCGAGCAGGACGATGCCTGCCATCCGGTCCGGGTAGGTGCCGGCGAACAGGGTGCCCAGCTGGCCGCCGTACGAGCCGGCGAGCAACACGACGGGCTGCTTGATGCCGATGGCATCCAGTAGGGCGTTGAGGTCGTGGGCACTCTGGGTGATGGGGATCGGCCCGGCTTCCTTGGAGCTGGTCCCGACGTTGGTGCGCTCGTATTCGCAGTACGTCGTGTGCGGTGCGATCAGCACCCGGAAGTCCGGGCGATGGGCCCAGCTCGCGTCGTCGTACGGCATGATCAGGCCGTGGAGGCTGATCACCGCAGGTGATCCTTGCCCCCAGCAGGTGGTGTGCAGCTTCCTGCCTCCCCCGACCGGGACGAGCTTGTCGAGCCAGGGCTCCTCGTACGCCGCCGGACTGGCGGCCGGTGACGATGGCGCCGTCGATTGTATCGAGGTGGCCGCCGGGCTGTCGGGACCGCACCCGGACAGCTGGAGTGCCGGGATCACCAGAGCGACAAGTGCCGATACGGTCTTCATGGGGTCACTCCTCGTTCGTTGTGCAGGTCGATGTGGCGTGTGTCGGGACACACGTGTGCTCATTGGTCGGGCGCCCAGGTGCGGCCGCCGTCATGGCTGACGTAGATGCCGCCGTAGTCCCCAGTCGCGCCGTTGCGGGCCGTGTCGATCGTCGCGACGTACAGGTCGGCCCCGATCGACGCGACGCCGACGACGCCGAGCCCATCGGGCCACCCCACGTCGGTTGGCCCCTCCGGGGTGAGCAAGGTCGCCGACCGGTCGCGGACGTCGACGAACAGCCAGACATCGGGCTCGAGGGGCACCTGGCTGGTGCCAGTGCCGTGCTCGCCGGAATCGTCGGCCACCTTGGCCCAGTTCGTCAGGTTGTCCGCACGCCACACGCTGGCTCCCCCGTCGCCAGGGCAGAAGGCCACCAGGGCCGTGTGGTGGGGGTCGGTCTCGAGCTCGCCGTTGTCACACGGGTAGGTCACGGGCGCCCCCCAGCTGGCGCCGCCGTCGCGGCTGACGACGTACTGGTGGCCGACCGAGGGCGAGTCCGTCGTGGCCACGATGTCGTCGCCGACCGTGAGGAACCGTGCTGGCCCGAATCCCGGGTTCGCGGTCTGCAGCAGCGGCGGCAGATCCCGCCTCTGCCACTGGTCGGTGCCCAGCACCTGCGCGTACGCCGGACCGTCCCAACCGCCCCCCTCGGGGGTGGCGCCCTCGCACCAGCGCGGCATCAGCAAGAACACCCGGGTCGTGGCCACCGAGGGGGCCGGAGAGCAGGACTCGTCCTGGGCACGCGACAGCGGGTGCCAGGTCAGGCCGCCATCGGTGGACTCCTGGTCGTAGGTCCACAGCTGCTGACCGTTGGGGGCGAACACCATGCCGGCGCTGTCCGCCGGAGTGCCGAGCTCATGCCACCCGTCCGCGTCGCGGCGCCACAGCGGACCCGAGGCAAGCACCGCGAAGAACCCTTGGTCCGTCTCGCCGAGCGTGACGGCGCCCACCGGTGCTCCGGCCGGTACCGGGCTGGTGGTCGTCCCGGTCGGCGTCCGCGTGGCCGGCGGCACGGGAAGCTCTCCGCCGCGGTGCCACCCGGTCGCCACGCCCAGCCCGGAGACGAGCACAGCCACCGCGATTGCCAACCCGGAAGCGGCCAGCAGCTGGTTGCGCTGCCTGCGACGGCGTCCGGCCGCGACGTAGGTTGCCGGATCGAAGGACACCGCGGCGGGGTGGTCCTCGACCGCCGCACGCAGGCGCGCGGTCCAGATCTCGTCCTGCACGCTCATGCCGGCTCCCCCTCCCCGAAGAACGGGGCCAACGCGGCCTCGAGCTTGTGCAGTGCGAGCGCGCACTGACTCTTCACGGTCCCCTCGCTGATCCCGAGGTCGCGGGCTGTCTCGGCCACCGACAGGCCCCAGTAGTGCCGGAGCACGACGACCCTGCGCTGTCCGTCCGGCAGTTCGGCCAGTGCCCGGATCAGGGTCTCCCGGTCCTCCACCGGCTCCGGAGCGGCCTCCGGCTCGTGCCCTTCGAGCCTCGCGGTCTCGCGTCGCCACGGCCTGCGAACCTCATCGATGTGGGCGTTGGCGATGATCCGTCGCGCATAGCCGTCCACGTTGTCCGCCTTGGTCAGCCGCGGCCAGGCGACGTACAGCTTCATCAGGGCGGTCTGCACCAGGTCGTCCGCTCGCTGCACGTCGCCGCACAGCAGGTACGCCGACCGCCAGAGGTCAGGGCGGCGCGCGGTGACGTACTCGGAGAAATCGGCTTCATGGATCGCCCCACGCATCGCGCGCACCTCCTTTCCTCACTGTGTCCGTTTCGTCGGTCTCCGTCCACGGCGACCTCACGCGTCGATCAGCACACACCTGTGAGGGCCGATGCTTCGGCGGTTCCTTCCCTGGCTTCCTCGAATCGTCGCCCTCTACCGAACAAACGGAACGACGCCGCAAAGCGTTGGATCGGTCCGCAGCCTGGCCGCTCGGGGTCAGTCCTTTCGCGCTGACACCTCACAGGGCACCACGAGGGCGGGCTGATGGCGGGTTCGCGCCATGGCGAACTTCCGCCACCGCCAACCCGACCACGCGCCTCTCAGGCGGGGTAACTTCCGAACGCAGTCGGTCATCCGACGCAGCCATTGGCCGCCGGGACCACCCCCACCCCGGGCCAGCCCGAGAGGACCCCCTCATGTCGTCATCCGCCCTGAGAGCCGTGCGCACCACGGCCAGCCTGGCCGCCGCCGCCGTCTGTGCCGGCTTCGTCCTGGTGCCCACGCTCGCCTCCTCCGCCGAGCACGCGGCCACGCCCTCCCCCGTCGGCCCGCCGACCGTCAGGACGGTGACGCTGGTGACCGGCGACGTGGTGCAGGTGTCCACCGGCACCGACGGCCGGCAGTCGGTCACCCTCGGGCCGCGGCCCGACGGCACCATTCCGCAGGGGGCCATCAACCAGGTGCACGACCACCTCTACGTCGTACCGACCGAGGCGTTCGGCCTGCTCGAGTCGAACCGCGTCGACCGCGCGCTCTTCGACGTGACGGCGCTGCTGGACGCTGACTACGACGACACGTCCACCCAGTCGGTGCCGGTCATCATCGACTACGGCAAGGGCCGCACCGCGGCCGCCGAGTCGCGGCAGGCCTCGCTCAAGGGTGCCGAGCGGACCGTGACCGTGCCCCGCCTGGGCATCACCGCGTTCCACGCGAAGAAGAAGGACGCGCGCGCCTTCTGGGCCGACCTCACCCAGGGTGCCGACGCGGCGGGCAACCCGACCGCACTGACCGACGGCGCCGCCCACGTCTACCTCGACGGCCGGGTGGAGGTCGCGCTCGAGGACTCGGTGCCGCAGATCCACGCCCCCGAGGCCTGGGCCGCCGGCTATGACGGAGCAGGCGCGACCGTTGCCATCCTCGACACCGGCTACGACCCGACCCACCCCGACCTGGCCGGGCGCGTCGTCGCGTCGGCGAACTTCACCGACGACGCGACCGTCACCGACGGCAACGGTCACGGAACCCACGTCGCCTCGACCGTGGGCGGCTCCGGCGCCGCGTCGAACGGGCTGCGCAAGGGGGTCGCACCGAAGGCCGACCTGATGGTCGGCAAGGTGCTCAGCGACGGAGGGTTCGGCGCGGACTCCTGGGTGCTGGCCGGCATGGTCTGGGCCGTCGACCAGGGCGCCGACGTGATCAGCATGAGCCTGGGTGGCGACACCGACGACGGGACCAACCCGCTGTCCCTCGCGATCAACGAGCTCTCCGCGAGCTCCGACAGCCTGTTCGTGGTGGCCGCGGGCAACAACGGCTACAACGGGCCCTCCACGGTCACCAGCCCCGGCTCGGCCGACGCCGCCCTGACGGTCGGTGCCGTGGACGTCAACGACGTGATGGCCGGCTTCTCCAGTCGGGGCCCGCGCTTCCGGAACGGAGCCCTCAAGCCCGAGGTCGTCGCTCCCGGAGTCGACGTCACCGCGGCCCGCGCCGCCGGCACGGAGCTCGGCCCGATCGTCGACGACTACTACACGACGATCAGCGGCACGTCGATGGCCACGCCGCACGTCGCCGGCCTCGCCGCCATCATCAAGGAGGAGCACCCCGACTGGGACGGCGAGCGGATCAAGTCGGTCATCGCCAACAGCACCGTCCCGATCGCGGACGCGACCGGCTTCGACGCCGGCACCGGCCGGGTGGATGCCCTGCTGGCGATCCAGCAGGATGTCGTCGCGCCTGCGTCGTTGTCCCTGGGTTCTTTTGCCTGGCCCTACTCCGACCTCCAGCCGACCAGCACCGCCCTGACCTACACCAACACCGGTGACGCTGCGGTCACGCTCTCGCTGGCCCTGACCGGACAGGACGGGTCGGCGGAGCCCACCGGCTCCATGACGCTGGCCGCTGACCAGGTCACCGTGCCGGCAGGCGCCACCTCGTCGGTGGACGTCGTACTCGACCCGACAGTCGCCCGCCCCGGCGCCTACTCCGCGGTGGTCACCGCGACTCCCGACGACGGCGGCGGCACGGTCCGCACCGGGCTCTCCTATCTCCTCGAGCCCGAGATGTACGACGTGAAGGTCACCATCAAGCCACGGGTCGGCACCCAGAACGCGTCCCATCAGCTGGGTCTGACCGGCTTCGCCGAACCGTGGATCTACGAGCAGCGCTCCTTCGATGCACTCCCGGGTGCGCAGTCCGCGACCTTCCGGGTGCCCCCGGGCAGCTATGGCACGGCCGCGATCTCCTTCGGACTCGCCGCGGACGGCGCGAAGGAAGGCGTCGTCACCTATGAGCCGTCCTTCACCGTCAACAGGAACACCGAGATCGTGCTCGACGAGAACGAGACCGGCCGCTTCCGCTATCAGGTCGGACGGCCCGTGGTCGACGACGGAGCGATCCTCGACGTCGGCCTCAACACGGACGCGGGCTACACCGGCGCGATGTTCTACGGCTCGGTCGACCGGCTCTACGCACGGCCCTCGGCCGGTCTCGGCGGAGCAGCCACGGTGGCCTCGAACTGGCTGCTCAGCCAGCCCGAGGGCCTGATCATCCTCGGCGACCGCGCGCCGGTGGCGTTGCGACCCGTCCCTGCCGTCGGCGGCACGCCTGCCCAGACTCGGGTCCGGATGGTCAACGGCAGCTTCCCGCTCATCGACGCAGGCAGCGTCGACGCCCTGGACACGCGGTGGGTCAAGGGCGCGGTGGCCCTCGTCTCCGGCACCTGCTCCGACCTGGGCGCGACCGCCGGCACCCTCAAGACCGCGGGCGCGGTGGCGATGGTCGCCTATCCCGGCTACGGCGAGCAGTGCGCAGGAACAATCGACCCGTCGGTCACCCTGCCCACCCTGCAGGCCAGGCCGACCGACGTTCCGGCGCTGCTCAGGAGCCAGGGGCTGACCGCGCAGCTGGTCACCCACACGTCGCCGAGCTACATGTACGACCTGGTGAAGTTCTGGGATGACAACGTCCCGGACGGCGGCACCGTCTCCGGCACCGGCACGTCCGTCTCTGCCCTGGTCGAGAACTATCGCGGCATGGGCAGCACCAGCGCCGACGGCCTGCAGGCCGTCGAGGAGCTGATCGGCTGGGTTCCCGAACGCGGCGGCGTGGCCAACATCGGGCTGGTCCGCGCGGTGCCGTTCCCCTCGACCGTGACCCACTACATCTCCACCGGGGCCGAGTGGGAGCGCACGGTCGCCATCCAGGACGCGACGTACGGCGGCGAGTACGCCCGGCTCTACGCACCCCGTCGGACCTACGCCGGCGGGACGAGCACTCCGGACACCTGGTTCGGCGGCCCGATCGGGTCGCGGGTCTCCCCGCTGTTCCGGACCACGAACGGGTCCCCGCCCCCGGTCCGCCAGCAGGACGAGCTCTTCCTGTCCATGGGCGCGTTCACCGACGCGGCCGGGCACATGGCGAACTCCGACATGTGGAACCCCGAGTTCAACGGCAAGATCTACGTCGACGACGAGCTCGAGCTGGACATGTTCGCGTCGGTCTTCATGAACACGTCCATCCCGGCAGGCGACCACCGCATCCGCGTGGTCACCGACACCAGGCGGACCAACCTGTTCTGGAAGCTGTCGAACCAGATCAAGACCACGTGGACGTTCGAGTCCCCGTCACCGGCGAACTTCCTGAAGGTGCTGCCGAT
>Ga0070698_100006093_pt1 | contig 13132 bp, 11 predicted proteins | sample KBSK1502metaG_FD_65477 | JGI IMG/M metagenome (GOLD analysis project Ga0070698, IMG submission 65477) | Corn, switchgrass and miscanthus rhizosphere microbial communities from Kellogg Biological Station, Michigan, USA - KBS K1-50-2 metaG | ecosystem: Host-associated > Plants > Roots >... | reverse complement strand
TCTGACCGGTAATCAACCGCCTGGCTTTGCGCCCCCTACTTGAAGGCTCTTGGATTCTTGGCTGCGGATTAACCTCATAGATGACGAAGCTCTTGTGGACATCGATCAGGAAGGTGTGGCGTGGCTCTTTAACTTTGTCACGCGACAAAGGTGAAAAAAAGAAAGACCAAACCAACCGCATCCAAGTTCACTGTTCTGCGACAGCTTTGCACATCGATTGTGCAACCGTACACTGGGTCTTTGATCCGCAACGGACGGCGCACGAGAACTGACCATATGAAAATGACGATCCGGTGGAACCGTTTTGGCTCCTGCGCCCTGTTTCTGAGCCTGACGGCGATGCTTTGTCTACGGTCCATAGACAGCGGTCGGTCGCAGGATAAGACCGGTGGTGCGGTCGGTGCTAACGCTCAAGCGGAAGACTTGCTGGACTTACGCGGGGACGTGCCCAATCCCCGACGAATCGCCGCGTCCGAGTTGCATAAACTGCCTCAAGCGGAGACGGGCATGACCGATCCGCATAATCCGGGCAAAGTGATTGTCTATTCCGGCACCCCGCTGGTGGCAGTGCTCAAGGCGGGTGGCCTTCGCCTCGAGTCCGGCATGGCGGGTATCCGTGAAACGCTGACAATCACTGCGCTCGTTGAGGCGACCGACGGATACCGAGCGGTGTTCGCATTAGCCGAGCTTGACTTAGCGTTGACCGACCGCGTCATACTCTTAGCCGACACCAAAGATGGCCAACCGCTGCCACCCCGCGAGGGGCCCTTCCGCGTCATCGTTCCCGGCGAAAAACTCCCTGCGCGCTCGGTGCGTCAAGTCAGAGCGGTGACAGTTTGCGAAAACTGAAAGCCGTCGCCGGTTCTGCGTGCTGGCCTCAGCGAATTTGACTGCGCGTTATGACAATGACTAACCGCCACAGGAATTGATTTTGGAAGCTTAAGTGCGCATCGGCGCCTCGGGTAGCCCCCCTCGATGTTGCGGCTGCGGCTTGGCTCGGTCTTCCCGTTTCGCCACTTGTCGTCTGCGCTTGTTTTGCTTTTACTTCGGCGCTCGACTTCTATCCGTCAGTCTTTATCCTTACGCATGCAGCACCTTTGGTTTGTAGACAGGAGACACCGATGACATTGCCCATCAAAGTTAGCCCCGCCAAACTGGCGGCTATTTTCCTCTTCACTGCATTGGGTTCGGCGTGGGCCGCCCCCAGCACCGTTAACGTGCTTTATGCTGGCTCGCTGGTGAATCTAATGGAGCGGAGCGTAGGCCCGGCATTCGAGCAGAAGAGCGGCGACCGCTTTCAGGGCTACGCAGGCGGTTCGAACAAAGTAGCGAACGAGATCAAGGGTAAGCTTCGGCACGGCGACGTATTCATCAGCGCAAATCCAAAGGTCGACGACCAGTTGATGGGACAAGCTAACGGCGATTGGGTACAGTGGTACATCGCCTTCGCCGAGTCGCCGCTCGTAATCGGTTACAACCCGTCCAGCCGGTTCGTGGACGACCTAAAGAACAAATCCTGGTATGAGGTGGTTGCCGAACCAGGGCTGAAGCTCGGACGAACCGATCCCAAGCTTGACCCCAAGGGCGCGCTAACGATCGAGCTCCTGAAGCGCGCGGAAGCATTCTACAGTAAGCCGAGCCTTTCCCAGCAAATCATCGGCGCGCCCGACAACCAGGCGCAGGTACTTCCGGAGGAAACGTTGGTCGGGCGCCTGCAATCTGGGCAGCTCGATGTCGGCTTCTTCTACTCGACCGAGACTTCGGCCGCGAAAATCCCAGCCATCAAACCTCCTGACGAAATCGCGCCGAAAGCCCGCTACACGGTCACAATCTTACGAGATGCGCCGAACCCAGATGGTGCCGAGAGGTTTGTTAGCTTTCTTCTGGGCTCCCAGGGTCGCGATCTGCTCAAGCAGCACGGACTTGAACTACTAAAACCGGATTTGAGCGGCGACTCGAAAGCAGTACCGGCTGCGATTAGATCGCTCGTCGACGTTGCACGGTGACACGGCGTCTTCCTGCACCGCTGCCCTGGCTTGGGGCATTGTTAGCTATCTATCTGTGCGCCCCTTTCCTTGCCGCAATTCAGCAAGCGGGGCTTGCAGATTGGCAGTCAGTAAACGCGATAGAGCTTTGGCGCGCGGTCGCTGTGTCACTAGGCAGCGCTACGTTGTCCGCGGCGCTAATCCTAATAGGCGGTGTCCCGCTCGGCTACTGTCTTGCGCGCGTGCCGGGGCGCACAATGGCGATGCTTGGGTTCATTGTCCAACTGCCCCTAGCAGTGCCGCCGTTGGCAAGCGGCGTCCTTCTGCTCTTCCTTGTTGGACCGTATGCACCGCTCGGTCTGCTCGGCCACGGTGCACTCACCGACTCCTTTACCGGCATCGTGCTTGCCGAGACTTTCGTAGCCGCCCCTTTTCTAATCATCGCTGCGCGCTCCGCTTTTGCCTCGGTCGATCCTGTGCTCGAAGACGTAGCCGCTACGCTGGGGCGGGAACGGTTGGCGACATTCATAAAGGTGAGCCTCCCGCTCGCCTGGCCCGCCATTCGCGCTGGCTTGCTTCTCGCTTGGTTACGCGCCTTTGGTGAGTTTGGGGCGACAGTCATGGTCGCCTATCATCCCTATACACTGCCGGTCTACATGTACGTCGCGTTCGGGAGCCAGGGCCTGCCAGCGATGATGCCTATACTGCTTCCGGCGGTGGCGGCCGCGATTGCCGTTTTCGCACTCAGTAACATTAGCTTCGGACCGGCACCGCGACGCGCGCGGATCGCCGTTGGTCCGTCGGATGCTACGACGCGTGATGTTAGCGGATCGAAGAGCATCTCTGGACCAAGCTCCAAGCCGGTTTCGGACGGTGGTCTGAGCTTCCAGTTTCGGCGACGCCTCGGTTCCTTCGAACTTGACGTGGCTTGGACGACCCGCGCTCGGCGTCTCGCCATTCTGGGCCCTTCAGGATCGGGGAAGACGCTAACGCTGCGCCTGCTGGCCGGCCTTGACAGGGTTGACACTTGCGCGCTTCGCCTCGGGGAACACGACCTGTCGAGCCTGCCGGCGGAAGCTCGTGGCGTCGCGTACGTACCCCAGAATTACGCCCTGTTTCCACATATGACCGTCGCTCGTCAACTACTCTTTCCAGCTGGCGCAAAAGTGCTAGTTGCGCGCCACTGGCTCGACCGGCTTGGCCTATCTAGTCTTGAGGAAAGACTACCTGCCGCGCTGTCGCTTGGACAACAGCAGCGAGTGGCGTTGGCGCGAGCTCTCGTGCGGCCGGCGACCCTGCTGCTGCTCGACGAACCTTTCTCTGCGCTAGACGCCCCGCTGCGGCGCCGGCTCCGCGGGGAATTGCGGCAGTTGCAGCGCGAAATTCAAGCAACGATGGTCATCGTCACACACGACCCGGACGAAGCAGCGTTGCTCGGTGACGAGATCCTCGTACTCGATCAAGGCCGCGTTCTGCAGACAGGCACGACCGAAGCGGTGTTCAAACGACCCGCGAGCGAAACCGTTGCGCGCCTACTCGGTGCAGAGAACGTGGCCTTCGGAATCGCTGTCGATGAGGGCAAGATCGAAATCGGAAATGGCGTGAGACTTGCAGTGGCGGGCCCACCACTGGTGCATGGGGGGCGAGTAGGCTGGAGCGTTCGACCGGAAGACATAGAGCTCAGCGACGATGGCTGCTATGAGGCAACGATTCAGGACATCGCCTCCTTTGGCGCTATGCTACAGCTCTCCGTGCGCCTCGGCGACACCTCGCTGTGTGTTTTGGCCCACCGGAGCTTGGATCCGATCACCGGGCCTTGTCGCTTAAACATCGACCCGCGGCTGATTCAAGTATGGAAAGCTTAAAATCGCTCCGAATGAGTCCCTCGGGCGGAAAGGCACCTGATCGCGGATCAGTTTGAAGCAATGTGCGGTCGCTACCGGCGAACAACTCAGAACAAGAGCTTGCGCGGCTCTATCTAAATTAATTTACCGATCAGTTACAACATCGCGCCGAGTCAGAAGGTCCTGACTAGGCTAACTGAGCTGCCTCACGGCGCGTTGCGTGGCAGTGGCACGATGGCCCGGTTCGCATGAATATGCCGGTCTACAAGCCGATCCTTGGCGTGGTTGTTGAACGTGAAAACCCCAAAAAAAACTCCACGGGCGGGCCGGAATCTTTGTTTCTGTGCCCGCCCGATCGGTTGCCAGCCAGCGAGATAATCTCGCAACGCTTGGACTTAGTTTAGTTAGTTACCGCTTGTCGTGACGTTAATCAGCGGTCCAGTAGCATCCTTGAATTCGCTGGTATTAAGGACTTGGACTCCTGCATGATGCTCCCCGTTAAAGGGGGTCACCGTGCCTGCTGCGCCTGCTTTAACCGCGTCCTTCGGGTCGTTGAACCACAGGCCCAGGTGGTAAAGCTGGACCGGATTAGTCGCGGGATTCTGCGCGGCATCCGGAAACGGTTGGTCGTTGAACACGAGCGGAGCGGGAGCGACGCCAGGCGCAACGATAAAGGTCTCTATATTAAATCGACCGACGAATCTGCCGTATCCCACGCCATTGCGGTTTGTCTCGATATCGCCCTGGTACCAAGCTAAGCCGAACGGGGCTTTGGGCACCTGGATCACAAAGAAGTCGAAGTTGGTGTTGGGTGGAAGTCCCCATACTTTGACGTCCATGATTTCGACCGGACCAACAGACTCGATTTTTACACGACCGCGCGCATTAGTCAAAACGCCGGGCGGGAGCGCGCCCGAACGAACGAGGTCGAACTTGAAATCGTCCCCATCCTTGTCATTATCGCCTGCCAGAGCTGGCGTGGATGCGAGGGCTGCTACCGCCAGTGCGGCGAGAGCAGCGGTCTTTACTTTAGCGAATAGGTTTAGAACGCTGGTTGTAGTTTTCATCTGCATTTCAATAGGTGTTGTTAGGTTTATGTAAGTTTGAATGACTGCCTCTGCCGCCGCCCCTTGCAATCCCGGTCGTCGGCTTTCGACTCATTACAACGGAATCTCGTCCCCAGAGTTTCAGCGTTTCCCCCAATTAGGCCTTGTGAAGCCCGAAATTTCGGTATGAGAAGGTGGTGGGCTCTTGAAAGACGGCGACGTTGCGCCACGTCCAAGAGCAGCTGGGCAAAGAGAAGGACTTTGGGCCAGACTTTGGGCCTTTCTATCCGGCTTTACCTCCATTACTCGTCGTTGTCGGCCTACCCGCCGAGCAGCCGAAGGTCAGGCGGAAATCTTTGTGAAACTCCTGCTCGAGGCCGCAATTCGTAAGAAGCCTAAATGGCATTAGGACTGTCTTCGCAGTTGAGAGAATAAGTCCTGACCTTAAGGACGCTGGGCCAGACGGTGGGAATTCAATCTATACCCACGAATTCGATGCGGTGATCAGCTGATCCAATACCAGCTTTCGCCCGTCAATCCGCATCGTCTTGGATTCACAAAGAAAATTTCTCGTAGCCGCCCTCCGATCCCCGGCAAATTCGATGTCCGAAAATGGCGAGCTCCACTGGCGCGGGCGGTAAAGATTGATGGCGTGATCCTCGATCCTAACCAGTCACCCGTCCTCGGCCAGAAATTGATCGCGTCGGTTCGGCCTGGCTAATACGCAAGTTCGTTGATCCGGATGCCAGCTTCGTGTTTGCCAATACGCCGTCCGAGACGCCTGAGGCTATACCCCACGACATGTTCGAAGTCGAGTTCAGTCATCATGGGGACTGCTGCACTTTCGAAACGTTTATCGAGGCAACGGGATCTTCTTTTCCAGGTGAAGCGGAGACGTATTTTGCGCATACACTGAGCTAAGCGCAACGATCGTTGCCGCTAACAATCCCAACAAAGAGGATGCCAAACGGAGAGGCGAAAAGTTATCCATCGACCCAAGATTTTGGAAACTTGGAACAAACAACATCCATATCGAAAGCACGTCTGCCGCTTAAGTTCGAAAACTGTTATCAAGCGATTCATTACAATCTTGTAGTGGATAGTGTTATACGAGCAATAGCTGTATCAAAATATTTTCTCACCCGATCGGGTCATTAACAATTTGCATTCTTATCCGTTCTTATCATTACGCGATTCACTAATATGAAAACGGCACGGATCCCTGGCCTGATGGACGAACCATACGCGCGACCTTCTTCGCCCGATGCACTTACATGGCCCGACGAGAGTACCAACGCCCCATGCATCATAGAGACGTTGAAGCCTCAACAAGGAGAAACTAGAAATGGCATCCAGCAAGACAGCCCAACTGACGGACTTCACTGTCGATATTCTCGGCAGATACATGTGCAATGGCCTCGACGAAGCTTTACACAGCATCGACAAAAACGCACAACGGCCTGACGGAAGTCCGCAGAGCGATGCGCGGCCATTCAACGCGATCATTATCGGTGGCGGCAGCTTCGGCGGAGTGCTCGCGCAGCACTTGTTGTATGCGGATCAGACCAATAGTTATCGTATCCTGGTGCTCGAAGGCGGCCGACATTCGTTGCCGGAGCATTTTCAGAATCTGCCGCTCAACGGGCAGCCAGGGAGCGAGGTTTGGGGCCTTGCCTGGCGCACGAACGTCGCTGGGGGCTTTCCCGGGCTAGCCTACACGGTCGGCGGACGGTCACTTTTCTTCGGCGGTTGGTCTCCTCGACTGTTGGACGAAGAGATCACGCAGTGGCCCGCGAATGTCGTTACGGCTCTGAAGCAGGAATATTTCGACGAGGCGTCGAAGCAGATCGGCACCGACGCATCCAACGACTTCATGCATGGCAAGCTGCACGTTGCGCTTCGGAAGCTTCTCGCTGACGGCATTAAAAATCACAAGGTGCGGCACGCGATTCCGCTGGCTCAATTGCCGCTGCATTTAAGCAATGCAGGTCCGAACCCTCCCGAGTTTTTGAAACTGGAAGCGCCGCTGGCCGTTCAAGGGACGCCGCCGCTTCCCGGATTTTTTCCGGTCAACAAGTTCAGTTCCGCGCCCTTGTTGATGGAGGCGCCTCGTGTCGCCCAAGTCCGATCGGGAGGCGACGACGTAAAGAAAAGACTCATGATCGTGCCCGACGTACATGTAACCCGCCTTGTTACCGGCCAGAGAAATGGCGCGACTGTGGTGACCCAGGTGCTGCTCAAACAGTTTGGCGTAGAGCAGTCGGTGTCCGTGCCCGAGGACGGCGTGGTGATCGTAGCGCTCGGCACAATCGAGAGTAGCCGGGCTCGCGCTCATTTCGTTCCCGAACCTTCCCAACACAAATCTGATCGGCCAAAACCTCATGGCGCATCTGCGCTCGAACTTGACGATCCGGATCCCGCGTAGCGCTCTGCCCCCCGGGCTCCCCGCGGACTTGGAGTCCTCGGCGCTTTTCGTGAAGGGCAAATTTGAGCACGGGCCAAATGACTTTGGATATTTTCATCTGCAAATTACGGCTTCTGGTCTTGACAAGCCAAGCACGGACTCGGAAGCCGAGCTGTTTAAGAAAATTCCTGAGGTAGATCTACTCGATGCTTTGCGCCAGGCTAACGACGACAACGTCGTCATCACGATCCGCGGCATCGGCCAGATGACTCCCCGTAACCCGGGCAGCAAGGTAACGCTTTCCGGCGAACTCGATGAATACGGGGTGCCGCGCGCGTTCGTCGAAATCAGCCTGACCGACCCGGACAACAACCTCTGGACCGCGATGGACGAGGCTGCCGATGACGTCGCGAAGGTCTTTGCCAACGGACACCCGTATGAAGTGTTCGACCCGCCACAAGGTCCGGCCAAGCAGATCTTCGTCCTTCAACCGACCGAAGCGGCATCGACCAAGCTGCCTTTTCAGAAGCGCCGCGACGGCCTGGGCACGACCCATCACGAAGCGGGAACGCTCCGGATGGGAACGGATCCCAAGCGCTTCGCGACCGGCTCGGGAAACCGCTCGTTTATACCGTCCATTCACTAGATCGTGCCGAATACGAGCTCGGACAGGGCCCACCGGAATGTTTGACGCAGTGGGTGGGACAGGAAACTGTGATCCGTGACGCCGATCGCGTGATTGCCCTGACTCGGAGTGAACGCGACCTGTTGAAGCAATACTGCCCGGGCATGGAGGAGCGCGTCAGAGTCGTTGGGAATGGAATCGAGGAGATTGCGATTGCACCGCAAGCGAAAGACCGAGACCGAGACGCGCCGATTGTGCTCTTCAGCGGACGATTCGTAGAGCGAAAAGGGATCCGCGAGTTGATCGAAGCGATTCGCATTGTGCTGGCGCAGTCTCCGGCGGTCCGATTCGTCCTCACCGGGGGCCATCGCCATTGCACCGGAGCGCAAATGGAATCATGGCTCCTGCCTGCGCGGCTCTATCCGCACCGGGCACAGATCAACTTTACCGGCTGGCTCACCCCCCGGGAGATGGCGACGTGGTATCGAGCGGCCGATATACTCGTCGTTCCTAGCTGTATGAACCATTTGGCATGGTAATCCTCCAGGGCATGCTACATGGACTGGCCGCGGCTGCCTCAGCCGTGGGCGGTCCGGCGGAGATTCTGGATCATGGGCGCACGGGAGTTCTTTTTGCGCCACGCGACGCTGCAGCCGTTGCCGAGGCGATCCTTCGGCTGGCCAACGATCCGGACGGCCGCGTCCGCATAGCCGAAGCGGGCGCGAGGGACGTGCGAGAGAAATGGCTCTGGCCCCGAATCGTCGAGAAGATGCGTCGCGTCTATGAAGAACTTGTGCCAAGCGCCCGCCGTGTTATTACCGCGCGACCAACAGCAGGCCTTCATGCGCTCGCAGACGCAGCGTGATGCCGCCGGGCCATAAATCAACCTGCGGGGTTCGAGTCAGCTCGGTACTGACAATCTCCACCTCCCGATAATCTTTCACCTGTGCAAACGCAGCGGTCGAGAAGGAAACCTCGCAGCCACAGTCGCTCAAGTTGACGGCTGTAATGATTCGCCCTTCATCACGGCATGTTCTTTCAAAGCCGATCACAGCATCGGTGCCCTCGCCCGTGAGATCGAGCAAATGAAAATCGCCCAGTGTGAGCGCGGGATTATCAATCACGCTGAGCAGCCGCTGGTAAAACGTTGCCACATCGGAATCCGGCCCTTCAGCTGGCTGCCGCAAGAGGTAAAGGGATTGTTTCAGACGCAGACCCGCGGGTTGTCCCTCATGAATGAGGCGAAGCCCCGGCAGCGTCAGCGTCAAGAGCGACGCTGCCTTATTATTGGCTCCAAAGGCGTTCGCAGCCCGCGCTTCGTCATGATTTTCCGTGAAGCGCACCAGCCTGCGCGCGAATTCCCAGTCGGCTCCGAGGTGCGCTCTCACACCAGCTAAGTCACCTCTGAGGATCCTGTCGTAGAGGCGTTTGTCGTATGCAAAGTCAAACCCTAACTGCTGCAGATGCCATTCGGTTTCCCAATAGGCTTCGGCCACGAACAGAAATTCTGGGGCGATCTTCTTGACCTCGGTAATGGCGACGTCCCAGAATTCCGCGCGCATTTCTCCAGCCAGCGTGCCCCAGGTCTGGTTGAAAACGTCTTTTACCATGAGCATTGCCATGTCGCAGCGAACGCCGTCGCATTGGGCGGCTATCTGATGAAGCACCTCGACCAGAGCGCAACAGAGGTAGGCGTTCGCGAAATTTAACTGCAGTGTGTCGCTCCAGGGCGGAGAATTCGGGTCGCGCCCGCAGGCCAGATCAGCGTTGTCGTCAGTCGTCACATAAGCGCCTTGATCCATCTGCTGGAGCCGGTCATGTGGAATCGTGATATAAAACGCGCGGTTGGTCTTCACCCAAGGATGCTCGGGGGCTGTGTGGTTCGGCACGAAATCCAGGATCAGCTTGATGCCGCGCTGGGCCAGCCTTTGCCTGAATTCTCCGAGCGCCGCCTCGCCACCCAGAAATTGCGCGACACGGTAATCTGCGATCGAGAACGGGGAAGAAGCTACATCGGCTGCTTCCCAATCGGGTACGAGGGACTTCCATTCGTCAATCAGCCGGGAGTTGTTCAGCGCCAAACTTCGGCTTGCCTCACCGGTTTGCCACACCCCCATCAGCCAAACGGCGTCGAAGTGGCAATTGCTCCATCTTTTGAGCTCTGCCTCCGAAACCTCCGCCAGCGTAACGGGCCGGCCAATCTTCCGCGAGTGTTGTGCCAGCAAAAGGCGCGCATCGAGTTGATAGACAAGAGGGAACGGGAGCCGACGGTTCATGATGTGCGTTTTGCTTTGCGCCGTGGGTGCTAATTGATTGTCGTTCAATTTGCACAGCGGCTCGTTTGCTCTATCGACAGCCCTCCAGTGGCGCTGTTCTTCGTAAATCCTTTGCCTTTTCCTTCAGCAATGTCGATACGGCTGAACGCCCCTTCTCTGCCATTGGTTGATCAGTTGCCAAAGGCCCTCCATTTAGCGACCAGTGTCCCACGCAAATGCCACTAAAAGTAGATCTTTCGCAACTCAGTTTGAAACAGTTCAGATCTTACGCCCGATTCGATAACGGCCAGGAGAGAATCTTCGGTCTTCTCTCGATCAGCATTTAGCGCTGGAGCCCGTCCGATTGCACTACCGGCGTTGGGTTAAGGTCGTCAGAGGCTGTTTGAAAAGTCCTGGCAGTTACCAGCCGGGTGCGTAGGCTGCGCTCCAAATTTTGGAGACAGGAATGAGGACATACGCAACGGATTTGACGGAGGCGCAATGGGCGTTGGTGGATTCGATAATCCCGGAAGGGAAACCTGGCGGTCGTCCCCGAAGCATTGAGGTACGGGCTGTAGTGAACGCGATTTTCTATTTGCTTCGGACCGGCTGTCAGTCACCATAATCAATGGACCGGGAGTCGTTTCCGTAAGCCCAAGCCCGTCCAGCATTCCTAATAGTCATTCTTAGTGTAATAGTTGTGCTTGCAACTGGTTGTTCCTCAACGGGCACTGGTTTCAACGCCAAACTGATAAGTCTCATTCCCACTAACCAGTAGGATGCGAATTCTGAAGGCGACGGCGGGTACCAACCGTGCGGAGTCCCGCATTTAGCGATCTCTTTGGCAGTTGAGTGAATCCGAGAGTGTCCTAACAAGAAACCGACGACCGAGAATAAGGGGACCTTAATAATAATGTACTCGCTTGCTTCGTTAATCGTAGAGCTGCAGAGCGCCAGGAGAGGACTCCTGAAGCTTTTGAAATGCATCTGCCGCAAATGGTGTAGAGGAAGGGACTACTCATGGCATGTGCAGCATCTGCTTCGCGAATTTGGCTGTGGCCCGTTGGCCGAGTCCGTCGGCCGTGGAGGACTTGACCGTGGCCAGAGCACCCCTCTTAGCGCGGTGGATGTAGGGCGAATCACCGAACAGAGGCAGGGATTCGCGGAAAAGGAAGTCATACGGCTCCGGCAGGATCTTCTTGGTCTGGGTAAGCTCGAGCTGCAGCCGGAGGCGGCCGAGTGGGGCGGGGTCATTGAGATCCGGAAACGTTGCTCCGCTAGGGTTATCAGGATCGATCACTCCGGCTAGCGGTTGAGATATTACATTTACCCGCCTTGTCATGCCAAAGCGAAAAGTGGTCTATTTCGACCTCACGCCCAGGGCGCCCTTGCTCTGCCCAAGCGCCTGTTGAAGGTGCCGTTACGCAGTGCCTGCTTTGCCACACCAGGACAGCTTAGTTTGGAGAAACCAGGAACCGGGAATATACGCGACCGGCTTTCGGTAATAATGAAGCGAAATCGTATGAAGATTCAGTCTCTCGCTCAATGGTGCCCACGCAGGGCTCATCTGCATTCTACCGCCTTCGGTGAAGGCAGCACGTCAGGGATTCACCAAGCGAAGCTCGTATTTCGGTGCGTCCGCGATACCTGCTGAAGAGAAAAGGCCGAACTAAAACCCACTTCGCTTGTCTCTTCCTGTTTTCATCAATTAAAAGTCGCATTCGAACATGGCAGTCTTAAAACGTCGAACACGGCCCGAGCCTTGGCTCAGCCAGCGGGCACAAGCGAAGCACAAATGGTTGATTCCCGTCTTTGCATTCGAGTGGGGCTGGCGTTGGCTGGCCTACCTGTTAAGCGGGTGGGCGTTTCTGGAAGTCCTCGAATATTTCGGAACTTTATCCCTGCTGGTCGCGGCTGTATCGTATTTTGCGGAAAGCAAGGACCGGATAAAACAGAAACACTATCAAGCCTGGCAGGTAATTAACTCCGCTCAAGGAAAAGGAGGAAGTGGAGGCCGCATTGATGCGCTTGAGGAACTTCATCAAGACGGCGTTCCATTGGTAGGCGTGGATGTGAGCGACGCGTTTCTTCGGGGAGTCGATTTAAATGGAGCAGACTTGCTTCGTGCGAATTTCCGCTCTGCGGATATCCGAGACGGAAGCTTCGTCGGATCCCAGCTAGAATACGCGGACCTGACATCGACCAATTTGCGGCATGCCGATTTACGGAAGGCTGACTTGCAGAACGCCAATCTGGAAGATGCCGATTTATTTGGTGCAGATCTCGGCCACGCCGATTTGACCGGCGCGCGTCTCGGCAAAGCGGACCTGCGCAACACGGATTTCCGCGGCACCATGCAAGAGATCGCGGAAATAAAACTAGCGAACGTCTTTGGCGTTAAGAACGCTCCAACAGGGTTTTTGGAATGGGCCGCCAAAATGGGCGCGGTTTCAATAGAATCCGATGCAGGGTGGCTTGCCCGGTTTAATTTAGACTGATTTCAGCGAGCAAAATTGTCGCGCTGTGTCTCGCATCGGGGAGGATTTGATAGTTTCTGCAACGCCTCCGGAAAGCATTAGACAAGATATGTCCAGATTTTTGTGCCACGATTTCGTCAAGTACGCCCGTTACTCCTCGATAGCTCCCCGGATTCGAAGCTTGTCTTCCTCGACAACGGCAAAGTTGCCCATGGAGATCAATCTCACGGAGCCTGTTGAGTCATCTCCGTCTAATATCCGCCGTGCATGATCTAAATCGCTTTACTTCTGGGTCGGGAATAAAAGCGGGCTGCCTTCGGTAGTCATAGAAAACTGACTTCACTCGGTGTTCGAGGAAAGGGGAAAACAGAAAACATATGTCGATGAAAAACCTTTTGACTACGCTTACGCTCTTGTGCGTCACTCTCTCGGTACAAGTCAACGAGTCGTACGGAGCTTCGCTTGATGGTGAGCAGAAGATTCCGCGAGGTCCGGC
>Ga0070698_100006092_pt1 | contig 13132 bp, 10 predicted proteins | sample KBSK1502metaG_FD_65477 | JGI IMG/M metagenome (GOLD analysis project Ga0070698, IMG submission 65477) | Corn, switchgrass and miscanthus rhizosphere microbial communities from Kellogg Biological Station, Michigan, USA - KBS K1-50-2 metaG | ecosystem: Host-associated > Plants > Roots >... | reverse complement strand
TCTCGTTAGATCGACGTCTCTTCGATAACGGCCCGCTTGAGTGGGCAAATGCCGCGTTTTTTTGCGTTCGCGACGAAGTCCAGGAATTCGCGCGCCGTCGTCCCTAATTTCATCGCCGCTGCTTTTTCGAGCGCCTGCGAGATGTTCAGTCCGCTCAGGTAAACAAGCTTGAAGGCTGCCTTGACTTCTTCTCGTTCATTCGCGTTGAATCCGGCACGGCGCAGCCCAACGACGTTTACTCCAAAGACAAAGTTGCGTTCAGCTGCGACGACGAACGGCGGCAGATCCTTGCCAAATGCCGAACTGCCCTGCACCATCACCAGTCGTCCGATGTGCATGAACTGGTGAAATGTTGAGCCGCCGCCAAGAAACGCAGCGTCATCCACAAGCACGTACCCCGCCAATAAACAATTGTTCGCGATGATGACGTTGTTTCCGATCTCGCAGTTGTGTCCGATGTGCGCACCAGCCATCAGGAAATTCTTGTCGCCGATTTTTGTCGAGCTTCCTTCAGCGGTGCCGCGGTGAATTGTGCAATACTCGCGGATGATGTTGTCGTCGCCGATCTCGACCTTCGTTTTTCGTTGGGGCGAAAATGAAACATCCTGCGGCAGGGCTCCGATCACTGCGCCGTAACCGATGAAGTTGCCGGTACCAATTTCGACTTCTCCTTCAATCACGACGTGCGATTGCACGATCGTTTTGTCGCCGATCGTCACCTGCGGTCCAACGATTGAAAATGGTCCGATCTCCACATCGACGCCGACCCGCGCAGCCGGATCAACAATCGCGGTGGGGTGAATCTTCACGTCGCTCATGTTTGTGAAGAAGTTCTTGAGTGACGGCACGCGTATTGGTCTGCCTCTCCTTTGTGAAGGGAGAGGGGGAGGGTGAGGGTTAATCCGGGGCGAATTCGTTGAAACCCCTCACCTTTATCCTCTCCCCTTCGCGAAGGGGAGAGGCGATTTTTGCGTCCTGTTGTCACAAAACTCCTGCCTCCTTGAAACTGAAATAACCTGGATTCCCTTCCGATGGCGCGCCGATGATGATGTGATCGAGCAATTTGATTTGCAACAATTCCGCGGCTTCCGCCAGGCGTCTTGTCAGGCTGTGGTCACTTTGACTCGGCGACGCGTCGCCCGAGGGATGATTGTGCACGACGATGACCGCATAAGCTGAATAAGTAATGGCTGGTCGAAAGATTTCGCGCGGATGAGCAATGCTCTCGTTCATGCTTCCCACCGACACCGACTCGACGCGCATCAAACGGTAACGCGTGTCGAGCAAAACAACACGGAGCGACTCGGTTCGCAGCATGCGCATTTCACGGCCCAATAATTCATGGATCAATTCCGGCGAATCGAGTTTTTGCTGGAACAACGGTTCCTGCGCGAAACGTTTCCCCAGATTAAACGCCGCTACTAATTCCAACGCCTTGGCCGGACCGATTCCCTTGATTGCCCTAAGTTCGTTAACGGAACAGCGGCTCAATTCCGCGAAGGACTTGTATTTGTTCAGAAGCTCGCGAGCGACCTCTATCACATTCATTCCACGCCGCCCCGTGCGGAGCAGGATTGCGATCAATTCAGGATTGGTCAGCGCGTCGGGACCTCGTGCGAGTAATTTTTCGCGCGGCCGCTCATCCTGCGGCATCTCGCGGATTTTCAGCTGCGCCATATCAGAATCTGGAGGGCGACCCACTCAATCAGGTCTCGCCCGCCTTCGCTCGGCTACGGCGTGGCAAGCAGGAGCTCGACCCTCCATCAAGACATCAGACGCGAAGTTGATCAAACATCTCGCACAGCGCGTCACCGAGGAAGAACAGTGCCTCGGTGTAAGGATTGCATTTGATTTCATCCAGCCCGCCTTGCGCCTCCCGAATCAGATCGCTGCCGGCTGCAATAGATTCATTTAGCGCGCCATTGGTCGCGCCATTCTTCAAGAGCTCAATCATTTCCTCGACTCGCTCTTCGAGCACAAGCTGGCAACAGCGCTCGCGTTCAAACTCCGATGCCGAGCGCAGGAAGATCAAAACCGGCAGCGTGAACTTGCCTTTGCGAAGATCGGTCCCAAGGGTCTTGCCGGTTGCTCTTTCATTCCCGGCTAGATCAACACAATCGTCATAGATCTGATAAGCGGTCCCAATCTGAAACCCGAAATTCTTGAACCTTTGGATCACACCCGGGTTCGCCTCGCTGATTACGGCAGCCAGCTCCGCCGCTACCGAGAACAGCGAGCCCGTCTTCATTTCTACGATTCGCAAATAATCCTGAACACCCAGGTTGAGATCGAATTTGCGCTGTGTCTGGATCATTTCGCCGGAGCACACCGTTGCGGCCGTGCGCGCAATCGCGCGGCCAATGTCTGCGTTTTCAAAATTTGTCGAAAGGGTGAGCGCATGTGCAAAAAGGCAATCGCCCAGCAAAACGCTGAGCGAATTTCCCCAGCGCGCATTCGCAGTAGGCTGCGAGCGGCGGCGCTCCGCTTCATCCATCACGTCGTCGTGCATCAACGTCGCGATGTGGATGAGCTCGACAATAACGGCAAGATCAATATGTCCCGAGTTAATCTCGCCAGTTGCGCCACCAGCCAGAAGCGTCAGGAGTGGCCGCAAACGTTTGCCCCGGCTGCCGACTGCGTACACGACGTAGCCTTCGATTGCCGGATCGAAAGCCGCCGCTTGCTGCGCAATGCGTGCCTCGACTTCTTCAAGATGTGGCTGAACCAACTTCGCCACCTTGGCCAGTGAGCCGGCGGGAGAAGCGGCAGCCGCAGTCCCAGTCATGCCAGGCCGTGAGCGTGCGAAGAGTTCCACGAGGCGAGAATAGCGGGGCGGGTTGTGTGTTGTCAAAGGAACACGAGCGTAAATTTTCAGGGAACACGCGCCAACTTGTTGGCGGCTTCCCCAAGGCACTCAGCGTTTTCGCAGCCAACTTTCGGTGCCGTACTTTTGTGCAGCGAGTTTTCGCGCCCGGTTCAAAATCTTTTCATCGACCTTTCGCTGGTGACAGTTGATGGACAAAGCCTGCGCGAATTGCTCGGTTAGGCCATTCCCGAGCTTGATTCCCTGGATGCTTCCTTGTTGCAGCAATCCGCGGCGCGTCCGGCGTTGGGCTGCGCCAGCGATTTTGCGGCCATCGATCATCACGTCCGCACGCACAGGATTTGCAAAACAGCTGTAGCCCGCATCGCTGATGCCGGTCAGATTGGCAACCGTCGCGCGGTCAGGCCCCGCGGCTACAACTGCAGGTTGTCCTGTTTCACTCAACGCATCGCACAAAGCCTGGTGAATCTTTTCATAAATCGATGTCGATGATTCAGCAAAGGCCGCGTCGCTGGTTGGAATCACAAGGGAATACGTCAGATCTTCTCCATGAAACACAATTCCACCGCCTGTCCAACGGCGAACCAAATCGCGTTCGCACTGATACCCAGCGACATCTGTAAATCGGCCAAAGTATCCAAATGAAAGAGCAGGGGACTGCCAGCGATAAAAACGAATTAGCGGAATCGCGGCGTATTCGAGCAGCGCTTCGTCGATTGCCATGTTCATCGCGACCGAGCGAGGCGGGTGGTCGTGATAGACATCCAGCGCAGCAAAAATCGTCATTCCGCGTGGGGTCGAGGAATCCTGTGGAACTGCCTTGAGGGGTGCAACAGGGGATGTCTCGACTTCGCTCGACATGACAGTTAGCTGCGAAGCTCCTCTAAAATCTTGTCGACCGCTTCTCGTGGATTTCGGTGGGCAGTGATCGGTCGGCCTATCACCAGGTAATCCGCGCCTGCGTCGAGCGCATCGCGCGGCGACATCGTACGTTTTTGATCATTCGCCTCTGCTCCGCTCGGTCGAATCCCCGGGACAACGATCTTGATTTTGTCACCGAATTCACGACGAAGAGGTTTGATTTCGTGCGGACCGGCCACGATTCCATCGATTCCTGCATCAGTACCCAGTTTTGCCAGGCGCAGAACCTGATCCTCCACCCCGCTCGCGATTCCGATTTCGCGCAACGTCTCTTTCGTCGAACTCGTTAGAACAGTTACACCCAGGATCAACATATCGCTTGCGCGGGCCGCGGTTGCGGCGCGGATCATTTCGCTGCCACCGCTCAAATGAACGGTGAGCATTTGCGCGCCAAGACCGCCCGCCGATTCGACGGCTCGGGCGACCGTGTTTGGAATGTCGTGCAGCTTGAGATCGAGAAAAACCATGCAGCCCGTGGACGAAACAGCGCGCACAATTTCCGGGCCTTCCGCGGTATAAAGTTGCAGCCCGATTTTGAAAAACGAGATTTGGCCGTCCAGCTTTTCAACGAGTTCAAGCGCTTCCTTTTTTGCAGGTACATCCAGCGCGACGATGATGTTTTCAGCTGCTTTTGTCATTGCGGGCCCGTATTTGTCATGTCGAGCGAAGTCGAGACATCTCTCGATATTTTTCGCCGAGCAATAAGAGATTCCTCGACTTCGCTCGGAATGACAGAACAAATTGCAAGGAGTCATGCAAATCCTCGCTCCTGCGAAGATCAATCTGTCGCTGAAAATCCTTGGCCGGCGGAACGATGGTTTCCACGAGCTCGACACGCTCATCGTGCCGATTTCGCTTTACGACGAGATCAGAATCGATAAGGGACAGCACGGAATCAAGTTTCGCTGCGACGATCCATCGGTCCCGCAAGACGACGACAATCTGGCTGTCCGCGCGGCGGAGGCGTTCTTTGAGACAACTAAAATCGAGTCTGCGATTTCGATTGAGCTCAAGAAAAAAATTCCACATGGCGCCGGACTGGGCGGCGGAAGTAGCGACGCCGCTTCCGTGTTGCTGGCGCTCAATGAACTCTTCGAAGCGAAATTATCGCGGAAAGTGCTTGCGGAAATGGCGGAGGCGATTGGATCAGACGTTCCATTTTTTCTCTTTCAATCTGCAGCCTTGTGCAAGGGACATGGCGAAATGGTTTCGCCCGTGAAATTGAACAGGCAGTTTTCGATCCTGTTGCTGAAACCAGCGTTTGCTGTCTCAACAGCGTGGGCATACTCGCGCTGGCAAAATTCTCGAGAAGTTCCGGGGATTCGTTATGAAGCGCAGGAATTCGCCGAACAGGCTTTTGTGAATGATCTGGAACGCCCGGTCTTCGAAAAATTTGTCTTTCTCGCGCATTTAAAAATGTGGCTGCTCAGTCAACCGGAAGTCAGCGCGGCGCTCATGTCCGGTTCCGGTTCGACCATGTTTGCCGTGATGCGAGCAAATGCGGATGCGGATTCTGTGGCGAAACGCGCCAAAGGAACGCTCGACCCGGAACTATGGACGTGCGCATGCGAAACGCTCTGAATCAAACCCGCGATCGACGGCGACCAGAGTTGCGCGAATATTTCACTGGCCTTCGTTTGGGTTCGATTTTCGAAATGCCGGTGCCGCTCTTTACTTCCATGATCTGGTCGCGCAAAAGCGCCGCGCGTTCGAATTCGAGGTTCGCTGAGGCTTCTTGCATCTCGTCTTCCAATTCCCGCAGCAATTCGGTCACATTGAAATCGCCGCCGGCCTCCTGAATAACAGCGGCAGCAATTTCTCGCCCGCGAAGAATGGTGTGCAGACTCTCCTGCACGGCGCGCCGAACCGTTTGCGGAGTGATGCCGTGCTTCTCGTTGTATTCCAGCTGTTTTGCGCGCCGGTATTCTGAAATCGAGATCAGCGCTTCCATGCTTTGGGTGACCTGATCGGCGAACAGCACCACTTCACCGTTCACGTGACGTGCGGCGCGACCTGCGGTTTGAATGAGAGAAGTCTCGCTGCGCAAAAAACCTTCCTTATCCGCGTCCAGAATGCACACCAGCGAAACTTCGGGAAGATCGAGGCCTTCCCGGAGCAAGTTGATACCGACGAGAATGTCGAAATCCGCCGCGCGCAATCCGCGCAAAATTTCCACTCTCTCGATTGCGTCGATGTCACTATGCAAGTAGCGAACTTTCAATCCGACGTCGCGCAGATAATCAGCCAAATCTTCCGCTGTTCGCTTGGTCAGCGTTGTTACCAGAATTCGCTCGCCTTTTTCCACGCGTTGACGACAGAGCTCAATCGTCTCGTCGATCTGATTCTTGAGCGGCTTAAGCGTGATTTTCGGATCGAGAAGCCCAGTAGGACGGATGATCTGCTCGACAACGAGCTGCGCACCCGGCGTGTGTACGTCGAATTTTTCCGCAGGCTCATCCGTGCGCGAAATCTGCAGGGCGGGCGCTCCGCCTGCCGACCGTCTCCGCGGCAAGCGAGGCGCTTGCCCTACAACGGCGTTGGATTGTCCGGGTAACACAAACGGCACAAGTTCAGCTTCCCCGATGCGTTGTCGCCGATGCGGGATATATCCTTTGTTTCCAGCCAGGCTGTTTTGAATTTCAAATTCGGCCGGCGTCGCGCTGACGTAAACGAGCTGGTTCGTCAGCCTCATGAACTCGTCGAAATTGAGCGGCCGATTATCGAGCGCGCTGGGCAGGCGGAACCCATAATTTACAAGGACGGTCTTGCGGGAGCGGTCGCCTTCGTACATCCCGCCGATCTGTGGGATCGTGGCGTGCGATTCATCGATGACTACCAGAAAATCTTTCGGGAAAAAATCGATGATCGTGTACGGCTTGGAGCCCGGTGGCCGACCGGACAAATGGCGCGAGTAATTTTCGATTCCATTGCAGAACCCCATTTCCTGCAACATTTCCAGGTCGTATTCGGTGCGCATGCGCAGGCGTTGCGCTTCCAGAAGTTTGTTTTGTGACTCGAGTTCTACAATTCGTTCTTCCAATTCATCGCGGATCGTGCGCAACGCACGATTGAGTTTATCCGCCGGAGTCACGAATTGCTTGGCGGGATAAAACGTAATCACGGACAGCGATTCGTGCGCGTGCCCGGTCAACGGATCAAATCGCGTGATCGCTTCGATTTCGTCGCCGAAGAATTCGATCCGGATGCCTTCTTCGTCAGCGGAACCGGGATAAACTTCCACCACGTCCCCCCTGACGCGGAACCTGCCGCGTGCGAAGTTAACGTCGTTGCGCTCGTATAACATATCGATCAAACGGCCAAGCACGGCTTCGCGCGAGATCTGCTGTCCGCGTTTTACGGTCAGCAGCATCTGTAAATAATCTTCCGGCGAAGTGACGCCGTAGATGCAAGAAACACTGGCTACCACGATGGTGTCTCGACGCGAAAGCAGCGCGCTTGTCGCGGCAAGCCGCAACCGCTCGATCTCTTCATTGATGGAGGAATCCTTCTCAATGTAGGTGTCCGAGCGTGGGATATAAGCTTCCGGCTGGTAATAATCGAAATAACTGACGAAATATTCGACTGCGTTGCGCGGGAAGAACTGTTTGAATTCGGAGTAAAGCTGAGCGGCCAGCGTTTTATTGTGCGAAATGACGAGCGTAGGGCGGTCCAACTCCTGGATTACGTTTGCTATCGTGAAAGTCTTGCCCGAACCGGTAACGCCCAGCAGCGTCTGGTGCCGGTTGCCAGCCTCGACGGACTTCAACAGCTTGGCAATCGCCTGCGCCTGGTCGCCGCGCGGTTTGTAGTTCGACTGGAGCTGAAAGGACATTCAACAATCTAGCAGCGACTGCTGATAATTCCCAGTCGCGGTCTGGTGACGATAAGCTTCAGGCGGTCCAGATTTGTCCCAGGACTCTGCGAAAGTTCCCGCCGAGGATCAGCTCGATATCTGCGTCGGTGTACCCACGGCGAATCAGACCGTCAGTCATGTCAAACGTGCGCTTATAGTGGTTTACGCCATCGGTATCCATTTTGTCGCGGAAGGCGTAACTGGATTTATAGAGGCTCCTTAACCATTTCTTATAGTCCTCCGGGAGCGCGTCGTAACCATCGAGATCGATATCGCTGCCTACGCCTACGTGTTCGACCCCGACCAGCTTGGCGACATGATCGTAATGGTCGAGCAGGTTCTCTATTGTCGTGGGTTCCTTGGGAGAGACGAAATTGCGAACGCCAGTGATGCCCATGACTCCGCCTTTTGCTGCCATCTTGCGGATCGCTTCGTCTGTTTTGCACCGCGGCTGGTCAGGATTGAGGGCGCGACAATTGGCGTGAGTAATCAGGACAGGCGTTTTGGAAACCTCAAATGCATCAAGGGTAGTGCGATCGCCGCAATGCGCGACGTCGACTGCCATTCGTACTTTATTCATCCGATCGATGATGGTAACGCCGAAATCACTGATTCCATCGTCGCGCCGCTCCGTGCTTCCGTTGCCGATCAAGTTGCGGGTGTTATAGGTCAGCAGCGATATGCGTTGCCCGAGTTGATAGAAATGATCGACGTCGTCCGGAGCCCGAAAATGTTCGGAGTTTTGCAGCCCCAGAATGATGCCGATTTTGCCTGAGCTCTTCGCGGCGTCGATGCCTGCCGCGTCGTCTACGCGCATCAGGTGTTCCCCATGATGCGCAATAAATCCATTCCACAGGCCGAGAAACCAAATTACCTGGTCGTAAGCATTTGGTCCGACCGTTCCTACTGCGACGTGCATCACGTCGATTCTGGAATCCTTGAAGCGTTGAAAGTCGGCAGCAGTAAATGTCTCGGGATTCGTAAACCAGGTCGGGCGCTTGTCGCCCTTGAAGGGAGCCAGCACTCCAAGCAGTGTGAAGGGGTTAAGCATATCGAGTACTGTGCAACGTTGAACCAGATCGAGCGCGCGGGCGGAGTACTTGGTCGTGTCTTCTGCAAAGACCTGAAACCAACCGCGGTTGATCATCGGCGCGGCAATAGTCGCCGCAGTGACACCCAGTAGACGCTTCAAGGACTGGCGGCGCGTTATCATGCTTCGGCCCAATATGATAATTTGTGTCGGCAATGGCAATGGCGTGATGCATAATAGAGGGGGTGCAGTAAGCGGTTATGAATTTCACAAGCTGCTTGGCAGGCTGAAACGATATGTCCACTAGCCCTGGGGCCGGTGTCCGGCTGGAGATCGGCCACGTTTTGTTTATGGACCTGGTCGGCTACTCAAAGCTGCTCCTGGACGACCAGCGCGAGCAGCTACAACACCTGACTGAAATCGTCCTCAACACCGAGCAAGTTCAAGCTGCAGAGGCGGCAGATAGACTGATTCGTCTTCCCGTTGGCGACGGAATGGCGCTGGTCTTTTTTAACAGTCCCGAGGCGCCCGTGCGATGCGCCATCGAGATCACTAACAGGCTAAAGCAATATCCCCAGTTGAAGCTTCGGATGGGGATTCACAGCGGGCCGGTCAATGAAGTTCTGGATGTAAATGGTCGAGCGAACGTTGCGGGCGCTGGAATCAACATTGCGCAGCGGGTAATGGATTGCGGCGACGGAGGCCACATCCTCCTTTCCAAGCGGGTCGCCGAAGATCTGGCGCACTCTCGCGAATGGCGCACCTATCTACACGACCTGGGCGAGTGCGCCGTAAAGCATGGTGTCCCCATCTTCATCGTGAATCTCTACACGGATGAAATTGGGAACGCGCAATTGCCGGAGAAAATTAAACAGTGGCAATCGGAGAAAGCCGCGCAGTCAGCGGATGGGTCATCGGTTCCTCCACGCAAATATCTGTTGATCGCTGCTGCTGCTCTCTTGATCGCCGTCGCCAGCTTTGGCGTTTGGCTCTATTTCAAACAAGCGGGAGTAACATCGCTGGCGCCGGAGAAAACTATTGCGGTATTGCCGTTCCAAAATTTCAGCCCGGACAAAGACAATGCATTTTTCGCAGACGGCGTTCAGGACGACATCCTTACCAGTCTGGCAAAGATCAAAGATCTCAGGGTCACTAGCCGTTCGTCTGTGATGAAGTTTCGCGACGTCGCAGAGCAGAACCTGCGCCAGATCAGCAAGGCGCTTGGCGTGGCAAATGTCCTCGAAGGTAGTGTGCGGCGGGAAGGGGACCGGGTAGTGGTCAACGTGCAATTGATCGATGCGCAGAGTGCCCGGCAGATCTGGGCGAACCGTTACGACCGCACCCTGGCTGATTCGCTGGGATTACAAGGCGAGTTGGCCAGTGAAATCGCCGACGCTCTGCGCGCTACGTTGAGTACGGATGAGCAAGCACGAGTCACAGCCAAGCCCACTCGGAATCCTGACGCGTATGTGTTTTATTTGCGGGCGAATCAAATCTCTCGAAACCCCGACACGCTGCTGGAGGATTACAAGACCGCAGAGCAACTTTACCTGCAGGCGATCGCGCTCGACCCGGACTTTGCGCTTGCCCACGCGCGACTTGCGTCTGTTTGTGCCGAGATTTTCCATTATTACCAACCGACTGAGGACTGGGAAACCAAGGCTCGCACCGAAGCGCAAATTGCCTTGCGTCTCCAACCCAACCTGGCAGAAGCGCATTTTGCCCTTGGTCAGTGCATCTACTGGATGGACCAGGATTACGAGCGCGCTCTCGAGGAATTCGATATCGCTGCCCGTTTATCGCCGAGCGACGGAGATATTGTGCGTTTGATTGCGGCAATCAAACGCAGGCAGGGTAAATGGAAACAAGCACTCGAAGAGTACGAACAGGTTGCGAAGCTAGATCCGCAAAATCCAAATACAGTCCGGGAACTTATCTTTACAAACACGGCGATGCGTCGTTGGCCAGAAGCTGCGCGATGGGTGGAGCAACTGCGCGCACTAGCGCCCGCGTCCATTATTGCGAAAATTCAAACGGGTTACGTTGAGTTTTGGTGGAAAGGAGACACCGGTTTATTGAAGTCCTTGTTGAACCAGGTGCCTCCCGGTGTCGATCCTGATGGCAGCGTTACCTCGGTACGATGGGACGTTGCGATGTTGGACCGAGATTACGCGGCAGCCAGACGCGCAATCGACGCGTCGACTGCCAAAGAACTCTCATACACAGGGGAGGCGTCAACGCCGCGGGCTTTCTTTGAGGGCTGCATCGCCCTGGCGCAAGGTGATATTGTGGGAGCGCAAAAATATTTTCAAGACGCGCAACCTGTTTTTGAAGACGCCGTCAAAGAGGCGCCTTCGAGCGCTATTCGCCATGCTAACCTGGGCTGGCTCTACGCGTTTATGGGGCGTAAAGAGGACGCGATCCGGGAGGGCCGCCGTGCGGTCGAACTGAAGCCGGAATCTAAAGATGCCGTTGACGGCGTGATTGTGAATTGCTACCTCGCGTTGATTTATGCTCGCGTCGGTGAAAAGGACCTGGCGCTCCCGCTCCTCCAGCGATTGCTCAAAACGCCGGGCGCAGTGGACAGCGTCGATTACAGCATCACCATTAACGACCTGAAACGTCGCTGGGAATGGGACCCGATTCGAAGCGATCCGCGTTTTCAGAAACTGCTCGAACAACCAGCGAAGTGACTTTCCATGGCCCGGCCGTTTCAATTGAACTCCGAACTTGTCGATTGCTAATCGCGGACAAAATATGAGGCTTGGTCTGCCGATCGAGCAGTGAATCCAAAAAAGTTTTTTGCGGAGTTAAAGCGAAGAAAAGTCTATAGCGTCGCGTTCGCCTATCTAATCGGTGGGTGGGCGCTTGCTCAAGGCATTGCTCAAGTCTTGCCTGTATTCGACACCCCAATTTGGGTCGTGCGCCTTAGTGTGCTGCTAATCATTTTGGGATTTCCGGTCGCGCTCATACTTTCTTGGTTCTTCGATCTTACGCGATACGGAATTGTCCGAACGCCTGATCTCAACGCTCGCAGTATCAATACCGTCCGATCTGTGCGCGATTCCGGTGGAGACGATTCAACCGAAAAATCGATTGCCGTTTTGCCCTTCAACGACGTAAGCCCGTCCAAAGACCATGCCTACTTCGGCGAGGGTATTGCAGAGGAGCTTCTGGGAGCGCTGGCGAAAGTTGACGGCCTGCGCGTTGCCGCACGCAGGTCTTCATTCTGGTTTAAGGACAAAGAGGCCGAGTTAGGTGAAATCGCATCAAAACTGAATGTTGGGCATGTGCTTGAGGGCAGTGTCCGTCGCGAGGGCAATCGAGTGCGAATCACCGCAGAACTGATCGACGCGGGGGACGGATTTACCATTTGGTCGGAAACATATGAGCGTGAAATGCACGGAATTTTTGCGCTACAGGATGAGATCACTCATTCCATTGTCGATACTCTCAAGCTAAAACTTGAGATCTCGCCGACGCCTCCATCTCGGAGCACGGATGCATACGACGCTTATTTGGAGGGCCTCTTTTATTCGGACAAGAACACCGAGCCCGAATTGCGCAAGAGCCTCGAATTTTTCGGGGAGGCGCTGGAGCAGGACCCCAAGTTTAGTAGGGCGTGGACTGGAATCGCGAAAGCGTGGCTGTGGCTGGCCGACGCTCACGTGCCACCGCTTGAAGCGTACCCGAAAGTCCGTGATGCAGCCGTTCGTGCTTTGCAGCTCGACGACCAGGAGGCCGAAGCGCACGTATATCTCGCCGAGACCAAACGTATCCTCGATTGGGACCTGGACGGCGCCGAAGCGGAGTTCAATCGCGCAGTGGAAATTGATCCGAATTCGACGCCATCGAATTACTTTATCGCGGCACTATACGCCGCACGCGGCGACCGCGACAAAGCGCTGACGTTTCTGCGTCGGGCTGATAAGATTGATCCGGCGTCACTGTGGGTGAGCAACTTCGCGTGCGAACTATACCGGTATTTCGGTCTTTACGATGAAGCGATCACGGCCGGCGAGCGCGCACTCCAGCTTGATCCGACGTTTGCCCACTACGGTGAGCCGTCGCTCGCAGCGCTCTATCGCGAGATGGGCCGCTTCGATGATGCGATCGCGCTCTACGAAAAAGCACGACAATTCACTGGGAGACCGGGGTTTGGCCTCGCGATTACATACGCTCGCATGAACCGGCGCAAGGAGGCGCTTGAAACTCTCAATGGCGCTGTTGAAGGATGGGGCTATCGGCCGGGCGACGGGAATGCGCATGTACATGTAGCGCTTGGCGAGTACGATGAGGCAATTCGCGAACTCGAATACGCGTGCGAGCAGCGCTCGTCGTCCTTGCACGGCGTTGGCATCGCGCCCGAATTTGTGCCGCTTCGTTCGGACAAACGTTTCAGGGCAATTCTTCAAAAAATCGGACTCGAACCCGAAAAGGTTTTCGCGGCGACAGCCGCCTGATCATTGCACAATCGCGTCTCGCCCATGACCGTGAGAGCGCA
>Ga0070698_100006091_pt1 | contig 13137 bp, 15 predicted proteins | sample KBSK1502metaG_FD_65477 | JGI IMG/M metagenome (GOLD analysis project Ga0070698, IMG submission 65477) | Corn, switchgrass and miscanthus rhizosphere microbial communities from Kellogg Biological Station, Michigan, USA - KBS K1-50-2 metaG | ecosystem: Host-associated > Plants > Roots >... | reverse complement strand
CCTGGGCGCGGGACGAGTCCATCGTGACCTGGTACGCCCTGACCCTCGACTACGCCGCGGCCAAGTGGCCGTACGCGGCGCCGAATCACCGCAAGTCCATCGCCGAGGCGCTTACCGACGCCACCGAGGCGATGCTCATCAGCGACGAGCCGTCATACCCAGCTGAGGACATCCGCCGTGCCCTGCGCACCTGGGCGTTCAGCGACCGGCTCCGGGGCGCAACCGAACCCCCTGACGACCTGGCGGCCGTCGTGCGCTGGCTGCAAACCGCCACCGTGCCGGTAAGCGAACTGGGCCGCCCCGGGACTGCCGCGGCCCGCTGCCGCGCGCTGCTCGACCGAGTAAGCCGCAAGAAGGACGGGACCGCCGCAGCTGCCAACACCGCGAACGGCAAGCGGGCGGTGTTGAACAACCTGATGCAGTACGCGATCGAGGTCGGCGTCTTGCCCGTCAACCCGCTCAAGGCAGTCAAGCGGACCCGCCCGCGCACGCTCAAGAGCGTGGACCCGCGAACCGTGGTCAACACCGACCAGGCCCGGCGGCTGCTCGTCTCAGTCGGCCAGCAAGGCGAGCGTGGCGAGCGGATGGTGGCCTTCTTCGGCTGCCTGTACTACGCCGCGCTGCGGCCTGAAGAAGCGGTGGACCTGCGCCGCGACAACCTCGCCAGCCTGCCTGACCACGGCTGGGGCGAGCTCATCTTGACCAACTCCGAGCCGCGCAGCGGCACCTGGTGGACCGACAGCGGATCAGCCCGCCAGCGCCGCGAGCTCAAGCACCGTCCGCGCGGCGAGACACGCCCGGTGCCCATCCACCCTGAGTTGGTAGCGCTTCTCAGCCAGCACCTCAAGAAGTTCCCGCCCGGGCGGGACGGGCGCATCTTCACCGGCCCGCGCGGCGGCATCTTCAACGACCGGGCCTATCTCTTGATCTTTCACAAGGCCCGCGCCGCCGCATTCACCCCCGCCGAATCCGCGTCACTGCTCGCCAGGCGCCCCTACGACCTGCGGCACGCGGCCGTGTCCACCTGGCTGAACGCGGGCGTCCCCGCTCCCCAGGTGGCTGAGTGGGCGGGCCACAGTGTGAACGTGCTGCTGCGGGTCTACGCCAAGTGCATCTCCGGGCAGCAGCACGAGGCCAAGCGCCGCATCGAGGAAGCCACCATGCCCCGGGACTACGAATAGATGAGTAACCCAGGCGCCCAACTTGGGCACGTATTGGGCACAGCGACCCGCGCACGGGCACCCGTAGCCGCATACGGCCGCACCGGGCAAGATCAGCGCTGGCTAGAGTCTGCCCAGTTCAAGCGGCGTTTCAACAGGTGGTGGCAGGTGTTGGGTTCGAACCAACGTAGGCTAAGCCGACGGTTTTACAGGCATCTCCAATATGCAATCTGACCTGCGGCTAAGTCGGCTGAGGTAGAACTCCTCCGACTATTCTCCCCTTGATGACGCCGGGCACCACCGTGAGGTTGCTGTTATGCCGTAGCCTCCTCTGCCGAGCATGTAAGCCAACCCAGACCAGATCGTAGATACGCAGCAGGCGGGCGGCTTCGTCTATCACGAACACCACGAACCCGAAATCACTCAGCTCAGCGACCCGGCGCCGCGGCTCACTGCCGACCGGGACGCTGAACACCGGATCGTACGGGTCCTCGCAGACGCGGGCCAGCACGCTCACGAGCATGTCGAATGCATCGCCGGGCAACCCGTTCATCTGGCGCAGGGCCTGCTCGGCGAGCCAGGGCCGGTAGCTCATTCGTCGCGGCGATACAGGCGGACTGCGTCCTCCAGCAGCATGCCAGTGCCCGTCCCGGCCAGGGCCATCTCCTGCGCCTCGTAGAACCCTGGCCGGTTCGCCGCTATCGCCAAAGCACGCCATGCCCGCAGCGTCCGCTGCAGGTTCTTCCATCCGGCCGGATCCCGCGCCGCCGCTACTGCCTCCCGGTACGCATGCAGGAAGCCATCACGCTCACGCTCGGGCAATTTCCGGAGGATGCCTTCGGGGTCGAGCGGATCCTCCTGTTGCGGGCCGATGGGCAACGCGGTCACCTAGCCATAGTAGCCAGCCGCATGCCCGCACCGCGGGAAGCGACGAGCAGTGAGGAGGTCTCGATGGGGCTGTGGCCAGTTGCGCCCCGTCAGAGGTCTATGGATGTCAGACCTACACGCCACCAGCAGGCAGCCGAGCGTGCAGAGAAGGCCGTGCCTTCCGGCTGCCGCCGGGCGGGCCGCGGCAGATCTAGTCCCGCGGGTCGGCGGGCAGTATCTTGGCGAAGTACATCAGCTCCCACAGCCCCGGCGCGCTGGCGGTCGCGGCACCGGGCTGTCCGGCCTGGGACTCGATGTCGACCTGCCCGGTGAAGCGCAGGTAGGCACCGTCGAAGCCGGTCAGCTGAGCCAGCAAACGTCCCGGTCCCTTGATCCCGTTGATCATCCGGTCCTGCACGATCGTGTTCTCCCGCCGGAACGTGACACGGTAGCGGTCACCGCCGGCAGCCGTGTCGCCGGAGTCGTAGACGACCGTGTCCGCCACTGGCTTGCCGGCGACCGGGTCGGGGTGCTCGCCGGACTTGGTGAAGCGCACCGCCCGGCCGTCGTCGGCCAGGATCTTCCCGTCCTCGGCGAGCATGAAGATGGGGACCTCCGCATAGCCGTACTTCTTTTCCGCCGTGATGTCCGAGGCGATGACGGTGTAGTCGCCGACCCCGGCCCTGGCCCAGTACCAGTGGTGCATCAGATCCATCATCGCCGTGTTGCCCCAGTTGTGGTCGTGGTAGCCCACGCCGGCCACGGTCTGCGTGCTGCCGTCGATGGTCAGCGTGGCCTGGACGGCGCCCTGCGGGACGGCGGGCAGCCAGGCGAAGTAGTGCCGTTCGTCGTCGCCGAACAGGATGTGGCCGGTCTCGGGCCGCCAGGCAGGCACCTGGCCGGTCAGCGTGACGTCCGCGGCCACGCCGTCGATGTCGACGTGGATGCGGTACGAGTGCAGGTCCCCGGCGAACGTGTTCCCGCCGACGTGTACGTCGCACCGGTCGGTGGCGAACGTGAAGTCACCGCGGGCGGCCCGCGCGGCCCGCTCGATATGCGTGCCGTCGGCCCGGTCGAGCTCGAAGGTGACCAGCGGCGCGGGCGGCTGGTGCACGCCGCGGGGACTGCGGAGGTCCTTGACCATGAAGTTGATGACCAGGGTGGAACCGTCGTCGAGGACGGCGTCGAAGTACCACCACTCGAAGGTGCCGGCCGCGCCTGGGCTGGTCCGGAACCCGTCCTCCCAGGGCGCTATGTCTCCCTTGGCGATCTTGAAACGGTCGTAGTCGGCCGGCTGGTCGCCCATCCGGCAGGTCTGCGGACGGGACATGTCCGTGCCCCCAATTCTCTCGCGGGCGGGCGTGGTCGCCACCCCTCCGGCTATAATATTAGACAATTGGTAATTAAATCAAGAGGGGAGGGGATGATGTCCCAGGTCAGCGGCTCACGTCGGCGCGGGCGGCCCTCCGCGGGAACCGAGATCGATTCGGCCGTCCTGCTGCGGAGGGCGCTGGCAGCCTTCGCCGAGCGCGGTTACGAGGGTGTCTCGGTGCGCCAGCTCGCACGGGAGCTGGGTATCAGCCACGCCCTGCTCAACGCCCGTTTCGGCTCCAAGCGCGAGCTGTGGTTCGCGGGCATGAACCACGCGATGACCACGCTCGAGCAGGAGCTGCTGGCCGCGGCACCATCCGAGAACGCCGACGACCTGGCGGCGCTGCGGGAGGGTGTCGTCGCTTACGTGACGTTCGCCGCGGCCCATCCCGAGGTGCTGCGCATCATGCGGTACGAAGGGGCGATCGACAGCGAGCGCATCCGCTTCGTCGCCGGCCGTTTCGTCGCGCCGGTCAAGGCGATGGCCGAGTACAGGCTCGAGCGGCTGGCCGCGGCCGGGCGCATCCGGCTCATCTCCTATGCCACGTTCCACTACCTCATCACCCACGGCGGCGGCGGCCCGTTCGCGAGCGCGGTCGAGGCCCGGCTCATCGGCGCGGGCCCGCCGCGCGGAGCCGCCGCGATCCGTGAGCACGCCGAGCAGGTGGCCGACGTGATCATCCGCGGCATCGCGGCGTAGCGCCATCCGCCCTTTTCAAGATCGGCCTAGGCGCAGAGAGGGCTGGGCTCCACACCCGATGCCAAGAGTCACCTGCGATAATGCGCGCCAAGCCCGTGGCTGGCAAGAGACTTCCGGACCAGGCGAGATAGCGCCGCAGGTCAGAGGGTCCACCTGCGACGCTACCTCACGAAGTCTCACGCGCTGAGTGCGTGTTTGCGCGGTCGTTTTGCGGTGCGATCCTTGACCCCTGCGGAGTCCTGCTTGGCCGCCCAGTCCCTGATCTCCTGCCCCAGGGGGTGCCTTCCGGCGCTTCGCCCGGCGCCGCCGCGCATCTGCGGCGGAATCGGGTACCTCTGGCTCGCCAGAGAGTTGGGACACGCGCCGGCCGCCGGGGACGGCGATCATATCGTGCGGGCGGCGTGGCGCGAACGCCGCAGGTCAGCCAGTCCCCGAGAAGGAGCTACACCCGGTTTCCCCGCCAGGCTCAGGGATTGTGGGAGGCGGCCATGAGCTCGGCGAGGTCGTCCGGGGCGAGGAACGCTTCCGGAACCGGAGGTCCCCAGTTGTAGAGGGCCCTGATGTCGGTCCAGACCCCGGGGTCCCAAAGCTGGTCGTCGATAATGCAGTCCATGTCCGCGTAGTACTCGGTGAAGTTGCCGGCGGGATCTTTGAGATACCAGAAGAAGTTGGATCCGATGTGGTGCCGGCCCAGCCCCCACAGATGGCGGGCCGGGTCCTTCTCCAGCAGCGCATGGGCGCCGCGACCGACCTCGTCCACATCGTCGACCTGCCAGGAGCTGTGGTGCAGGAACGGGATCGGCGCCGCCTGTACGAGCAGGTTGTGGTGATCGGTGGAACACCGCAGGAACGAGGCCGCGTCGGGCACTCGGTCGCTGACCTTGAAGCCGACGCCTTGAATGAAGAACCTCTCGCTGGCCTCAAGTTCCACCGAGCCCAGCACGACGTGGCCAAGTTTGCGAGGCCGGACGGGATTGGTGCGCCCGATGGGCTCAGCCCGGGATGTTCCCCGGTCGGGTCGGCCCGGGGCATTCTGGGCGATCACGGGCGCCGGGTGAGAGCTGAGCGGGTCGGCGACGCTGAGCACGACTCGCACTCCGGTTCCAGGATCGGTGGCTGTCACCGCGTCCGGAGTCTGCTTGACGGCGACCCCGAGTGCGCGGAGGCGCGCGGCGACCGACTCGAGATCATCGGGATCTCCTGCGCTGATGCCGAGCTCGACCAGGCGGCGTCGCGGCGAGGGGACGAGGCGGAGCTGCTCGCCGCCGTCGACGGTGGCGAACCGGTTGCCGTCAAGACGGGTCAGGCCAAACTCTTCGTAGTAGGTGGCTGTCTCGGCGACGTTAGGGACGCCGATGGTGACTGACCTGAGCCGGTGAAGGGCCATGGGGGTGCCTTTACGTGGGTGGGGCGACAAGGCGGCTGGCCATCGTGCCGACGCCTTCGAGGTAGCTGCTGAGGACCTGGCCCGGGCGAAGGAACTGGGGCGGCTGGCGGGTTGCACCGATGCCGGCCGGGGTGCCGGTGAAGATCAGGTCGCCGGCCAGCAGGGGCAGCACCGCGGACAGCCGGGCGATGAGCTCGGGCACGCCGAAGACCATCTGAGAGATCCGGCTCTTCTGCACCTCGTGGCCATCGACACTGCAGCCGAGCTCAAGGTCGTCCGGGTCTGCGAGCTCGCCGGGTGTCACGAGCCACGGGCCGGTCGGGCCGAACCCGGGGAAGGACTTGCCAAGCGAGAACTGCCCTCCGGATGAGAACTGCACCACCCGCTCGGACAGATCCTGGCCGACCGTGATGCCCGCCACGTGATCCCACGCGCCGCCCGGGCTGACGTGGTGTGCGCGGACACCGATGACGACGACGAGCTCGACCTCCCAGTCAACTGCCCCGCTGGGCAGCGTGACGTCGGCGAACGGGGACGTCAGGCAGGTGGGGAACTTCGTGAAGGTCGCCGGGCTGGCCGGCAGGTCCAGGCCGGTCTCGGCGGCGTGATCGCGGTAGTTCATCCCGATCGCGAACACCTGAGCCGGCCGCGGTGCCGGGGCACCGAGGTCGTCCGGCTTCGGGTCGATGAGCGCGGCGCCTCGCCATGGCGCGTCGTCTGCCCACGCGCAAAACGCCTTCCATTGCCCGTAGACGGCCTGGGGGTCGGGGCCGAAGCGGCCGCCGGACGCTGTCTCGACGTCGATCCCGCCCTCGTCCCTGAGCAGGGTGAGCCGACCAGAGACATTGGCAATCCTCACTTACAAGACTCCTCTCGGCCGTGCGATCAGCTGGCCTTGACTGGGACTGGGCACGTCAGTACTGTCACGGTAACAGTGTTCCCGCCCTGGGAGCAATGTCACCGGCGACAGCGGCCAGGGGATTTGGGAGGATGCCAAGAAATGGTGAGAACCGTGCGGCGATCTCGATGGGCTGTGCTGGGATGCGCGGCGGCCGCGCTGCTGCTGGGCGCGTGTTCGAGCTCGGCGAATACGCCTTCAGCTGGCTCTACGACTGGTTCGGGACCGCCGCTGGTCATCGGGGCGTCGATGTCGCTCTCGGGCGACTTTGCGACCCTGGCCGACCCGGCGCTGAAGGGTTACAAGCTGTGGGTCGCAACGGTCAACAAGCAGGGCGGCCTGCTCGGCCGCAAGGTCAGCCTGAAGATCGTCGATGACGCGTCAAACCCGACCCAGGTCGTTACCAACTACGAGAACCTGATTACCGCCGATCACGTCAACCTGGTATTCGGTCCGTTCTCCAGCCTGCTCACCGTCCCGTCGGCGACCATCGCCAAGCGCTTCGGCTATGCGTTCATCGAACCTTCCGGCGGCGCTCCGCAGGTCTTCGGCCTGAAGCTGAGCAACCTGTTCTTTGCCCAGCCGGCCCCGATCATCAGCTCGGGCGACGCATTCGCCAACTACATTCTCTCGCTGCCGGCAGCCCAGCGACCGCGGACTGCCGCCTATCCCTCGGCCGACGACCCGTTCACGCTGGCGATCGTCGGTGAGATCCAGCACCGCCTGGCGGCAGCCGGCATCAAGACGGTGTATTCAACGACCTATGCCGCCGAAACCGTCGACCTGAGCCCCGTGGTGACGAAACTCGTCGCGGTAAATCCCGACCTGCTCGTCTCGGGGACCGGCGGTGCCGACGCGGTCGCCGAAGTCAAGGGCATGGTTCAGGCCCATTTCACGCCGAAATTCGTGTTCTTCACCGGCGGTCCGAACGACCCGACATTCCCGGCGCAGGTCGGGCCGGGCAATGCGGAAGGGATCTTCAGCACCGGCGACTGGTTCCCGCAAGCCAAGACGGCCGGCAACGCGGCCTTCGAGAAGGCCTACGTGGCGATGTACGGCGGCACGGCTGCGCACATTGACCCGGCCGCGGCCGAGGCGTTCGCCTGCGGCCAGCTGCTCCAGCTGGTGGCTCAGCGGTATCACAAGATCGACAACGCGACCATTACCGCTGCCCTGCACCACGGCACCTGGCCAACCGTGGAAGGTAACCTCAGCTGGAACGCTTACGGCGCTCCGCAGGGCTCCGACACCGTCGTGCAGTGGGTCCACGGTCAGCTACTGCCGGTGTACCCGCCGTCCCAGGCCCTCACCAAGCCGATCGCCAAGCCGGCCTGGACGGGGTGAGCCGTGCACCTGTTCGTGCAGGCCACCATCGTGGGAATCCTGTTCGGCGGCGTTTACGCGCTGATTGCCAGCGGCCAGGCGATCATCTTCGGGGTCACCCGCACCATAAACTTCGCCCAGGCAATCCTCGCGATTCTGTGCTCGTATCTCAGCTACACGCTCTTCACCGATTTCGGAATCGACCCGTTCCTGTCGATACTCGTGCTCGTCCCGGCCATGTTCGCCTTCGGCTACGGGCTGTACGTCCTCCTGCTCACCGGCTGAGCCGGTCCAGTGCCGAGCTCGGCCTGCTCGTCCTGTACGGGCTGGGCATCGGAATCCAGGGGGTGCTGGACTTCATTTACAAGACCAACACCCGCGTGATCACTCCGGGTTACGCGAATAACTCCTGGACCGTCGCCGGCTATCAGATCCCCGAGGTGCGGTTCTTCGCTTTCGTCCTGGCCGTGGCAGTGCTGGGCGTGCTGCAGCTGATCCGCCAGCGCACCAAGCTCGGACGGGCGCTGCGGGCTACCACCCAGAACCCGGTCGCCGCCAGGCTGCTGGGCGTGGACACCGAACGTGTCTCAGCCATAGGGATGGGCCTGGGGGTGGCCGCGGCGGGAGCGGCGGGAGCGATATTCGGCATGATCCTGCCGTTCAACGGCAACACCCAGTACGACTTGCTGTCCAAGCTGCTGTCCATCGCAGTGCTCGGCGGGTTGCTGAGCATGCCGGGAACGATCGTGGCCGCGGTCATCCTGGGCGTCGTCGAATCTGTCGTCGCCGCCATGATCTCACCGGACTGGTCGGCCTTCTCCTTCCTCGTCATCCTGTTCGCGGTCCTGATCGTCCGGCCGCAGGGGCTGTTCGGGCGGCAGTTGCGGGGGGCTGTGTGACACGGCCGGGGGCCCGTGCCACACAGCCGGGGGCCCGTGCCACACAGCCGGGGGCCCGTGCCACGCGGCCGGCGGGCCTCGCGACCCGGCACGGCTCACGCTCGCGGATCCGGCCAGCGGGCGCCCTCCAGGCGGCGGCCTTCGTCGCCGTCCTGGCCGTGCTCCCGCTGATCCTCGGCCAGCACTGGCAGGTCAACCTGCTCGTGTTCACCGTCATGTACGCCGGCCTCGCGTCTGCCTGGAACCTGCTGGGCGGCTACGCCGGATACCCGGCCCTCGGCCACGCCGCCTTCTTCGGTATCGGGGCCTACGCCATGGCCATCGGCACGACTCATCTCGGCGTGGGCGGGGGCTACCGGCCCTTCGTCCTCATCGTGCCCATCGCCGTCGGTACGGCAGTGGCAGTGCTGCCGCTCGCCCGGCTGCTGCTGCGGACGCGGGCCGCCGCCTTCGCCGTGCTGACCATCACCGTGCTGTTCATGGTGCAGACGCTGGCCTACAACATCCGCGGCCTGACGGGCGGGTCTTCGGGCCTGCTCGTACCCATCGCGCCGTTTCCCGCGGCCACCTTCGAGCGGCCCTTCTACTACGCGATGGCCGTTCTGCTCGCGCTCACCCTCGCGGTGTGCTGGGTCGTGCGGACCAGCAAGCTCGGGCTCGCGCTCAACGCCGTGCGCGACGACGAAGACCGGGCCCGAGGGCTCGGCGTGCAGACCGAACTGGTCAAACTGGTCGCCTTCGCCGTCAGCGCAGGCCTCACCGCCGCCTTCGGGGCGGTGTGGGCCTACTACCTCACGTTTCTGTACCCTGGCTTCGCCATTGACCCGCTGCTCGCGCTTGGCGCCATCTTGATGGCATTCCTCGGCGGGCGGCGCACCCTCTGGGGCCCGGTCGTCGGCGCGGCCCTGATCGGTCCCGCCCAGCAGTACTTCGCTTACCGCTTCGGGGCCAGTCATCTCTACCTCATCGCTTACGCGGTCCTGTTCCTCCTCGTCATCTACCTCCTGCCGGAGGGCATCGTCCCGTCGCTGGGCCGCCGGCTGGGCCGCCTGCGGCCGGCGGCCCCGGCTAGCGGAACACATGACCAGGTCGCGACGGATTCCCTCTTCTCCGCGGGGGACCTGGGATGAGCCCACTGCTTGCGGCGGAGGGACTGACCAAGTCATTCGGGGGGATCCGGGCCCTCGACGCGTGCAGCTTCGAGATCGCCGAGGGATCGGTGAGCGCCCTCATCGGGCCCAACGGATCGGGCAAGACAACAGCCTTCAACGTGATTACCGGCTATCAGCCGGCCGACGCGGGCCGCCTGACCTTTCGCGACCGCGCGGTGCGGCGTCCTGACCCCTGCCGCCTGCAGCGCCTCGGCCTGGCCCGGACCTTCCAGCAGGCACGTGTCTTCCCCGGCCTGTCCGTGCTGGAGAACGTCGTGCTGGGCCGCAACCAGCCGTGGCACGCCTTGCTCCGCGGCCGCGTGCCCGGCACCGACCGGCGGCGCGCCGAGGACCTACTCGACGAGTTCGGCCTGGCGGCTCACGCCGGCGTCCCCGCCGGCCGCTTGTCCTACGGACAGCGCAAGCTGCTCGAGTTCGCCAGCGTGCTCATGGCCGAACCCGTCCTCGTCCTGCTCGACGAACCCACCGCTGGCATCAACCCGATCATGGTCAAGACGATGGAGGACCACATCCGCCAGCGGCATGCCCTGGGCATCACGTTCCTCATCGTCGAGCACGAGATGAAGTTCGTGATGCGTCTCTGCGACCCCGTCATCGTGCTGGACCGCGGCCGCCCCATCGCGTGCGCTGCCCCCGAGGAGGTCCAGAACGATCCCCGCGTCCTGGACGCCTACCTAGGAGACTGACCGATGGACGCAGGCCTGGAGTTGCGTGGCATCGTCGCCGGCTATGGCCAGGGCGACATCCTGCGCGGTCTCGACCTTGACATGCCAGCGGGCCAGATCACCTGCCTCATCGGCCCGAACGGCTCCGGCAAGTCGACGGTCCTGCGGGTCATCAGCGGCCTGCTCGCGCCCCGGGAAGGCCGGGTCCGTCTCGCCGGGAAGAACGTCACAGGCTGGTCGCCCCGGGCCATGCTCACGCATGGCGTCGCCCACGTGCCGCAAGAGCGCAGCCTGTTCCCGGCCATGTCGGTGTGGGACAACGTCCTGATGGGCGCATACATCAGCAGCGACGGCGACGCCGTCGAGCGGCGGGCCGCCGAGATCGCCCAGCGCTTCCCGATCGTCGCCCGGCGCCGCCACGACCTGGCCGGCTCCCTGTCCGGCGGCGAGCAGAAGACCGTGGAGATCGCCCGGACCATGATGCTCGACCCGCCGGTTCTCTGCTTCGACGAGCCGTCAGCCGGCCTGGAACCGCGGGCGCTGAGGACCGTTTTCGGCATCCTCGCCGAGCTCAGCAGCGACGGGCGGACCATCCTGCTCGTCGAGCAGAACGCGCGCTCGGGGCTGGCCATCGCCCACAACGGTGCCGTCCTCGACGCTGGCATCGTCCGGTTGGCCGCCCCGGCCGCCGAGCTCCTCGACAGCCCCGACGTCGGGCGCCTCTACCTCGGCGCATCCTGAAAGGACGAGCGATGAACCGCGAGGAACGCAGAGGATTCGTGGCACGCAACCGCACCGCGATCTTCGGCTACAACCGGCGCCAGGACGGGCCCGCCATGAGCGTCGTCTACTACGTCGTCGACGGTGACGACATCCTGGTCTCGACCATGGCGGCGCGCGCGAAGGCCAAGGCGGTCCAGCGCAATCAGAAGGTCGCGCTGTGCGTACTCGACGAGCAGTGGCCGCTCACCTACCTGCAGGTGTACTGCGACGCGAAGGTCGAGACGGACCACGACGCCAACGTGGACCTGGGTATGCGCATCGCCGGCGTGATGGCAGGCGAGCCGATGCCCGAGGACGTACGTCCCATGGTCGCCGAGGGCATGATCCGGGAGAACCGGGTGGTGCTGCGGCTGACTCCCTACGCCACGTTCGAGACGCCGCCCCGCCATGTTTACAGCGCCGACGATGTCAACGAGAACCTGACCCATGAGCTCGGGACCAGCCTCCCCTGGTAGCGCGCGAGATGTGGTCAGTCCTGCGGATTCGCGGTCCGCGGTGGTTGCCGCCGGGTCCGGGTCCGCTGCAGCCGCAGCTCCACGCCGTCGAGCAGGCATTCCAGCCCGAATTCGAACTCCTCCGTGGTGGTCCGCGACGTCAGCTCGTCGGCCAGCTCGACCAGATGCGGATACTGCCCTGCGGGCAGCGAGCGGTAAAAATCGCGCAACGTCAGGCTCTTCGATGCGCCAAGGCCCCCGGCCCGGAAGTCGTTCATCGGCTCCTGCAGGACCGAGGCCAGTACCAGATGGGCCACCGCCGTGTAGACGTCGGCCGCCAGAGTCTCGTCGAAGCCGCGCTCACGCAGAACGCTGAGGGTCAGCTCCCTGCCTCGCAGCGAATTCGGCCCGACCGGCACCGCACTGGCGAACAAGGCGGCGACGTTGGGGTGGGCGCCCAGCGCTGCCCGCATGGAACGCGCCAGCTCCTCAAGAACCTCTCGCCAGCCCACGCCGTCCAGCGGGCGGCGCAGCCGGGTCTCTCCCAGCACGGCGTCGGCGACCAGCACCAGCACCTCGTCCTTGCCGGCAACGTACCGGTACAGCGTCGTGGTGCCGGTCTCCAGCTCGGTGGCGAGATTCCGCATGCTCAGCGCGCCCAGCCCCTCGCGGTCGATCAGCGCGAGGGCGCCGGCGACGATGCGCTCCAGCGTGACGGGAACGCGCCGTGGCGGCTCTGCCCTGTCCTGGCGGGCCGCCCACCACGCCGGAGAGCCCGGCGCGGTCAGATCCTGCTCGTCGCCAGCTGTTACTTGGGTACGTGTTCCTGCCATGGCAACACTGTACCCATTGGTAGGGAGACGACATGCTTAACGTCTGGGACCTGGTCCGGATGCGCGCGGAGCGGAGCAAGGACCGGATCGCGTTCATCTGGCATCCGTACCACGGGTCACCGCGGGAATGGACCTACCGGGAACTGGCACGAGACGCGGCCGGGCTGGCCGCCGGCCTCCAGCGCCGCGGCATCGGACCGGGCGACAGGGTGCTGATCCACCTGGGGAACTGCCCGGAATTTGTCATTGCCTGGTATGCGTGCGCCGCGATCGGTGCCGTCGCCGTCACGACAAACACCCGCTCCGCACCGGACGAGATGCGCTATTTCAGCGAGGACAGCCAGCCGGCCTGCGCGATCACCGAGCCGCGGTTTGCCGAAATGACCGCTGCCCGTGCCCCGCAGCTCAGCTGGCAGGCGGTGGTTGACCGCAGCCCCGGCGAAGAAGGGCCGGCCTCCCGCGGTGATGATTCGTTTTCATCGCTGGCTGGCGATCCGGACGAGTTTCAGCCGCGTCCGTTCGGACCCCAGGACTCCTGACATAGCGGCTCGGTTACACGGCGTGTCTGCCCACTGACCTTGCCTTTCTCTTCTCCCGCGCGTGTCGCTGCGCGCCTTGCTGCCCTGCTTCTGAGAAAATAGTTGC
>Ga0070698_100006090_pt1 | contig 13141 bp, 10 predicted proteins | sample KBSK1502metaG_FD_65477 | JGI IMG/M metagenome (GOLD analysis project Ga0070698, IMG submission 65477) | Corn, switchgrass and miscanthus rhizosphere microbial communities from Kellogg Biological Station, Michigan, USA - KBS K1-50-2 metaG | ecosystem: Host-associated > Plants > Roots >... | reverse complement strand
TGACGGGCGAGTTCGCGGCCGGCCGGCACTTCTTCTCCGTCGTCATGGGGCCGGGCGCGGGCTTGCAGCGCGTGCGGGCCGAAAGGAAGAAGGACACGCCCGCCGACTACGCGGACACGCTGCGCCGACTGGGCTTCGACGTGGGGGCGCCGGGGCCGATGCCGCGCGAGCGCGCGCGCGAGGCCATGCGCTTCCTGGAGAAGCGCACAGGTCCGCTGCGCGAATCGCGCTGCGGCGACGTCGTCCTGCCCTTCGTGCCCGGCGCGCGGGCCGGCCTGGAAGTGGCTCAGATCCCCGGCCCCGCGCAGCCGCCGGGCTTCGCGGGCGCCGGACAGCCGACCCTCGGCGGCCCGTTGGTGCCGCCCGCGCGGACCGAGCCGAGCCAGGTCAGCTCGCCCGCGCCTCTCGAGAGCAGTCCCGAGCCTTCGCCGGCAGCGACGCCCACCCCGCAGCCCACGCCGACGCCGGCGCCGACTCCCACGCCGACGCCGCTGCCGCCGCCGCCCACGCTGCCTTCACCGCCGGTGTCGAGTCCCGTCCAGCCTGTCTCGCCCAGCCCCGGCCCGTAAGGCTACTTCTCGACCACGCAGACGAAGCCGGGATCGGAGGGCGCGCCCTCGAGGCCGTCCTCGTCGACGGCGGAGACGCGCCAGCGGAAGGTGCCGAGTCCGGGCAGCGACACGGGCACGGCAGTGCCCGCGACGTCGCGCGCGAGCAGCACCTCGTCCCCGGAGAGGCTCGAGACCTCGACGTGGTAGCGCCGGGCGGTGCCCGTCCACGCGAGCGTCACCGGCTGCCCGTGCTCGACGTACAGGGGATCGCGGCCGGGCCGGAGGTCGCGCGGCGCGGCGGGCAGCGCGACCACCTCGGGGGCGGCGCCCTTGCCGCGCACGAGGAGTCCCTGCCCGGGGGCCACGGCCACGACCTTGCGCCCCGCCTTCACCAGGAAGATGCCTGCCCGCGGCGAGACGCGGGTCAGGCCCGGCGCCTCGTCCGCGCGGCTGACCACGACGCTGCCCGCGCCCCGGATCTCCGCCTCCTTCGTCTTCACCTTCAGGATGTCGGAAGAGGCGCGCTGCTCGATGCGGCCCTTCTCCAGCGACGTGGAGAGCACGCGCCCCGACGCCAGCGAGACCGCGCTGTCGCGGCCCACCAGGATCTGCATCCAGGGCAGGGTGAGGACGGCCAGGCCGTCCTCTCCCGTGCGCACGTGGTCACCGGGGGCCATGCGGAAGGACGTGCTCTCGCCCTTCCAGGACCCGTCGTGGCCGTGCTCGACGCGGCCCTCCACCACGCGCACCTCCGCCACCGCGGTCGCGGGCGGCTCGGAGCGCGCCGCCAGGAGCGGCGCGGCGGCGGCGAGGACGAGGGCCGCTCCGCAGCGGGCGGAGCGCACGGCTAGCCCTTGCCTACGGCGATGTCCTCGGCGGCGGGCTTGGGCCGGGCTTCCTTGGGCTTCTCCCGGCCCTTCGCCGTCGGCGCCTGGGAGGCTTCCAGGTCGTGCGGGTAGTAGTAGTAGTAATAGCCCTTGGTGCGCACGTCGACGGCGTTGAGCACCACGCCCAGCACGGTGTCGGTGGCCTTGCGCAGCGCGGTCACGTAGCGCTTGATGAGCTTCTTGTCCGCCTTGTTGTGCTGGACCACGAACACGCTCAGGTCCGCGTAGCGCGCCAGCAGCAGCGCGTCGGTGACCGAGGCCAGCGGCGGCGAGTCCACCAGGATCCACGAGAAGTGGCCCCGCAGGCGCTCCAGGAAGTCGGCCATGCTGTTGCGGGTCAGGATGGCGGGCGGGTTCGGCGGCAGCGGGCCCGTGGTGAGCGCGAAGAGGTTGGTGACGCGGGTCGGACGCACCAGCGCGTCCATGTCCTCGTGGTTCACGAAGAAGTTGGTGATGCCCGGCTCGCGCGTCAGCCCCAGCCGGTGATGGAGCTGGCCGCGGCGCAGGTCGAAGTCGAGCAGGACCGTCTTCTCGCCCGAGGACGCGAGAAGCTTGCCGATGTTGACCAGGGTGGTGGTCTTGCCCTCCTGCGGCACCGTGCCCGTCACCAGCACCACCTGCCCGATCTCCTCCTTGCGTCCGAAGATGAGCGCGGTGCGGAGGTTCTGGTAGGCCTCGGTGACGAAGTGGACGCTCTCCTCGTCGTATTCGGGCACGGCGGCGATCAGGTCCAGATGCAGGAAGCGCTCGATCTCATCCGGGTCCTTGATGGTGTTGTCGAGGTAGTCGCGGGCCAGGACCAGTCCCACGCCGAGCACCAGGCCCAGGAAGGCCCCGATGGCCGCGATCTTCTTCTTGTCGGGGCGGATGGGTGTGGTGGGGGCGGTGGCGCGCTCCACCACGGTGACGTTGTTGTTGCGGATGGAGGCCGCGATGTCGGTCTCGTTGAGCTTCTGCAGCAGCACGTCGTAGAGGCCCTTGGCCGACTCCGCCTCCTTCTTGAGCGCGTCCAGCTCCGCCGCCCTGCGGCTCTGGGAGGCGGCCTGCCCCTTCTCGCGGTCGATGGCGCCGCGCAGCTCCGTCTCGCGCTTCTGGAGCTGCTCGTACTCCGCGCGCAGGCCGGCCACGATCTGCGCGCCCTGCTTCTCCTTGGTCTTCTTCGCCTGTTCGACCTGGAGCACGAGCTTCAGGATCTCGGGGTGGCCTTCCTTGTACTGCTGCCGCAGGCGCGCGAGGTCGTTGTTGCCCTGCGCGATCTGGCTGTTGAGCCCGATGATGGTGGGGTCGGCGGCGAACTGCGGGACGGCGTCGAGCTCCTTGCCCGCCGCCTTGAGCTGCTCGATCTGCTTGAGGGCGGCTTCCAGGTTGATGCGGCGGGCCTGCGCGTCGATGAGGTCGCTGGTGAGCTTCGAGATGGAGCTGCTCACGGCGGAGGTGCTCCCCTCCGGCACGAACAGGTCCTGGGTCTGGTAGCTCTTGAACAGGCGATCCTGGGCGTCGCGCATGCTCTTCTGGGTCGCCCCCAGCCGCTCCTGGAGCCACTCGTAGGCCTTGCGCGCGGCCTCCACGCGCGTGGAGATGACGTCCTCGATGTAGACGTCGGCCAGCGTGTTCGCCCACAGCGCCGCCTCCTGCGGGTAGCGGTGGGTGACGTGGATGAGCACCAGCCGGCTCTCCGGCACCGGCTCCACGGCCACGTGGCTCATGAATTGCCCGCCCGCGCCGGCGTCGCCCTGGAAGGGCGGCGCGTCCTTGAGCTTCAGGCGGGCGAGGGTCTTGTCGCCCAGCGCGCCCGAGCGCAGCACCTTGAACTGCGTGTTGTAGAAGTCGGTGTTCTGCCAGAAGCTCCCCGCCATGGCCTCCTGGACGCTCATGAAGGTGGGTGTGGGCGGATCGATCTGCACCATCACGGAGGCGCGGTACTCCGGCGTCTGCGCGAAGGCGACGAGCAGCCCCATGGCAAAGCCGAGCGCGGCCGCGGTGACCAGGAGGGCGGCGCTCTTCCACAGCAGTCCGCCGTAATAGCGGAAGTCGATGCTGCCTTCCACGGGGGCGCTGATGGGGCCGCTCGCCGAGAAGCTGGCCAAGGCGTGCCTAGAAGAGTCGCCGCGACACGGTGATCACGTCGTTGGGCACCACGGGGGGATCGGCCTTGTTCCCCTTGCGCACGGACTTGAGGTCGACCTTCGTGATCGTCACCTTGCCGCTGGCGGGATCGATGCGCCGCAGCCGCACCTGGCTGCTGCCATAGCGCGTCATGCCGCCGGCCGTCGATATGGCCCCGGTGACCGTCAGCTCGCCCTCGATGGCGTAGCGGCCGGGGTGCTGGACTTCGCCTTCAACGGTAACATAGCTCCTCGCCAGGGCCGTAACGACGTCCCCCTGCCGGAGCACCACCTCCAGCGCGACGTAGTCCTGGGCGCTGAAGGTCCCGCCCAGGCGCATGCGCAGCACCTTGGCCCCGCCTTCGAAGGTGCCTTCCGACCGGTTGATCACGACAACGCCGGAGGCGTGCGAGGTGAACCCGCCCGAGTCCACCAGCACGTCCACCAGGCGGCTCCCCCCGCGCAGCGCCTTGCGCCCGGGCGCGTTGATCTCGCCCAGCACGAGCACGAACTGGCTCTGGTACTCCGTGACCCGCACCTCCACGTGCGGGTCGACCAGGAAGTCCTTGTTGAGCAGCGTGGTGAGCTTGCGCTGCACCTCGGACACGGTGAGCCCCGCCACCGGCACCTCGTTGAGCAGCGGCAGCGTGACGCTGCCGTTGGGCTGGACGGTGGCGGTGCGCGAGAGGTCGCTGTGGCCGAGCACGCTGACCTCCACCACGTCGCCGGGCCCCACGCGATACTCCGCGTCCGCGGCGCGCGTGGGCGGAGGCGCGGCCGGCGAAGCCGGGGGCAGCGAAGGAGACGCCGCGGTGGGTGGGACCTGCGCCTCGGCGGAGACGGCGCGCGCGGTCCCCCACGCGACCATCGCCAGCGCCACGGCCAGGTCCCGGAGCCTCATGAGCCGGCCAGCGTCGGCGTGCCCACGAAGCCCACGCCGAAGGAGACCACGAGCACGTTGCTCTTCGAGTTGAACAGGGGCACGTTCGAGGTCCGCCGCTCGTGCCGGTAGTCGCCGCGCACGAAGGCCCAGCGGGTGAGCGAGCGGCCGATGCCGGCCGACCACCCCCGGAGCTGGTCGCGCCGCGGCGCCCCGATCTCCGCCACCGGAACGCGGTAGGCGTTTTGCTGCCAGGCCACGCCCACGCGGCTCTGGATGGACAGGGGCAGGCCCACGTTGAGATCGGCGGCGAGCTGCGTGGAGACGTAGAACGCGTTCCCTTCGAAGTTCGAAGGGTAGGTCCCCCGCGTGCCGGACAGCGCGAGGACCAGCGAGGGCGTGAACTCCTTGGACAGCCGCCCGGAGCCCACCGCGCCGTAGAAGTGCTCTCCACCGGCCTCCGCCCGCGGCGCGTCTACACGGCGCAGGCCGACCAGGATGCCGCCGGCGACGAGCGGCATGATCTCGCCGTAGACGGAGGCGGAGAGGGTGTAGCCCCGCGACTCCGCCACCGGCCGCGCGGCCGGCTCCGGGACACGGTCGAAGCCGAGCTGCACGTGCGCGTCCAGGCCCTCGCGCATCTCGTACTTGAAGTCGGACGTCAGCGTGTCCGTGCGGTGGTCGAAGAAGCCGGAGCCGGCGAAGGTGACGGTGTCCCGGGCCGCGGTGACGCTGACGCCGAGCGGCCCCCCCGGCTCGAGGGCGGCGCTGGCCGTCGTCGTCCGCCGCGTGAACGGGACCAGGTTGAAGAAGTACTCGCGGCCCGGGTCGACCTCCGTGGTCTCCAGGAGGCCGTGCGCGAAGTGGTGGATGCCCCGCAGGGTGAGCGTGGCGCCCACCGGCACCGTGAGCGTCCCCGTGGCGAGGTGGGTCGGGTGCCTCAGCTTCTCGAACGAGGTGTAGGCGCGGAAGCGCGGCTCGTAGCTCAGGCGCAGGCCGCCGCCGCCGGGGAGGCCGACCTGCGCGCCCAGGCCGAAGCCGAGGTGCGGCTCGATCTGGAAGTACTTGTCGCGCACGGGGACGGGCGTGTCCAGGAGCGCCGTCTCTGCGTCGATGTAGCTGAAGACCACCGAGGGCCGGAAGCGGACGAAGCCGAGGTGGAAGCCCAGGTCCTCGCTGCCGCTGACGGCGGCGCCGGTCCCCGCGGGCGCGGGGCCGCCGGGGACGTCGCTGGGCGCCGGGGGCAGGATCTTGGCGTAGAGGTCGCGCAGCTCGAGCGCGGCCTGCGCCTCCCGCCGCGGCCGGAGCACGACGCTCACCACGCCCTGGTCCTGCTGCACCTCGTAGGGGAGGGCCTGCGCGAGCCGGATGCGCACGCGCGTCTCGACCGGACCACCCTCGATGGTGACCGCCTTGATCTCGCCCGTCGGCGACAGGGGCGGCGGGATCGGCGCGGTCAGCGCCGCCGGAATCACGATCACGAGGTCGTTGCCCTCGCGGTGCACCCTGGCCGGCCCGACCAGGCCCGGCGCCACCACGCGCACCGCCCAGTTGGGTCCCTCGCCCTCCAGGCGCACGTCGGTCACGGCGGCCGTCGGCTCGGCCAGGGCGAGCGCCAGCACGAGCGCGCTCATGCCCGCCCCGGGCCCGCGGGCGGCGCCGGACGCGGGGAGAACATCAGCAGGAGGACCACGGTGACGAAGCCCGCCGTCTGCAGCAGCACGAGCACGCTCTGGAGCAGGCTGGCATCCGTCAACGCCGCCGCCCCCAGGCCCAGCGAGAGCGTCAGCAGGTAGAGGACGAGCACGGCCCGCGGGCGCGAGAAGCCCAGCGAGACCAGGCGGTGCGAGAGGTGTCGGTCGTCGCCCACGTAGACGGGCCGGCGCTCGCTCAGGCGGATGAAGACCACCGTCGCCGTGTCCACCAGGGGGACGGCCAGCACCAGCACCGGCATCAGCACCGGGAAGAGCAGCCCGGAGGCGTTGGAGACGTACTTCTCGAGCAGCGTGAGCGAGCCCATCACGTAGCCGATGAACAGGCTGCCGCAGTCGCCGAGGAACAGGCGCGCGGGGTGCACGTTGAAGACCAGGAACCCGAGCAGGCTGCCCATGAAGGCCACCAGGATGAGGCTGATGAAGACCTCGTCGAGGGCCCAGGCGTTGATCAGCAGCACGGCCAGCGCGACGAAGGCCACGCCCGCGGCGAGGCCGTCCATGTTGTCGAGCAGGTTGAACGCGTTGGTCATGCCCACCATCCACACCAGCGTGACCGCCACGTTCATCCAGTGGTAGGGAAGGAACGACGTGGTGACGCCGGCGGCGATCAGGACGGCCGCCGCCAGGATCTGTCCCAGCGCCTTGGCCCATACCGGGAACCGCTCGCGCCAGATGTCGTCGGCGAGGCCGACGGCGAAGACGAGGGTCGCCCCGCCGAGCAGCGCTTCGAGCTTGTTCCCGACGCGGTAGGCGTCGCGCAGCACGAAGCCGGACAAGGAGACGGCGGGACCCACCACGGGCAGCGCGGTGAGGTTGGGCGCGAGCCGATAGCCGACGGCCACCGCGAGCACGAAGGACAGGTAGACGGCCAGGCCGCCCATGCGCGGGGTGGGGACGGAGTGGACCTTGCGGTGGCCGGGGTTGTCCATCACGCCCAGGCGCAGCCCCAGCGCCTGCGCCAGCCAGGCCAGCACCGTGGACGCGGTGGCGACCGCCACCAGCAGCGTGCCCGCGAGCAACGCGAAGTCCGGCTTCATGCGGGGACCGAGGACGGGCGCAGCAGCTCGCGATAGAGGGAGTCGATGTCGCTCAGCAGGCGCTCGGCCGAGTGGTGCGCGAGCACGTAGTCCCGTCCCGCGCGCGCGCGCCCGGCGGCCTCCTCCGGCCGCTCGAGCGTTTCGAGGATGGCGGCGGCCAGGGCGCCGGCATCGGCGGCGGGAACCAGGCGCCCACGCGCGCCTCCGCCGAGCAGGTCCGGCGTGCCGCCCACCGCCGTCGCGACGACCGGGCGGCCCGCGGCCATGGCTTCGATGAGCGCCACCGGCGTGCCCTCGTTGAGGGAGGAGTTCACCACCACGTCGAGCCCGGCGTACACGGCCTCGAGATCCTTGCGCCAGCCGAGGAAGGTGACGGCTCCGGCCAGGCCCAGCGCCGAGGCCTGCGCCTCCAGGGCAGCGCGGCGCTCACCGTCGCCGACCACGGCGAAGCGCGTGCCCGGGCGCGTCTCACGCACCCGCGCGGCCGCCTCCAGGAACGAGCCCACGTCCTTGATCGGGACCAGGCGGCCCACGATGCCGACCACCGCCTCGCCGGGCCGCGCGCCGCAGGCCTCGCGCACCTCCCCGCGGGGCCGCGCAGCCGTGAAGCGCGCCAGTTCCAGCCCCAACGGCACTACGCGGATCTTCTCGGGCGGACAGACGCCCATCGCGATCAGGTCCGCGCGCAGCGCGGCCGAGACGGTCACGGCGACGTCGGTGACGCGGTTGAGGAAGGCCTCCAGCCGGCGGAACAGCGTGGTGCGCAGCGGCCCGAAGTAATGGCGGAGGACGTGGCCGTGGTAGGTGTGGACCACGATGGGCACGCCGGCCAGGCGCGCGGCGAGCCGGCCCAGCACGCCGGCCTTCGCCGTGTGCGTGTGCACGATCGCGGGCCGCCAGCCGCGCAGCATGCGGTACACCTGCCAGAGCGTGACGACGTCGGCCAGCGGCCGGATCTCGCGGCCGAGTCCCGCGAGCTGGACATAGTCGATCCCGCGCGCGCGCGCGAGGTCGAGGAAGTTGCCTTCCGACGGCGCCTCACGCCCGACGACGAGCCGGGTCTCGTAGCCCCGCTCGCGCAGGCCGGCCGTGAGCAGGATGACGTGGAGCGACGGCCCGCCGATGTTCAAGCGCGAGAACAGTCGGACGACCCGCGTGGGAGGGGGACACGGAGCGTCCGACACCTCGGCCGATGAAGGCATTCAGGCCCACGGGAGTTTACCGGCCGGGGGCACCGTCGTCAAACCAAAATAGGAACGAACAGGGGCGGTTGGAATTGCTGGCTTCAAGTCCTACTTGATGTGTTGGGACGCACGGGGCCGCGGCCCTTGCCCTCTCGTCTAGATCCAGCCGCGGGCCCAGTAGTAGGCGAGCTTGACGTACTCGCCGATCACCACGCGGCGGCTCGCGCTGTCGCTCCACCAGCCCTGCGGCCTCCACGCCGCGGGCGACGCGGGCCGGCTCCGCACCAGGACGCCGGGCCAGGCGCGGCGGGCGGCCGCGGCCGCGCGCCGCTGATGGTAGGGCGAGGTCACCACGATCACCGAGCGCGCGCGCTCCGCGCGCAGGAGCGGAGCGACGGCGAGCATCGCGTCGCGCGTGCTGTGCGACGTGGCCTCGAGGCGGATGCGGTCCGGCGGCACGCCCAGCGCCACCGCCCGCTCGCGCAGGCTCGCCGCGCTGTCGCCCGGGCCGGGCTCGCCCCCGGTGAGGACGAGGAGCCTGGCCTGCCCGGCGAGGACGAGCCGCGCGGCGGTGGCCGTGCGCTCGTAACCGGGGTCCCCCGCCAGCACGACCACCGCGTCCGAGACCGCGGGCGGATCCTCGGTCACCAGGAAGCGCGCGGTCGCGTCGCGGCGCGCGAGCGCACCGGCCACGGCCATGAGCACCAATACGAGCGCGAGCACGAGCGCGAGGCGGAGCCCCCGCCGCGCCAAATCAGCCCTCGGGACGGGCGCGCGCCGCATACAGGTCGTCCGGCGCGTCCGGGCGCGCCTTGCGCCGCACCAGCACCTCGTCCTCCTCGGTGAGGGGGCGCAGCACGCGGGCCGGCATACCGCCCACCAGCGAGCCCGGCGTGTCGATGGCGCCGGTGAGGACCGACCCGAGGCCGAGGATCGAGCGCTCGGGGAGCCGCGCCCCCGGGGCCAGGCGCACCTCGGAGCCGAGGTAGCAGAAGTCGCCGATCTCGATGGGCGCCGTCTGCTGGCGGTTGTGCGTCCACAGCGACGAGTTGCGGCCGCCCACGATGACGTTGCGTCCCAGCGTGACGCGGTCGGTGAAATCGATGCGGTGCCCGGACACCACCACCGCCCCGTCGCCGATCTCCAGGACGGAGACGGGGCTCGTCGTGCAGTCGTGGTCGGGGATGGCGTTGAGGACGTTGAGGCGCATCACCTCAGCGTAGTCGCCCAGAGCCACGCGCTCGCCGCCGCGGATGATGTTGAGCGCCCCGATGCGGGCCTGCCGGCCGGTCACGAAGTGGCCCACGCGCGTGATGAGGTTGAGGTGGCCGATCGCGGTGCCCTCGCCCAGGTCCACGCGCTCGGCGTCGAGCAGCACCAGGCCGATCCGCACCCCGCGCGCGATGCGGTAGCCGAACAGCCCGCGGTACAGCGGCCGCTTCAGCGGTCCGGGGAGCATGCCGACCAGGGCCAGGGCCACGAGACGCAGGCGGCGGCCTCCGCTCATGGGAGCGGGAAGGCCGGCTCGGCCGCCTGGGCCCGGACCTGCGCCTGCGCGCGCTGGCGCCGCCGCTGCACCAGCCCCGCGGCCATGAAGATGAAGTAGAACATCGTGACCTGCGTGCGCTGGCGGTAGGCCGTGCCCACGTTGCCCTGGAACACGGCGTAGGCGACGGTGAGGGAGGCGGCGAAGACGAGGATGGGCAGGGCCGGCCGCAGACGGTGGCGGAAGGTCTGCATCAGCCCCCGGACCATCGCCGGCCACAGCGCGTACCACACGAGCGTCTCCGGCAGCGTGAGCATCTGGCGGATCCCGCGCAGCGCCCACGGGAAGGGCGCGAAGAGGAGGTACACGAGCCCCGTGGGCAGGGCGGAGAGCGCGCCCTGCGGCGTCGACACGTCCGCCGCCTCGATGGCGGAGTGCCCCCAGGTGGCCTGGTCGGTGCGCGTGATCTGGAGGCGCTCGAAGGAGAGGTAGGACTTCTGCTCCTCCAGCGTCTCGCGGCTGGCCGCGAAGGCGAAGGCGCCCACGAACACGCCCAGGACGGTCACGTAGGAGGCCACGCTGGCCAGCATGCCGCGGCGCTGTGAGAGCACGAACGTGCCCAGGGTGGCGAAGGCCACGAAGTAGAACACGTAGAAGCGCAGGGTCATGAGGGCCAGGGCCGCGGCCACGAACAGGACCACGTAGCGCGGGGAGAGCTTCACGCTGAGCTTGAGCACCGCGTACATGCAGGCCGCGATGCAGAACATGACCGCGGGGTCCTTGTAGATGGCCCCCGACCAGAACACGACCTGGGGGAAGAAGGCCATGAAGCGCGCCGCCCACTGCGCGACCTCGACGTCGAAGAGGTGCTTGCCGATGGCGTAGATCACGAGCACGGTCAGGGCGCCGATGGTGCCGTTCATGAACTGCACGAGGAGCTGGTTGTGGCCGAAGAGGTAGTAGAGCGCGCCCACGAAGTAGAAGAAGCCCCAGCCGCTGACCCGCCCCTCCATGTAGCGGTTGAGCATCACGTCGCCGCCCCAGCGCATGGACATCACCCAGCCGCCGTAGTCGTAGGTCGAGGAGTCGCCCCAGAACATGTCGGCGAACGTGGTCTGACCGGAGTAGGCGTTGAGGAAGAGGGCCAGGGCCATGCGCAGGGCCAGGGTCGTCATATAGATATTCGATAGGACGGCGCCTTCCGGGCCGGGCAGGCGCCGGCGGATGGCCCTCACGATGAAGGCGTTGATCGTCCCCGCCACCACGAGCGCGATCACGGCGTCGAAGAAGGAGGTCATGCCCGGCGCCTCAGGCCGCGGCCCGGCGGAAGATCTCCGCCACCCGCGGCGCCACCACCGCCGCGGAGTAGGCCCGCTCGACGGTGGCGCGGCCGGCGCGTCCCATGCGCCGCCGCAGGTCCGCGTCGGCCAGCAATCGCTCCAGCGCGTCCTCCCATTCGGCGCTCGTGCGGGCCAGCAGGCCGCTCGGGCCGTCGCCCACGATCTCCGCGTTCACCCCCACCGGGCTCACCACCACCGGGATGCCGAGCGCCATGTACTGTAGCGCCTTGAGCCCGCATTTCCCGCGCTCCCAGTCCGCGTCGGGCAGCGGCATGAGGCCCACGTCGAGGTCGGCCAGGTCCTCCGGCTCCGTGGCCGACCGCCAGTCCCGATGCTCGACCTCCACCCCGGCGGCGCGGAAGGAGGGCGACGCGCCCACCACCACCATGCGGAACTCCCGCCGCCGCCGGAGGCGCTCGAGCGCGGGGCGCACGATCTCCAGGTACGGCTCGGTGCTGTAGCTGCCCGTCCAGCCGACCACGGGTGTTGCGGCCGCTCGCGGGGGGCGTGGCTGGTAGCGAACGGTGTCGATGGTACTGGGGATGACGGTCACGGCAGGGTTGAACCGCCGCGCGTAGTCGCGGAGGTAGGCGTTGCCCGCCATCACGTGGCGCGCGCGCCCGCACAGGTAGGCCGTCTTGCCCGGGAAGCGCAGGTACGAGAAGTACGAGTTGGCGGGACTCAGGTACCGCATCCAGACCGCGTCGTCGAAGTCGAACACCCACGGCATGCCCGCCCGGGCCAGGAGCCGCTCGGCCAGAGCGGGGCCGAGCAGCGCGGCCTCGCGGTGGATGTAGACGAGGTCGTACTCCCGGGCGCGCCGGGCCTCGCGCAGCCGCGCGGCCAGCGCGCGCAGGACGCCCCGGGACTTGCGTCCCAGGTGGCCCCCGAGCTTCAGGGTGCGGCTCAGGCCTTCGTCCGCGAAGGGCGACCAGACCAGTTCGATCTGCTCGCGCCGCAGGTAGGGCGCCCACTGCTCGATGCGGTACCGCTGCCCCGGCGAGGTGTCCAGCTCCTGGGGGACCCAGGCCAGGACCCTCATTGCACCAGGCGCCGCCGCTTCAGCTCCTGGAGGCTGTCCTCGACCTTGTCCTCGGGCTGCTCCCGCCGGCACCAGTCGATGAGCGCGGGCAGGCCCTCCTCGAACGTGTAGCGCGCCTCGAAGCCGAGCACCTCCCTCGCGCGCGCGGGATCGCCGTAGCAGTGCCGGATGTCGCCCGCGCGGTACTTGTTCATGAGCTGGGGCTGCAGCTCGATGCCGAGCGCGCGGGAGAGCGCGGCGGCCACCTGCACGACGGTCGTCTTGCGGCCGGTGGCGACGTTGAGGACGTGCGCACCCGCGCGGTCCGACTCCACGGCCATGAGCACGGCCTGGGCGATGTCGCGCACGTCGATGAAGTCGCGGGCCTGCCCTCCGTCCTCGAAGACCAGCGGCGCGTGGCCGTTGAGCAGGCGCGAGAGGAAGATCGCCGCCACCCCGGTGTAGGGATTGCTCAGGCTCTGCCGGGGCCCGAACACGTTGAAGAAGCGCAGGGCGAAGGTGGGGATGCGCCAGGCGCGGCCGAAGGAGACGGCCAGGTCCTCCTGGTGCTTCTTGGTGGCGGCATAGACGGACGCGATCTCCGCCGGCTTGTCCTCGCCGGTCGGGCGCGGCTCCAGGTCCCTTCCGCACTGCGCGCAGGGCACCTCCCAGCGCCCGGCCTCGAGCCGCTCCGCCGTGCGCTCGCCCGCGCGCTGGCCGCCGCAGGCGGGACAGCGGAGGGCGCCTTCGCCGTACAGGCTCATCGAGGAGGCCACCACCAGCTTGCGCACGCCTCCGGGCGCCTTCGCGATCAGGTCCAGCAGGACGCCGGTGCCGGTGGCGTTGGTGTGCACGTAATAGTGCGGCTCGTACATGGACTGGCCCACGCCCACCGCCGCCGCCAGGTGCACGACCGCCTCCGCGCCCTCCAGGGC
>Ga0070698_100006089_pt1 | contig 13142 bp, 11 predicted proteins | sample KBSK1502metaG_FD_65477 | JGI IMG/M metagenome (GOLD analysis project Ga0070698, IMG submission 65477) | Corn, switchgrass and miscanthus rhizosphere microbial communities from Kellogg Biological Station, Michigan, USA - KBS K1-50-2 metaG | ecosystem: Host-associated > Plants > Roots >... | reverse complement strand
GGCCTTGCAGGCACACGCGTGGCCGGGAAATGTTCGCGAGCTTCAGAATCTCATCGAGCGGCTGGTGATCACCGTGCACGAACAGGTCGTGCGACCCGTTCACCTCCCGTTGACGATCCTCACGGGCGACCACGTCGAGCGCAGTATCACCGTGCCGCTGGGTATTCCCCTCCATGTGATGGAGGAGCAACTCATTCGGAAGACCTTGGCCCATCTGACGTCGCACCGGGAGCGCGCCGCCAAGATTCTGGGAATCAGTCCGCGTGCGCTCCACTATAAGCTCCGGAAATACCAGATTGACTAGCGGCCAGGGCCTCGACCTGATTGCGCTGGGCCCGCCGTCCCAGGTTACTGGCTCGGTCGCTCAAGGCCTCGCCGAACTGCAACCCTTGCAGGCTCACGGAAACGCCTCCCTCCGGCACGTGATACCTGGATCCTCCTGAACACTTCAAATCAGCTGCTAACCCGCGCAGATGCATCCAGACTGAGGGTCGGCACAGGACTTGCCGATGTCCCTCACCGCGACGATTGACTCGGCACGCTATTCGATGGTCGGTCCTTTGGCGGAACCTTCGAGGGGCGTGGCGTCCCTAACGCTAGGAGGGAAGGCGTGAGATCAGGCGAGCAGACCGTCTACGTAGTGACGTGCGGAACATGTGGCCAGACGTGGCAATGCACCACCGCTCGAACCGGTGACGCCTCTGAGTGTGTCTTCTGCGGGGCCCGTGGATGGATTCGCCTCGGCCCGTCAAGCACGGAGGACGAGGCGCGGCAGAGAATCCAGGCGTGGCTCGAGCCTCCAATTCGTTGATGTCGTCCGTACGGCACACACCGCCGCCGATGAAGATCGGCTTGCGAGCCCTGTGGCAGGGCCCCTGTGCCCTTGAGGCCGCCGCCCCGAGCGCGGAATGAGCCAGCGAGAGCGCTTTACCGCCGGACCCTTCGAAACAGCACCCACAATGGTCAAGGGGGCGACGAATGCGCTGGACGTTGACCATCAAGGACCAAACGTATGGCGTTCACACCGAGATCAAAAACTATGAATGTCGCGTGACCCGGTCGGGAGGCGATGTCAGGTTAAGCGTCCAAAATGCCAAGCCGGGCGGCTTGCGGGAGGGCCGCTTCTTGATGCCCTTCAACGTTGCGCGACAACTGGGGGGTGCGTTGCTCCTCGCGTGTGCTGCAGAAAGTGAGCGTATCGACATCGTTTTCTCCGTTGACGAAGGGAACGCCAAACGGTGAACGGGCGGCGAAATGCCGCCAAGCTCTCAAGACACGAAGTGGTCTTTATCCCGGGGGACCGCATCGGTCCCGAGGCGACCGGCGCCGTGCAGCGGATCCTGGATGCCGCAAGGGCGCCCATCGCGTGGGTCGAGTGCCGCGCTGGGCTCCACGCCATCGACCACGGCCAGAATGCAAGCGTCGACAAGCAGCATATCCAAGGTTCAGCGAACTCAAGGACCGAGGCGCCCGCCCAACAACCCCTGAGGTCCCCATGGTTCAATACCGGCCAGGACAACGGGTCCCAAAGTCCGGGATCTATCACGTTGTGCATGATCAAGCGCATATCGAAGCCCATGATGTGACCGCGGTGATCGGCGAACGCTTTCCGCCCTGCCATCGCTGTGGTCAGCACCCTCGGCTCATGCTGGAACGCGCGGCACACCATCTCGACACGCATCCGGCGTTCACCCGGCACGCCACCGAGTAGGGTGCGCGGTGCGTGCTCCGCCAGCATTTCGGTTCCGGCCTGGCCATCTCATTCGAGCGGGCGCTGTCGTCAGGAGGCGGTGGGCGGCTATGACGATCTTCGAGGTAGGCGACGAGGTCCAGCGACGAAAGTGGGTCAATTGGACACGGGGCCGGGTCGTCGAAGTCTCCGGCGATGGCCGTTGATCACAGTGAAGTGGCACGCAGGTCTCCGCCTCACAGGGACGGTCACCACCGAGCACGAGAAGGATCTCAAGCGGGTGCTCCGTGGCGATGACAGTCCCGCGCGACGATGACATGACACGGATCAGGAAGATGCTCAAACGCTGGGTGCGGGCATTGACTCGGCGCAACTTGCTTCGCCGCTCGAGAAACCGCCGAACGAAGCGGGGGAGGTCGGGGATCGAGCCGAGCGGGACGCCCCACGGTTACTAAGAGACTCCCGCAGCGCGGTGATCCAGCGGGGAGCATGGTCTACGCGCTTCGGATGGACGGAGGTACACCCTGTGGCTGCTCCTCGTCGCGATCGTGCTGGACTGTTCGTGGCAGCACGATAGCCAACCCGGGACGGAGATGGCCAGTCGCCCGGTCGACCCGGTGCCGGGCCAAACGGGCTGATGGCCCTCGGCCTCATGGTCGGTACCGTGCTCTCCGACAACGAGGAGATGATCCGGCTGATTTGACCGGACGCTATCTGTGGCATCGACCATCTTAGCATAGAGTTTTTTTGACAATTTCTCGTATATTCATATATAAGTGGACCTGTATGAAGCAATCAGGTGGGGCAGGGCAGCTCCAGGTCTTCAAGGCAGAATTCTTCAAGGCTCTTGCGCACCCGCTCCGCATCCGGGTCCTGGAGATTCTCGTGCAAGGCGAGCGCAGCGTGCACGAGCTCCAGGAAGTCCTCGGGGTCGACCAGCCCACGGTTTCCCAGCAACTCGCTGTGCTGAGGGCCAGGAACATCGTGGACACCCGCAAGGAGGGCACGGTTGTGCGTTATGCCGTCCGCGACGCCACACTCCGGGAGTTGCTCGACGTCACCCGCCGGATCTTCGACCACCACCTTATCGGCACGCAGACCATGCTCCGGGAGCTGCGTCGCGAGTCTCGGCGCCGTTAACGTGCGCCTTTTCTCCAAGATCCTCCAGGTCGGTCTCGCCACCGAGCCCCTGCCCCTGGGCGGGGACGATGTCGTCCGCCTCCTGCACGAGGTCGACGCCCGGACCCGGCGGCTGTTCGGCCGTGCGCTCGCGATCCGTGAGGTGGACGCCGGCTCCTGCAACGGGTGTGAGCTCGAGATCACTGGACTCATGAGCCCCGTGTACGACAGCGAGCGCTTCGGGGTCCACTTCGTGGCGTCGCCCCGTCACGCCGACCTGCTCCTGGTCACGGGGCCGGTGACGCGCAACATGGCCGTGCCCTTGGTGAAGACCTACGAAGCGACGCCGGCGCCGAAGCTGGTGGTGGCGGTGGGGGACTGCGCCCGGACGTGCGGAGTCTTCAAGGGCAGCTACGCCGTCGCCGGCAGCGTCGACCAGATCATCCCGGTTGACGCGTTCGTCGACGGATGCCCCCCAGAGCCGGCGGCCATCCTGCAGGGCATTCTGGCCGCGATCGGCCGTCGATGACCCTCCTGTTTGGTCTCATGCTTGCCGGCTACGCGTTCGGGGCCGCCGTCGCCGTGCTGTCTCCGGGCGGTGGCCCCGCGCGCCGCTTGGTCGCAATGGGGGCGGTCGTGGGTGCGGGAGCCGGACTCGGCCTCGCCCTCGAAGTCTTCACCACCGGCGTGCCTTTCGTGCTGGAGGTGCCCACGCTCCTTTCGGTCGCGGACGGCCTCGCGTTCCGGCTCGACGCACTGGGCGCCTTCTTTCTGGGCCTCGTCGGCCTGGTCGCCATTCCTTGCGGCATCTACGGCGTCGGGTACTCCGAGGCGTATGAGGGCCGCTACTCGCTACGGCTCCTCGGCGCCATGCTGAATCTGTTTCTCCTCACCATGAGCCTGGTCCCTTGCGCCGCCAACGTGCTGACCTTCCTTCTGATGTGGGAAGGCATGTCCATCACCTCGTACTTCCTCGTGCTGACGGAGACGGACGAGCCCGACACGATCCTCGCGGGCGGGTGGTACCTGGCCATGACGCACGCCGGGCTGGCGCTCGTCCTGGCCGCCTTCTTGCTCCTCGCGGCCGGCGCGACGACGACTGCCTTCGGCGACCTGCGCGCGGGGGCGGCGGCGCTCTCGCCAGCGGCCCGCAACGCGGTGTTCCTCCTGGCGCTCCTCGGGTTCGGCTCCAAGGCGGGCATCATCCCGCTTCACGTGTGGCTGCCGCGCGCTCATCCGGCGGCGCCGAGTCACGTCTCCGCCCTGATGTCGGGGGTGATGATCAAGCTGGGGGTCTACGGGCTCCTCCGAGTCGGCCTGGATCTGCTCGGCGGCGGCCCCGCCTGGTGGGGGGCACTGCTGATCGGTCTCGGTGCCCTCTCGGCTGTCGTCGGCGTGCTCTACGCCCTCATGGAGAACGACCTCAAGCGACTCCTCGCCTATTCGAGCGTGGAGAATATCGGCCTCGTCTTCATCGGCCTCGGAGCCGGTTTCCTCTTTCTGAGCCTCGGGGTCACCGCAGCGGCCCCCCTCGCCCTCGCAGCCGCGCTCTACCATGCCCTGAACCACGCCGCATTCAAGGGACTGCTGTTCCTCGGCGCCGGGTCCGTTTTTCACGCCACCCATACCCGCGACATGAACCAACTCGGCGGCCTGATTCGAGGGCTCCCGTGGACGGCCGCCTGCTTCTTGATCGGCTCCCTGGCCATCGCCGGACTGCCGCCGCTGAACGGCTTCGTCAGCGAATGGCTCCTCTTCCAGTCGCTGCTCCCCGGCATCGGGAGTTCGGTGCTCCTAGTGGCTCCCCTCCTCACGCTCGCGGTCGGTATCCTCGCGCTGACGGGTGGGCTCGCCGCCGCGGGGTTCGTCAAGGCGTTCGGCATCACGTTTCTCGCGATCCCGCGCTCGCCGGCTGCCGACCGCGCGCATGAAGCGCCTCTCTCGATGCGGGTCGGCATGGCAATCCTGGCGGTGGCGTGCACCGGGCTCGGACTGGCCGCCATCCTCCTATTGCCGCCGCTGGCGGCCTCACTCCACGGCTCACTGGGCCTTCCGGAATCAGCCCTGCGTTTCACTTCCGGCGTCTCGCTCTCGATGCCGGGGGACTTTGCTCAAATGTCCCCGACGCTCGTGGCCCTCGGGCTCGTCCTCACCACGGGCGGGATCTGGCTGGGGGTCCGTGTTCTCGCGGTAGGCCAGCGGCTCCGGGTGAGCGAGACATGGGGTTGCGGCCGAGTCGTCCAGACGCCGCGGATGGAGTACACGTCCACCGCCTTCGCCGAGCCGCTGCGACGCGTGTTCGCCGAGCTCTACCGGCCGACCCAGGACTTGTCCATCGACTTTCACCCCGCGTCCAAGTACTTCGTGCAGTCGATCGAGTACCGGAGCGAGATCGTCCCCTGGTTCGAGCGCTACCTCTATGCTCCATTCGTCCAGTGCCTATACCGGTGGGCCAGGCCAGTGCGCGCGATCCAATCTGGTTCGGCACACACCTACCTTGCCTACCTCGTCGCGGCGCTGCTCGGGCTCCTGGTCCTGCTTCTGGTGCAGGGCATCTGAAATAATGACGCCTGAGCATCTCCTGCTCGCTGTCGTCTTCTCGTACGGAACAGGTGCCCTCGCTGCGATCGTCGTCGGTGGCGCGGTTGGGCGCGGGCTCGTCGCTGGATGTGCCCTCCTGGCAGCGCTGAGCGGAGTGATGCTGGGCGTCATCTGTCTCGGCGCCGAACACGCGCCGACGGTCAGTGCTCCGTTCCTGCCCCTGACCAGCTTCAGCCTTCGCATCGACGGCCTGAGCGCGTTCTTCCTCATCCTCATCGGCATCGTCGGCGCGGCGGTCAGTGTGTACGGCTTCGGCTATTCGGCAGCCTACGAAGGGCGCTACTCCCTGCGGCTGCTGGGTGCGATGTTGAACATTCTGCTGCTGTCCCTCAGCGTGCAGGTGATGGCCGACAACGCCCTGACGTTCCTGGTCGCCTGGGAGGCCATGTCGTTGTCGGCGTACCTGATGGTGCTCACGGAGCACGATCGACCAGGGACACTGCGCGCTGCCCATTGGTACATCGCCATCACCCACGCGAGCTTTGCCGCCCTCGTCGGAATGTTTCTCCTGCTGTCCGCAGGTGATCTGACGACCTCCTTCAGTGCCATGCGGTCGGCGTTGCTGACTCCAGGCGTCCGGAATGCGGCCTTCGTGCTGGCACTCCTTGGCTTCGGCGCCAAGGCGGGAATCGTACCGCTACACGTCTGGCTGCCAATGGCGCATCCCGTCGCCCCGAGCCATGTGTCGGCCCTGATGTCTGGGGTCGTGATCAAGATGGGCATCTATGGACTCGTTCGCGTCACGATCGACCTGCTTGTGGGTGGGCCCTCGTGGTGGGGTGGCCTCGTCCTCGGCATCGGCACCGTCTCAGCCCTTCTCGGCGTGCTCTACGCCCTGATGGAGCACGACCTCAAGCGACTCCTCGCGTTTCACTCCGTTGAGAATATCGGGATCATCTTCATCGGGCTCGGAGCCGGCCTGCTGTTCCAGAGCTACGGGCTGATGACACTCGCCACGCTGAGCGTCGTTGGAGGCTTGTATCACACGCTTAATCACGCGTGCTTCAAGGGATTGCTGTTTCTTGGCGCGGGCTCAGTGCTCCACGCCACGGGTACCCGCAACATGGAGGAACTGGGTGGACTCGTCAAGCGGATGCCGCGCACGGCGTTCTTCTTCCTAGTCGGGGCGTGCGCGATCTCCGCCCTGCCGCCGCTCAACGGGTTCGCCTCCGAATGGCTGGTGTTCCAGGCGCTGCTCGGTGGGTCGGCTATCCCGCAGGCCGAGGTCGCCCTGATCATGCCGATCGCAGTGGCCATGCTTGCGCTCACCAGCGGTTTGGCCGCGGCTTGCTTCGTAAAGGCCTTCGGGATCACATTCCTCGCCATCCCACGGACTCCGGTGGCCGAGCGCGCCCACGAGAGCCCGGTCTCAATGCAGGCCGGGATGCTCACGCTGGCCGTGGCATGCGTGGCCCTGGGGTTAGCGCCGTTCGTGATCGTCCCGCTGCTCGAATCGAGTCTCGCCGGGCTCAACGGCTTCACGGCCACTACGGTGGTATTCACTCCAGCCCTGCCGCTTCAGGTGCCGGGAACCTTCGGGCAGATGTCGGCACCACTCCTGGCGGTCGGGCTCGCGGTGCTGCTCACCCTCGTTCCCCTGGCCCTTCGAATCCTGGGTGCCGATCAGCGGCTACGGGTCGGCGACACGTGGGGCTGCGGCCGGATCGGCCAAACGCCACGCATGCAGTACACCGCCACCGCCTTTGCCGAGCCGCTGCGGCGTATCTTTGCCGAGCTCTACCGGCCGACTCGGGACTTGTCCATTGATTTCCACCCCGCGTCCAAGTACTTCGTACAGTCGATCGAGTACCGGAGTGAGATCCATCCGTGGTTCGAGCGGGTTCTCTACGGAGGGCTCGTGCTCGTCATTCGCACCACAGCCAGGTGGGTTCGCCGTCTCCAAGGCGGTTCCCTGCATCTCTACCTGCTCTATATGGCGCTGGCGTTCCTGGTTCTGCTCACGGTGGCGAGGTGGTGGCGATGAGAGCGTATGTGCTCCAAGTGACACAGGCGACACTGGCCCTTTTGCTCGCGCCGGGTCTGGTCGGGCTCATCCGTTGGATGAAGGCGCGGCTGCAGAACCGACGCGGGGCCCCTATGTGGCAGCCGTACGCAGAGCTGCGTAAGCTATTCCAAAAGGAGGTTATCGTTTCAAGCAACGCCTCGTGGGTGTTTCGGGCAGCCCCGTTTCTCGTGTTTTCGAGCACCGTGGCGGTGACACTCCTCGTGCCGATCCTTGCGGTGCCGCTCCCGTTCGACAGGGTGGGTGATCTGTTGGTCGTCGTGTACCTCCTCCTGCTCGGCACCTTTTTCCTCGCGCTTGCCGGGCTTGACGTAGGCTCCCCATTCGGTGGCATGGGAGCCAGCCGGGAGATGACCGTCGCCGCCCTCGCCGAGCCTGCGATTGCGCTGGCCATCTTCGCCCTCGCGCTGAGCGCTGGCTCCACGAACCTCGGCCAGATCGTGGCTCGGACCCTGGCTCACCCCGGGACAGCACTAAGCCCCGGGCATCTGCTCGCGTTCGGCGCCCTGTTCGTCGTGACCCTCGCCGAGACTGGGCGGCTCCCGATCGACAACCCCGCGACACACCTTGAGCTCACGATGATCCACGAGGCGATGGTGCTCGAGTACTCCGGGCGCTACCTGGCCCTCATCGAGTGGGCGGCTGCCACGAAGCTGCTGATCTTCTTCTCATTGCTCGGCAATCTCTTCATCCCTTGGGGCGTGGCCGTCGCCCTGACCCCAGCGACGGTTGCGATCGCTGTGTTCAGTCTGTTAGCCAAGTTCATCGTCCTGGCGGGGACCGTTGCGGTCCTCGAGACGCGCATTGCGAAGCTCCGGCTCTTCCGGGTGCCGGAGTTGCTGAGCGTCTCCTTCCTGCTCGGACTCCTGGCAGTCACGTCATCATTCCTCTTGAGGTAACCATGGACGGCATGTTCTCCCAGCTCTCTGTTCTCGGATCGAGTCTCGTCCTGATCTTCGGACTCATCCTGCTCTGGCGCCGGGGCGTAACTGCCTACATCGCTGCGTTCAGGTGGCAGTCCATCGTGCTCGCGCTGGTCACGGCCATCGTGGCCTACTTCGCGGCCGATCACGAGCTCTATTGGGTGGCGGGCGCCTTGCTCCTCCTCAAGGGCGTGGTGATCCCGGGCCTCTTGAAACGCATGGAGCGCCGGTTCCCAGCTGAGCGCGAGCTGGATCCGTACGTGAACACGGCCACGTCGCTCGTTGTCGCAGGTCTCCTCGTGCTGTTCGGGTACGCCATCACACGGCCACTCGTCGCCCTCAGTCAACTGCCGACTCGGGCCGGCATGCCGCTGGCGATGGGGCTCGTCCTCGTGAGCCTCTTCGTCGTGATCAGCCGCAAGAAAGCGCTGACCCAGGTCGTGGGCTTTCTGATGCTCGAGAACGGGCTGGCCCTGCTGGCGATCCTGGGAACCTACGGGATCCCGTTGATCGTCGAACTGGGCGTGTTCCTCGACGTCTTGATGGGCTTCCTCGTCATGCAGATCTTTATCTATCAGATCCATGAGACCTTCGAGAGCATCGATGTCGAACAGCTCAACCATTTGAGGCACTGAGGGATCGTGGGGACGTTCGCGGTGCTCCTCGGGCCTCCGCTCCTTGCGGCCCTGCTCGCTGGGGTGGTGAACCCCTACCGACGTTTTGTCGGATGGGCGAATGGGCTACTGTCGCTCCTGTCCGTCGCCGCGGCGGTGACCCTATGGCGCCACGTCGTGGCAGGACAGGTGCTAACCTCTGGATCCCGGGAGTTCTTGCGCGCCGACGCGCTTTCAACCTTGCTCACGCTGTGCGTCAGCGTCGTGGCCGCGCTCGCCGCCTGGCTTGGCCCAGGAATGGGCGACGACGACGGTTACGACGGCGCGCAGGCCCGGCGGTTCCGAATCTTCGGGAACCTCTTCGCGGTCACCATGCTCTTCGCGGTCACCTCGAACAATCTCGGTTTCATGTGGATCGCGATTGAGGCCACGACGATCACGTCGGCGATGCTCATCCCGCTCCATGTGACGAAGGCGTCAGTCGAGGCCTCGTGGAAGTACATTCTGATCGGATCTATCGGCATTGCCCTCGCGTTCGGCGGCACGGTGCTGGGATACTTCGATTTCGTCAATTTGGTTGGGCGCCACGACGAAGCGCTGAACTGGACGACACTGATGGCCTCGGCGCCCCACCTCCACCCGCAGGTGATCCAGCTCGCATTCATCTTCATCCTCATCGGCTACGGCACCAAGGCCGGCCTCGCGCCCATGCACACATGGCTGCCCGATGCCCACTCGGAGGCGCCCGCTGCCCTGTCCGCCATGATGTCGGGCGTCCTCCTCGCGGTGGCGCTATATGCGGTCATCCGATGGAAAATCGTCGTGGACGCAGCCATCGGGACAGAGTTCACGAACCATCTCCTGATTGGGATGGGGCTCCTCTCGCTGATCGTGGCGGGTTTCAGCCTGGTGATCCAGCGCAACTACAAACGCATGCTGGCGTACTCAAGCGTCGAGCATACCGGGCTCATGTGCGTCGGCCTGGCACTGGGACCCCTGGGGACGTTCGCGTCGATGTTGCATCTGCTGAACCACACCGTCGCGAAGTCGATGATGTTCTTTCTCGCCGGCCGGGTGCTCCACCGGTACCGCACGACGGAGATCGCGGCAGTGTCGGGTCTGCTTGCGACCATGCCGTGGACGGGCGGGCTCTTCGCGGTCGGGATGCTCGCGGTCATGGGGCTCCCGCCCTTCGGCTTGTTCATGTCCGAGTTTGCACTCTTCCGCGCGGGATTCGTGGCCGGCCGACCGTGGCTGATGGGGCTGGTGCTGGCGTTGCTCACGGTCGCCTTTGTGTCGATTATCGGCCACCTAAACCGGATGCTCTACGGCGCGTCCGCCGGGGGCGTGCCGGTCGGTGAGCGGCCCGCCTGGCCGCTGCTCCCGCTCGGCGTCTGCCTCACGACTCTCGTCGTCTTGGGCATCACGCTTCCAACCCCGCTCCAGACCTTGCTGGACCGGATCGTGGAGGTCATCGGCCAATGACACGCCTACGCCAACTCGTGAGCCTGCTCGCCGAAAAGCACACCAATCACGTGGCCGATGTACACATGGTGCGGCACAACGAGCTGCACTGCTCGGTCGGCCCGCCCGGTGCCCACGCTCTCGCGGCGCTTCTCCGGATCGGCTTCGGCGCCGAGCTGATCTTCATGGCCGCCGCCGACCGCCGCCAGGACCGTGGGGTCTTCGAGGTCCACTACCTGTTCGCTCCCGAGCGGGAGAACTGGTTCGTCCATGCCACCGTCACGGTTCCCGCCGAAACTCCCGCGGTCGTCTCGCTGGCGACGCTCCACTATCCGGCCTCGCGCTTCGAGCGCGAAATCTACGACCTCTTTGGGATTGTCTTTGACGGCCACCCTGATCCCCGACCGCTCGTGCGCCATGCCTTCTGGCCGACGGACTACTTCCCGCTCCGGAAGGACGCGGGGCCGCGGGAGTTCACCGACGACGGACGTCCATTCCCCTTCACCGAAGTTGGTGGCGAGGGGGTCTACGAGATCCCGGTGGGCCCAGTCCACGCCGGGGTCATCGAGCCTGGCCACTTTCGCTTCAGCGTGGTGGGCGAGACGATCATCGATATGAAGTCGCGCCTGTACTTCACCCACAAGGGCACCGAGAAGCTCTTCGAGGGCCGGGAGCCGGCCGCCGGGGTGGAGCTGGCCGAGCGCGTCTCCGGCGACACCACCATTGGCCACTCCCTCGCCTTCTGCCAGGCCCTCGAGGCAGCGGCCGGGCTCAATGTGCCAGATCGCGCCAAGTATCTTCGCGTCGTCCTTCTGGAGATGGAGCGCCTCTACAACCACGTGGGCGACTTCGGCATGATCGCCAACGATACCGGCTATGCCGTGGCGCACTCGCATTGCTTCCGGATCCGAGAGCGACTGCTGCGCCTCAACAAGCGCTTGACGGGCAACCGCCTGTTGCGAGGTGGGATCATCCCTGGGGGTGTAGCCCACGACCTACCGGCCGATCTGGACCTGTCCGCGGAGGTGGAGGCCGCCCTCCGAGACTTCGACGACATTGTCGAGTTGACGCTGGCGAACACCCTCGTCATGGATCGCCTCGAGGGGACTGGGCGCCTCACGACCCGCACGGCCCGCGACCACGGCGTGCTGGGCTATGTGGCGCGCGGCTCCGGCATTGACACCGACGTCCGGCGTGATCACCCCTTCGCGGCCTACCGAGACCTCGCGTTTCGCGTGCCGGTCTTCGAGTCCGGTGACGTCAAAGCCCGGACCCTCGTGCGGGTCGAAGAGGCCCGGGAGGCGGCACGGCTGATTCGCCAAGCCGTCGAACGGCTGCCCGGGGGAGCGCTGGCATCGCCGTTGGACGGCGTACCGCCCTTCGAGCCTGCATTCGGGCTCGTGGAGGGATGGCGCGGGGCGATCGTTCACTGGGTGATGGTGGACCGCACGGGACGGCTCTTCCGGGTCAAGATCATGGACCCGTCCTTCCTCAACTGGCGCCCGCTCTCCTACGCCCTGCTCAAGAACATCGTTCCCGATTTTCCGCTCTGCAATAAATCCTTCAACCAGTCGTACTCGGGTAATGACCTCTAAGGCGGAGACTGATCCTGGCCATAAAGAGGGATTGATCCTCGTCGGTGTGCTGTCCTTGATCCTCATCGTGGCGATCGACTGGGCGGTTAGCATCAACCATCAACTGGTGGCGCAGGAGCAGGGGGTCGACGAGAAGTGGGCTCAGGTGCTCAACCTGTACCTGCGCCGCGCCGAGCTTGTTCCCGCTCTGGTGAAGAGGGTCAAGAGTGTCGCCATCCAGGAACAGGCCGTGGCCGAAGACGTCACGATGGCGCAGACGAGGGCACTTGGCATCGGGACGTCACGCGAGGTGATCAATGATCGGACGGCCTTGCAGAGCTTCCGGCAGGCACAGCAGGAACTGGGGGGCGCTCTGAGTCGACTCCAGGTCACCGCCGCGCACTACCCCGATCTCATGTCCAACCAGAGTTTCCTCGCCCTACAGGCCCAGCTGGAGGACACGGAGAACAACATCGCCGTGGCGTGCATGCGCTACAACGAGGCGGTCCGCGACTACAACGCCCGACTCACTCTCTTTCCGGGCAGCCTCGTGGCGTCCTTCCGCGGCTCCAAAGCGAAAGCCGACTTCGAAGCCGCGATTAGCAAGAACTCGGACACAGCAAAACCTTAGTGGAGCTTTGAGCAGAACCGCCTCGCGTTGCCGGGTTGACACGGATTGGGTGGGAATTCCTCCAGCAGCCCGCAGGGTTCGAAAGATGAAGCGGTTCGTTGAGGGCAATCCTGGAAGGAGAGAGCGTGCACCGCTCGGCCAAAGCCGGATCTCGAATCGAACTTTGACGAACGACACGGCCGCTCTCCAAACCCCCGGATGTTAGGCGACGTATCGGTCCGCCATCATGGATATGGAGTGCGAGGCACGTACAGCAGGCCCGGCAGATTGTATCGAAGCTACTCGCTCTGCGCAGCCTCGCCTTCTGGCTTAAGAAAACCTGTAAGAAACCTGTAAGAAACCCAGAAGGGGTTGGTCTTTACGCCCGCCACATAGCCCAACAGGAGGCGAGTGGAAGTCGCCGGGACGGGGTCCGAGGGGACCGGACTCCGGCTGATCTAGCGCGACCCGCACCAGGGGAGCGAGCGCGCCCATTGCTCCCGCGCCGTCACGGCGATCGCGTG
>Ga0070698_100006088_pt1 | contig 13143 bp, 8 predicted proteins | sample KBSK1502metaG_FD_65477 | JGI IMG/M metagenome (GOLD analysis project Ga0070698, IMG submission 65477) | Corn, switchgrass and miscanthus rhizosphere microbial communities from Kellogg Biological Station, Michigan, USA - KBS K1-50-2 metaG | ecosystem: Host-associated > Plants > Roots >... | reverse complement strand
GGACATGAACACTCTCGACACGATCCACGCCGAGATCGATCGCGCGACTGAACGCCGCGCCGAGCTCTGGCGTCTTCTTTCAAACGGACACGACCCCGTGCTCGCCGACGAGCTCCACGAGCTCGAGGAGCGCCTCGAACGGCTTTGGGACGAGCACCGCACCCTCAAGGCCCGCGCGCGCTTCGGCGACCGGGACGAGATCATCAAGCGAGCCCGCCACGAAGAGCGGCTCGCCCGCGCAGCTTAACCCGCATGTCTCCTCCACTGGGCCGGCGGCTCCAAGCCGCCGGCCCGGGTCCGCAGCGGAGCCGATCCAGCTAGCTGGCTAAGACGGCCCCGTCGGCGAAGCCGGCGACGCCTCTAGGTCGGCGCGCCAAGAGCGCGCCTCGGCCGCCGGCCCGGGTCCGCTCTAAACTGTGATGCGCCCGGGGCGTTAGCTCAGCTGGGAGAGCGCCGGCTTTGCAAGCCGGAGGTCACCGGTTCGATCCCGGTACGCTCCATAAATACCTGCAAAATCACTATTTTGTTGTCCTTGAAGACGACAGCGCGATCCCGCCGAACGCCCGTGTCCGGCGCTGAGGCCGGCGGAACCCGCTCGTAGCCGCAAATCCCCGCAACGTGTCTGCCGGTCGAGGGAGACCGGCGGTCAGTTCGCTGTCATGGGTGACAACGCAACATTTGCGGGGGTTTTCGTCCCATGAGGCAACGAGCAGTCGCCTCATCCCGCGCACACCCCGCGCGGGCTTCGGGTTTTTGAGCGAATCGAGGGAAACAGGCTGACGTCAGTGAGTCGGCAAGGACACGTAGTAGCGTCCGTGGATGGGGAGAGTCTCGATCTGATGACACGGGTCGCGGCTGACATGGTTCGAGCTATGCCGCATGATCTTCGAGTGCGGCTGGATCTGCCGACGGGGACGGTGACATTTCTCTTCACGGATGTGGAGGGATCGACGCGGCTGCTCGAGACGGTGGGTGCGGAGGCCTACGCGACGGCCCTGGCGGAGCACCGTCGGCTGATCATGGAGGCGTGCGCCGCGCACGGTGGGGTGGTGGTGGACACCGACGGTGATGCGCTCTTTGTGGCGTTTCCGACCGCTCCGGGTGCGATGGCGGCGTCGCAGGCGGCGCGGGACGCACTGGCCTCCAACCCCGTGCGGGTGCGGATGGGACTGCATACCGGCACGCCGCTGCTGACGGAGACCGGTTACGTGGGGCTGGATGTTCACCGGGCCGCGCGCATCGCGGCCGCGGCTCATGCCGGGCAGGTGGTGCTCTCCGCCTCGACCCGAGCGCTGTTGGACGACGGGCTCGCGCTCGTCGATCTCGGGGAGCATCGGTTCAAGGATCTGGCGGCGGCAGAGCGCGTCTTCCAGTTGGGGGAGGGCGCATTTCCGCCCCTGAAGTCGCTGCATCGATCGAACCTGCCGGTTCCGGCGACGCCGTTTCTGGGGCGCGAGGCCGAGTTGGCGGCCGTAGTCGCCCTCCTTGGGCAATCGGGGGTGCGTCTGGTGTCGCTGGTGGGTCCGGGAGGCACCGGCAAGACGCGCCTCGGGCTGCAGGCGGCGGCCGCGGCGTCGGATTCCCATCCGGACGGTGTCTTCTGGGCCCCGCTGGCGCCGCTTCGGGATCCGGCGCTGGTCCTGCCGACGGTCGCGGCCGCGCTTGGCGTCGGTGAGGAGAGGGATGGCTCAGCAGCGGATGATCTGGCGCGGGGGCTCGCGGGGCGCCGGCTGCTCGTGCTCATCGACAACGTCGAGCATCTGCTACCGGACGCGGCCGAGGCAGTCGCCTCCTTAGTGACGGCGTGCCCGGAGGTGACGGTCGCCCTAACGTCGAGGGAGCGGCTGCAGATCCCAGGCGAGCGGGTGTACGCCGTGCCGCCGATGCGCGAGTCCGATGCCGAGACGCTGTTCCGGAGCCGGGCGGCCGACGCTGGAGTCGAGCTGGAGCCGTCCGACGAGCTGCGAACGCTGTGTGCTCGTCTGGACAATCTGCCGTTGGCGCTCGAGCTGGCGGCGGCGCGTACGGTTGTCTTCAGCCCGGACCAGCTGCTCGACCGTCTGGCACAACGGCTCGACCTGCTGCGGGCGGGCGGTCACGTCGACGCGCGACAGGAGACGTTGCGGGCGGCGATCGCCTGGAGCCACGACCTCTTGGATCCGGAGGAGCAGGGTCTCTTTCGGCGGATGAGCGTCTTCGCCGGCACCTGCAGCTTCGAGTCGGCGGAGCAGATCGCCGGCGCGGATCCAGACCTGTTGCAGTCGCTCTTGGACAAGAACCTGCTGCGCCGCCGCGACGCTCCGCGGGCCCGACGCTTCTGGATGCTCGAGACGATCCGCGAGTTCGCCGCGGAACGACTGACAGCAGCAGGGGAGGACGCGGAGGTGCAACGTCGGCACCTCGCGCACTACGCGACGTTGGCCGAAAGCTGCTTCGACGAGACGCTGCTCGGTAACGACGACCTCGAGCTGCTCGAGGAGGAGCGCGAGAACCTTCGCCTCGCTCTCGACCTCGCGCTGAGAAGCGACCCCGAGCTCGCGCTCTCGTTGGCGCGATGGCTCACACCGTCGTGGATGCAGCGGGGCGAGTCCCGCGAAGGTCGAGAACGGCTCTCGGCCGCGCTCGCGCGAGCGCCTCACGCACCTGCGCGGGCGCGCGCCTGGGCGCTCCGCGCCGTTGCCTTGCTGGCGGTACAGCAGAGCGACCACGAGGTCGCGGAGGCGCTGGGAGGCGAGGCGCTCGCTCTCTTTCGCGAGCTCGGCGATCAGCGCGGAGCAGGCTGGGCGCTCAACGTGCTCGCGTGGAACGCGATGCACCGCGGCGACTACGGCCGCGCGAGACTCCTCTACGAGCAGGCTGCGGACGCCCACCGTGCCACGGGCGACGAGCGGCTCGAACACGCTGCGCTCTCCTCTCTGGCTATGGTCGCCAGCGCCGAGCGCGACGCCCCGAGAGCCGTCTCGCTGAACCGCGAGGTCGTGGCGAGAGCTCGCCGCGAAGGATCCACACGCTCGCTCGCGTTGGCGCTCAACAACCTCGGAGCGTCGCATGACATCGCGGGGGAAGAGGAGCAGGCGCGGCACGCGTACGAGGAGAGCGTCGCGCTCAACCGGCAGATCGCGAACAAGCCGCTCCTCGCCGTCACGCTCTCCAACCTTGGATACACCATGTGGGTGACAGCCCCGGCTGATGCGCTCGCGCATTTTCGGGAGAGCCTCGAGCTCTCGCGTGAGGTCGAGGACCAGCGCACGATCGCCTACTGCCTCGAGGGAGCTGCACGGATCTTCCTGGAGCGTGGCAACGCGACGCACGTCGCAGGCCTCCTCGGTGCCGCCTCTGAGATCCGTCGTCGTACGGGAGCCGCATCCTCCCCGGGGAGAAAGGCAACGACAGCTGCCGTCGAAGCGAGATGCCGCGCGGCGCTCTCGACGGATGCCTTCGCCCGAGCGTGGGACGAAGGCGCCGCGCTCGACGCCGCCGCCGCCGCCGAATGGGCTCTCCACTGCTGGGAGGCGTGGCCAGCGGGTCCGCCAACCAGCCCGCGGTAGCCTGGCGTCGGCGCCGCGAAAGCTCTCCGACGTTGGGTCTCAGGGCGATTGTTTCCCTACGAGACAACGGCTACGTCCCGCACACATCCCGCACTAAGTCGCCGAAAGGCCCCGGCGGCACCCGGCAATCCCCGCACGGCGCCGGGCGAAATCCCTGCTCTCGCCGGTAATCCCCGCCTACCCCGGCACAGCCGGCAAGGCCGAGGAGAGCTTTGCAAGCCGGAGGTCACCGGTTCGATCCCGGTACGCTCCATAAAGGACCTGCAAATCGGCATCTTTTGTTGTCGCATAGGCGCAAACGATCGTCGGCTTTCACCCATCCCGCACAGATCCTGCCCGGGAAACCCCCGGCAGGGAGCAGGTAGTAGCCGGTCATAGCCGCAGACGTCTCGCCGGTCGACACGACCGGAGGTCATGCGACTTCAACGCGGGCTCATCCGCTCCGACAGATCGACTCCGACGAGGTCAGTCGTCCCTCTCGTCTCCGCAGTCTGCGCGTGCGCTAAAGGGGACAGGCCCGAAACGGGATAGAAACGTCGCGGCGCCAGACGTACCCTTGTCACTACGCGATGCCACGATCTTCGCAACGGTCAGGGCCGCGGTCGGTGATTCGCCGCGGCCCTGACCGGTTGAACTCGATCCGGCCATCTCCGAACTGCCGTTGTCAGGCAGTCTCGCGAGCCTGGCGGATGCCTCCCTGGCGGCGGAGGAGAAGCGAGCCGAGGCTGAGGAGCATTAGCCCGCAGGCGGCGCCGAAGCCGATCGCGGCGTCGTTCCAGTTGAAGCCGCCGTCGGCCACTACGGTCACGATTCTCGGTGGCACAGTGGTGAGCGCTGGTCGCTGCGACAGGTGCTGGTCCACGGACGAGCAGTACTGGTGGCACGTCCCGCGCGGCATGTGCACGGTGGGCTGCTCGCCGGCCCGGGAGGGGGTGCCGGGTCCCCAACGGCCCGCTGTGGCTGACGCTGGCGTGAGGCTCGCGAGCGCGACCACGATCGCGAGGCCTCTGATGATGCGGCTTGCGTGGCGGTGCATGCGATCTCCCTTCGCTGTGGTGTCTGCGGCTTTGGCTCTGCCCTGGGGACGCTGCTCCCCGCCGGTTGCGCACCGCTTGAGGGCGGTTGATTTCCGGTTGCGCGCGGCCGCGGGCCTCGCGTGAGCGAACCACTCGAGTTCAGGATCCTGGGCCCGTTCGAGGCTCGGCGGGACGGCCGTGCGCTCGAGCTTCCGGCAGGGAAGTCCCGCGGCTTGCTCGCGCTCTTGCTCCTGCACCGCAACGAGGTCGTCTCGGTGGACACGCTCGTGGATGGGCTCTGGGGCGAGCGGGCGCCGGCGACGGCGGCCAAGAACGTGCAGGTCTACGTCTCGCACCTGCGCAAGACGCTCGGTGACGGGACACTCCTCACGCGCGCACCCGGCTACGTCCTGCGGCTCGAGCCCGGGCAACTGGACGCCGATCGTTTTCAGGCGCTGCTGGAGGAGGCGCGCGGGCAGCAGCCGGCCCAGGCCGCAGACCGGCTGCGCGCGGCGCTAGCCCTCTGGCGCGGAGAGCCGCTCGCGGACTTCCGTTACGACTCGTTCGCGCAGGAGGAGATCCGCCGGCTGGAGGAACTGCGCCTGGCGGCGCTGGAGGAGCGGATCGAGGCCGAGCTGGCGCTCGGCCGGCACGAGGACGTGCTCTCCGAGCTGGAGTCGCTGGCGCGGGCCAATCCGCTGCGCGAGCGCCTGCAGGGCCAGCTCATGCTGGCGCTCTACCGCTGCGGCCGCCAGGCGGAGGCGCTCGAGGCCCACCGAGCCGCGCGCCGTCGCCTGGTCGCGGAGCTCGGGCTGGAGCCGAGCCCCGAGCTGCAGCGGCTCGAGCGGGCGATCCTCGCGCACGATCCCTCCCTGGCGGCACCGCCGCGCATCGCCCCGCCCCGACAAGCGGCGACCGCTCCTTCGCTGATCCGCGCGTACCGGGGCCGCCTGCTCGTCGCCGCCGGCGTCATCGTCCTTGCCGCGGTAGCCGTCGGCGCCGGGCTGCGATTGTCCGGAGGAGGATCGCGAACGCTACGGGCTTCCCCGAACAGCGTCGCCGTCGTCGACGCGCGCCACGACTCAGTGCGCCAGGTGATCGAGGATGTCGGCAGGCTCGGTGGGATTGCCTCCGGTGCTCAAGCCGTCTGGGCGACCGACACGGCGAATGACTTCCTGCTCCGCATCGATCCAAACAGGGGAACGATCGAGGACCGTATCGAGGTCGGACACGGCCCGACCGGCGTCACCGTCGGTAACGGTCAGGTCTGGATCGTCAACCAGCTCGACCGGACGGTTTCCGAGGTCAATACGCGGGCGCGGAAGGAGGTCGACACCTTCCCAGTCGGAAACGGCGCCGACGCGATCGCCTTCGGCCACGGCTCCGTGTGGGTTGCGAACGGCACCGATGGCACGCTCACGCGGATCGACCCGGCGCGGAGCACCGGCCCGAAAACGATCCCTCTCGTCGGTACCCCCGCCAGCATCGCGATCGGGCCGCGAGGAGTCTGGGTCACGAGCTCGTCGACCGGAGAGCTGCTGCTTGTCGACCCGCTCCTCAATCGGGTCACACAGAGGAAGCAGATCGGAAACGGGCCGACCGGCGTGGCAGTCGGAGCCGGCCGCGTCTGGGTCGCGAACGGTCCCGATGGAACTGTCTCCCGCTTCGACCCGGGCAGCGGGACGGTGCGGAAGGTCCTCGCCGGCAGTTCCCCCGTAGCGGTCGCCTTCGGGAACGGCGCGGTGTGGGTCACGAACGGCAGCGGCGGCACGGTCACGCGCATCGATCCAAAGACGAGCTCGACGCGGGACGTCTCGGTCGGGAACGAGCCGACCGCCTTGACCGTCGCGGGCAAGGACATCTGGACGACCGTGCTCGCGTCACCCGTCAGCCACCGCGGCGGCACGCTCCGCGTCGTACGGAACCTACCGCTCCTACGCGACTCCACCGATCCAGCCACGTGGCACGGATCGTTCGCCAGCTGGCAGATGCTGAGCCTCACGAACGACGGGCTCGTGACCTACCGTCGCGTCGGCGGGCTCGCCGGAGACTCGCTCGTTGCCGACCTGGCAACGGCCCTTCCAGCGCCGACTGACCATGGGCGCACGTACACGTTCCAGCTCCAGAGGGGAGTCCGCTACTCCAACGGCGTCCTCGTCCAGCCTGAGGACTTTCGCAGGGCGATCGGGCGCACGTTCGAGCTCGAGCGCGGGTATAGCCTCTTCTACACCGGCATCGTCGGCGCCGACCAGTGCAGACTACGTCGCTGTGATCTGAGCCGCGGCATCGTCTCGAGCCGGACGGCGAGAACCGTGACGTTCCACCTGACCAGACCCGATCCGAATTTCCTCTACAAGCTGGCATTTCCTATGGCCTACGCAGTTCCGGCGGGCACACCAGACCATGACATCGGTGTGAATCCGCTACCGGCAACCGGTCCGTACATGACTCGGAGGTTTTCCCCCTCCCGCTCCTGGGTTCTGGTGCGGAACCGGCGCTTCCGCGAGTGGTCACGCGATGCGCAGCCCGACGGCTACCCGAACCGGATCGTCCTGAAGTCGGTCCACGACCCTCGTGCTGCGGTCGGAGCGATCAAACGGGGCGAAAGCGACATCCTGCTCTTCCCTCCCTCCGACCGGCTCGCCGGCCTCGGCGCCCTCGGTGAGCTCGCCACGCGTTATGCAAATCAACTGCACAGCGACCCCTACGGATCGACGTTCGCGTTCGTCATGAACACGCGCGTGCCGCCGTTCAAGGACGTCGCCGTTCGCAGAGCGCTCAACTACGCGATCGACCGAGGCCGAATCGTCCGCTACGTCGGCGGCACGCTTGCCGCACAGCCGACCTGCCAGATCCTGCCGCCCACCGTACCCGGATACCGCCCGTACTGCCCGTACACGGTCAACCCAACCACCAGCGGAACCTGGACCGCCCCCGATCTCGCGAAAGCCAAGGAGCTTGTCCGCAGCTCTGGAACCCGCGGGATGAAGGTAACCGTCTTGGGCGACCGAAACTACCAATCTCGCTGGGCCGCCCCATACCTCGTGCGGCTCCTCCGCGAGCTCGGCTATCACGCCTCCCTCGTACGGCGGAAGAGCCCCGCCAACATCTTAGAGCTGGCCGACTCGCGCAACCGCACTCAGATCGGGTGGTTCGGATACTTCCAGGACTACCCGACGCCCTCCGACTTCATCGACCTTCTCCTCAGCTGCAAGGCGTTCACTCCTCGTGACGTGAACAACTTCAACGTTGCCGAGTTCTGCAACAAGAGCATCGACGCGCAGATCAAGCATGCGTATTCGCTCGAGAGCAGCGATCCGGCAGTCGCCAACCAGCTCTGGAGCCGGATCGACCGCGAACTCGTCGATCAGGCGCCGTGGCTCCCCCTCTACAACGAGCGCGCGCTGACTGCGCTTTCCACCCGCGTTGGCAACTATCGCTACCACCCGTTCTGGAACATTGTCCTCGATCAACTGTGGGTGCGTTAGGGCGTCGACCCCTGCACTGGCCGCGGCTGAGGCTGAGGATCGCCGACTGCGTCAATAAGCGTGCCCAAGCGACGCCTCGACAGAGGCCAGCCAAGCTCGCTCTGCCGCAGTTTCTGACGGCTTCAGCTTCGACAGACGAGCTCGGACGCGCCCGGCCATGACGAAGTCCGCTCGTAGCGGGTGAGCGCCTGCTCGAGGGCCTCGGCGGCTTCTCGCGGACGGTTAGCAAGCGGCAGAACCTCGGCGAGGTCGGCATAGGCGTCGGCCTGCGGAGCCTCTTGCCTGGCAAGAGACGCTAAGCGACCGATTGGTGCATGGGCGATCCGCAAGTTTTCGTGGCAATTTCGCTGGGGAAGGTTCGGGGACTCGTTCTCGTCGCGGACAACAGATTCATCCCGCCTGCATCCCGCATGAGATCGGCGGAAGGCCCCGGCGGCGCCGGATGATCCCCGCAAAGAGATGGGTGAAAGGCCTGCTCACGCCGGGAATCCCCGCCTAGTCCGGGTGAGGGCAGAAACGACCAATCGGGCTTTGCAAGCCGGAGGTCACCGGGTACGCTCCATCTCGATTTCCAGGGCTTTCTTTGGAAGCTCATCAGGTGCTATCCACAGCGGCCCTGCTGCACGTGCACGGTGCCCGCGCGGTTCCCAAGAAGGGCTCGTCGGCCTCGAGCCCCTGCGAGCAATCACCGCAGAGTCTGACCGCTGCCTTCGCAAGGTGGAGCAAGTGGGCGAACACGTTCAGGGGGAGATGGGGAGCCGAGGTCCAGCATGAACTTCCCGGTCACCACATTTTGAGTCGGCGCCCCGTGCTAGGAGAACGTCTGCATCGGCGCCTGGATGCGCCGCAGACGCCGGATGTCGGCGAGCGCCCGGGCAACGGTGTGACGCTGGGCTCTGTCGAGCTTGCACGGCGCCGAGCTGCTTGGCGTGCTGGCCGTTGCCGTCGGCGCGGCAGCCGAGCGAGGCGCGATGAAGTGGCGCTAGGGACCCATCGCCGCGCACCTTTCCACAGGCATCCGCCGTCCACAGGCGAGCGGTGGATAGGTTTCTCGCTCTTTGCGGCTCTCGTCTTGCGCTTTCCACATGCGATTGACAGGCGTTTCGCGCAACGCTGTTGGGGATGGATGAAGGCGCACGCAGACGAGCCGTGGACGTCAAGGACCTGAGCGAGCGGATCGCGGAGCTGGCCGCCGAGCGGCAGGAGCTGCGGCAGAACGGCGCGAGCGGTGAGGTGCTCGAGGAGAACCGGAAGCAGCTGAGCCGGAGCCAGTGGGCGCTCTCGCACGCGCTGATCGAGCAGCACCTCCCCGGGCTCTCGCCCGCCTAGCTCACCAGCTCCTTGAACGCCGGCTCCTCGCGGATCGGGTCGAAGTCCGAGTCCTCGACCGCGAGCCTGCGGAGCCGGTCCGACCTCGTGACCGCCTGGCGCAGGTGCTCGAGGGCGTCCTCCTTGCGCCCCGCAAGGCTCTCGACGCACGCGACGTTGTAGGCCACGCCCGCGTACTCCGGATACTCATCGACCACCTCTCGGCCGCGATTTGCTGCCTCCTCGTACTCGCCCGCCTCGTAGAGCGGACGCAGCTGCGACCAGGCCTCCCAGCCGAGAACCTCGTATGCCTTCCCGGGCGTGCCGCCGAGAGCGAGGACGGTGGTAGCGGGCTCCTCGGCAAACGCCGTCCGCTTCACCGCCGGACGCACGAAGACGAACGTCCCGGTGGGAGCGTCCACCTGCTCGCCGTCGAGCTCGAACCTCGCCCGGCCCTCCAGCACGAGGTAGAGCTCCTCCTGCGAATCGTCCTCGTCGCCCTCGTCGTGCTCGTTGATGATCCGGTCGCCGGCCTTGCTTGCGGTCCAGGCGTTGATGCCGAAGGACGTGATGCCGAAGTGGTGCCGGATCGGCCGCCACGGCACGCGGCCGTCGCCGATCTCGCCGATCTCGTCAAGCCGTGCGACTTCGTAACCGCTCATGTGACCTCCCGCTACGGGATTGACCAACCGAACCCCGAGGCTACCGCAGGTGGTCGGGCCGCCCGACCCGGAAGCCGGGCGGCCCAACGTTTCCTCGACTAGTGGATCGACCCGCCGTGCGGCAGGGTGCGCCAGAGGATCCTGTTCAGGCTGGTGGTCCGCGCTGAGCCGGCCGAGCCGAAGGGAACCTGCTGGTTGCAGACCGTGCCGACGGGCGGCAGGGCGAGCGTCTCGACGTACGCGTTGACGTAGTCGTCGATGCACTGCGAGTTGCCGCCGTAGGCCGTGTGGCCGTCGCCGCGCATGGTCAGGAGCCGGTCGTTCCCGAGCTGAGCGGCCGTCCGAAGTGCGCCGCGGTAGGGGTCGCCGGGTCGTACGTCGTCGCGACCTCGAGCACCGTCGGTGACGAGTTCGAGGCGTGGAACGGGCCGCGGTAGACGTCGTTCGGGCGCGCGTCGTAGAGCCCGTAGTTCAGCTCCACGTAGCCCTCGTTCCACCACGCGTGCGGGAACAGCCCCCACGAGTGGTTGCCCGCGTCGAGATAGAGATCCGCACCATGGTTGTTATGGCCGTGGATCTTCGCGTAGACCTGGTCGGCGGCTGTGATCAGGAAATAGCGGTCGCCGCCGGGCGAGTACGTCCCGTCGTCGTTTCGCCCGTAGAAGAAGTCCGCGAGCAGCCGGAACGTGGTGCCGTCGCCGTTATGCGCCTCCTGGAGCGCCTGGACGAGGAACGGCCAGAGCTGCTTCGCGTACATCGCGAGCACGGCCCCGGCGACCATGTCGTCGCCGTTGACCGGCCGCGGGTCGCTGCCTCCCGCGGGTAGCGGGTTCTGGTAGGCGGACTGCACGAGCTGCTCGAACGCGTCCTGCGGGTCCTCTCCACCGAACTGGCAGATGTCCTGATGTGCGGCGCAGGCCTGGAAGAACCGGGCCAGCGCGTGCTCGAAGCCGTCGGACTGCTCGCGCAGGTTCTCCATCGGCTTGTTGATCCACGCGTTCACGTCCACCGGGCCGTCCAGCACCATCGCCCGGTAGCGGTGCGGGAACAGGCTCGCGTACGTCGAGCCCAGGAACGTCCCGTACGAGAAGCCGAAGTAGTTCAGCCGATCATCGCCCATCGCGGCGCGGACGCGGTCCATGTCGCGGGCCGTGTTCACCGTCGTGATGTAGCGGAGGACGTTGCCGTTCAGCTCCTGGCACTGCTGGATGTACTGCCGGTCCTTCGCGATCAGCGCGTCCCGGTCGAGGTTGAACGGCGTGACGAAGGGCTTCGAGTAGATGCCCTGCGTCTCCTGGTTGGCCCGGCAGTCGACGGACGGCTGCGTCTCCGTCACGCCTCGCGGATCGACCGCGACGATGTCGAAGTGGTCGTTGACCGTACCGAAGAGCCCGGCTCCGATCGCGTGGATCGTGTCGACCGCGTCGCCGCCCGGTCCGCCGAAGTTGACGAACAACGCGCCGAGCCGCGCTCCCTGCGCTGGCAGCCGGATGATGCCCAGGTTGAACGTCGCGCCGTGCCGGTGGCGGTAGTCCCGCGGCACCTGGAGATGTGCGCACTGGTAGCCGCCGCCGCAGTCTTGCCACGTGAGCCCGCCGCCACTGCCGTGGTGGGCCGGGCGGGCGTGGTGCGTCTTCGACCGCGCCGCGCCGGCGGAGATCCCGACGGCGAGGACGGCCGCGGCCACGAACAGGACCGTGGCCAGTCGTCGTTTCACAGACATGTTCTCCCCTTTCCTTCAGATGACGCCGGGTCGGTCTTAAGAGAGTCCCGGAAGCGGGTCAAATGCAGGGCTAACCGGTAACGGATTACGGTTAGCCGATGACCTGTTCTGCTTGCGGAGCCGAGAACCGCGCCGGGCGGAAGTTCTGCTCGAACTGCGGCGCCCCGCTCGCGCGCGCCTGTCCGGCCTGCGGGGCCGCCAACGATCCCGAGGACCGCTTCTGCGGCGACTGCGGCGCGGCGCTCGAAGGCGAGACGCTCGCACCCGCTGCGGCCGAGGCGGAGCGGCGGCTCGTGTCCGTCCTGTTCGGCGACCTCGTCGGGTTCACGCAGCTCTCGGAGGACCAGGACCCAGAGGCCGTCCGGGAGCTCCTCTCCCGCTACTTCGACACCGCGCGGCAGGTGATCGAGCGCTACGGCGGCACCGTCGAGAAGTTCATCGGCGATGCGGTCATGGCGGTCTGGGGAACGCCCATCGCGCGCGAGGACGACGCGGAGCGCGCGGTGCGCGCGGGGCTCGAGCTCGTCGAGATCGTCGCCGCCCTCGGCGAGGGACTGGCGATGCGGGTCGGGATCGTCACCGGCGAGGCGGCGGTTACTGTCGGCGCCGAAGGCCAAGGCATGGTCGCCGGCGATCTCGTCAACACGGCATCGCGGGTGCAGTCGGCCGCCGATGCGGGCACCGTCCTCGTCGGGGAGCGGACGCGCCGCGCCAGCGAGGCGGCGATCGCCTACGAGGACGCTGGCCAGCACGAGCTCAAGGGCAAATCGGAGCCGGTGCCGCTCTGGCGTGCGGCGCGGGTGATCGCGTCACGCCGAGGCGAGGGCCGGGCGACGGGCCTCGAGGCGCCGTTCGTCGGGCGCGAAGGCGAGATCCGCCTCATCAAGGACCTCTTCCATGCGGCGAGCGACGAGCGCAAGGCGCGCCTCGTGTCGATCATCGGGATCGCCGGGATCGGCAAGACGCGGCTCTCGGCCGAATTCGAGCGGTACATCGACGGGCTCGTCGGCGACGTCTACTGGCACCGCGGCCGCTGCCTGGCCTACGGCGACGGCATCGCGTACTGGGCGCTTGCGGAGATGGTCCGCATGCGCGCCGGGATCGCCGAGCAGGAAGATGCCCAGGCCGCGGCGACAAAACTGCACGAGACCCTGGAGCGCCACCTACTCGACGCGGACGAGCGCGCGTGGGTCGAGCCGCGGCTCGCGCAGCTCCTGGGGCTGGCCGAACAGGGCTCCGCCGACCGTGAGGATCTCTTCGCAGCCTGGCGCCTGTTCTTCGAGAGGCTGGCCGATCAGAACCCCACCGTGCTCGTCTTCGAGGACCTCCAGTGGGCCGACGCGGCGCTGCTCGAGTTCGTCGACTACCTGCTGGACTGGTCGCGCACCTTCCCGTTGT
>Ga0070698_100006087_pt1 | contig 13143 bp, 6 predicted proteins | sample KBSK1502metaG_FD_65477 | JGI IMG/M metagenome (GOLD analysis project Ga0070698, IMG submission 65477) | Corn, switchgrass and miscanthus rhizosphere microbial communities from Kellogg Biological Station, Michigan, USA - KBS K1-50-2 metaG | ecosystem: Host-associated > Plants > Roots >... | reverse complement strand
TTTACCTGTTCTTACAAGATCAAGCCATCTTACCACTTCACCACACAATTCTCTTGTTCTTTCATCAAGAATAAAATCAATATTGATATCTGCAACAGTGATCTGCATTGCTGCAACATTTCCTGATGGGTAAGCAGCCCTTGTCCGTATAATATTAATATATGTAACTGCATCCCCCATATTGCCAATCCTGAATGCCGCTTCTGCAGCGATGAGATAAGTTTCAGCCAGGCGATATGCGATCACCGGTCGTATCGATGGAAAATTCAGGTTTGCTCTCTTTGTATCATTATACTTCATCATATAAGGTCCCATTGCACTGCTATAAAGACGCGGCGGGATCAATGTCGGCCTGCTTGCTGCTATCTGTGCAGTTGTTCTGTCTGTACCCGGCATATAAATAGCTGTATCACCAAATCCAAATTTTAGTTGACCGGCCACTGCACCCGGAGGTGCTCCTGCTGGTAAAGGTGTTGGCCACTTGGGGTAAGTGCTTGGAGTATTCGGATCATTCGCATACCAAACAGTTTGAAAGGTCTTGTTATATCTTGTGTCATTTGTTTTATTGCCCCAAACTGTATCGGTCAACCAACGGGTCGGTGTGCATCTTATATATGGTCGTCCATACTGAGTGCTACGTATCATACCCGGTTGTCTTTCGTATTGCGGTACCCACATATGATTAAAAATATTATCAGCGCTGAAGTTTGAGATACCACTATTGTTAGGTCCGTTAAATGCAAGATTGGAAGTATGCTGTGATGCCCATATCACTTCGCTGTTTGCCTCATTACCTTCTTCATACACTTTCGCAAAATCCTGCAAAAGATTTAATCCATATATATTTTTATTATCGATCAGGGTCTTTGCAGTTGTATAGGCATCCTGGTAATCGGATGCCTTTGCTGCAGGGGATCCGCCTCTTGTAAGATACACTTTAGCCAATACATGCATAGCCGCAGCTTTAGTAGCCCTGCCGGGCTGAACATCTTTTATCAACCCTTGTGGGAGATCAGCAACAGCATCTTTTAGATCCTGAACAATAAAATCATATACTTCTGCTATTGGGGTACGGACGGCAGAAGTTGTTGGAGTATTTTGAAAAGTTTTATTTAATGTAACATCGCCCCAAAACTGAACAAGGATAAAATACCAATTGGCCCTGATGAATTTTGCTTCAGCTACCATTCTTTTTTTCAACGCATCCTGCATAGGTACATTCGGAGCATTATCAATTACTCCATTACATGTATTAATAAATGTATAGGCATTTCTCCAGTTTGCATTGATGACGCCTGTTGTTGCATTGTAAGCGCTGCTGTAAACATTAATATCACTGTTGCCATCAATACCTCTTTTGAATTCGTCAGTACCAATAACTGTAATTGTAAAATAATCCTGGTTACCCCAAATGAGCCGGGTGCTTGCATAAGCAGCATCGAGTCCCTGTGCAAAACCTTGTGTCGTAGAAAAGAATTCCGGTGTAAGAATTGATCTCGGTTCTTCAATAAGTTTTTTACGGCAGGCTGTTGTAATTAATACAACAAGAGATACAGTATATATGAATATGATTTTCTTTTTCATACTATATTTTTTAGAATGATATATTGATACCAAAGATCATTGACCAGTTAGAAGGTGTATCGAGATTCAATGTAGCATTGGAAGGACTCGTAGAACTTCCGGATGCTTCAGGATCAATACCTCCGTATTTATTTACAAAGGGTGAAAAAAGAATAAACGGATCTTCAACGGTAGTGTATATTCTTGCAGACCTTACACCAATTCTTTTTAATAGAGAAGCTGGCAAATTATACCCGAGGCTTATCGTCCTGATCTTTACAAATGAGCCATCAAAAAATCCGAGCAAAGAATTATTAGGTGTATTCGTATTATTTGCATTGGGTTTCGGATAATCATTCTCTCCATTGGCAGGTGTCCAATATCTTGTTTTGATATTATTATATGTTCCCTGGAATGTATTCACAAATCCGCCGCCATGCAAACTGCTTCTTATCATGTGTCCCCATCTTGCAAAAGCAACCACTGTCAGATCAAATCCGTAGTAAGAAAAACGGTTTGTCATTCCACCTTCCCATTTAGGTTGTGATGAACCAAGTATCATCCTGTCATAAGTAGCATCTATTTTATTATCAGGCTTACCATTGGCTCCACTTAGATCAGCTCTTTTAATATTTCCAATTACAGAACCTACACCGTTAACGGTTTGGCCTTGTAATAGCGCCAGTGCAGTATCGGCAGCTGTCGCCTGCCAGATACCAATTTTTTTATAATCATAAAACACACCGATAGGCTGACCAACAAATCTGCTGTTTGCTGCATCTGCTAAAACACCACCTGCAAGTTGTGTGATCTTTCCGCGATTGATGAAAAAATTCAGATCGGTTGTCCAGCTAAAACTATTCCTTGCCCGTCCCTGGAAATTCACTGAACTGATATGCACTTCGATCCCTTTATTCTCTGTTTTTCCTACATTGGTTACAATGGCATTGGGTATACCTGAAGTAGCCGGCAGTGTTTGTGGTAATAATAAATTATCTGTTGATTGTTTATAAGCTTCAATACTTCCTGTAATACGGTTTCTTAATATTCCAAAATCAAGACCGACATTAAAAGTAGAAGTGTATTCCCATGTAAGATCAGGGTTAGGAACATTGGTAAGAAATACACCTGTTGTTGTCGCATCACCATAGTTATAAACAATAGCGGACAATGCCCCCAATGTTTGATAGGCACTGATCGCCGTATTGCCTACTCTTCCATAGCTTGCTCTTAACCTGAGGTTATTGAAAACTTTTAAATTATGGAAAAAGGATTCCCTGTGAATATTCCATGCTACCGCAGCGGAAGGAAAAAGATTATCCTGGTTACCGGGTGCCAACCTTGATGATGCATCAGTACGCATCGTTAATGTCAAAAGGTATCTATCATCAAAACTATAGTTAAGCCTCCCCATATAAGAAAGGATATCCCATTTTTCTTCGCTACCCTCTCCTACCAGGTTCGCTCCATAAGTTGGATTGTAGTATTGAAGATCATCAGCGGCAATTGTGTTATTACGAAATTCATTTCCCTGTGTTGATTGTTCCTGCAGGCTGAATAATCCTGTGAAATTTATCTTATGTTTTTCGGCAAATGTTTTATCGTAAGTAAGAATATTTTCTAAAGTATAATTAGTACGGAAATTAGTTCTGTTTTGTGCAGTAGATAAACCTCCAAGATTGTTTGTTGTTTTGCCTGCATAAAATTCTCCATATATATCACTTCTCAATTCAACACCCGAATTGAAACGGTATTTTAATCCTTTAACGATGCTTACATCAGCATATAGAGTGGTAAAGGTTCCGAAACGTTTTCTTTTCTGTACAACAGCGCCGGGTATAAAATTCGCAAGCGGATTCCAAACCTGGCTTGCACTTCCCGGAACAAAATCATTTAATAAAGTACCATCAGCATTGTAAGGAGACACTAATGGACTTGCTCTTAATGCTTGCCCCATTGGATTAGCACCTTCCCCTTCAGTTACTGTATAAGTATTAAGTGTAGAGATTCCCACCTTTACTCTTTTCCCAAATTGCTGATCAACACTTGCCTTCAATGAAAAACGTTCAAAGCCTTGTCCGAAATAGATCCCTGTTTCCTTAAAATATCCTGCCGATAAAGCATATTGTGTAAGTTCTGTGCCACCTGAATATCCAATTTGATTATTAGTGATAATACCGGTTTTATAGATCAGTTTTTGCCAATCTGTGCTACGTCCTGTTCTCATACTTTCCAATTCTTCAGGATTAAAATTCTGCAATATCAATGCTGAATCATTCGGACCCGAATAAGTTCTGTTGTTACCTGTATATCTACCATTATATAATGCCCATTTTTTAAATTCAGAAAACTCTGCAGTATTCATTACCGGAAATTGATCCTGGATCTTTACAAAACCTGTATAGGTATTAAATGTTACTAATGGTTTTCCGGATTTGCCTCGTTTAGTTGTAATAAGAATTACGCCATTTGCACCCCGTGAACCATAGATAGCTGTTGCAGATGCATCTTTCAATATTTCAACAGAAGATACATCATCCTGGTTAAGATCATTGATGCTTCCATTAAATGGAATTCCATCTACTACAAGTAATGGCTCATTTGTCGCACTTATTGATCTTGACCCCCTGATCAATATGGTAGGTGTAGCGCCGGGTTTATTATTGCCGCCATTCTTTTGAATATCTATACCAGCTGCCTGACCTTGTAAAGCTTGTGTAAGATTTGCTGCAGGTATATCTTTAATTGCTTGTTCACTAACTGAAACAATGGCACCGGTAACATCGGATTTTTTTCTTGTACCATATCCAACTACTATTACTTCATCCAATGAGTTCTTAGCTTCTATCAATCGAATAGTAAGCCCGGATTGATTGACACCGGCTAATTTTATTTCCTGGCCAACAAATCCTGTATGTGTGATCACCAATGTACTGTTTGCAGGAACTTCTATTTGAAATGATCCATCTGCCTGTGTTGTGGTTCCCTTTCCTGTTGATTTAATAATTACTGATGCACCAATCACCGGTTCACCATTCTGATGAGTAACCATACCTTTCACCACCGTAGATTGTGCATGAATATTATTCAGTAGCAAGATCATTGAAACAAATAAAAGCAGCAAGTGTGATTTATTCTTTGCAAACCAGAAACTGCAATACTTTACCTGTCGCATTGCGAGAAGGATAAATGATCTCATAATGGCGTTTTTAGTTTATGAACAGTATAGACAAAAGGGGACTTCTAAATTCCTACACAAGTAAATAATATTTATTGCAGAATTTTTTCAGGTAATTAGCAAAGAATTCAGCGATTTTAGCAGGGAGAAAGTATGTAAATTTTACACAAACAATGTTGAAGACATAATGGAAAATAAACAAGCCCGCAATTCTTGTTTAGCGATTTTTAATTATTGAGGCTTTCCTTATTTCACTTTTTCAAAATCTGAAAAGATCTTATTCATCTCATCGCTTGTTAATGAAGAACCGGAATGAATAACTATTCTATACCTGAATGTTGTTGATTGACCCGGTTGCAAAGAAAAATTCAGTTCCTCTTTTCCATTGCTGAATATTTTTCTTCCCAATGGATTCACAGAAAACAGGCCATAACCCCGGGCATGCCAGTATGCGGGATAACCAACATTGGAAGGATGATCAAACATCCCGATCGTAATATCCTTACCATCTTTTTTACCAGTAAGCATTACCCATTTGCCTTTGCTGCTCCAGACTGAATCTCCTTTTAATCCATTACTGCTGTAATACATTCCTGTTACATCATTACCCGATGGGGGAACTTCTGTAACATTTCCTTTATCATCTACAAAGCTGCTTTTCTCTTTTGATGGCAGCTCAAGTTCTCTTGCAACACGTATAGCAAACATTCCATCTTTCACATCTTTGAACAAGACTGTCGTATCTGTAGCTGTTAATGTTGTAATGCGGTCGATAATGAAATCATTTCCTTTAACACTGAAGTTGAAAGTTGTTTGTTCGTTCAGCAAGGTTTTCTTATCAGGCCTTATCCATATTGCGCTTGCAGAAAGTGAAGCGGCGTCACCACTCAGCTTACTGGCAGTGATCTTTTGATGAATGATCGTTCCATAATGATCTCTTTTTTCCGGGGCGATCGCCGTTGAGTTATTCCAGAAATCCAGGCCATTCACTGATTCATAATTCAGCCAGATACCGGTATGATGCGGATGATCTGTTCTCTCCCCTGCGATCATTTTAAAAGGATAACTACGTGTAACCGTGATACCATCAACTGTATTTACAGGAAAAAGAACAGGTTTCCGGCTTGAATCAAAATAACAATAAGCCGTCATCAATTTATCATTGAATAAAACATTAACCTGCTTTTTATCTTTTCGTTCAACAAATGAAAAACCCTTTGTTTGCTGACCAAAAGAAGCGAAGCTTAAGAATAAAAAAGCTGAAACATTAAATAGTTTATTCATGAATTAATATTGAAAAGGTCTTCCGTTATTCATCACTTCCTGTGTTTTTTCATCAAAAGTTACTTTAGTTCCCGAATGAACAGCAGCATTGGTCATGATCGTTGCTATAGAATGACTATAACCGGCTTCAACAGGAGCGTTAGGTGTTTTGCGACTGCGAACACATTCCATCCAGTTACGAATATGGTTTGAAGTGAGTTTATCACCTCCTGTATTTGCTGAAGCAATAACCGGCTCCGGTGATGATAGACTTTGTTCCGGTAATAAGTTGGGTTGCATTTTCATATCATCAGCAAATCGTTTTGTCAAACCTCCTGTGGGAGAGACCTTGTTGGTATTGAGATTTAATTCACCACCATTGGAATAATATATCTCAGCAGGCTTTTCATCACCATTATGCATGCGGGAACCGAATGTAACCTGGAAACCTGTTGATGGATCATTCGTTGGACCATAATCAAACACAGCAGTAATAGTATCCCAATTCTTTCTTCCATCTTTCCACATATAAATGCCGCCATTAGCAACTACTGATCTTGGATGATCAAGCCCACTGAACCAATGCACCGTATCAATTTGATGACTCATCCATTGCCCCGGCAATCCTGATGAATAGGGCCAGAACAAACGGAACTCTAAATATTTTCTTGGATCAAAAGTATCTTTAGGCCTGTTCATTAAAAATCTTTTCCAATCAGTGTCTTCTTCTTTTAACTGGCCAAGCAATGCAGCTCTGCGCCAGCGTCCCGGTTGATTTACATTCCATGTTAATTCAACCATAGTTATAGGTCCAAATTTTCCTGAACGAATAAAATCATTTGCTGCATGATAATTTGATCCGCTTCTTCTTTGCGATCCTATTTGTATGATCCTGTCTGTTGCTTTAATTGCTTTTAATGCAGCACGGTTATCTTCCATTGTTTCAGCAAAAGGTTTTTCTACATAGGCATCACAGCCTGCTTTCACAGCTTCGATCGCATGCAGCGCATGTTGAAAATCCGCGGTACCAATAAATACTGCATCCACTAATTTCTTATCATACATCTCTTCGTTATTTCGGCAGGCAACAATATCATGTCCCATTTTTTCTTTCCATGTAGCAGCACCTTCTTCTCTTCTTTTTTTCCATATATCTGATACAGCAACAAGATCAAAATTCAATTCCTTGTAATGATTCATAAAACAAGGGATATGTGAACTCCTATGCCGGTCAGAAAAACCAACAACGCCAACTCTTACACGATCATTGGCTCCAATGATATTCCCATAGCTTTTAGCGCTGAATGCATTTGCACCAAAATAAAACCCGGCACTTGTGACGGCTGTTTTTTTGATAAAATCTCTGCGTGACTGTGACATAGTTTTTGATTTATGTTTTAAAAAATATTATTAACCCGGCTGTATTACTTCTATCATCGTCTGTTGCGTCGCACCGTTCAGGGTTCTGTTCGCTGTTCGGCCCCTTTCTCCTTCTCTTTCCCCGACAGGGAAAGAGCGGTGCTTCATTACAAATCCAAACTATTTATCTACCACTTCATCTTTATTACTATTCTAAACAAAAAAGTCTCTTCATCCTAAGTTCCTCCGCCTGAGGCGGAGGACAGGGGGTTGGGTTATAGTTTTTTTATCTTAATACTTCGATACGAAACCGCATTGCCATGATCCTGTAAAAGAATATGACCTTTTGGTGCTTCCCCAAAATTTTTCCATACTACATACTTACTGATCGCAACAAGATCCTTGTATTCTTTTGAGCCTCTTATATATTCCAATACTTTCACTCCATTTAAATAATGTTCTACTTTATCATTTGGATAAACGATGATCCTTCCAAAATTCCATTGCCCGATTGAACGTAAAAATCTTTTTTGTTTTTCCGCTTTGATCAGGTCATACAAAGATGCCAATGTCCTGTTACCATTACGACCCATTTTCGCATCAGGATGTAATGTATCATCCAATACCTGGTATTCTAATCCAATAGCAGACCCGCTGCTTGCTTCTGCAAGTGTTACAAAATATTTTACGCCGCTGTTTGCGCCAGGCGTTAATTTAAATTCAAATGAAAGATCGAATGCTGCGAATTCTTCATCGGTAACAATATCTCCACCATTGGCTGATTCCTTTCCTGCCGCATCAACTACTGAAATAGTTCCATTACTGATCGTCCAGCCTTTTTCAGGAAAATTATTTCCTTTTGCAGCCTTCCAGCCTTTGCTTGTTTTTCCATCAAATAACAAATGCCAGCCATCTTTTTTTTCATAAGTGCTTAAACTATTCGGAACAAAGTTGGCCACATAAATATTCGGAGGAAATGGAGTTGGTTTCAGGTCAGTGATTTTAATACGAACATTTTTAAATCCTACTTTTTTTCCTGCATGATCAGGTGAGTTAATTGCATGCACCTGCAAGCCTATAAATCCTTTTGGATCGATAGTATCCACCACGTAAGCAGTTGCAACCCCATTCACCCATGTTTTCATTTCATTACCGATACATTCAACTCTAAAATGATTGTATTCTCCTTTCTTATATAGATTTTGTGCGGCCGCATTTAATTGCATGGGATATAACCAATCTCTTCTGCCTTCATCATATATGCCTCCTGTCCATCTGCGTAGTGAAGGATCAACTTCACATTGCCTTCCATAGACCCTTCCTTCACCATTAAAAGCCCCGGAATTGAAATGACTTCTTGTTTGAAGACCGGCATTCCCTTCCTCATCTTCAACCCATACATCTGCTTCCAAAATAAAATCACCGTATTCTTTTTCTGTACATAGAAAAGTATTTCTTGAACCCATTACAGTTCTTCCAATGATCACCCCATCTTCAACAGTGTATTCAGCTTTACCACCTAAACGTTTCCAGCCTTTGAGGTCTTTACCATTAAAAAGGTTCTGCCATCCGCCTCCGGCAGATGATTGTGCAAAAGAAGAAACAGCAATAAAGAATGAAACAATAAATAATAAAAATCCTTGCTTCATGATCGTGTTTGTGTAGATGATATTTTCCTAAATGTACACCAATTATTTTCTCAACAATGCTGTTGCACACCATAATACCGGGGCCTGCCCATGAAGGTCACCAATGTTACGTTTCCTTTCCAAATAATACTGGCGGTCATTTTTTTTGTTTGTTCCTTCACATACTTCAGTTATGTCCGCATTTTCATTGATATAAGTGATCAGTTTTAACCATGCTTTGCGTGCAGCGGGTGCATAGGCCTTTTTATCGAGCCACCCGTTTTTTACACCTGTTATGAATGCAAATGTGAACATACCTGTGCAGGAAGTTTCAGCCCACGATGCCGGATCATCGATCAGTTGATGCCACATTCCATCTTCGCCCTGGTGTTTTAATAAAGAAGACATCATCAATTTATAACCTTTCATGATGCGCCCATAATCTGGATTTGTTTTTGGAAGAGAATGCAACAATTCACTCATACCAACTGCCATCCATCCATCACCACGACCCCAAAAGAAAGGAACATCAGGTGCATGATAAAAAAGCCCATTCTCTTTTTGCAATGTATCAAGATATAAAACCATTTCTCTTGCTGCACGGTTAATATAAACAGTATCGCCTGTTGCACGATAAGCCTGCGCCTGTACCGCAGTTATCATGAACATATCATCGATCCACATTCTTGTTTGCCATGTCATTCCTTTATTATAGTAATGATATGATTCTGGTTTTACTCTTGATCCTTCAGGTGCTGCCCATTGTTTATCGGCAATATATTTACCGAGTTTCAAATAGCGATCATCTTTTGTCTGCATATACAATTCCAATGGCACTGCGCCAAAGACAGAAAGATCAACATGATCTGGTTTTGGTACCAGGGTATCACGACTGCCAAACAACGGTTCAAAACGCTGTGCAAGCTCTTCCACTAATTTTTTATCATTGGTAACTTTTGCAAATGCTAAAGCTCCATACCATGTACATGTTTCCGGGTAAGTGATCGTTCTTGGTGGTGTTGGGCGATTAAAATTTGTATGCGGTGTTGCTACAAAATGATCGGCCACTCTTTTGCCAATTTCATTTGGAGAAGAGCCTTTGGGCCAGTTCTTAAATTCAGCAATTTCATTTGATGATTGAGCACCTGCGATGACTGAAACAAAAACAAAAATGGTAATTGAAAAACATTTGATAAAAATATATTTCATTGATCTGTTATTTTATTGTTTTGTTGCCATCATTTTTTATATAGAGATTATTGGGTGTAACCTTATATCCAGTATTTAAAACTGCTTGTTTGCCCAATCTTTCTTGTAATTGTGCGAGGTAAAGACTGGACGGAGTTACAGGTATACTATGTGAATCATAAATTCCTTCCGGCAACACAGATAACTTATCATATACTATGGACCCGCTATCATTTGAACCTGGAATTGCTTTTCGTTGTTGATCACCATAACTGCCAATCACCCAATTTGCTGATCCTGGTGGCATTTGATTCAGATAAGATCTGGCTTTACAATTCCACGCTACTGCCCATCCAATTGCCCAGCCATGACCAGAACCCATCACGCCACGATTCATAAAATCAATTCCACCATCAGGAACTTCACAACCGTCGATCAATAATCCTGTTGCCCATCGCTGATGTGGTTGTATCCATCCATTGCCTTTAAAAACACAATTCAACACCACCACTGGACCCGTTACTTTAGCGCCAGTACCAAAGAAAAAAAGATTATCACCGGTGATATTACAACGATTAAAAAGTACTTGCTGACCACTTCCATTCAGATCGGCAGGCTTAGCGGCTCCAAGCGTCGGCACTTCATGAATAATGCTAATGTTATCTATAGTTATTCGCTTACCTGTAACACTCACGCTATTTACTGTATTAAATATCTCAAGGTTTCTTGCCCATCCATCTGACAGACCACTCATGGTGAAAGCCCTGTGATGACCTTCACTGATTGTCACCGATTGCGCAGGCGAAACAATGCGGAGATCTTCAATGCCTATTTGTGATAATAAACCTGATACACTTATCTTTTGCACTGAAACACCGGTAGCACCCGTGTACTTTGCATCATAAGAATCATTCAATGGCACATCAACAGTTATTTGATCCTTCTCTATTTTACTAATAACCCGTTCTGTTGTTATATCGCCACTTACCCAGGTTTGTTTTTTTCCGCTGCGATACAATTGATCCATCCCCATGAACCTGATCCATTCATCAGTTATCGGACGAGTGATGCGAATTGCATCGCCAGTCGCAAAACCTGATACATTTTTTAAATGAAATGAATTTGCACCGGCCGGAACATAGCTATCAGCAATCGTCGTTGAATCTCCAACCTTTTTTATAGAAACATTTCCTCTTATTTCAATACAGGCATGAGGCTTCCCTGTCAGATTAAGTATGGTGCCATTAACACCGGAACCACTGCCACGCAACACAACTCCATTTGCATTTATTTTTAAAGCTCTTTCACAATCATAAGTACCTGGCTTAAGTAAAACTGCTCCTCTGAAACCATTCACGATCGGCATTTTTGAAACTTCATCAATTGCATTTTGAATTGCATCGGCATTATCTCCCGCGGATGGACTCAATGTGATCTTAACCGGAACTGAAGGTATGGCGACTCCTCCACCCATATAACCAGCATAAGAGAAGTCCATTATTTTATCACCAGCTGGTAAAGTTTTATAGACCAATTTTCCATTTGAACCCGGATAAACCCATTCGCTTTTTGCTGAGGACTGAGCAGAGCAAATACCTATTGTTATTGCCAGGGAACAAAAAAGAAAAATTGTTTTTTTAAAAATCATTTAATCAAGATTAAGATCAGGGTCAATCAAAGGCTTACATTTTATCTTTTGGTTTTGATGGAACCGGCTCTACTGTTCCTTTTACTTCAACTTTTATAACTGTAGCATTAGGATCAATTGCTTTTCCAGGTAATTTGATAACAATTCCATCATCATTCTTTTCAGTTTTCAACGCAGTATTATCCGCTAAAAGCTTTGCCGATATAATTTCATTTTTTAATCCAGGTATCGTCAACTTACCATCATTTGGCCATTCGAATACTGTAAAATAAAGTGTAGTATTATTTCCATTTTCTTTTTTTGTACAACGACCCCATTGGAATAATCCAAAAGGACTTGCTTTTGTTCCATAAATCGATTCGCCATTAATTTTCATCCATGCTCCCATTCCTTTTAACAGGTCAATACTTTCCTGCGGAAATGTTCCGTCAGCTTTTGGTCCTACATTCAATAAATAATTACCACCTTTTGATGCAATGTCAACTGTGTTTTGAATAATTGTCTTCAGACTTTTCCAGTTATTCGCCCAAGATTTATAACCCCATGTTTCATTCATTGTCATACAGGTTTCCCAGTCTTTCCCATCCAGCTCACTCAGGTTTGGTATCCTTTGTTCAGGTGTTTTAAAATCACCCGGAAAGTTTGGACGTTTCAACCTGTCGTTTGTAATAATATTCGGTTGCAATTTTAAAAGCGCATTTAGTTTCTCCGCAAACTCATCAGTCATATCTGTTGGTGTATCCCACCAAAGCACAGCCACATCTCCATAATTAGATAGTAATTCTTTTACCTGAGGCACGGCGACATCATCAATATATTGTGACATTGGTTTTGTTGTTTGCGCCGGGTCCCAATGACCGCTATTCGCTTCGGTATATGCATCGATCTTTACTGAATCAGGATTCGCCCAACCTTCACTGGCAACTTTTCTTGCTGCTGCACCACCAGGATTATTCCAATCCTGTGCTTGTGAATAATAAAATCCTAATTTGATCCCGTTTCTTCGACAAGCATCTGCCAACGGCTTCAACAGATCTTTTCCGTATGGTGTTGCATCCACCATGTCCCATTTGCTTGCTTTGGAATCAAACAATGCAAATCCGTCATGATGTTTGGAAGTAATGACGATATATTTCATCCCGGCATCTTTCGCCATCTTCACCCATGCTTCAGGGTCATATTTTACAGGATTAAATTCTTTTGCGAATTGCTGATACTCGGCTACAGGTATTTTTCCACGGTTCATGATCCACTCACCAATACGGTTTATTTTTTGACCTTTATATATACCGGCAGGTACGGCATATACACCCCAG
>Ga0070698_100006086_pt1 | contig 13145 bp, 8 predicted proteins | sample KBSK1502metaG_FD_65477 | JGI IMG/M metagenome (GOLD analysis project Ga0070698, IMG submission 65477) | Corn, switchgrass and miscanthus rhizosphere microbial communities from Kellogg Biological Station, Michigan, USA - KBS K1-50-2 metaG | ecosystem: Host-associated > Plants > Roots >... | reverse complement strand
GCCGTGATCGCGTACCAGATCAGAAATGCGCGCCAGGGAAGCCATCCGACCCACGCAAATACCAACGCACCCGCCCACATGCTGAACGCCGCTGCGTGCAGCAAGCGCATCTTGCGTGACATTGCAGCCGGCACGACGCGACAGTACCGCGGGTTCATGGACAGCGAGGACGCACGGCACGCCAGGAAGCGATGAAAACGTGGCCACGCCAGCTCCAGCGGCACGGCGACAACGAAACGGAAGACCAGCATCGCCGGGATCAGCAACGCGCCGAGCGCGAAGCGAATCGTCAACGCTCGCGACCGCGCGAAGGGTAAGTATTCCGGGTCATCGGCGGTGCCGTACGTGGACAGCTTATGGTGGTCCTGGTGTACGCCGAGATACACGGTGGACGGCATCAAGAGAGGCAACCCGATGAGCACGTTCCAGATCACCTCGAAACGGGGCAACGCACCGGATCGTACGTGGGTAATCTCGTGCATGAAGCACAGGCCGCGATAAAACGCGAAGACGCCGGCGGCCGACGCAGCCAGCATTCCGCCAGAAAAGGGCGGCAGCGTCACCGCCAGCACCAGGCCCGACCAACCGATAGCTGCACTGGCGATGAGATCGAACCAGAAGACTGAGGGACGTGGCGCGTGAAGATCGGCCACCACGCGACGCGCCTCCGCGTCGAACAGCGCCACGTCGTCGTCCGCGATCATCGCGATGCGCGCAAGCGCGCCTGAATCTCTCATCTTGCCACCGTCAGGGGCGCGGGAGCGTCCGACTCCCGATTTGCAGAGGGGCTCGTCGACTCATAGCGTCCAGGGGCAAGAATATGGTTCGGATCGAATGCCGTCTTCAGCTTGCGCAGAAGGCTGGTGTAAGCGTCCTCCTGTTCCGAATAACCCATCGACGAGACGTTCAGGCGATAGGGAGGATATCCGCTCGCGAGAAGCTCCTCGACAAGGACGCGATAACACTCAGCGGCCCGGGCATCTTCACCCGCGACGTGCCGGTCGTAGCTGATTGTCGTGACGCAGAACAGGCTCCGCTCGGTTGCCAGCGATATCGAAATCTGCGGTTCGAACCCGTGCGTGAGGAGTATGCCCGTCGCGAGCTGCGTCACGGCGGTCGCATGCGCTCCGGTATTCGGGACGACAGGACTGCACCAGAGAAGTCCACATCCGTCGCGATCCGGATCCATCTGCGCAGGTATCTCAGTCTTCTTGCGCCAGTAGGCGCTCGCCAGCGGCGAATCGGTCGGAACGCCCTTGAGCAGCCCGTACACGGGAGCGATCACCTTCAGCGTTCGACTGATATCCCATCCCGTGAGGAGGCGGAAGGGTTTGGCAAACCGCGCCATCACCTTCAAGAGCCGGTCGTCTACGAACTGCAGCCGATCGACCTTGCCGGCGAGCGCCTTTCGCAGTTGCGAGCGTGCCTCACGAACCTGGGCCTTTGTCCCGTAGAGACCTCCAGAGCCGTTCCAAGCCCCGATCGTCAGCTTTCGCCGCAGATCGCTCATGGCCGACCGGTCCAGAGGCGTCCGGCCGCCGGTTTCCTCCCATGGATACTGACTGGTTGCCGCGAGCACCTTGTAATCGTTTCCGATGTGCATCACGCTTCGGAGCGTACCACTCAGCCGAAGCGGCCGCAGCGCATCGAGGACAGCCCCAAGCCCCTGCTCGTCCTTGCACAGGAAGAAAAACGCCTGGAAGGCTTCCGGCGCGGGCATAAGCCAGACGCTCATGCGTGTGACGATGCCGAAGCTCGACTGGGAGAAGACACCATCGAGCGAGGGGCCCACACCCCACCGGCCGAGTGCTCCCGCCTGGGCTCCCGAGAATCGAGCGAATCCGGTATCGATGCACTCTCCGGTCGGCAGCACCACCTCGAATGCGCACGCGTTTCCGCAATGGTCGCCCATCGGCGTGTGTCCGAAGCCGCGCTCCATCGTGTTGCCAACGATGCTGCAGTCGGGGCTGGCTCCAGTGGCGTCCATCCAAAGGTGCGATTTGCGTTCGATCAGGAAGTCATACAACTGTCGTTGCGTGACGCCAGGTTCGATCGTGACGTAGGCGAGCTCCTCGTTGAAATCCAGGATCCGGTTCAGCCGGCCGAGATCGATCAACACGCCATCCTGGGCGGGGACACGCGAACCGTATCCCCAGTTTTTCCCCGAGCTGATTGGATAGATTGGAATACGAAAGCGGTTGGCGATGCGAACGCAGCGTTGGACGTCGTCTCGATTGCCTGGCCGCAGGATGGCATGCACCTGCGCAGCAGTCTGAAAGGTTGCCGTACTCGCGTCACGCAGAGACTGCGAATCGGTCAGCACCTGAGCGGAGCCCAGTGCCGTCTCCCATTCGCGAAGCGCCGCCGCGAGCGCGCCGTTATCCATCTTCCCGCATCCGCGTTCGCGACAGTGAGATGTTTCGCGCGGCCCTCGCGCCGCTCTCAGGCGGCGATGACGGGTCGACCGGTCGAGTGTGCAAAACCCGAGAGTAGGGAGAAGTGAGGTGCGGGCACCGCCGAGAGTCCGAGCGCATCCGACGCGAACACCGCCACATTCGTAAGCCTGTCGCGCAACAGCTCGATGAGCCCGGCGTATTTCGCGTTGGGGCGCCGGGAATCGAACCGGAGCAACTCCATCTCACAATTGTATTTCGGGTCGAAGTAGGACGGAACAACAGTCCCATCGACTTCCAGGTGTGACCCGCCGAGCCGGCGCAGAATCGTCGACGAGGAATGCCGCACAGTGGCTGTGGTGATACCGAGACACCCGCCCAGCCGGCGGCCGAGGCTATAGGCGGCGAGGGCCAGAAGCAGCCCTTCCGATGTGCAGCGGCACTGTTTCGAGACAGCCCATCCGCCCACCTCGGCGTAGCGCAACCCGTCCTGGCGCGCCCTGTCAATCTCGGATTCTACGGCGGCGTGAAGCGTCTCACGCGAGCTTTCCGTCGCGGCCAGGGGGCAATTGCGCACCCTTAAATTCTGGATTGAGGTCGTGTTCTCATGTTCGAGATACCAGGCGCAGGCGCTGATCCCGCCGTCCCGGCCCAACATGAGCAAATGCCAGCTCCGCTCATCCTCTGGCGTCCGGTGAAGTCCGTCGGTCGAGAGATGGCGGCGTTCAATGGCGCCATCCTCCAGATAAACCTTGCCTCGCAGCCGCTGCATCTCGCGGACGCGCTCCGCGTGGCGGTATCGATCGAACGTAACGTTCCGAAATCCCTCCCCAACTGATTCCGCAGAAGGCGCCAGCAGAATGAGCCGCTCCTCGATGGCCGCAATATTTCTTTCGAGTAGTCTCAGCATTGGCCTACCTCGTCAGTACCGTGCAGCGAAGACCTCAAAGGGTCCGGCTGCGCCAGACGGCGAACAAATTCCCGGGATGAATAAAGTTCGGGGAGGAACGGACCAGCCTAGTCCAAGGGTTATGCCCGATCGGGATACGCCCTCAACTGTTCTTGTCGGCTGCAGAGTATGAAAACCGAATAGCTTTTAGAATCAGGTATTTACGGACGAGTTCGGTTTCACTTCCTACTCACCCGTCCTGCATCTCAGCTCTTCTCAGCGCGCTCCGCGTGCGACGAACCTGCCGGGTGATGGACGCTTCTGTAATTTTTGCTCCACGGGTGCACGATAAAGCACGCACTAAGCGTTTGGGAGTGGGTGGCGAGGTTTTTTGTCGCCGAATCCGCGGACTTCCGAGCCATTGTATCTAACGAGTTTTGGCATAAGCCTTATGTCTTCAAGTGTTTAACGACATAATAGGCAATTCGCCATATGGAAAGGCGCTTGCTCTTCCGGCAGGGCTGCTTCGCCACTTCCGCAGCCCGGAGCTACCCATGCGTCACATGTCCGTCGTTGCTGTTGTACTTCTGATCGCGACCCTGAGCGGGTGTTCGCGCGATCCTGAAGTGCTCAAGATGGAGTATCTGGCGAGCGGTGACCGCTTCGCGTCTGAGAAGAAGTACGCCGAAGCCATCATCCAATACAAGAATGCAATAGCCCAGGACCCCCGCTTTGGGGACGCACGGTTCAAGCTTGCCAACGTGCTTGCGGCGACCGGTGATTTCGTCGGTGCTTTCGGTGAATACGTTCGCGCCGCCGACGTCATGCCGAAGAATGCCCGTGCGCAGCTTCTTGTCGGCCAATATCTCCTCCTTGGCAAGCAGTATCCCGAGGCAAAAGCTCGCGCAGCCCTGGTATTGGATAACGACCCGAAGAATGTCGACGGCCTGATCTTGATGGGCAATGCGATGGCGAACCTGAAAGAATTCGAGGGCGCGATCGCGCAACTCGAAGAAGCTATCGAGGGCGATCCTCAACGGACGCTGACCTATGCGAATCTTGGTGTGGTTCAGTTTGCGAAGGGCGACAAGGCGTCAGCTGAGGGAGCGTTCAAACGTGCCGTGAGTGTTCAGCCGCGATCAGTTTCGGCGCGACTTGCCCTCGCCAACTACTATTGGGCTGCCAGCCGAAAATCGGAAGCCGAGGGTGAGTTGAAAGCCGCCCTCGCCATCGACCCCCATTCGCCGCTTGCCCTGCAGGGACTGGCGACGTTCTATCTGTCTGATGGCCGAACGGCCGATGCCGAAATTTACCTGAAAGAGTACGCCGGAACGTCCGCCACGCTCGAACCCAAACTCATTCTTGCGGATTTCTACCTCCGCAGCCAGAGGAATGACGAAGCGCGGGCCATCCTCGAAAAAGTTGCGAAGGAAAAGGCGGGTTACGCCCCGGCGATGACGCGTCTCGGGACCCTCGATTATTCCAGCGGCCGGCCACAACAAGGTCATGCGGCGATCGATGCGGTGCTTCAGCAGGAACCGCAGAACGAGAACGCGTTGCTTGTCAAAGCACGGTTCCTGATGTTCGAGAAAAAGCCGGCGGACGCACTCGTACTCGCCAACAAAGCCCTCAACGCGAGTCCGCGTTCGATTCCTGCCCAGATCGTGAAGGCAACCGCTCTGCAGCAGTCCGGAGCGGTGACCGAGGCTGTGGCGGCGCTGCGCGATCTTCTGGCACAAACGCCGACTGTCGTAGAGGCGCAGCTGAAATTGGCCGCGATCTACCTCACACAGCGGGACATGAAAGGGGCCGCAGATCTGGCAGGGCAAGTCATTACCATCCGTCCACAATCCGGACTCGCCCATCTTCTATTGGCCCGTGCATCGCTGGGCACTGGAAACCTCGCGCGGGCAGAATCGGAATTAACGGCGCTCGCCGCGACGAGTCCGCAATCGGCCGAGATCCACACGCTCTTGGGACAACTGTATCTACAAAAGCGCGACCTGTCTCACGCGCGTGAGTCATTCGACAAGGCGCTCAAATTACAGCCCCAATCAGTGGAAGCATTGGGCGGCGCGGTCACCGTTCTTCTGGCGGAAAAGAAACTCGAGGCTGCGCGAACAATAATTGTCGCCCAGCTGAAGACGAGTCCCGACGAGCCCGGCCTGTTGGCGCTGGCAGGCGCCACCTTCAAAGAAATTGGTGATATGCAAGGGGCCGAAGAGGTGTTTCGGAAAGCGGTACAAATTGACCCGGCCAATTTTGATGCCTACAGAAGCCTCGGCAATCTTTACATGACGCAGCATCGATTGGACGAAGCCAAGAAAGAATACGAATCGGCGGCAAATCGGCGGCCGGAAGCCGCGGTCGGCGCGCGGACGATGGTTGCCCTGATTCTGGAAATGCAAGGCAAACGCGACGAAGCTCGTAAACAGTACGAGAAGGTGCTGGAACTGGATCCTCGGGCCGCCGTGGCTGCAAACAACCTCGCCTGGGAGCACGCAGAGGCTGGCGAGAACCTCGACGTCGCTCTTCAACTTGCGCAGACTGCCAAAGCACAGATGCCCAACAATGGGATGGTCAGTGACACGCTCGGGTGGGTCTACTATAAGAAGGGCCTCGCGAGCCTTGCGGTAACCGCATTGAAAGACGGCGTGACCCAGGATCGATCGAATCCGCTGCTCCACTATCACCTCGGCTTGGCGTACGCGAAGAACGGCAACAAGCAGGAAGCACAGCGATCGCTGGAGCAGGCCTTGAAACTCAACCCCAGCTTTGCCGGGGCCGACGACGCAAAACGTGTTCTCGGTACACTCAAAGGATAGTGAAGTGACACGGACACGTGTGATGGCGGCTCTGCCGCTGATCGGCCTGTTGGTATCGTTCGCGATCCTGTACCGGAACGTGATCGCGAAGCTCGTATTCGACTGGGGACACGACGACAACTACTCGCATGGATTTCTGATCGTTCCCATCGCCCTCTATTTCGCGTGGGAACGACGTGAGCGGCTCCTCGGTGCCGTGCGAAAACCCAGCAGCGTTGGCCTCATCGTGCTGCTTGGCAGCCTCGTCACGCTCTTCGCGGGCGTACTGGGCGCCGAGTTGTTCCTGACCCGGGTGTCGATCATCGGCGTCATCGCCGGCGGCGTCCTCTACGTGCTGGGCTGGCAGCACCTGCGGATTCTGACGCTGCCGATCGCGTTCCTGCTGCTGATGATTCCGATACCGGCCATCATCTTCAATCAGATTGCGTTTCCCCTGCAGCTGCAGGCGTCGCGCTTCGGCGAAACGGCGCTCACACTCTGGAACATTCCGGTGCTGCGTGAAGGCAACGTGATCGTGCTTGCCAACACGACGCTCGAGGTGGCCGAAGCGTGCAGCGGAATCCGCTCGCTCGTCTCGTTGCTCACGCTCGGGATCATTTACAGCTACTTCTCGGACGATCGGCAGTGGGTGCGCGTGGCGGTCACGCTGTCGACCATTCCAATTGCCATCGTGTCGAACGGGCTGCGCGTCGCGGGGATCGGCGTGGCGGCTCACTACTACGGTGGTGAGGTTGCCACCGGCGTTCTGCACACGTTTTCAGGGTGGGTACTTTTTGTCGTCGCCTTCGTGCTCCTTTTCGCAGCCATGCGCGTGGTGCAGGCGCTCGCACCGGTACACGCGCCTGTGCGAACCGTTACTGCCGGCCCCCACACCGCCAACGAGATCGCCATATGAGCTCCTCCCAGATCAGAATGATCGTCGTCACCCTGTGCCTGATCGGAGGGTCCGTGTACCTTGCGGAAGCCTCCCGGGCCGAAGTGCTTCCTCCGCGCGAGCCGTTGGCGCTGGTCCCGATGTCCATGGGCGGCTGGACGGGATATCGTGAGGCCGATTTCACTCCGGATGTGCTCGCGATCCTTGGCGTCGACGACTACATCGTTCGAAGATACGTGCGGGACCAGTGGCCCATTGGTCTGTATGTTGGCTACCACACGAGCCAGCGCCAGGGAGACACGATCCACTCTCCCTTGAACTGCCTCCCGGGAGCGGGCTGGCAGCCGATGGATGTGGGCCGGGCGGTCATTCCGGTCAAGGGTGCACCGGGCGCTGCGAACGTCACCACGCCGGTGGAGGTCAATCGCGTGATCATCGCCAAGGGTGTCGACAGACAGCTCGTTTTGTACTGGTATCAGAGCCACCGGCGCGTCGTGGCAGGCGAGTACCGGGCAAAGATCTTCACGGTGCTCGATTCAGTGCGGTACCACCGCACCGATGCCGCGCTCGTGAGAGTCATCGTCCCAGTCGCGGAAGGCGACGTGCAGGCGCGCGACGCCGAGCGTTTGGGCACCGCATTCGTGCAGGAACTGTTTCCGCTCCTCGGACCTCATCTTCCAAGCTGAAAGGGCATGTCAACAATCTGGCGGCATCGATACGCCCTCCGGTGCGCGATCGTGATGGTGCTTGCCATCGCGCCGGCCGCATGTTCGCAGAATCCTGAAACCGCCAAACGCGAGGCGGTCACGCGCGGCGACACATTGTTTGCCAAAGAGCAATACACCGAGGCGGTGATCGAATACCGGCGGGCTATCCAATTCGACGCCCGCTACGCCGAGGCGCACCGCAAGCTTGCCGACACGTATTTGAAGGTCGGAGATGGCGGTAACGCCGTTCGCGAATTCGTCCGCGCGGCCGACCTGCTGCCGGATGACGCCGACCTGCAGATCAGAGTTGGAAATTTCCTGCTCGCCGGCGGCCGTTTCGACGATGCGCGCGTGCGCGCGGAACAGGTGCTCAAGACAAATTCCAAGAGCGCGGCGGCACATGTCCTGCGAGGTAACGCGCTTGCCGGCTTGAAGGACCTCGATGGTGCGTTGACCGACATGGAAGCGGCGATCGCCGAGGAACCCGGTAAGGCAGTCACGTACGCGAACCTGGGGGTCGTGCAGCATCTTCGAGGTGACGCGACGAAGGCGCAGGAAGCGTACACGGCTGCTCTTCAGGCCGACCCCGCTTCAGTGCCCATCCGACTCTCGTACGCCAACTATTTGATCGTCGTCAAGCGGATCGATGAAGCAGAGGCGCAGCTCAAGGAGGCGTTCAACCGCGACTCCAAGAACCCGATAGTCAATCGCGCTCTCGCAGTGTTCTATGCGATGTCGCAACACGCCGATAAGGCCGAGCCGTACTTGAAACGGCTGGCCGAGGATTCCGGTGATATCGGTGCGCAGTTTTCACTGGTCCAGCTGTACGTCGGCACCGGACGGCGCGATGAGGCCGGCCGCCTGCTTACAGCATTGAAGGCGCGGAGGGACACGGCACGGGACGCGACGCTTATGCTCGCCCGACTCGCGTATACCGACCATGAAACGGCTCGCGCCTACGCGTTGGTGAAGGAAGTGCTTGACGCGGCACCGAAGGAACCGCGCGCACTCGTCGTCAAGGCGCGCCTGGATCTCTTCGAGAAGAAGCCGGCGGACGCGGTCGCAGCCGCGAAGCTCGCCGTGAGCGTAGACCCGACTCTCGCCGAGGGATCGATCGTCCTGGGAGAAGCCTATCGTGCGCTGCGTGACCTTGACGCCGCAAAGACCGCCTACACCGAGGCGCTGCGACTTCGCCCGAACGACCCGGCTGTTCAAGTAGCCCTGTCGCAACTGAATCTGGCGACCGGCGGGCTGGACGCGGCGAAGCAATTCGCCCAGAGTGCGCTCGCCGCTGCGCCACAGGCTCCGCTCACCCGGGTCACGCTGGTTCGATCCGCGCTCGCCTCAGGGGATGTTGCCGTCGCAGACGCGCAGTTGGCGACGCTCTTGAAGGAATATCCCCAATCCGACACAGTTCACATACTCGAAGGAGCGCTGGGCCTGTTGCGCAAAGACATGCCTGGAGCCGAGCGCGCCTTCAAGAAGGCCGCTGAACTGGCGCCAACGTCAATCGAGGCGACCGCGGGTCTGACGCTCATCGAGCTGTCGACCGGCCGCGGCACCGCCGCGCGCGCGCGGGCCGATGGACTGGCTGCCCAATCGCCTGCGAATGTCGATGCGCTCCTGCTGGCGGCCCGAACCTACGCGAGCCTCAAGGACTTACCAAAGACCGAGGAAGTGCTCCGCCGCGCCATACAGGTCGATGCGGCTCGAAGCGAGCCGTACTCGATGCTCGCGAGCGTCTACCTGCAACAAGGCAGGATGGACCTGGCGCTCACCGAATTCAAGACGCTTGCCCGGCGCGAGCCGAAATCCGTTGGAGCGCGCACGATGGTCGCGGCCATCCTGCAGACGCAGAACAAGCGTGACGAGGCGAAAAAGGCGTATCGCGACACGCTTGCCGTCGACCCGACCGCAGCGGTCGCTGCAAATAATCTTGCGTGGATGATGACCGAAGACAACGGCAACCTGGACGATGCGCTGCAACTCGTGCAGACCGCCCGGACCAAGCTTCCCGACTCACCCGAGGTCAACGATACCCTGGGGTTGATTTATTACAAGAAAGGCCTGAACGACCAGGCGATTGCGGCATTCAAGCAATCGGTCGAACGGCAGCCGAACACGGCGATCTTTCAGTATCACCTGGGACTCGCGTCGGCCAAGGCGGGACAGTTCGCTCAGGCCAGACGGGCGCTCGAGACCGCCCTGCGTCTGGACCCGAAAGGCGCAGACGCCGGTGAAGCCAAAGCCGCGCTCTCGCGGCTTTCAGCGTACGGCTCGTAGTCGACCCAAAGCTCACATGCATTGACAATCCGCCGCAGGACTGGAGCGTCGATTCACGCGCGTGCGTGGCCCGGCGGAGTCACCACCGTCAGCACTCATCGCAACCGTGACGCGTGACTCTGCTCGGCTATTTTTTGGAACCAAGCTTCGCAATGGCGCTGCGCACGTCGCGAACATCTTCGCGTGCTTCAAATGCCGGAGCGAGCCGCAGCGCCTCCTTCAGCTCGATTTCCGCAACGGCGCGCGCTCCAGTCGCAGCGTAGATGATGGCCGCATGGAGGTGGACTTCGGCGTTACCAGGGGCGCGTCGAGTGGCCTGCACGATCTCCTTTGCGGCCGTCGCATCATCGCCGAGCAGATGCTCGACCCACGCGAGTGTGTCGAGCACGGTGCCGTCGTTCGGCGCCGCCGCCACCGCGCGTTTCGCCAGCGGGAGCGCCTCGGCAGGCGACTTCCGGCGGACCGCGATCGCGTACGCAAGATTGTTCAAGGCAATCGCATTGTTCGGCTGCACATCGAGCACGCGTTGGTACCGCTCGGCGGCCCGGTCGTACTGGCCGCCCTGTTCGTACAACAATGCGAGTTGAAGCTCGAAGGGGGAAATGTTCGGGGCGGTTTTCGTGGCTTCCTCGAGGGCTACTCGCGCAGCGTCCCGGTCACCACCCGTGGCAACCAGCATCTCGGCCCGGAGGACGAGCCGCAGCACAGATTCAGCGATGCCGGGGAATTGCCGGATCGTCCCCGCAACACGACGCGCCGAGAATAGTCCGGGAAGTGCCGTGGTCGAATCGATCGGATCCTCGATCTCGTCCCGCGAGAGAGCCTTCCGCGGGAACGGGGCACAGAGCGGATCGCCCACGACGACGGTCTGCCAACTGAGATGCGGCATCGCGAGATAGAACGCCTCGATCAGATTGAAGCCGGCAACGTACGCGGGAAAAAGAATCTCGGGCCGCACGGTGCTCTGAAGGTACGGCTCAGCGACATGACCAGCAACGCCCGTCGCGCCTTCGTGTATCAAGTCCCCTATGAGCGACTGAGAGGTGCCGCCGAACCATTTCGTTTGATCTGCGGTGTCGCTCGGCACCCACTCGGCGGGCGGCTGTTTGAATGTGCGGGCGTCGCTGCTGACGAATGTTGCCGCAAGTGAACCAGGCACGAATCCCATCCCGAACGTGCGCACGCGATTCCGGGGATCATTCGATCCCCATGAGTAGTAGCCAAGGACGTTCGGCACGTTCCGCACACCTTGGGGCGAGGTGTCCAGCATGACGCGGTCGCCCATACCCTGGGCCTCTAATCGCTTCGCGGCGACCTCCAACCAATCCTCCCCGGTCCGGTTCACAAGCGCGGCTCGTTGATCGAGAACGAACGTGCCCTCGGAGCCCGCGCTCTTGGCCTTGTCGACGAGCGCGAGCGCCTCCTCAACGGTGAACGCGTCAAGGCGGGAGACAAGATAGATATCCTGCTCACGATGGGTGAAGCGGCTGGCGTCCCGTACCTCTTTCGTCCCGAGATAGTACGGATTGTTCACGCGACCTGCGGGCGGAATCTGCTGGCCGGTCATTCGACGGTAGAGCAACGTCAGCTCCGAGTCGACGCTTGCAACGGTCCCGTTGAGCCCGCCCGTGCCGTTGATCCGAAGGGGAACGCCCTTGGTGAGGACGATGTAGAGAATCCGATCCTGGAGATGCTGCTCGAGCGCGATGGCGATTGGTCTTTCGATAGTGGTCTGATACTGGATCCGATCGATTGTTTCCTCCTGACTCGTCCGAAGACGGATCACGTTGGACGCAGGAATAGCGCGCTGGCGTATGTAATACTCGCCGACCCGCTGTGAGACGGCGCTATTCTCGTTGATGACGACAGCGACGTTTGCTGCGGTCTGCGCAACGCTGAGCGCCGGCGAACCCACAGCCATGACCACGAGGATGGCCGCGAGTCCCAGCCGACTTGCAGGTCGTTCGGAGGAACCGGACGGAATCGCTCGACTCATATTCGTCTTCTCTGTTCTCGGATGTGCCAACCTTGGCATGATACTCAAGTGAAAAGCACGGCGCCGTTACTCCCCGCCTTGCGGCAATTACATTTGTGAACTTTCGGCCACTTTTTTGCACAGCTTGAGAATGCGCGGCTTTCGACGTGGCCGCCGTCGACGGCTCTCACTTGGCGCAAATTTCGACTACTCAGTCCTTTGATGGACGAAATGCAAGCCGGGTCGTTCATGGTGTGCACGCCTTCGGAAGGTCTACGGTCTTCTATTCGAAGAACAAAGTCTGCCCCGGCGCTCATTCTGCGCGGTTACAGGTGAAGCAGCGGGCACAACCAGTAGAGACAGGCTTACGCGCCTGAGCGGGCTCCGATGACACCACGCGATGCTGCCGGCGCGACCCCCCCAGCACTTACGGCGATCGTCGTCGAGCCGACGCTCGTTGATATCTGGTTCGCCGTCTCTGGCCTTGCGAATAGCGGATTCCATATCACGGTGGCAGAGAGCTTTCTCGAAGCGAAGGCGCTGATCGATAAGCAGCCCCCTGCCGTGCTGATTACTGATGTCCGTCTCCGTGAGTACAACGGCCTGCACCTCGTTCTGCGAGGAAAAGCTGCGCGACCCGACATGGCGGCCATCGTCGTCACCACAGTCGCTGATCCGGTGCTTCAGGCCGAAGCCGAACGCATGAATGCGACGTTCATTCTGAAGCCGACGACCAAGCAGGAATTCGTCGCGGCCGTCTATCGGACGCTCTTTCGTTCGGCGGAAGACTCTGCTCCGATTCGTCCGAGCTTCGAACGCCGATTGGCGGAGCGTCGCCTCCCTGAGAAGGCGATGTCGGACTCGGAGCGGCGAGTTGCAGAGCGGCGGAGAAGTTTCGGCGCCGCGCCGACGCACAATCTGCTGATGAATTGATCAGGGTCGGGTGTCGCCAGACGTTTCACAACGTGGAAGTAACTTTTTCACGGTTGTGGGAATCGGACGCCGACGCTCGAGGCCTATCGGGGGATGCGACAACGTAGATTTTCGAGTGCGCTCCGTGGCGCCGCGATGGCACGCTTCGAGTCGGGTAGCGCAATCGCGTCGGCGTCAGCCGGACCGTCTGATGTAGTCACGATACGGTTCAGATGGGTCGCGCAATCTATCAGAAACAGTCTGTTCCCAGCGAGGCAGTCTCACTG
>Ga0070698_100006085_pt1 | contig 13145 bp, 16 predicted proteins | sample KBSK1502metaG_FD_65477 | JGI IMG/M metagenome (GOLD analysis project Ga0070698, IMG submission 65477) | Corn, switchgrass and miscanthus rhizosphere microbial communities from Kellogg Biological Station, Michigan, USA - KBS K1-50-2 metaG | ecosystem: Host-associated > Plants > Roots >... | reverse complement strand
TGTTGGCCTTGAGCAGGATCATCAGCCCCAGCAGGGCGAGAACCACCGGGATCCACGACACGAAGAGGGCGTCGTGCAGCGATGTCGACACCCGGGTCACGGCGGAGTCGAAGGGCTCGAGGAACGTCGGGTGGTACGCCGCCTGGGTCACCGACCCCGTCAAAGCGGTGAGTGACAGCGGAACCTGCATGATCCAGTTGCTGACCGACGTGCCGACGACTGCGTCGGGTTGACGCATCACGTCGGGTCCGCAGCCCAGGTCGTAGGTGTGCCACCGGAGACCTGCGTACCCATACTGCTCGTAGATGCTGGACGTGGACCCAGGTGCGAACGGATCAGCCTGCGCGGGGATCGGATCCGGCTTGCCTCCGAAGAAGCCAGTCACGCCACGACCTGGCATCTCGGGAGTCGGGGCTTCCTTGCAGTCACTGAAGCCCGGGATGGACGGCAGCCCGAGATCCGGCATGGGTGGGTGCGGAATGTGCGGCCCGACCGGCATCGCTGAGGCTGTGCCCGCCGAAAGGATGAAGCCCAGAGCGGCGAGGAAGGCTGCGAGACGGACAGCCAGCCTGGTCACGCGACATCCTCGCGATCAGACTCCGAGCGCGCATGCCTGCCCGCCGTCGTGTTGAGCGCCTCCAGGAGTTCGGGGTTGGCGGTCAGGTCGACACGCAACTTGTCGACGTTGCCATCGACATCGCGCATGACGAACTCACGGAAGCCATCAGCACCGCGGCCCGAGGACAAGTTCCCCAGCGCCCGTTCGTAACCGACGCCGACAGGCACTCGAAGCATCCGCAAACCATCACGTGCCGTCTCGGCGTCCTCGAGGCGCCCCACGAACGCCGCAGAGATGAAGTTCGCAACGTCCATGCCCAGGACGTCCGCAGGGTTCTGAGAGGCAGCCAGGACGCAGGTGTTCCACTTCCGGGAGTCGCGCCCGAGCCGCGTGAACAGGGCTCGTCCGGCCGACCATTCCCCCAAGAAGTGGGTCTCGTCGAGCGCCACGAGTTTGCGCGCGTGCACGTCGCGGCCATAGACCGCGCGAGCGGCGTACCACGACGCCAGATGGAGCAGCGGCACCGCGAGCTGCTCCGTCGTCGACCAGTGCTCTCTGGGAACCGACTTCGGTGGCAGCACCAGCCCCGGCATGGTCAGGACCGTCAACCTAGCCTCGAGCTGATCGTCATCACTCGGCGCCTTGGGGAAGAACAACCTCGACAGCGGCAGCTCGGCCATGTCCCTCAAGTAGTTGGCGACCACCCTCCCATGGGGAGAAGCTAAACACTCGAGGTTCTCGACCACGTCCCACAACGAGGACTTCCGATCGCCCCGGGTCGACCGAACGGCGTCCGAGATCGCCAGGGCGGTCTCGGGCAACGCATCAACCGAGGGCGGCAGCAGCATCTTGATGACATCCATCGCCAGTAGTTTGCGATCTTGCCTGGCGAGGACATGGGCCTCCGCGAGCGCCTGTTCATCTGAGTAGGCACTCGCGATCGGTGAGGCAACCACCTCGAACGGGTTCAGCGTCCCGCTCGAAGCCGTCGTCAGGTCGATGTGCTGACTGTGCATGCTCAGCTCAGGCATCTCCGTCAACCGGGCAAGCGGCCCGGATGGGTCGAGCACCACAGCCGGGATTCCACGTCGTACAGCCTCATAGGTGATCTGACCGAGCAGCACACTCTTGCCTGCTCCGAGGCCGCCGACCACCGGGACGAGTCCCGAGGTCTCCTTGACCTCCGTCGCGTAGTGGGTGTCGAACATGACCGCTCGGCGCGACGACCCGGCGGTGTAGCCGACGTAGGGGCCGAGGTTGTCTCCGAGCCGGCTCGATGCGGTGGGCATACCCGCTGCGACGTAGAGGACCGGAAGCCGGCGTTTATACGACGCCGATGAGACCGGCTCACCAGGAATGAACTCTCGCAGCAACCCGAACTGCCCCTTGGGATGCTCGATGGTCACCCTGCGTCCCCGGTACGACGTGACGACGCGGCGTACGCGCTCCAGGCAGTCGGCCTCGGTGCGACCGGCGACGGCGATGCGGAACCATCCGTGAACCCGTGCGGCCGTCACGTCCGCGCCGCGGGTCATCTGGTCCTCGACTTGCCTTGCGTGCAAAGCCTGCCGGTCCAGGGCCAAGGGCTCGTCGAGTGCGTGTTCGGCGTAGTGGCGCTGCATGTCCCGCACCACCAGGAGCTTCTTCTGGATCGCCTTCCTCGCCTCGGGCCCGGACAGGACATCGAACTGACACGACCACTCGACGGGGAACGGCAACCGATCCGTGTGCGCCATCCAGGGATCGTGGGCGGGGTCAGGGACTTCGAGCTCCTCGAGTCGTCCGACCGACAACACCGCGACATGCCGCTCGACTGGGTCGAACGAGTTGCGGCTCGTGATCTGGACGGTCCGTCCCAGCGGGACGGCGGCGTACTCCACCCGGTCCTCGAAGCTGTCCATGTCCTCCCAGCGACGATCGAGGAACTCAGGATCCTCACTGAGGTCGGGGAGACCCAACGAGACCGAACGCCGTAGCAGCCACTCCATCTCCCCAGGTGTGGCCGGCCGACCGCCCAACCCGGGAAGCCCGACGATCTCTGTGATCTCCTCGACCTTGGGGGCGAGTCGCGCCATCTCGATGTTGCTGGGTTTGCGCCAGGCGGCGGCGAAGAGCCGGTGCGATGCGGCTCGACTGGCCAGCCGAACCCCCATGAACACCTGCTTCTCCGCCATGGTCTGGTTGAGCAGGTGCTTCTGCATCGTGACCAGGTGCTCGCCCCAGCTGGTGCTTCCGGGCGACTTCAGAGGCGAAGGAGTGAGCTGGTGCAGGTTGCGCGCCCACACGTTTGACGGGTACGGCCGAGTTGTGACTCGCAGGTGCAGCCGATGGCCGGCGAGCCATGCCAGGGAGTCGCCGAAGCCGTACATCAACTGCTCACGGTGGTTATCGGAACGGAATGCCCAGGGCTCCGTCGGAATGACGAACCAGGCCCAGGCTTCGTTTGCCGTGAAGCAGAGGTTGCCGTCGATGTCGCGCAGCGAAAGCCGGCCGTTGGCCACAGGGTCACGGCGTCGATTCCCGAGCATGCCTACCTCACCCGGACCTTCCGAGGGTCGAGCCGAATCGGCCTCGTGGGCTTCTTCGCTCGCGGGCTCGTGAGCTCGACACGGGCGACCTGCCACACCGCAAACAGCGGGCGGTCGTGGTCGATCACCCCCGTCAGCGCGTAGGTCGCGAGGATCGTGAACACCAGCTCCCAGAGGGGTGGGACGTTCACGCTCATGGGCAGCGCCGCCTCGACTAGGAGGACCGAGATGAACAGCACCACCCAGATGCCGTACGCCGAGTAGCGCGCCGACCAGGGCAACGTGAACCCCTGCGGGCCGAGCCACACCGCGTCGACGCGGTAGACCTCGTCGTCAGGACGAACCAGCATGGGTTCAGCCCTCGAAGACGAAGGAGGCGATGTTGTCGGCGAAGCCATAGAACAGGGCGGCTCCGGCAATCACCATGCATCCCAGGAGGATGTTGGTGACGGTCATCGCATTCTGGCTCATCTGGCCCTTGCGTGCGCTGGCGATGATGCCGATCCCGACGAACAGCAAGATGATCGGAATGAGGTTCTTGACTCCCCATTGCACGATGCCGTCGGAGTTGAAGTTGGGTGCGAGAACGACGACCTCGCTGATCAAGCTGGACATACGTGTACCTCCCCGAGATTGCTCGCGGGGTAGGGCAGCTGGACAGCCGCCTCTCCCGAGCGAGTGCGGACGTGTGGTGCTGTGCGGAACGAGCGCATCACGTCGAGACTGGCTCGCGCAACACCCAAAGGCATGGGCTGTGGAGAACAGTCACTCCAGTCGATCAGCACGTCACGAGATTCCATCTGCGACGCGGACGCCTCTAGGCCCGGCCCGGGACGCCTGAGGACGTCCCGGGAACTCAGCCTGTCCGGTGTTCTGCGATCCAGTCTTCGATGTCCTTGGACTCCCAGATCGGGCCGGCAGCCAGCATCGCTACGGGCTCCGGGAAGTCAGGCTTGGACCGCAGTTGGTGGACTCGCTGCCGAGAGACGTCCAGCCGTTTGGCTACCTCGGTGACGCCCATGAGGTGGTGATTCACAGGCTGAAACCTAGCCCTTGACAGAGGTTAAGTACACTAGTAGGCCTGGATGCCTTGACAGAAGTAAAGCGGCCCCGCCCGGTGTTAGAGCACCGAACGAGGCCTTGGAACCAACGCGTAAGGAGCACGCGGATTCCCATGACCAAGCAAACCAGAGCCTCAGCCAAACCCTCGGCCGCACACGGACGGTCGATCCAAACTCGGGATCGCCGACCACGGAGAACGGCGCTCTGCTGCGCTTGTGGCGCGATGCGGACCGTCGCCGTCAGCACATCCCCTCGACGACCGCCCGGCGCCCCCGACCTGCCCATGTCGTGGTGGCTGAGCTGGCTGCGTTGCAGCGGCCCCTGCAAGGCGATCACCCCACATGCGTTGATCAATGACGCGGGACCGGAGTCGTCACCTCGCGATGGGCGGGAAGAGGACAACCGGCGAACCGACATCGCTCGTCGGATGCTCCGGCGCCGGCTCGCGGGGCTGGAAGCCGAAGGTGTCGAAATCGCGTGGGCAGGCGCAGACAGGCTTGAGCAGCCCGCGGATTACCCCGCCGAGGTCGAGTGTCGACGCATGGGAGCCACACCGAACTTCAAGCTGCTGCTCCTTTGCGACGCCGACCCGGCTGATCTGCTCGCGGCAGTCGAGGAGGCCGAACGACTGTTGGACCTCCCCGACGACCGGTCGAACCACTCACCTGCGGTCTTTCTACTACCCGGGCGTCGTCCGCCTTATGGTGCGCCGTAGGGATCCGAAAAACGGAGGCCCAAGCGGGCGGTTTCGATGGCAACCCGATGTCTTAGACCTCGGATGCCCGCCCACCCGCCACCACGTACACCCGACGCGCCGCGCACCTTGAATCGCCGGCAGTGGACGATTTGGCGCGTGCCCTACCTCGACCCGGCGACGATTGCGGGCGACCCGTGAGTCGCCCCGACCATGGCGTCAAAGGCAGGATCCACCCACAGCCGGCCTGCCCCAGTTCGATAGGCCACACTCCCATGAACGACGCACCGTCCACCGGGAAGGCGGATCTCAAGGTAAACGCCCTCAAAGGACTTCGGCTTGCCGCCCAGGGCAGAAAAGATCGCATCATAATTTTGTTTGAGAGCGGACACGTCGGGGACGGTGGCGATCACCTCAACTGCCGGACCCAGAGGGTGAAGGATTCGAATCAGGTCTGGCTCCAATCCATAGGCATTCAAGGCCGACGTAACCGAACTCGTCAAAGCCTCATCAGACGCGCCTGAGGTCTGGCCCGCAAATACCTGCCCAGCCGTCACGTCACCCGCTCCGCCAACAACAGCTGACTCGTTCCCCTTCTCATCTCTATATTGCAGAGTCGCGCCACTAACAACGTTCGCGAGGTTGGTGACGCCATGGGCTAGCCTTTCGGCCACGGCACCCTGCGCCAAGTCCGCCTGCCAGATTCCGATAGCCTCGGAACTTGCGTCATGCCCGGCGATTGTGGCGTAAATCCATCCTCCGGACGCCGAGCTCCCCATCGGTGGCTCGGCCAACGCAAACTCGGGCAGAACTTCTGCGTCTAGACCCGCGAGAGAGTCCGCCACCGCCTGATCGGCGCTGATATTCGAGTCGTACTCCGCGGCATTGACCAACGGGGAATAGGCAGTCGGATCGTTCGTCCTCAATGATGGCTGCGGAGCACGGACGGAAGCGACGCTTGCGACGGCCACGCCAAGGGCTCCGAAAGCCACAGTCAGCACTACACAGTGAATAAGTGATCGCCTAGTGAGAAGCATTCCAGTCTCCCGTTGAGTTAATCGCTCCGACTGTCCAGCACTGAGTTGACGACGATCCACCAACGTAGTCCCAACCACTTCCATATATGAATCTCTGAAAGTTCGCGAAATGCTCGGTTCCTGACCATCCGGTGCAATCGACGGCGTCCGGCCGGGTGTATTCAGCCATCGACCCCGCGAAAGCATTGCCGAGGAACCCACCGCCCTGTTCATACCCTTGGCCATCGACATATCCCGTGGCGACCTGTGCACCATTCAAATTGCGCACGACCTTGAATGCATGGGATTCTGAATTCAGGAAGGATCCATGTGGGAAGCAGTTATAGCCATGATTGTCCAAAACCTCGACGTACTTCACCCCGCTGCATGAACCGTCGAGACTTGTTCCATTGCACCTAACAACACCGGATTCAACTTGTCGGAACGATGCTGGATCGGTCAATGTTGCCACATAGACAACGCAACTCCCATTGTCTGGACCAAAGACAGGATCATGGATCTGCACGAACGATCCATCAACAGTAACTGCCGTCGAAAACCGAAGACCCTGCTCTGCGTCAGAAAATGCCAGTGGAGCCGAAGCCAGGCTGATGCAAAGAAGGGTGACAGTCAGGACAGGCAAGGACAAGGATTTGCGAAGCAACTTCCCTCCCGAGGATAGATGTTGGCACAGTTTCATGTGGTTCCTAGGTACGTGCAATGGCTCAGTTGGGCCATGTTGTCCGGCCTTGAAAAAGTCCCCACCGGTGGCCATGTCTGAGTCCCCCTGTTTTGGCCAGTTAGAGTCCCCACTCTTCGTTCGTCGTGTCATGAGAGCCGGCGAGGCCCAGCGTGGTGACGGTGGCGGTGCCAACCAGCCACATCACCACGCAGAGGTCTCCATTGAAGAGCGCGACGGAACGAATGGGCTGATTGCCGCCTACCGAGACGTGGGCAGTTATCGAGGGGCGGCCGCAAGCTGCGGCACGACCCACAAGACGGTGAAGGGGATCATCGAGCTTCATGAGGCCGGCGGTGTGCTGGTCGAGAAGCCGCAGCGGACCAGGAACTGACGAAGTAGCGGACCTGGTCGCGAAGCGGGTCAAGGACACTTCGGGGCGGATCTCGGCCAAGCGGCTGCTGCCCGAGGCCATCGCGGCGGGCTATGCCGGGTCGGCGCGGAACCTCCGGCGGCTGGTCGCCGATGCCAAGGCGGCCGGCGGCAGGGAACCCTGGCCGCGCCGGCGGCCGGCGATCTGGGCACCCGGAGAGACTCTGATGATCGACTGGTCCAAGACGGGGTGCACGTGTTCTGTGCGGTGCTGGCCGGTCGCCGATCCGGGTCGTCCGCTTGCGGCCCGACGAGAAAGGCCACTACCACGTTGGGTTCCTGGCCGAATGCTTCGAAGAACTCGGTGGAGTCCCCAAGGTCGTCCTGGCGGATCATGTGGGCTGCCTGAAGGGCGGCGTGGTGGTGCCGACACCGGCCTATGTCCGGTTCGCTACCCACTACCGGTTCCGCCCGGGCTTCTGCGAGCTGCGGACCCGGAGTCGAAGGGGAGTGGTGGAGAACCTCGTCGGGTACGCCAAGGCCGACCTGACGGTCCCCTTGCCATCGGTGGGAGCACCGATGGCCGACATGGTCGCCGCGAACCCGCTGCGGAGGTGTGGTGCGCGGAAGTCAACGCAGCAACGGTTCGAAGGTCTGCGCGGTCCCCGCCGTGACGGTTGCTCGGCGAGCGGGAGCTGCTCGCTCCTCTGCCGTCGCTGCGACCTGAGTTCGCGGCGTTGCCGACGACCCGCAAGGTCGACAAGCTGTCCTGCATCCGGTTCGGCTCAGCCCGCCACTCGGGTCCCGAACAAGTTGATCGGCACGACCGTCACAGTGCTGATCGATGACCGGACCCTGCGGGTCATCGAACCGATCACCGGAGAGATTCACGCCGACCATACGCTGGTTGCGCCAGGTGAGAGGTCCATCGTCGATGACCACTACGGCGGTCCCAACTGGTGCCGCCGCAGCCGGTGTCACCAAACTGCCCGGCGAGATCGGCGACATCCTCACCCTGCAAGCAGCGCACGGCACCGAGCCACTCCTAGCCGCGTTGGAGCGGGCGGTCGCGTTCAGCCGGTGGCGAGCAGCCGACGTCCGATCCATCCTGGCCACCAACGGCCAAGCGCCGGTACCCAGGCCCGCGGGGCAGGCACTGGTGCTGACCCTGCCCACGGTGCCACCAGGTCGCTGGACGCCTACCCATCGACAAGAACGGCGGTGACGTGTCATGACCGCGGTCACGCCACCCCCGTTGGCAGCCGACCTGACCGAGCGGTTGAAACGTCTGAAGATGGCCGCCATGCGCAGGCTTCCCCCTGACCTGCTGGTCACCGCGAAGACCCTGGCTATGGCGCGAAACCATCTCTCGCGACTCGGACAACCTTATCCCGTTGGGCGCGAGTCCAGCACCAGAGCGGTTGAGCCAGGTGCGGGCGCAACGTCTCCGGTTTGTACACCGATCAGGCACGTTGCGCCGCTGACCGCATCGACTGTGACAAGCACCGCGTGCACGTCGGTATCTGTTGAGCCAGCGCCGTCCCGGTCGGCCAAGCCGCTCGTGACAATGCCAGGGAAGGTCCCTATCAACTTGACCACAAGGATTCGTCCGGAGGCACACGTGCTTCCAGTGTTGGACGCCGTGACAGTCCCATCTTTGGCGACGACGGTTGCGCTGGTCACCGTGGCTTCCCGGTTCTCCTGCCGGGCCAATTCCTGGAGGGCAGCGGTTGTCGCGAATGCGATCTCCTCAGAACTGATGTCGCCTGCCGGCGACACCGAGGGTTGCTGGCCGAGAATGGACGTGAGCCCGAGTCCGCCCACAACGGCTACCACTAGTGACGCGGCCACGATCCGCACCCGGCGGCGCGAACGGCGTCGGGATCCCTCATGCCACGCGGCTCGAGCATCCACGATGACGTCGCGGGACGGCCCGCTCGCCATCTCGTCGAGGCGGTCCTTCAACAGGTCTGGTCGCGGTGTTGTCACTGCACTACCTCCGTAGTTCCATCGAACTCAGCAATAACGTCAGGGGCCAAGAATTTGAGCCGCGCCAAGGCCTGGCGCGTTTGCGACTTCACAGTGTTGGGTGAACAACCGAGAACGTGCGCCGTTTGCGACTCGCTGTAGTCCTCGTAATAGCGGAGCACGAGCACGGCCCGCTGCTTGGGCGTCAACTGTTGCAAAGCGTCGCGAAGAAGGAGGCGGCGCTCGGTCTGGTCCGCGGCGTCGTCGATCGAGTAGCCGCCCGCCCCCAATGGGTCGCCAGCGGGAGCCACTTCCTGAGGACGACGTTGACGTCGACGCCACCGATCTATCGCGAGGTTGTGCATTACCCGGTACGCGTAGGCATTCGTGTCCCCTTGCCGAGCGACACCCCGCCATCGTTGCGCCAAGCGCGCAAGCGTCTCCTGGACGAGGTCCTCAGCCGAGTGAGTGTCGCCAGTGAGCAGGTACGCCGAACGCGCCAGCGCGCCTGACCGGGCGTGCACCCAAGCCTCAAAGTCCTCCACACTGGTATTCACGTACGAACCGCCCTCCTTGGGTGGGGGTACGAACCAACCTGCGCGCAGCAGGCGGCCCCCTCCTGCGCCGACCTGGACATTCTTGCTCGCCGTACGGACCAACCCACGGTAGCGAGAACGATCCTTTGGTTTGCTCGAAGCGCGCGACGGAATCACAACGTTGCCCATCGCACTCGCAGGCAAGTCTTCATATCAGTGGTCTGGATAAACGGATTCGTAGGTGTGCTCGTGAGAGAACTAGTGCACCCAATTCAAAGTCTCCGGCACGACGTTGTGCCAAACCGCGTCCCGGAACGGAATCAGCTCGATCCCTGTGGCCACGCGGTGAAGTTAGCGTTCGTCAAGATCTGCTCAATTGTTGAGCTGCGACGCAACCACGCCGTGACCAATTCCAAGAGCAGCATCTGCCCCGTCGGCAAACCAGAGCCGACCATGGCCGATGCGGTATGCCGCGCTTCCACGAACAACGACGTTTCCGCTCGAGTCCCGGAGTTCGACGTAGAGACCCTCGTATTGGTAGGGGCTTCCGTTAATGGCGTTCAAGAGCCCCTCGAAGCCACCCGCGATTTCCGTTGGATCCGTGATTGTCGCCTGAACGAATAGTGCCGGCCCCAGAGGATGGAGGACGCGAATATTGTCCACCTTCAATGCGAATCTGGCGAGCACTTCCTTCGTACGAGAAGCGATGGCTTCGTCCCTGTCTGAATCCGCTTCCGCACGGAACACTTGTCCAGACTGGATAATCCCAGTTCCTGATGTCAGCAACTCAACGGGACCGCCACTATCAGGCCGAAATGTCAATGTTGATTCCCGAAATTACGCGGTCGACGCTGCCAGGTTGGGCCGAGATCAGGTCCGCGACCGCGCCTTCCGCCAGGTCCGCTTCCCAAGCAAGCGGGATAGTTGCTCCGCCATTACTCGACTCAGCACCAGTAACCGTGGCCGTCATCCACAGCGACCCCTGATGCACGTTGGCGGCGCTAGGAGGGGGATTCCCGATGCGAACGTCGTGAAGAACGTCAGCATCTAGCCCCTTGGAAACCCGCGATATCGCAGAGTCCACAGACAGAGTTGCCCTTAGGCCCGCCGTGGCTTTGCGGATGATACCGATCGAACTGCCCGTGATTCCGAAGCGAGAGCCCTGTCGATCGCCCGCCTCATTGATGCACGCCATCCCCTTCTAGGGCGGGGCCGGGACCTTCCCCTTGATCGTCCGCGCGCATGAGGGGCCTAGGTCGGGAACGCCTCATTGAAGTCCGGACCAGCGATGCGAGACCAAGGAGAATGGCAGACTGAATCGCTGCGATCGGCACAATTCCGGCGCCTACGACCCAGGATGACGATGTGCTGTCACCTCCACCGACGAGACTGAGGATAAACATCCAAAAGTAGATCATTGCCGAAAACGGTAAGTTCATCACAAGCGCTGCAGCTACAAGCCAGCCGATTTCGTGCGCGGAACCAAACGAGAACGCCACGTAACTCCCCGACGTCCATGCCACTATCCAAGCCGCACTTCTTGCCAGGCTAGGCATACAATTGCCCCAGGTCCATCTCGAGCATATTGTCTGCAAGTTCCCCCCACATGACCCTCGCCACGGTCAGATACGTGAGGAAGCAAAGATTGTTCGTAAAGCACAGCGAGCCAGGGGACCCAATCGGAACTCGGGCGGTTACGACCAGGTCCGTCGCGTAGTCGGTGTATCGATTCGCCCCAGAAACGCGGAATTCGATGGTGCCGCCCGGCCAATCGGGGTGACCGGCCAGCGCCTTGAAGGTCATGGAAGTAGCAGTGATAGAAGTCACCTTGATTGGAAAATACATGCCGTACGGGCGAAGGTTCATTCTCTGACCGACGTATGGCCGCGACATCGAGTGTCCAGGGATTGGAAACAGCCTGCCGAAGAAGTTCAAGAAATTATCGAACACGCGTCTCGCCGAGTTATACCAGCCGATATGGAAAGACATGGTATATCCCAGATCTCCTTGTGGATCCCACGAGTTGATTGGGTCGTTGGGGTAGGCATAGGGAGTCGCGTTACCCCCAAGCACAGGGTCTGGACTCGCAAATTGACCGTTAACCGGATTGTAGACGCGGGCACCCATAAGGATGACGCCGCCTACTGCGTCAGCGGACCGCTGGGCGGTCCCAAGGTATGCGTATCGACCGGCGCCGACGCCCGCTGGGACGTTTCCGTACTCGTCGGTTTCGGCGTACGAGTCTAGAGTAAGGGCGCTGGTTTGAAGTGCCTGGGTGGCCACCACGTCGCCGTGGAGATTGGCGATCTGGATCGTTGTCGCATTGTCGGCAACAGAAGCGACCATGCCCACGCTGGGGATGGTGATGTAGCGAGTGGTGGTGACCCAGCCGGATCCACCATCGTTGGAGGTTTGGATACTGGCTGGTGAGTCGGAGCCGCCCCCGAACCGATAGCGGAAGCGGTTGGTTTCGGTGCCAGCGGTCTTGTTGACGACGGTGTTGATTCGGCCCGTCGGGTCCGCCAGGTAGATGGAGTTCTTGACGCTGCTGCCGCCGGTACCGTTGTCGACGGTTTGCGTGAGCGACTTGACCATGTCGTTCGCATAGAAGGACGCGGTCAGATCCGAAACCCCTCCGGCAGCCGTGTCGGCCATGGGGGTCGTCGACATGCGGCCCAAGGTGTCGTAGACGTATCCGGAGTTGCGGATTCGGTTCGCACTGTCATACGTGTTCGTCTTCGAGATGGCGGCCGTCGTCTGTTGGCAGGTGCCATCAGCTGAAGAGCCATAGGAAGCAGAGCTCGACCGCTCCGAGGCTGCTGAGAACCCGTAGGTTCGGGTGGTGCAGGCCCCCGCACGGGTGTCTTGGGTGCGGGTCAGTCTTCCGAGGTTGTCGTAGGTGTAGTCCTGCGACGACGCGCTCGAAGTGGCTGCATGCACCCGGGCGTTAACGTCGATGGTGTTGTTGAAGGACAGTACCGTCACACCGCCACTGAGGTCGGTGTAGTCCAGCCCGGTCGGGATGCCGAGCTCGTCGCGGGTGGTGGTGGCGACCATGCTGTTGGGATAGACCAGCCGGGTCTGGGCCCCATGCGCGTCGTAGCCCAGGTTGAAAACGTCGGGCTGCCCAGTGCCGAATCCGGCGTCCACGCTGGTAACCAAGCCGCGGTGCTCGCCGGTCGATCCGTCGTAGCCGTAGACATAGGTGCCGGTGCCGTCGTTGAAACCGGCGACCCGACCGTCGATCGTGTATGTGGGCGCAGAGGTGTTGTTGGTGGCATCGGCGTAGGTCTTGACTCGACCCCACAGGTCGTAAGTTGCGGTGATGCTGCCGTTGGAGTCGGTTTGGCTGATCTGGAGCCCGGTCGCAGGGGCGTAACCGATACTGCTGCTCCGTGTGTCGTTCTCGGCCCCGGTGCCAGTAATGGCCCTCGCCAGGCTGGTGACCCGGCCGAGTGTGTCGTAGCCGGTCGTCGTCGTCCGGGTGGTGCCACCGGAGGTCTCAATGACCTGCGTGGACTGAAGCTCGTCGTTGTAGGCGGCGTTGTAGGTGGTCGGCACCGTGGGTCCGGTGGGCTGGGCGGCGGGGCCGGTCTTGCACGGCATGCCGACCCAAGCGATGCGCTCGGGATGGCCAGTTGTGGTGCATGCGCTGTCGGAGGCACCCACCGTATAGTAGGAGAAGACAGTGGCGTGAGCGTCGCTTCCAGAGCCGTCGGCGTTGGTAGCGC
>Ga0070698_100006084_pt1 | contig 13146 bp, 14 predicted proteins | sample KBSK1502metaG_FD_65477 | JGI IMG/M metagenome (GOLD analysis project Ga0070698, IMG submission 65477) | Corn, switchgrass and miscanthus rhizosphere microbial communities from Kellogg Biological Station, Michigan, USA - KBS K1-50-2 metaG | ecosystem: Host-associated > Plants > Roots >... | reverse complement strand
ACACCCAGAGCAGAGGCGTAGCTGGGTCCACGTCGACGTTGAGTTGTTTGCCATTAACTTTGAGAGTAATCACCACCCGACTCCTTTGTAGTGCGTTCGGCGGTCTTCTGCGGTCTTCTTCTGGTTCCTGGGGGATTATTTTTGACGTATCTTAATCCGATTCCGGAGCAAGTCAATTGTTTTTGCGCAACACGTAAATCCGCAGATTTCGCATCGTGGATATGTCCGGTATGCTTTTTTAGCTTGTCGTTGACTCTTGAAGAAGGCTCCGTTTCAGGTAACGACAAGCCAAAGCATATCGGACATATCCTTGCCTGCGTAATCGGTGGATGTTCCCCGCGTCTGCTATGATGCTATCGCAGCGAATGAACAAATCTGAATTTACATTGAAGTCCCGCTTCAGAAAGCGCTTTCTGATATTCCTTCTCCTGGCCGGATTCGTCTGCTCTTTGAACGTCGGTGTTTATTGCGCGGCTGGTAATAGTGACTCCAACCGCAGATCTGGATCACTGGCGATTCATACTGGTGCAACATCAGTCCGTAACTATGCATTGACGAATGCGCCCCATTCGCTGACGGAAAACAACTTCACAAAACCAAAGCCGGTCAAGCAGCGCGCGCAGCCCGTCGCTCTGCCAGAAGGGTCTAGCAGACTAAACAGAAGAACGCACCGCACACCGTTTGCTGGCGAAGTTTTGTTCAGTAAACTCTCTTCGTGCTGCTCCCAGCCTCAGGGCCGCGCACCGCCGCTCTTCGCCTAACCCTAAAACAAAACCAATAAGTCAAACTTAGAGACCCACGACATGTGGGGAATGGATCTCCACATGTCTTGACGGTTCCACACGTAGATTCTGATCGTGATGGAACGTAAGGAGACTCTTATGAGTTCGGAAATTATTGTGGTGGTAGTAATCGTTGCTCTGGCGATCGGCGGTGTCGTTTATTTAGAAAGACATTCTCGCCGAGATAAGGAAGTCGAAAAGAGTGATGAGTAGCAAGATTGGCGATTGTCGATTGCCAATTGCCGATTGGTGTTGCGAGACGGTGTGAGAACACAGACTGATGCCACGGGCTTGCGCCGTGGAGACTCACGCTCGCGGCTACAAGAGAACGTCAGAAAGGTTCGCGGAAGCCAGGGCCTTGCGCCTTGGAGAGTCACGCTCGCGGCTACAAAAATAACGTCAGGAGGGTTTGCAGATGCCACGGCCTTGCGCCGTGGAGTCTCACGCTCACAGCTACAAGAAAGTCAGAAGGGTTTGCGGATGCCACGGCGCGAGGCCGTGGCATCGCAGGAGAGTTGTGCAGCTTCTCTGTAGCGGCGAGCATGAGACTCCAAGGCGCGAGGCCGTGGCATCGCAGGAGAGTTGTGCAGCTTCTCTGTAGCGGCGAGCATGAGACTCCACGGCGCAAGGCCGTGGCATCGCAGGAGAGTTGTGCAGCTTCTCTGTAGCGGCGAGCGTGAGACTCCACGGCGCGAGGCCGTGGCATCAGTCTCATTATTCACATGTCACGCCGTAGATGCATTTCAGAGGGGGGAGTAAGGCAATGAAACGAATCACACGCGCAGCACTCAATACGGCACTCGTAGTATTAGGCATCCTTTCAGCAGGATTCGGATTGAAAGGATTTCTTCTTTCAAGCCGTTTCATTGATGGTGGCGTGACGGGCATCTCGATGTTGCTTGCAGATGTGCTCGGATGGCCGCTGTCGATTCTGATCCTTGTGATCAATCTTCCCTTTATTGCGCTTGGTTACCGGCAGATCGGCCGGGCGTTCGCCATCAAAAGCACGGTTGCCATCGCTGGTCTATCGGCCTGCCTCGCCTTCGTTAGATATCCCGACGTGACGCCTGACAAACTTCTGACGGCGGTCTTTGGCGGCTTCTTCATCGGCGCGGGGATTGGACTTGCCATTCGTGGAGGCGCAGTACTAGATGGCACCGAGATCGCCGCATTGCTTATCAGCAAAGGTAGTCATCTACTGAAGGTGGGAGATGTCATCCTGCTGCTGAATATAGTCATCTTTTCCGCGGCAGCATTCACCCTAGGCATTGAGTCCGCACTCTATTCGATATTGACCTACTTTGCTGCGTCAAAGACGATCGACTTTTTGATTCATGGCGTCGAAGAATATACAGCCATCATCATCATTTCCGATCGGAGTCAGGAGATCAAACAAAGGATCATTCGCGATCTGGGACGTGGCGTAACTGTATATCAAGGCCGCGGCGGACTGAGCGATTCCGAACAGGACATCTTGCTCTGCGTAGTGACAAGATTGGAAATTGGCCGAGTCAAGGGCGTCGTAAACGAAGTTGATGGGGAAGCTTTTGTGGTCGTTCACGCACTGGCGGACGCGCAGGGCGGAGTGGTCAAGAGACGCGCTTTGCACGTGTAACTCTCGATTAACCACGCAAGCTCTGCACTGGGACCGCGGGCGGCTCGCCCGCAGTGAGCGCACAGCGCGAACAGAACGTCTGAAGTTGAGTGCTTGCGGGATCATCGCACCTTGCGGTGCTCAGAGCGGGCGAGCCGCCCGCGGTCCCAGTACAGAGCTTGAGTAATCAAATGCGAGTAGCTACTAAAAGTGCATCAAAGAAACAAGTACAAAGACCAAAGGACCAAGTACAAAGCACAAAGCACAACTGACCTATTTCGTAATCACATTCCCTTCCGCATCGTACATCGTGACGTCCCCAAAGGGAGTCACCTGGTCTTTGACTTTGTCCCAGTCGCCGACGATTACAACCGCGGCGTGGTAGGTGTCGAAGTACTTTGCGGCGACGCGTTGAATATCGGCGGCAGTCAAGCCTTGTATCTTCGGACGAAAGTCAGTGATGAAATCTTTCGAGAGATCGTAGGTGTAGATCGTAGCTATGCGGCCTGCAAGACCAGACTGGCTTGCAAGCTCAACAGAGAAGTTTCCTGTGCTGTATTCCTTAGCAGCGTTCAGCTCTTCATCTGTAACCGGAAGCACTCGCATCCGATCAAGTTCATAGAGGATCTCCAGCAGGGTTGGTCCCGTAACTTCGTTGCGGACAAAAGCGCCGGCCACAAATGAGCCCGTCTTCAGTTGAGTATTTGAAGAGCTGAAGGGGGAATAAGTGTAGCCCTTGGCTTCACGAATGTTGCGCGTCAGACGCGAATAGAATGAGCCGCCGTAAATCGTGTTTGCCGTACGAATGGCGAAATAGTCATTGTCCTTGCGCGGAATGCTGACATTGCCGATATAAATCCCTGATTGAATTGAACCCGGGCGATTTACAAAATAGATTTGTCGCTTATCGCGTACCGGCACCGGCGGATTCTCTTCGGCTGGCACACTGCCACTCTTCCAACTGCCAAAAGCCTTTTCAATCTCCGCGAAGGTTTTGTCAGGATCGATGTCGCCGACAACGATCAGATGGGAAGTGTTCGGGATATAGTATGTCGCGACGAAGCCACGCAGATCCGTGCGCGTTAACGCACTGATCGACTTCTCGTCGGGAACAACAAAGCTGTAGGGGTGATTGCCGAAGATGGCTTTCTGAAAGCGCTCATTGACTAGAAAATTCGGGTCAGCGCGGCCGGCGCGTATCTGTTGAATTGTATTGTCCTGCGCAAGTTTCAGTTCATTTTCAGGAAATGCCGGATGCTGTGTGACGTCGCTCATTAGATCAAACAGACGCGTCGAAAATTCGGAGAGCGCGGTAGCGCTCATGTTTGTGGAGTCCGCATCGCTCGCTAATGAGATTGAACCGCCAATCGACCGGAGCTCTTCTTTGATTTGCTTGCTGGTGCGCGTGTCGGTGCCTTCGTTAGCAACTGTGGCGGCAATCTGCGCAATACCCGGATGCTTCGCGCGATCCGTCGCGTTGGTGGCCGAGCGGAAAGTCAAAATCGCGGTGACTTTGGGCACATTGGGTAAAGGAGCCAGAACTACTGTCAGCCCATTGCTGAGTTTTTTCTCCGTGAGCTTTGGCAGATTCAGTGGTCTGGCCGCGCCGGGAGGCGGTGGAGTTTTCTGTTGGGCAATCGCAGTCGAAAGCAACAAAACTAACGCGCCGATAGAAAGTAACGGTTTCATATAGATGCCTTTCAAGTTTCGCAAATCTGGGCCTTTGGACTCTGGTCTTACGCCTTTGGTTTTGTCTGACTTCGGATGTGTTATCTCGACTGCCAAGAGAACAAAGACCCAGGTCCAAAGTCCTAAGACCATTACTCTCCAGTTTTGGGCGCCGGCTTCGCTTGTGGAACGCGGACGATCACAGTGCGATTAGTCGCCAACAGGTATTTCGCCGCGGCTGTCTTTACCTGCGCGGCCGTTACGTCTTGAAATGGAGTCAGCAGCGAATTGATCTGACTCGGATCATCGCGAAACAGTGCTAAAGACGAGAGTAAATGGGTCTTGCCAAAACTCGATTCAAGCTGACTGTAGAAGTTTGAGCGATAGCGCACCTTTGCGTCCGCCAGTTCTTTCTCAGTCACGCCCTTCGCTGCGACGTCGGCTATCACTGCGTCCATCTGCGCGAGAATCTCATCGGCCGTGTGTCCTGGTTTATATGTGGTGCGCGTGGTCATGATCATGGGACCGTTGTAGTCAAACTCATTGCCGAAGTAGTTCAACCCGCCGGTGAGATCGAGGCTCAACTCCTTCTCCTTAACCAGGCGTTGATACCATCGCGAGCTATCGTCACCCTGAAGAATTTGAACGAGCAAAGCCATTGCAGGAAAGTCGGGAGAGTTCTGAGCCGGAATGTGATAGCCGGTGGCCAGCGCCGGTAAATTCGCAAGCTTGTCGGTCTGTGAAACGCGTTTCTCTTTCGTTTGCGGCGGTTCAGTCAAATCGGGCCGAGGCGGCACGGGCTGAGCGGGAATCCCGGCGAAATGTTTTGCAACCATCTTTTTTACATCGTCGACGTCAACGTCGCCAACAACAGTTAGCACTGCGTTGTTAGGTGCGTAATACGTCTTGAAGAAATTCCGCACGTCGTCGATCGTGGCGGCATTTACCTCTGCGAGATCGCCGTAACCATTGTGGGCGTTGTTCCAGTTCGTGAAGGAGTTCTCCCACAAGTCGATCCATTCAAAGAATTGGTAGGGCTGGTTCAAGACGTTGACGCGAATCTCCTCGCTGACGACGTTTTGCTGGTTCTTCAGATTCTCTTCGCTGATATCGAGCGAACGCATGCGGTCCGATTCCAACCACAACCCCATCTCCACCCGATTGCTCGGCAGCGTCTCGAAATAGTTGGTGTAATCGAAATCGGTATGACCGTTCAGGCTGCCTCCATTTGCCTCCACGTATTTCGCATGCTCAAACTTTTTCACGTTTGCCGAACCCTGAAACATCATATGTTCGAAGAGGTGAGCAAAGCCCGTCCGGCCTTTCGGCTCGACACGGAAGCCAACGTTGTAATAAACCCCAACAGTCACGACGGGCGCCAGATGGTCCTCTGAGATGACAACCTTCAGACCGTTAGGCAGCTTGTAGTAGACGACCGGAACGTTTAAGGCTTTGGCTTGCGCACTCGAAAGACTGATGGCCAGCACCAAGAATCCCGCGAAAACCTTTATGACTGATCGCTGCATAAGTTTCTAAGACCTCACTTTGAAACAGTGCTATGAAGGAGCCCATTCCTGTTATTTCAAGAACGAGCGATGGAAAGCAATCTAAATCCGAAAAAAACAGATTGAGCTACGCAGAAATGGATGAGAAGCATTGTCTAAGATCGCGAACAAGTCTCACCCATGTTGAGTCAGTATACGAGCCCTTTGAAAGTAAGGTTTCGCGACTTCTAAAAAGCGAATCAGAAAAATTTTGGACGGCAGAGAGAAGAACCCTGCGCCCTCTCTGCGTACTTAGCGTATCCGCGGTGAGGACATTGTCGGACGAATTTCACCGCCGAGACGCCAAGTACGCCGAGGTTTCGCAGAGAAATGAAATTTGAATAAGGAGGCTGGGAATTGTGGAGATGCTTAGCTACAATGCCTGCACATTCTGGAGTCGAAAGATTTGAGAGAGATTTGTAATCCAGGGAGAACTATCGTGTGGCAAGAAGGAATTCGGTTTCTCATCGTTGGCGGTTTGGTTTTGCTGCTTGTTACTCCCACTCCGGGCAAACGCAGAAAGCAGCGCATAGCCGGTGGCCAATGGGGCGGCCAACATATTCGGATGGATGTCGGAGCCAACACTGCAACGATCGAATACGATTGCGCCAACGGTAGCATCACCGGACCGCTAAGCGTTGATAGCAACGGTCGTTTCAACTGGCACGGCACGCACGCGACCGAGCACGGCGGACCCGTGCGTTCGGATGAAACTGCAAACCAACACCCGGCCACGTACAGTGGATGGATCAAAGGCGATACGATGACGCTCACAGTCAAGCTTACTGATACGAATCAAACAATTGGGACGTTTTCTTTGACCCATGGCCGCGCGGGAAGAGTCTTCAAGTGCATGTGAGAGTAACAATGATTTATCTGGTTCATTGTGGCGACAAGGAGCATGGCCAAACATGCAGGGTGCGGTAGCCCGAAGGTTTTTGATACGCGGCCAGGTGCAGGGTGTGGGGTATCGGTTCTTCGCTCAACGTGCGGCGGCGAGACACCAGGTGGTTGGCTATGTCCGGAATTGTGAAGACGGAACTGTCGAAGCGCTGGTTGAGGGACCGGCAACAAGTGTCGAGGAGTTCAAACACGATCTGGCTACCGGACCACAGTGGGCCGTTGTTAGCCAGGTTGAGGAAATAAGTTTGGAGCCCACTGGAAGGTATTCTGCGTTTAGAATTGAGAGCTAAGGCATTGGTGCTTTGTTCTTGGTACTTTGTTCTTTGTGTGACCCTTTCGTAGCGTCACTCCATAGTATCAAGAAGAACAAAGCACAAAGCACCAAGCACAAAGCTCTCAGTACAAAACGCAAAATCAGAAACTATGGACAACTTGAAGTCTCTCATTCGCGAAGTGCCGGATTTCCCAAAACCCGGCATTAATTTTTATGACATCACCACATTACTAAAGCACCCCGAGGGGTTGCGCAATACTGTGGATGCATTGGCCGCAGAATTTGAAGGTGAACGGGTTGATGCCGTTATCGGTGTCGAGGCTCGGGGCTTTATCTTCGCGCCTGCACTGGCTTATCACCTCAAGGCCGGCTTTGTACCCGTCCGCAAGCCGCGCAAACTTCCTGCCGAGTGTGCTTCGATCTCTTACGACCTCGAGTATGGTCAGGACACCCTTGAGATCCACCGCGATGCGATCGGCGACGGGCATCGCGTAATTATTGCGGATGATCTGCTGGCCACCGGTGGCACTGCCAGGGCCGTTGTCGATCTCGTGGAGCAGTTGGGCGGAACGGTGGTTGGTCTGGTGTTCGTCGTCGAGCTTGAATTCTTGCCCGGCCGCGCCAAGCTAGCTGGCTATGACGTGCGATCTCTAATCAAATACCAATCCTGACTAATGCCTTAGGGCCATTGAATTACTTTTCTCTTTGTCGTACTTCCCTTGATTGGTTCTAATGGCAAAGAAGGAATCTCGCCCGTGGCCTTTCGCGCCGCCGGTACCTGCTGTTTGGACTCGACTACTGGTGGCGCCGGACTGTTCACATCGGTTGGTCCATCGCTGACGGGCGCAGCAGCTACTCCCCCTCCTCTACGTTTCGTGCGCGCAGCTTTCACCCCTTCATTACTGTAAGACGCTACTGTTCCTTTCACCCGGCCCTTTTCTTCGGAACGGTTTGCAGATCGAATCGAAGCAGGTGAAGGTTCGGAACTCGGTTGAGGTTGAGCGTTGGCTGCGACCGCATGGTCGGACGAACGGCTGGAAACCTGCTCTAACAGTTTTTCCTGGGGTGAAGTATTGACGGAAGGTTTTGCTTGTTCCGTCGGCAGGGGCACCGATTGAGTAGCCGGCGATGCGGTCCGCTGAGTTAGCCCTGGTGCGCTCGTGGCTGCCGTCGCCTGCGCCTGATCTGACTGAGGTCCGCGCTTTACAACTTTCAAGATTGTAAAAGTCACGGCGGCGGAAAATATTGCTACGACCAGGAACACTATCGCAAACTGCGGCCAACTCGTACTCAGTCGGTCGACGAGGGCCGAAAAGGGTGAAAACGGGACAACCGGGTCGACTTTGCGTTCAAATTCGATCGGAGCCGAGATTACAACCCCGAGCGGTCCCACTTTTCTAATGTACTCTCCTGCTTCGCTAATGGGTCTGCTTAAAGAGTCTCTATTGACGGCAACCGGATTTGTTCGTGGTCTTACTAAAGTGATCTCGTCAGGTTCTTCTTCAACCCTGCTGATAGATGAGGACTCCGCCAGAGAGTTTGAGATGGTTGGGACCGAAGCTGAGAACGCTTTGGGAGAGTAGGCTCCAGTCGAATGCTCGCGTGCTGTCTTCAAAAGGTCAGCAATCTCAAAGAACCCGCGTGAGGACGCCCACATCTCCGGCGAAGTATTAGCTCGGCTTACCGCTCGCATGTCTGCGCCGCAAACAAGCAACGCGCGAACGATAGCTTCCTGACCAAAGAAGGCCGCTAAAGCAAGAGCCGTGAACCCGTCGCTTCTTTTCTGGTTCGGTTCAGCCCCACGTTTAAGTAGGACACGGACTATTTCGAGATGCCCATAGGTGACTGCACTCATGAGAGGTGTGGTGCCCCGTGAAGTCGTTGCATTTACATCCACATCTCCTGACAGGACGATTTCAACCTCCGCGGCGTCTCCTGTTTGAATTGCTTTCAGCAGCAGTTTGACGCGCAGATCATCCGGTCTCCCCGATTCCGATGTGTTTGGCGTTGGTAGCGCAGCCACCATATAGAATCTCCCAACCGCCTTCAATGCAAAACCATGATTCTGTCGCCAGGCTCAATGAGCGGATCCGGCACTTTTCCGTTATTGATATCCTTCAGCTTGAACTTATTTAGAGTCAATAGCCCATCTCCTGCTCCGCGAGAGAGTTGAACCTTCTCGCCTGTGGGTGTAACTCCACCTGCGGCAAATATTGCCTGTGTCAGACTAAGCCCTTTGTGATACGAAAATTCGCCCGGGGCTTTCACGTCACCGCCAACGTAGAAAAACTGCTTTGGAGCGGGGGCTACCGACAACACGTCTCCTGGAAGAATCAACATACTGGTCTGTTCTGCGTCAGACAGATCGACCGTGCGAGCCTTGTCTGAGTGTTGCGAGATTATGGTCACTTGAGAGGCTTCCGGTAGCGGCTGGGCATCGGCCAAAACGACGTACAACGGGATGGCTTCTCGCCGCAATATCTTCGTGCCGGGTTCCTTCACCAAGCCGCTGACTAGAATCGTGTGGCTGTTGTAATCACGCACACCTACCTGTGGGTCCGACTCATGCCCGATTGCGCGGCGTTTCATTTCGGCCCCGATATTTTCGCTTATTTCGTCTGGAGTAAGTCCTAAGACTTTCAAAGGTTGGCCGAGAATTGGATACTCGAGCATTCCCGTACTGGAGATTGTAAATAAAGTGGATTCCTGGTTGAGGCTTCCCGCTATTCGAATGTCGAGCACATCGCCGGCGCCTACCTTGTAGACAACTGCCAGATTGTCTTTTCGATCGGGCGTGACGGCGGTCTTAGCGGCTGGTTTTTCTGTGAGTGCAACTCGTTCACCGACTCCAAAGCTATCCGGGATTCGAGACGGCTTCTCGTCTTTGAGCTTTGCATGAGCTTCGCCAAGTCCCGTATAGGCATCGGTTGCGTTTGGATTGAGCTTGAGCGCGGATTGGAATGCTTCGATTGCTTCACTGTAATTGCCAAGATCCAGGTTGGCCCGGCCCAAGCCATATAGAGCCTCCGGATATTCAGGGTCATTTTTCAGCGCCTCCTGAAACGATTGCAACGCCTGCTTAAAGAGACTAGCGCGTCCGTACTTCACGCCGGCTTTGTAGTATCTCCTCGCGTTCTCTCGAGCAGCCCTAGTTGGACCTTGGTCCTTAGCGCTGCGTTCGGATGCGGGTACAGGGACGGAAGTCGCGGCTGAATTGCGTGGCTGGTCTTCGCTAGCCACATTGGTCGCTGTCACCGACTTGGTCTGGGCCTGCACGAGGAAAGAGCAGGTGAGAGAGATCACGAGAGAAAATAACAATACCGGTTTAGGTCTAACCATAAAGCCCCCTTTGGCTCGTAAATATCGGGAGGATCAAATTGCGAGCGCGACTCGAAATTCGGCGCGGGCACTCGCTGGAACTCTGGTTGGCGTTGGAACAACCGACGGGAAGAGTCGGCGGCTGAAACTATACTAATTAAATAGCAGGGGAAGGTTGTTGATTTGCGCAGCATATATACAACCTTGCTCACCGCGCACGCTCGGAGGCAAAAGATAGCAAGATAGCGGCGGCAATAGCAGAGAAACGTATGCCGTCTTCTCCCGACGATGAACGCCAGCAGAATAAATCCTGTCCGGCGGTCGCTCTCAAATTAGGATTTGCATTGACTGAATACACCTATCAGGTCTAACAGTCAAGATAACTTGGGAAAAAGAGCGGGCGGCAAAAAAGTCTGATTTACTCGAGGCTAGGTAGAGAGTTTGGGGTGCGGCCGCTTTACGATTGTCGACTTACCCTTTAGGATTCTCGGCGGTTTGTGCTCCCGTAGCTCAGCTGCATAGAGCGTCCGCCTCCTAAGCGGAAGGTCGCGCGTTGGAATCGCGCCGGGGGCACCATTTTTCAAGGTCCGCACACAGATTTGCACACAGTTCGCGGTTGATTTTGCACTCCGCAACCTATGTTCCAATTCAATTTTGGTAAGCGGATACCAATAGCTGGCTTCGGCCAAAACCCCTTCAATAGCTCCCACGCCATTCGCTTTTCCATACGTATGGAATTCTCGGCCCGCATCCTCGCGAGGCTCAAAAAAATAAAAGTCTTGCGTGTGCTAGCGTTTTCTCGCTGGCTCCGAGGGTTCGCGGTCAGCCGAAAATAAGAATCCTTGTAGGAGGCGAATCGCGATGGAAGAGGTAAAGGAACCGAACAATCTACTTTCGGAACAGGAAGCGGCTAAGCGCTGTGGCGTTTCTCGAATTACGTTGCTGCGCGCGCGGAAGGCGGGAAAGATCCGCTTCTATCGAATCGGGACCCGGGTATTGTTTTCCCAAGTTCAGATAGACGAGTTTCTATCGAGCGTCGAAGAAGGCAAGAAGAGTCGAAAAGTTTCCTAACCGCGCTTAGGTAAGGTCATGATCGATTCAGTTTCTCTTACTCGGCAAGTGCGCATGCATTCCCCTCGAGAGATGCTCTCGCTTGGATTTAGGTCTGCGTGCCAACACCCAAGCGAGCTTTGTACTCACCGAGCACGTTGGAAGCTCCCAGGTGGTGACAAGAAGCCTCATCTGACGTGGAGCGAAGCTCCTAACGGGTCACACTGGTTGAGCCTGACTGGAAGCCTGCAAAAGTTCATGTTCGGGTCAAACGTCTATCCTCTGTCCAGCGATGATGAGATTCGAGCCTGCATTGAAGGAACTTCGCAGTATGTCCAAAGCGTCGCTCAGGTAAGTTTCGACTCTTTCAGGGCATACGTCACTCGGGTGGATTATTGCCACGATTGGCGCATGACCAGCGGTTTAGTGACCCAGTACCTGTGGGCGTTGCGCGGAATCTCCCTTCCTCGCATGCATAAGACCTTATTCGACAATTGCACAATCCAACTCGGCAACGCTTCACAAACCGTTTGTTTCTACGACAAATTCAAGGAACGATCAGCAATGAAGTCTAACTCAGTGGAAGAATTGGCCGCAGCTAAAGGCCTACTTCGATTTGAAATGCGGCTTCGCGATAACCGCGCGTGTGAACGACACGTCGAGCGGTTGGGTGTCATGGATAGGACTGTCCAATCCATGCTGACTAGTGACGTAGCGCGGCGTACAATCAGCAACACACTTGAGCGCTGGGGCGTGGATAAGCCCTTAAGCTCAGGTTCAAAGAGACTGGAACTTCTGCGATCGCATTTTGCGGATGATCGAGCAAAAGTAATTCGTCTGGCAGGCTTTCTCGCGATGTGCGACCAGTATGGTTCCCAGAACCTAGTGGATTTGGGGATTTGCTCTTATACCGACTATCGAAGGAAACTTGCTGACGTCAAAGCGGCTGGGGCGTTATTCGTAACCGATGGACCGCGAAGCCTTGCGCCATTAACAATAGTTCAAGAGCTGCCGAGTGCGGAGGGCTCTGCGGCTGCCTAATGTAATAACGTATCCCGAACTCGCTCACTTGGAATGGTACGCGGTAGCCCGGCTACCAAAACTTCTGAACTTTTTACCGGCGGTTACGTGGTCTTCACGGCTTTAGCTTGCGCGATTGACACTCGCTCCTTTAAGCCCTCAATCCGTCTGCCGATTTCTACCGACTCGCCATCGCTACCAAGCTGACAGTCTAACCAGACAAGTTCGTTCTTCACCACCGCGAGAAAAACTGGCTCTAGCGTGTCTATTTCAGCCGCTGCCTCGAGCATTTGTACTTGCCGCTCCAGGTGATTATTGAGATACAGAATCCGTTTGTGTTCGGGTAAAGGACCTGTAGGAACATACAGCGGATCTAATATCGAGCATTCTGGCGAAGTTTGCTGATGGTTCTTTCGTATAGCGAGCAACAATTGAGGTCCATGAGTTTTGTCTGATTCTATTTGCCCACTTTGCTTGCAGAAGCCGCAACGCCAATGACTCGGCATCTTTTTGTCTCCTTCTGTTTATCGAAATAAGCTCCACGTCGCAGCCTCGGAACAATGAAAGTGCGACTAGGCTCAATTAGGTGTCAGCCTGTGTTTTCTCGTTATTTTGCGGGCTTTCTGTTAAGAGGTCTGCCAGCAACTCCCACTGTGTTGAAGCGTTCGTTAGAAGCTCTCGTTGAGCCTCTTGGTTCTTAAAGTCTTGGTTCCAGGTTCGCAGGTCTCTCAGCTTGTCGATGGCCTCCTGAACGAGAGCGTCCAGCGTGGCAGGTTCGAGCGCGTCCAACTCCCAACTCTGCCGTTTCCCAGTCTCCTGATTGAGGCTTCGTGCGGCTGTTGCAGCACAGCAATGAATTTGCAGGTCATGAAAAGTCCTTGCGCCAGATGCGCTGCTGGATTTGAGTGAAGAGAGCGGTCTTTTTCAGCGCGTCACGAAACTTGGCGCGGAAGATACGGGAGAGGGCTTTGACGGGCACGAGAAAGTCAGGGC
>Ga0070698_100006082_pt1 | contig 13146 bp, 9 predicted proteins | sample KBSK1502metaG_FD_65477 | JGI IMG/M metagenome (GOLD analysis project Ga0070698, IMG submission 65477) | Corn, switchgrass and miscanthus rhizosphere microbial communities from Kellogg Biological Station, Michigan, USA - KBS K1-50-2 metaG | ecosystem: Host-associated > Plants > Roots >... | reverse complement strand
TTTTCCAGATCGAGGCTTTCAACCCACGGGCATGAAGGCGAGGCAAACGAGTACAAAGACCATGAAACAAGATCAGTCCTTGATCGAGAAACTGACGCATAAATTCGCCAGTTTCTACCCGTGACTCATAAAGGCCCGCTTCGGCGAAGTTATGGTATTAAGGACAGCAGCCATCGCTACAACAGCCTGTGTATCAACGTATATCAGGGTGACATCTAAAACTAACCCGTATTAGTTATGCATCTTAACAGCCCCAAAAGATGCCTGTCAAGCCAGCCGATGAAAGTCATAGAACAGAGATTCGACGCGCTGAGAAGCCCAAGAATGCCCCTGAAATCAAAAAGACGTATGATAGACCCCCCGGCCGATTTGAACTTTCTCGCCCATCTGCGTCTATCAGTATACAGGCCCCGACATTTTCATCTCCCAAAATCTCCGCTCAGACTGGAAAAACTTACTGTGGGTCGCTCCTCTGTATCGGTGGAGCTGAAAGCTTGCCCGGGTAAATGGGAAGCATTGATACTCTCATGACTTCTTGCTGATCGGGTCCCTGAATAAGACCGATGAATGACACATAGACGAATGCAACGAGTGCGACTACCCCAAAAACACTGAGAGATATTCCCGCCATTTGAATATCCAACGTGATGCTTGGGAATACACTTAACACTGCCCCCAGCAAACCAAGCAGGATTGCCACCCAGCCGAGGTGACCCCTCCAATTTAGCCACGAGAAGTACCGGGCATTTTTAGTGAGAATGCCATCCACCCGTCTGGCATCTAACGTGCTTTCTGGATAAGCACGATAAGATCTTCCATAGAGAGCACAAGCCTCTTGTTCTGTCTCAACATGAAAGCCATAACTATGCACTTGTTTGCCCTGATAGATCTCCTTGACCTCCCAAAGCGGTGGTATTTTCTTTTCCATTTGTTTCCTCTAAACCTTTACTTAAAACCAGCAACACGCCAGGGCGCGATTCTGACAGCGCTTTGGGCCAGGATGATGGTAGCAGACACCCAGGGGAGATAAAACCAGCTAGCCCCCACAGGATTGCTTACTCCGCCCCAAATGGCCGTCTCGGCTCGTAGGGGTGCTCGTTGTACCGCGCGATCTGCTTGTCGCACAGTTCCACCGTATGCTCATCGGGCAGCGCCGGCAAGACTTTCCCCTGGCGGACCACTTTCACCACTGGACGCTCTCGTACCGTGTCCTGGTGAGGGACACCAGCATTGTACAGCAGACCGGCGGCGTAGATGGCCATTTGCTGGTTGTTGGCGCGCAACTCTTCCTGCCAGAACGGCTTATCGATGAGTTTGCGTGACGCGTGCCACACATAAATGCTAAACGGAAATTCCATGATACTAGTATAAACGTTCGTATTCCTCAATCAGCCATTTCATCCGGGCGATATTCCAAACCGTCATCCACCAGGCGCGTGACGATTCAAGAAAGCGACAGAGTGCGACAGTGTCGCCGCTAAGCCCTCCCCGGACGCACAGCCATTCCTCCCATCTGGCGCTGCGTGTCGCGACACGTCGTTCGTTGAGATAAGTATGGAAGAATTGACGGAAGAGTTGAGCACTGCCCAAATGGCCGAACGCGCCGGTGTCACCCAGCGCACTGTGCAGCGCTGGATTAAAAGCGGCGAGCTGCAAGCCAAACCGATCCGGGGCGGCTACTATGCGATTAACCCGCTAGACCTGGTGGAATTATCGCTCCCACTCCGCGCTGACGCGACGCCGAAAGAGAAGCGCCTCGGCCAGGCAGAAGACAAGATCGAGCGATTGAACCGTCGTGTGACCGAACTTACCAGGGAGCGCAAGACGACAACGACCAGGCGCAAGAAGCGCGATACCAGCAAGCTGCTTCCCTACGACTACACACCCTGGCGGGCATTCGCGAGGCTGCACGGTATTCCAGAGTCAACCGTGGCCAGGGCCATCAAAGAGCAAACGCTCTATGTGGAGCGCGGAAACTGGAAATCTGGAGGCAGAACCGTTACAGAAGCGTTTGACTACCACGAGCGTGAATTATTCTATGACCATTTTCATACGCACCCGAAATTTGAATCCTGCGAGGACTGCCCACATAAACTCAAGTAAGGAGCATGCAATGCAAACCATCATTGACTTCCTCAAAATAATTGCCGCGCTTGCCATCATCGCGGCAGTTAGCTACTACTGGTTCACCGAGGGACCACCTCCACGAGAAAAAGGACGCTGGCGCAGCGTACTGAATGCACTCTCTGACCGAAGAACTCGCCGCCGTTAACAGAATGCCGGCTAGAAGGATTCTCTACAGATGAGTCATAAGCACCGCCGTCCCCGGCGCCGCAGGCAAGACCCGATAAATATTTCCCCCTTACTCGATGATACAGCCCTGTTTAATCAAGAAGGACTGCTCAATCCGGGGGATTTTGTGAAGGAGTGCCAAAAGCGTGGTCTCCAGGTAGTCAACGAGGCAGAGCTTGAGTGGTACGAGCGCAAGGGTCTGCTCTATCCCATTCTGCGCATTCCAATGGTCAAGCAATGGTATCGCCTGGAACCAGATGGAAGTCTTTTGGAGATCGACGATGCGACTCCTGCTGACAATAAAGTTTACCGATACAGAGCCTATCCAGTGACCGGATATGGTACGGGTGGAAACGTACAAGCCCTCCGCGATGAAGGGCTGCTGATACAACCAAACCGGCAGTCCTTCCACCCCTGGCGGGAGTCTCGCGATCCACAAGCCTATTCTAGAGATAAGATAACCATTGCTACCTACTACCACCTCTATCAAATCCTTCACATCTACTGGTTAAAACAACAAATCATTGTACAGAAACGCTGGCGGCGAGAGTCAGAGGACGAGTGGGTAGAAGATATTCGCATCCTTGCCAATCAATTATCTCGGCGCTGGGACTTCACACAAGAGCTTCATGATTATGATGTATTAGTAGCTCTTTTCCTTGCCATCCAAAACCGCTATCGTCCATCTGCCGTTGGCATTCTAAGCAATTATACAAATATAAAACAATACACATCCTATGTGGAGCATTTTTCTGCACAGGCAGTCCTGAACAACGTGCCGATTTCCTTGGAGGCATTACGCACATGGCGTTCAGAGTTACGCGACCAGGGGCGCGAGATCGACCCATTAAGAACTTATCCGAAAACCGCCGCCTTCTTTGCGTAGGAGCACCCTGGCCGGAGTACGATCTATCAGCGGCCATCAGGAATGACTTGTAGCAACCTACCTGGCTTGCTCCTGCCAGTAGCCTCGCGCACGCGCCATGAAGCGCTCAGCCTGTGATGAACTCTCGAAGGCGCGTTTGGGGATCAGACGCGCCATGAAAACGCGGCCCGGTTGATCCATCACAAAATAGATATTGCGCTTATCCTCCTCGATAGCCTTGTATGCTCGCCAGGATGACGTGCCATTGCTTATCTCGTTCCTCAGTTGGACTCCCTGTTCGCTGATCGCGAGGACGTTCACGCCGCTTTTCCCCCATATCTCATTGGATCGGGATGCGGCAAGCCACATCTGGAGGAATAAGAGGCTATAAGTGAGAAAAAGAAGGAATAGAGCCAAAAACAGGGTAAAGCCTACTACAAGGATCGAGAGGCGATAATCGCCCGAAAAAAGTTGGTTCACAAAAATGAATAAACAGACGAGAACAACGCTGATGATGATAAGCCGGAGGCGAAGTGTCCGTCGCAGTTGACGCGTCGATGCGTAGAGCTGGAGGTGCCAGACATCATCACGGGCTATGGTATATTGTACTTCATCCATGAAAAATATCCTCGCTTCTCATCCTATTACAGGATGGTAATCTAGATTATCTCATCAATGAGAGCTTTGTGTTCTGCAGTATCTCATTCGAGCTTATCCGAAGACGAAAACTTTGTGGAAAATGAGTTGAGCACAAGCCAGATAGAGAAAAGCTCCATAATTCTCGACCTTCTTCTCCCAGCGGACCAGAAGACGACGAGAGCGATTGAGCCAGGAATGCGTGCGTTCTACCACCCATCGACGAGCCCGAAAGCCCGGCGTAGCGATTTTCTCCTGCTTTTCTTGCCCGCGCCCCCGAATGTGAGGCAGATAGTCATGAGCTTCGACTTGCTCACGGATGACCGGGTAATCATATCCTGCATCCAAACACAAGTGCTGTAGTCGCGCCTGGGTTGGCTCCGGACGGACGACGACGATGCCATCTAAGGTCACGCACAGCAGTTTCATGTCGTGACGATTGGCTCCTTCAATGACCAGAGCCAGGGGAATCCCCACCCCATCAGTCAGAAGGCTGCGCTTCGTTCCCCGCTTGCCGCGATCGGTGGGATTGGGACCGGTCGCGGCACCTCCGAAAGGGGCTTTGGTCATCACCCCATCGACGGCTTGCCATTCCCATTGGATACCGATCACCTCATCATACTCCTGTAACCCGGCTTGCCAGAGGGCCTTGAACACGCCTGCCCCTTCCCATTCTTGAAAGCGATCATGGACGGTCGAACTGGCTCCCAACTCGCGTGGCAAGGCATTCCACTGGATGCCCGTTCGCAGAACGTAGACGATCGCCTCAAAGGCTTGCCGATCCCCCATACGGGGGCGACCTCCTTTGGCATGCGAGGGGGCGGGCGGGATCAAGGGCTGCACTCGCTCCCACAACTCATCGCTGACTTCCCAGGGGCGTATTCGTGGCATTGTTGACTCCTGTCATCGTTTTGGTTTTCATTGTATCACAGGTTTTCGGATAAGCTCTAAGTGAATGGAGAGATTTAGTAGGTTACGTTGGCGGCCAGAAGCGGCAGAAGCTGCGTGGGTCGGCGTTACTCGCCCAGGAGTTTTATATCATGGCTGAGATGGTGAGTAGCTTTCTTGAAGACCTGGCCCGTGAGCGAGGGGAAGAGGAACCTGACCCAGAGCGTGAACGAGAACAATACTATCAACGCCGACGGTTTGGGCGCGCGCTCAACTATCGTGATATAGATGTTTTGGAGCAGATTCTCACCGACTATCATCTCAATCCTCGTCCGCATGTCCTCTTTGTGGTGGAGGGCAAAACCGAGAAAACGGTCATCCCCATCCTCTGCGAGGCAATGGGCCTCCGATTAGAGACGTTTGGTGTTGCCCTGTATGATATTGCCGGGGTGGGGAAGGATTTGAGTGTTCTTGCGCGATTTGTGGCTCCTCCTCGATTAGGCGCGCCTGTCCAACCTGAACTCTATGCGGCTGCCCGCCAAACACGGGTCTTTATGCTGTTTGACCGCGAAGGGCGGTGGAAAGACCATCCCAAGAGCGGGAAAAAGGGAGAAGAGGAGGCAAGAAAAGTCATTGCTGATTTGTGCAGCAAGATTGTGGAGATGCTTCCTGAGGACTTGCCAAATCAAGACAAATACCTGGTGGCCAAGAGAGGCGTGATGATCAAGTTGTGGGAACGGTCATTTGAGTTCGATAACTTTTCTGACGAGGAACTGGCGGAAGCTATTTCAGCAGAGGCACGCAAGCATGGTTGGCCGGAAATTACTCCACATGAAGTGGCTCTTTTTCGCGCCAGATTCCCTAATGTAAGCCTTGATGCCATCATCGCACAGAAGGTCAGGGATAGGACACCAGCGGGTGAGCCTGTTGTGAGGGATAAAGATTATGAATGGGTTAAGGTAGAAGTCGGAAAGCAGCTTGCTCGTATGTTAGCTCAACGAATGGGTCATCATGCCCCTGAAGACCCGCCAGAAGCACCAATTATTCGAGTCATCCAGCATGTCATCTATTTGGCGCGGAAAAACTGGCCGTGACGCCCAGCATGCTACGCCAATTCTATTTTCGGAAATACCGATATCGCCTTGAAATGGGAGGAGATAAAACCAGCTAGCCCCCGCATTCCACCCGGGCGATATTCCGAAGCGTCATCCACCAGGCGCGTGACGATTGAGACGCACGCCATTAGTTTTTGTTAAAGCCATTCCTAAGCGGGGACTCGGGAAGTAACAAATGTCGTCACCCAGTATCAGTCGATTCAAACTGGCCCAGCGAACAGATAATCTGCGGCTCCTGCGGCTCTAGTTGTTCGTGGACCTGGCAGAGGCGATTGTCGGCACGCAGGTCGATGACCAGTGCTGCCAGGTGATCGTCGCTGATGCCGCTGCGCAACTGGCGGTTGAGTGTGTCCCTGGCCGTCTCCTGAAGCGGATATTTGTAGATATCTTCGAGCGCGCTGTGCAGCTCCGGCGGCGCGGGAAAGAGGGTATGCTGTGTTTTGTCGATATACTCCTTCAGCCGCGTATACGTTTTGCGCCGTGCGCCTGAAGCGGCCCCCAACTGGCCGCCGATGCTGCGCGTCTCCTCTTCAATAATATGTTCGACTGCGCACCTGACCAGGTCGTGCTGCTCCGGCGGGCGCTCAATTGGCTTGGTATCATATGAGCAGGCCGCCGCGCGCAGGATCGCCAGTTGCGATTGGGTGACGTTCTCGCCTTTGCGATTAACCCAGGCCAGCGCGTCGTTACCCTCGGAGGTACGCATGTAGACCAGAACTCCTTCGGGCGCGGCGACACTGCCGCGATGGGCGCGCGTTGAGAAGATGACATCGGGCAGCTTTTCGATGATGCCTTTGAGCTTCGGGTTGGCATCAATGGCATTTTTCCAGATTTGATAGGCCTGCGATGCCAGGTCCACCTCGCTATCGGCCTCGCCATCTAGCACACCCGCTTTCTCGTTGTACAGGTCTTCAAAAGCTACCTTTGCCGTTTCCGTCAACTCGTCTTCAAAAAAGGCTTCATCGGTGCCGACCACTTCAGCGTTCTGTTGCAGACGCGCTCGCACACGCTCGCGCAGGCGGATGAGGCGTTCCACGCCATCGGCGGGCAAGAACGAGTAGCAATAGATGGTATCTGACAGCTGGCCAATGCGGTCCACACGGCCCGCGCGCTGGATCAGGCGGATGATGGCCCAGGGAAGATCGTAGTTAACCACGATGGCGGCATCCTGCAGGTTCTGCCCTTCTGAGAGGACATCCGTTGCGACCAGCACACGAAGTTCACTCTCCGGACTGATCCGGTTGCGCCGCTCATTGCTGATAGGACTGAACCGCCAGGCCAGGTCGGTCGGATCGTCCGAGTCGCCGGTGACGCCCTCCAGCGACAGGATCCCGCGCGCTTTGAGCTGTGCGGTGAGGTAGCGCACGGTATCGGCGAACTGGGTAAAGATCAGCACTTTTTCGTTCGGATGCTGCTGCATGAGCAAGTCGAAGAGCGCGGCGAGTTTGGCATCGCGTTTGGCATCCCAGGTGCCACATTTCTCCAGCACAGTGAGCAGGTTACGCGCATCGGCGAGCAGGTCCCGTTTCAGGTTAGCATTGAACAGAGAAGGGCGCAGCCATTTGAAGCGGCGGCGAAGCGGCCCGGTATACTGTGCATAGACCTCGGCGGCGCGCCTGCGAAAGGTGGTCTCACTAGAGAGCGATGCGGCCATCTCGATCTCGTCCAGGGTGGAGGTCGCGCCCTCGTTCTCCTCCGCCGTCTCGGGCAAGAGCGCCTCTTCGTCCTCATCATTGGCACGCGCGTCAAGCAGGGCCGCGTCCTGGGTGCCTAGAGGCAGGTCCAGCCCCGCTTCGATGGCATGCAGATAGACGAAGTTGCGCAGGATATGCCGCTCCACCGACTGGATGAAGGCCGGCCCGCCGCTTTCCAGGCGTTTGAACAGGTTGGTGCGACAGAAGCCCATCAGGCGTTTCCCAGCGTGCGAGAGATTCTCCAGTTGCTTTGCTTCCGCGTGGGTTGGCCGCTCTTTCGGTGATTTCGCGATGTAGTTGGCAAGGCCGTAGCGCGGCAAGTTCAACCCATTCACGATCTGCACCACGTCATCTGAGTAGAGCGTGGCGTAGGGATCGGCTTCTCGCGCCTCGTCCACCAGGAACTTGACGGTGCGCGGGACACGCGCGGGGAAATAGGAACGTCGCCCATCGCTGAAAACCAGGTAAGGGCGCCCGGAGACCTGGTCGGTCTGGGTATAGTTGTCCTGGATGAAGCTGCGCGTGCGCCGCACGAGGAAGAGCCGCATGAGGTCGCGCCAGTCGTCAGCATAGTCGCTTTGCTCGAATGCCGCCAGCGAACGCACCGGGGCTTGATAGCGACTGTTGAATGTCGTTTCACCCATCTCACGCAGGAGCCGTTCCGGGCGAACGCCGAGGTCACGGCTCTCTTCGTCCGAGAGGAAGAGCCGCAGCTGCGCCGAGAGATCGAGGTAGGATTTGTTATAGGGCGTGGCCGAGAGCAGGATGCACTTGCTCTCGTTCTTCTCGATATAGTCCTTGATGGCCTTGTAGCGTTTCCCCTCGCGATTGCGCAGGTTGTGGCTTTCGTCGATCACCAGCAGGCGGAAACGCCGCAGGTCGGGCAGCTCGTTCTGCACGTTGGTCACGGAGATGACCTTGGAGACCAGCCCGTACTCGTCCATGTACTGCTGCCACATACGGGTCAGGTTCTTGGGGCAGATCACCAGTGTCTCCAGGCCGAAGTCGTCCTGCATGATGCGGGCCAGTGCGGTTGCCATGAGCGTCTTGCCCAGGCCAACCACGTCGCCAATGAGCACGCCGCCCCGTTTATTGAGGTGACGGGCGGCGATCTTGACGGCGGCGACCTGGTAGTCAAACAACAGGTCCTTGAAGATGCGGGGAATGCCGAAATCTTGCAGCCCGGCGCGCGCTTCCTGCGAGAGATGATAGGCCATCTTGAGGTAGATATAGTAGGGTAGTGGTACCTCGTCACGCGCCCAGCTCTCATCGATGATCTCGGCCAGTTCGTCGGAGATATCCAGGCACCAGCGATCATCCCAGCGCTCATTGAACCACAGCGAGAGTTTTTTGGCCGCATCTGGCTCGACCACGTCGACGTTTAATTCGCCCTGGTGCTGGAGTCCCGCCATCGTCAGATTGCTGCTCCCAAGATAGCCAACGATGGGGGTGATATGGCTATTCAGGTAGAGCAGATAGAGCTTGGCATGCAGCTTGTGGCGCAAGAACAGCTTGACGACGACGCGCTTTGCTTTGAGTTGCGCGCTCAGGCGACGCAGCCCTTCCTGGTCCTGGTTGGTTGGCGCGCCCATCACGAGCTGCTGGCGAAACTCCTGTGCCATCCGCTGCTTGAGGCGCACCACCGTCGATTGGTCGATCTCCTGCCCACCACGCAGGCTGAACAGCTTGCGCAGTTCGTCCTCGGGCCGCTCAGTCATGCCAATGAGCAAGCGACAGGTTCCGTTTACGCCACCCTGCCAGTGTTCCATCAGATAGTCAAGCGTTTGCCATCCGCGCAGGTTGAAGTAACCAATGCAGAAGTCGGCGCGCTCAGAGACTTTGAGGGTATCCTGTAAGGCTTCGAGCAGGCGACTTTCGATGTTGTCAAAGATGCGCGGCATCAGCGATTACTCCTCTTCCTCGTCTCCACTAGCCTGCCCCATGCGGTACTTGATATCGTAGTTGATGATGAAATCCAGTTCTTCGTCGGTGAAACCGTAGTGCCTGGCAAGCACACGATCTATGTTATCGATGATGGGCTTTGAATGACGAGGATAGAACTCATCGTATTCTACCAATCCAGTAGCCTTATAAGGGATTGCACGGCGAACGCTATGTTTTTGCAAGTCATTCATCAACTCAATTTTCAGATCCTTTAAACTCACACCTAAACTTTCCGTCAATTCTGCTATATCACAAGGAAAGTCCAAAATGATTTCTCTTCCACAATGGTAAACATCTGAATAGGTAACAAACCAAGAGTAAAACAAATTGCTGTTTAGCAAGGCTACCAGAGTATCTCGCTCACCATCCGTATGAACAGAAAATATTTTGTAGTCCTCGGATTTTTTCTCGCCATCTCTCTGGTTATGAAAAAATGGGACGAAATCAAATGCTTTCACAAAATGAGCTACAATCCTGTGGCAATAAACATGATAAGGGGTTGTATCATCAACACTTTCTCGTAAATTCCTATCATGGGTACACAATTTTCCCAGGATATGTGAGTGGGTTGTTGAAGACACCTTTGGAATCAGACCTAATCGATGAGAATGAGGTTCGACCCTCGTGTAAGACACCAGGGAGAATAAATATTCTCGTCCTTGTGGAAGCCATCTTTGAAAACGTGTAGTGTACATGGATGGAGATGCTTTTCTAAATTGCAGAACAATTGATAGTCTGAACTTCACGCCCTGAAAGAGCACGGATGGGTGCGCATCTCCAGAATAGAGACTGACGTGAGTCTCAAATGATCCTACTTGCCACATTGACCTTAATGCTTCCATCCTGTCTGTTGCAACACAACTTATTGGCACTATCATGCCAAAATGCCCGTGCTCATATAACAATCCGTAGGATCGTTCACATACTACAGTATATACATTTCCGCAGCTACGTGTTTTGTAAAGGCCGGGAAGAAGATCATAAGTAGCAACTTTAGACCACTCTACATAAGGCGGATTGCCGATAATAACATCGAAGCCACCTCGTTTCATAATCCCGTAGAACTCTACCCACCAGTGGAAGGGCTGATGGCTCTGCCGCCATTGCGCAAACGCCGCATCATACTCTTCCTTTTTGGGGATGCTGTTACGGTCTTTGCCGTACTCTGAGGCCAGATAGCCATCCAGTTCCGCACGCAATATTCCCAGCATCTGCCAGAGGAGGCGCTTGTTCTCTGCAAGAGTAGCAGGGTCGAGATCCTGGTGCGTCTGAAGTTCGCGGAACTGCTCGAAAGCGCGCTCGATGTCCTGCGCCTTCTGCTCGATGCGCTCCAGCCGGTCATCGAAGATCATCTGGTCCTGGAACGCCTTACCCACGGTTTTGCCCTCGATAGCCTGTTTCGTCTCGTCATAGGAGGCAAAGCCGACCAGGGTATTGCCGGCGCGGATGTTGAAATCGATATCGGGCAGTGGCTCGATGTCCTCGAAGCGATCGACCTGGGAGACAAGTTTGAGGAAGAGGCGCAGCTTGCAGATTTCGGTGGCCTCTTCCATAATATCGACGCCGTAGAGGTTGTTGACGATAATCGACTTGAAAATGAAGTAGCTGTGGCTCGGGTGCTGCTTGACCCGCTCCAATGTGGCCCGGAAGTGGGCGATATCGGGAGAGCGATGCCGCCTCTCCGGGGGTATGGCCGCATCGAGTACCTCGCGCTCTTCGACCAAGTCCTCCATGCGTTCCAGGCAAGCCTCGTAGAGCTCTTCGAGGATACTCAGTGCCGAGAATAAGAACGCGCCAGATCCACAGGTCGGGTCAAGCACCGTCACTTGCTCGATACTGTCATACAGCGCCCGCAGGAGGTCGGTACCCGTGCAGTAGGTGATGACATCCTCAGCAAAGCGGCGGCTGTCCAGGTTGAAGGTGATGAGGTCGTTGGCCGAGGTGATCTCGCCCGCTGCCAGTTTCGCTCGTAGGTCCTGGTAGCGCGTGCGCCGTGCCACGACCTCGCGCCAGGTCTCCGTTAGTAGGGCATATGCTTCCGGCGCAGGCTTGTTCCACTCACTGCGCTGCGCCACATCGTGGATGCCCGCTTCGATTCCGGGCGGCAACGGCACATCGCACCCTTTCTTAACGGTATCATAGAGATAGGCGTCGGGGTTTTCGCGCAGCAGCGACCAGACTGGCCCATTGGGGCGAAAAGCGATCTGGCATTTTTGCTCGGCAGCGTCGAGGAGAAAGGGCAGGATGGTGCTCTTACTGATGTACTCGGTGATGTCCTCTTTAGTATAGTAGGCCCCCATCTGCTTCTGGTTGATATATTTCTCGAAGATGTAGCCGAGCACGTCGGGGTTGATCTCACGGTCGCTGCGCAACGGGCGATCATCCAGGTACCAGTCGAACTCATCGAGGAACGAAAACAGTTGCTCAAAGGCCTCGTCGGGGATGGTGATCTCCGGGTTCGCGCGCTCCAGCACATGCACATCGAACAGCCCGCCGTTAAGATAAGGCACGCTGCCCAGCAGCACCTCGAGTTCTGGTGCATGTACACGCTGGCTCAGCCCCTCATGGAAGAGCTTCAGCAGGAAATAGCGGTAGAAGGTGTGGAACTGATCCTCTCCCCGTTCCTGCTGCACACGTTTGAGCCGGTTGGAGAGATAGTTGGCGTCTCCATCGAGCCTGCCCTGTGCCTTTGTGTCCAGGAAGCCCTTGCGCTGGATAAAGTAGATAAACATCAGGCGGTTGAGCATGAGCGAGGCATACCACTCGCAATCAGCTTGTGCCTCAATCCCTCCAATGAGATTCAGGAACGCAGCAAGTTCGTGTTTGAAGCGATCATAGAACTTCTTCGTGACACGCTCGACATCGAAAGCTTTTGCTACACGCCCAGCCACCTCGGCTATATGCAGGCGCTCTTCCTCTTCCAGCCTGATAGCCAGTCGCTCCAGTTTCTGCGCCAGCAGTTCTCCTGACTGCCCTCTGTGATAGCGATGCATACGCGAGGCCAGCCGCTTGCCCTGCTCACGCTTAACCCACTGCCATACCTGGTTTCCCCTGGCCGCATCCACATAAATGATGATGTGTTCGTAAGCATGGCGGGTCACTTCCCGCTCAATCTTGCGCAGCAATCCATCGGTGGGAATCTTGCCTTCAGCATCCGCATCGCACACGAAAACCTTCACGCCGCGCTTTTCTACCAGTGGCCGCAGCACATACGTCACACCTTCGACGGTAATCACCAATGCGTGTTCGTTAAGGATATCCCAGCCCAGTTCATCCACGAAGAGCGCCTTGAAGTTGAAGTCACGCAACTGCTGCTGTATCTTCTGCCGATTCGTCATACTGCGTTCCTCCTCGGCTTTTCTCGCTCGCTCCTCTTTAGCCAAGCGAGCCCGTTTCTCCTCAACTCGAGGATTCGGGAAAAATAGGACATCCGCTATATCCCCCTTACGCTGATCGGGAGATACAAGCACAGGCCTCGGTGGCTTTGGAACACCAGCTTCTAGAGATAGAGACATATCATGAAGTAGGTCTGCAGCTAAATCATTCAAATCACGAAAAGATAAATAATCCTGTCGGTTTGTATCCCCTAGGAAGAGAACGTCCAACAATGCCTTAGAGAACATAGTAGAGCTGCCATCTGGCATCAGCAGGGAAGCTGACTGCTGATCCGAAGAACACAAGAGGGTTGTGCCTTCTTCTGGAACTCCTTGAG
>Ga0070698_100006080_pt1 | contig 13149 bp, 14 predicted proteins | sample KBSK1502metaG_FD_65477 | JGI IMG/M metagenome (GOLD analysis project Ga0070698, IMG submission 65477) | Corn, switchgrass and miscanthus rhizosphere microbial communities from Kellogg Biological Station, Michigan, USA - KBS K1-50-2 metaG | ecosystem: Host-associated > Plants > Roots >... | reverse complement strand
ATCCGGGAGGATCTTCGCATGGAGAGCGCAGACCGGCTCCGGTGGATCCTTGACCTGGTCGAGGCCAGCCTCGATCAGCCGGAGCTGACCGGGGATGACCTGGCGGCCCGGGCCTACCTCTCACGCTTCCACTTCGGCCGCCTGGCCGCCGCCGCTTTGGGCGAGCCGCCCGGGGCGTTCCGGCGCAGGCTTCTGCTCGAGCGCGCCGCGCACCGGCTGACGTCGACGCGGGATCCGGTCATCGAGATCGCCCTGGACGCCGGGTACGGCTCACCCGAGGCGTTCGCGCGGGCGTTCGGCCGGGCGTACGGCGTCGCGCCGTCCGGCTACCGCCGCGACACGGCGTCCCGGCCTGCCCGGCCCGGCCTGCACGACCTGTCCGCCCCAAGCGGCGTGCACTTCCACCCACCCGGCGGCCTCCGGCTGCCCGCACCGTCAAGGAGTTCCGACATGGACGTCCTCACCGGCATGCTCAACCACCATCTGACTCTCGCCGGGGAAATCATCGACCGCGCGGCTCAGGTCGGCGATGACGTGCTCGACCAGCCGATCGAGCTCTCGGTCGCGGGCATCGACTCCGAGCCCACGCTGCGCAGCCTCATCGACCGGCTCGTCGGGCAGCTCGAGATGTGGATCACGTCGCTGGAGGGCGGCACGGTCATGCCGCGCGGGGGTGCCGCCACGCCGGACGGCTGGCGCAGCCGTCTCGAGGCATCAGGCCCGCGATTCCGTGAGCTCGTGCTGGCGCCGATCCGGGACGGGCGCGCGGACGAGACGTTCGTCGACGCGATGTGCGATCCGCCCGAAACCTTCACCTATGGCGGGGTGCTGGCTCACGTGCTGACGTTCTCGGCCGTGCGCCGGACCATGGCGATCGGGGCCCTCGAGAGCGCGGGCATCGCCGACCTGGGATCCGGGGACCCCATGCTGTTCGTCGGCGGCGCGGGGGCCGACGCCTCGACGATCCGGCGCCATCGCGAATGACGGCGACGGCGGGCCTGGTCGCCCGCTCCTCGTCCTCGGGATACCGTGTACGTGTGGCGGAGCGACGGTGGACCGGATCGTGGCTGTCCGGCGTGACTCCGGCTGCCGGGGACAAGACCGAGTATCCCGGCGAGCGGCTCGGGCTGCCCCGGTCGGGCCACGGCATGGTGGCCGGGGTCGGCAGGCGGCTCGGCGCACTGGTGATCGACTGGCTGATGTGCGAGATCATCGCCATCGCCCTGTTCCACGACCTGTACTGGACCTTCGTCGTGTTCGCCGTGGAGAACTACCTGCTGACCGCGCTGACCGGCTACACAGCGGGCAAGCGGCTGCTCGGGCTGCGGGTGGCGCGGCTCGACGGCAGACCGGTCGGCCTGATCTGGGCCCTGGTCCGCACGATCCTGTTCCTGGCCGTGATCCCGCCGCTGATCTTCGACGGCGACCTGCGCGGCCTCCACGACAAGGCCGCCAACACGATCGTGATCAGGACCTAGCTCGCCTGGTGCCAGCGCCGCCGCGGGGTCAGCGTGGTCAGCGGAACTTGGGGCGGGGGGCCTTCGGCATCCGGCCGGTCCTGGGCATGGGGCCCTTGGGGATCGGCAGCGACTGAGGCAGTGCCTTCAGCCGGTAGTTCAGGTCGGCGACCGCCGGGCCCTTGAGGTTCCTGGGGAGCCTCATGATGTGTCGCTGCAGCCGCCGGATCGGTATCTGCCCCTCCTCGTCACCGACCTGGATGTCGTAGATCGGCACGTCCACGGCGACCCGCGAGACGCGCTTCTTCTCGGCCGCGAGCAGGCTCGGCAGCCGGTTCGGCGAGCCCTCGCCAACCAGGATCACCCCGGGCCTGCCGACGGTCCGGTGCACCACGTCCGTGTTCCGGTTGAACGAGACCGCCGGGGTCACCGTCCAGTTGCCGCGCATGCTCTGCAGCACCGCCGCGGCGGCGCCCGGCTGGCCGGCGATGGTCGCGTACTGCGCCGACTGCGCGAACCGGCCGAACAAGATCATTACCGCGGTGAGGCCCGCCAGCACGCCGAGCGGGATCAGGAACGCGGCCAGGCCGGTGAGGAGGCCGACGACCACCATGATCGCGATGATCCCGATGCCGGTGGCCGCGACTATCGGCAGGGCCTTCGGGTTGGCCTTGCGAATGATGCCCGCGACCATGCCGATCTGCCTGAGGCGGCCTGCGCTTGCGGCGTCGGCAGCGGCCTTCTTCGAGCCAGCGCCTGGCGGCTTGTTTACCATGCTGGTGATGTTATGAGTAACGCGGTCCCGAGCGCTAACCGTCCCGCGCTACGCGGTGCAGAACCTGGCGGTAGAGGCGGCCTGCCCGGTAGGAGGAGCGGACCAGCGGGCCCGCCATGACCCCGGCGAACCCTAGCTCGAGCGCCTCCTCGCGCAGCTCGTCGAACTCCTCGGGGGGCACCCACCGGTCGATCGGGTGGTGCCGGACCGAAGGCCGCAGGTACTGGGTGATCGTGAGCAGGTCGCAGGCGACGGCCCGCAGGTCGGCCATCGCGGCGCTGATCTCCTCCCGCTCCTCACCCAGGCCGAGGATCAGGTTGGACTTCGTGATCAGGCCGGCCGCGCGGGCCCGGCCTAGCACATCGAGCGATCGCTCGTAGCGAAATCCTGGCCTGATCCGGCGGAAGATCCGGGGCACGGTCTCGATGTTGTGCGCGAGCACCTCAGGGTCGGCCGCGAATACCTCGGCGAGCTGCCGCGGGTCCGCGTCGAAGTCGGGGATCAGCAGCTCCACGCCGCAGCCCGGCACCGCGGCGTGGATGGCCCGGCAGGTCTCGCCGTACAGCCAGGCCCCGCCGTCGGGGAGGTCGTCGCGGGCCACGCCGGTGACGGTCGCGTAGCGCAGCCCCATCGCCGCCACCGACTCGGCGACCCGCCGCGGCTCGTCGGTGTCCAGCGGCTCGGGCCTGCCGGTGGCGATCTGGCAGAAGTCGCAGCGCCGGGTGCACTGGTCACCGCCGATCAGGAACGTCGCCTCGCGGTCTTCCCAGCACTCGAAGATGTTGGGGCAGCCGGCCTCCTCGCAGACCGTGTGCAGCCCCTCGCGCCGGACGAGTTCCTTGAGGGCGGTGTACTCGGGCCCGGTGCGCAGCCGGGTCTTGATCCAGGGGGGCTTGCGCTCGATCGGCGTCTGGCTGTTGCGGGCCTCGAGCCGCAGCATCCGGCGCCCTTCAGGTGCGAGTACCACGTCCCCAGCGTACGTCCGGTCATGGAAGCATTGGACGCATGCCAACGCAGTTTGACCCGCCGTCCGGGACGCGCGACTTCCTTGCCGCCGACGCCGAGCGGCGGGAGCGGGCGTTCGCCGTGATCCGATCGGTGTTCACGCAGTACGGTTTCGAGCCCTTGCAGACTCCGGCGTTCGAGCGTCTCGACGTGCTGCTCGGCAAGTACGGCGAGGACGGCGACAAGCTGGTCTTCAAGATCCTGCGGCGGGGCGAGCACGAGGCCTCCGGCGAAGCCGACCTGGCGCTGCGTTACGACCTGACCGTGCCGCTGGCCCGGGTGGCCGCCGCGTACGGGAGCCAGCTGCCGTCCCCCTACAAGCGCTACGCGATCGGCCCGGTCTGGCGCGCCGACCGGCCGGGCAAGGGCCGGTTCCGGGAGTTCGTGCAGTGCGACCTCGACACCCTGGGCTCGGCGTCGGTGCTCGCGGACGCCGAGGCGCTGTGCGCGCAGCACGACGCGCTGGCCGCGCTCGGCGTGCCTGACTTCAGCATCCAGCTGAACTCGCGCCGGGTGCTGGCGGGGCTGCTCGAGGCGTTCGGGGTCCCGGAAGAGCTCGGGGCCGGCGTGCTGATCACCCTGGACAAGCTCGACAAGATGCGGCCGGAGGCCGTGATCGCCGAGCTGGAGGGCCGCGGCCTGGCCACCGACGACGCCGCTTCGCTCGTCACCACTATGACCGCGCCCGATGCGGTCGAGCGGATCCGGCTGGTGCTGAAGCAAAGTGACGTGGGAGCGGAAGGGCTGGACGAGGTAGACACCCTGCTTTCCCTGGTCGCGCTGCAGATACCGCCCGGCCGGGTCGCGTTCACCCCGCGCCTGGTGCGCGGCCTGAGCTATTACACCGGCCCGATCTGGGAGGCGGTGGCGCCGGGCGTGCCCGGGTCCATCGGCTCAGGCGGGCGTTATGACCACCTGATCGAGCAGCTCGGCGGGCCCGACACGCCCGCGACGGGGAGCTCGCTGGGCGTCGAGCGGATCCTGCTGCTGCTCCCCCAGAGCGGAGCGGAACGCGGCCGTCTGGACGTGGCGGTCACGGTCATGGCGGAGGACTTCGCCAGGCAGTCGTTTGATTTCTCGGCGACCGCGCGCGCCGCGGGCCTGCGCTCCAGCGTCTACCTCGGCGGGTCCGGCAAGCTCGGCCGGCAGCTCAGGTGGGCGAGCGACCAGGGGGCGCGCTGGTGCCTGATCTACGGCAGCGCCGAGGACGAGGCCGGGACCGTCACCGTTCGCGACCTGCGCACCGGCGAGCAGACCGCGGTCCCCGTCGGGGATCTTGGTGGTTACCTGATCCGCGCGGCGGAGTAGCTGGTGAGCGCAGAGAAATTCCTTGATCATAACGAATGGTTCGCTGGGCTGCCGGGAGTGGTGATCGCGGCCGGGGCGCTGATCACCGACCCGGCCGGCCGCGTGCTGCTGGTGAAGCCGAACTACCGCGACTTCTGGACGGTGCCGGGCGGCATCTGTGAGCACGGCGAGCCGCCGCACGTCGGCTGCGCCAGGGAGATCGCCGAGGAGATCGGCCTCGAGCTCGGCGTCGGCGCGCTGCTGGCCATCGACTGGGCCCAGCCCTACGGTCCGGAGGCCCGCCCGATCATGCACTTCCTGTTCGACGGCGGGGCGCTCGAGGATGGCGCGGGCATCGTGCTGCAGCGCGAGGAGCTTGACGAGTTCCGGTTCACCGATCCCGCGGAGGTGTCCCGCTACCTCGCGCCGTACGGGGTGCGCCGGGTGGCCGCGGCCCTCGCGGGACGCGCCACCGGTGCGGCGGTCTATCAGCCGACGCGGGCGATCTGACCGATCAGCTCGGCGGTTCCCGCCACCCTGCGCCACCGGCGTGCGCCGAGCACGCCGGCGAGATGGCGTTCGGCCACGTCGACCGCGTCGGCGACGGTGACCGGCCGGCCGGACTCCGCCGACAATGTGGTCACCGTGGCGTCGCTGATCCCGCACGGCACGATGCGGTCGTACCAGGACAGGTCGCAGTCGCAGTTCAGCGCGAAGCCATGCATGGTGACGCCCCGGGACACCCGGATCCCGATCGCGCCCACCTTCCGGTCCTGCCCGCCCGCCTGGCCGCGTACCCACACCCCGCTGCGTCCCTCGACCCGCCCGGTGCGGACGCCGAACTCGGCGCAGACACCGATCAGCGCCTCCTCGATCGCCCGCACGTAGGCGATCACGTCGATCGGCTCGTCCAGCTTCACGATCGGGTACCCCACCAGCTGGCCGGGCCCGTGCCAGGTGATCTTCCCGCCGCGGTCGACGTCGATCACGGGCGCGCCCGGGTCGCCGGCCGGCCGGTCCAGCGGGCCGGTCCGCTTGCCCGCGGTGTAGACGGGCGGGTGCTCAAGCAGCAGGCAGCAGTCGGGGATGCCGCCGCCTACGCGCCGCTCGTGCAGCTCCCGCTGCAGGTCCCAGGCCTCCAGGTACGGGACGGCGCCGGGGCCGAACCCCGCCCGCGCGAAAACCAGCTCACGATCCACGTGCACCAGCGTATGCCGCCCGGCGCGCGAGGAAGAAAGCCCGGCGTGGACTGCGTTGTCACACCGGGTGCCTGGTGCCGAAAGGAGGCGGCCGTGATCGACGAGGCCGAGTGCATGCGCATGAGCCGGCGGGAGCGGGCGAGGCTGATGCAGACCTTGACGGCGCTCGATCCTCCGCGACTGGCCAGCCCGGGCAGCAAGCGGAGGCGGCAGCTGTTCCTGGCCGGGCTCATCGTCTGCTGCGTGGTGCTGGCCGTGCAGATCGGGGTGCTCGCCTGGACCCTGCCCCGGTACTACCGGACCGGCAACTGGCGCGGCGCCTGGGTCGGCTTCGACGTCGCGCTGTTCTGCACGTTCGCGGTGACCGCCTGGGCCGCCTGGCGCGGCAGGCAGGCGCTGATCATGTGCCTCATCGTCCTGGCCACGCTGCTGACCGCGGACGCCTGGTTCGACGTCACGCTGGACGTGCGCACCAGCGGCTTCATGCTCAGCCTGCTGTCCGCCCTCCTCGTCGAGCTTCCGCTCGCGGCGATCGCGATCATGGGAGCCAGGCGGCTGCTGAGGCTGACGATCCGGCAGGTCATGAGCCGCGAGGGACTGCCCGGGCCGGTGCCGCCGCTGTGGCGGATCCCGCTGTTCGGCCCGGGCGAGGGCCACCTCGGCAGGCACCCGGAGGAGCTGGACCGTGCTGAGAAGCCCGCGGTACAGGAGGCCTGAGCAGCGGTTACAGCTCCGCGGCCAGGGCGCTGGCGATGTCCGGGTGCTGGAACGCGAAGCCTGGCTCGTCGAGCAGCCGCCGCGGCCGCACCCGCTGGCTGCCGAGCAGCTCGCTGGAGACCTCGCCGAGCACCGCGCGGAGCACAGGGGCGGGGATCCGCAGCACCGCTGGCCGGTGCAGCGCCCTCGCTACCTCGGCGGTGAGCACGGCGTTGGTCACCGGCGCCGGGGCGGTGAGGTTCACCGGGCCGTCGATACCGGCGTGCTCGAGCAGGTGACGCAGCGCGCGCACGTAGTCGCTCAGTGAGATCCAGCTGACGAACTGGGTGCCTGGCCCCAGCCGGGCGCCGAGCCCGAACCGGAACGGGAGCCGCAGCAGGGCGAGCATCCCGCCGCTGCGGGACAGCACCACCCCGGTGCGCAGGTTCACGACCCGCAGTCCTGCCTGCCGGGCGGGCTGCGCGGCCGCCTCCCAGTCGCGGACGAGGGTGGCGAGGAACCCGGCGCCCGCGGGCGCTGACTCGTCCACCTCGCGGTCGCCGGTGTCGCCGTACCAGCCGATCGCCGAGCCGGAGAGCAGGACGCGCGGCGGCCGGGCGGCCGCCGTGATCGCCGCGACCAGCACCTGGGTGCCCAGAATCCGGCTGCCGCGCAGCTTCAGCTTCCGCGCCTTCGTCCACCGGCCGGCCGCGATCGGCGCGCCCGCCAGGTTGACGACGGCATCGACGCCGTCGAGCGCGGCCGGATCGAGCCCGCCGGCCCCGGCCTGCGGATCCCACCGGATCTCGCCCGGCTGCGGCGGGCGCCGGACGACGCGGGTCACCTCGTGCCCGTCGCGCCGCAGCGACTCGCCGAGCGCGGTGCCGATCAGCCCCGACGATCCGGTGATCGCGACCCGCACCTCACCCACCTCGCCCGTCCTGTTACAGCCCGAGCTCGGTCTCGAACGCCCCCTCCTCGAGCCGGTTCTTCAGCGTGGTCAGGAACCGCGCGGCGTCGGCGCCGTCGACGAGCCGGTGATCGTAGGTGAGCGCCAGGTAGACCATCGACCTGACGGTGATCACCTCGCCGAGCGCCGGGTCGTCGACCACGACCGGCCGCTTGACGACCGTGCCGGTGCCGAGGATGCCGACCTGGGGCTGGTTGATGATCGGGGTGTCGAACAGCGCCCCGCGGCTGCCGGTGTTGGTCAGCGTGAACGTCCCGCCCGACAGCTCGTCCGGGCTCACCCGCCCGGCGCGGGTGCGCTCGGCCAGATCGGCGATCTTCCTGGCCAGACCGGCGATGTTGAGGTCGCCCGCCTGGCGGATGACCGGGACCATCAGGCCGCGCTCGGTGTCCACGGCGATGCCCAGGTGCTCGTCATCGTGGTAGGTCACCTGGCCGCTGGCGGTGTCGATGACCGCGTTGAGCTTCGGGTGCACCTTGAGCGCCTCGACCGTGGCCAGGGCGAAGAACGGCAGGTAGGACAGCTTGACGCCCTCCGTGGCCTCGAAGCCGGCCTTGGCCCGGTCCCGCAGCCGGGAGATCGCGGTGACGTCCGCCTCCACCACGGTGGTGAGCTGAGCCGAGATCTGCAGCGACTCGACCATGCGCTGCGCGATCACCTGACGCGACCGGGACAGTTTCTCCGTCGTTCCGCGCAGGCTGGAAGGCACGATGGCTGGGCGCGTCCCGGGCCGGTCCGGGGCGACGGGCCGGGCCTGCGGCGCGGCGGCAGGCGCGGGCGCCGACGGGGCCGGCCGGGGTGGTGCCGGCGGGGGCGCTGCCGTCGTGCCGCGCAGCACCCGCGCGGCGTCCAGGACGTCCTGCTTGCGGATCCGCCCGCCGACCCCGGTGCCGGTTACCGTCGCGAGGTCGATCCCGTGCTCGGCGGCCAGCTTGCGCACCAGCGGGGTCACGTAGGGGCCCTCGGTTCCCGCGGTCAGCTGCGGGCCGACGCCGTCGGCGGGCTGCGCCGGGCCGGGGTACGCGGGCTGCGGTTCCGCAGCGGGCGGCGGAGGTGCTGCTTGCTCGGGCGGGGCCGGCGGGGGCAGGTAGGCCGCCGGCTCGCGGGTGATGGGGGCAGGAGAGGCGGGCGGGGTCGGCGGCGCGGGCGGCGGCGGCGGTGGAGGCGGCGGCGCCGGGGGCGGGGTCGGAGGCTGGTACGCGGGCGCGGGCGGCTGGTAGCCGGGCGACGGCTGATATGGCTGCTGGTACGGCGACTGGTAACCGGCCGCGTTGTAACCCTGCGTGCCGTCGCCCGCGGGCGGAGCAGGCGCTGCCGCGGGCGGAGCAGGCGCTGCCGCGGCGAGGGCCGCGCCGTCCTCGGATCCCTCCTCGTCGATGACCGCGAGCTCGGCGCCGACCGCAACCGTCTCGTCCTCGGCGACGGTGATGCCGCGCAGGATGCCCGACACCGGCGAGGGGATCTCGGTGTCGACCTTGTCCGTGGAGACCTCGAGCAGCGGCTCGTCGGCCTCGACCCGCTCCCCCTCCCGCTTCAGCCAGCGCGTGACTGTGCCTTCGGTGACGCTCTCGCCGAGCTGTGGCATGGATACGGAGACCGACATGACTTCCCGCGACTCCTTACGAGTGGAAGTGGAGAGGTTTGCCCGCGAGCGCCAGGTGCGCCTCGCCGATTATCTCCGACTGGGTGGGGTGCGGATGGATGAGCTGGGCGACCTCAGACGGCAGGGCCTCCCAGTTGTAGATCAGCTGGCCCTCGGCGATCAGCTCGCCGACTCGCGCGCCGACCAGGTGGATGCCGAGCACCGGGCCGCCGTCATCGGCCGCGATGACCTTGGCCGCCCCCGAGGTCTGCAAGATCTGGCTCCTGCCGTTGCCGGCCAGGTCGTAGGTGATCTCCCTGGTCTTGATGCCCCGCTCGGCGGCCATCGCGGAGGTGATGCCCACCGACGCGACCTCGGGGTTGCTGTAGGTCACCCGCGGCACCCCGTCGTAGTCGATGGGCGTGACCGGCAGCCCGCCCAGCCGCTCGGCGACCATGATTCCCTCGGCGAACCCGACGTGCGCCAGCTGCGGGCCCGGGATCAGGTCGCCGACGGCGGAGATCGTGGGAACGCTCGTCTGGCAGTACTCGTCCACCGTGACGTAGCCGCGCTGCATGGCCACCCCGACGTCCTCGTAGCCGAGACCGGCCGAGACCGGGCCGCGGCCGACGGCGACGAGCAGCAGCTCGGCGTCGATCGTGGCGCCGCCCTCCAGCGTGACCGTGACGCCGGAGCCGTTCTCCTTGACGCCCTCGAACCTCGCGCCGAGCTTGTAGGCGATGCCGCGGCGCCGGAACGCGCGCTCGAGCAGCTTCGAGCTGGCCTCGTCCTCCGGCGGCAGCAGGTGCGGCAGCATCTCGACGATCGTGACCTCGGCGCCGAACGAGCGCCACACGCTCGCGAACTCGACGCCGATCACGCCGCCGCCGAGTATGACCACCGACGCGGGCACCCGGTCCAGCTCGAGCGCCTGGTCGCTGGTGATCACCCGCTGGCCGTCGATGTCGAGCCCGGGCAGGCTGCGCGGCTCGGAGCCGCTGGCCAGCACGACGTGCGCGCCCTCGATCAGCGAGTCGCCGACCTGCACCTGAGTGGGCGACACGAGGCGCCCCTCGCCGTCGATGATGTCGATGTGCCGGCTGCCGATCAGGCCGACGAGCCCGCGCCAGAGCCGGGTGACCACCTTCTCCTTGTAGGCGTTGACGCCGGGCATGTCGATGCCGTCGAAGGTGGCCCGCACGCCGAAGGTGGCGCTTTCCCTGGCCTGGTCGGCGATCTCCGCGGCGTGCAGCAGCGCCTTGGTCGGGATGCATCCCCGGTGCAGGCAGGTGCCGCCGACCTTGCCCTTCTCGATGAGCGCCACGCGCTTGCCGAGCTCGGCGGCGCGCAGCGCGCAGGCGTAGCCGCCGCTGCCTCCGCCGAGGATCACAATGTCGTAGCCGCCGCGGTCTGCCACGGTGAACTCTCCTTCGCTCAGCGCTATCTACCTAGAGGCGCCCGTCGGCGACGTCCAGCGCGACCTGGACGAGGCTGCGCACGGCCGCGCCCGTTCCGCCCTTCGGCGTGTACCCGTACGGATCGCCCTCGTGGAACGCGGGCCCCGCGATGTCGAGGTGCGCCCACCGCACCCCGTCGGGGACGAACTCCCTCAGGAACAAACCGCCGACCAGCATCCCGCCATTCCTTTCCGGCGTCACGTTCGCGATGTCGGCCACGGTCGAGTCGAGCCCCTTGCGCAGCTCCTGCGGGAGCGGCATCGGCCAGGCCGGCTCGCCGGCCCTGCGGGCGGCGTCCACGACGCCGTCACGCACCTCGTCGTCGTTGGCCATCACGCCCATGATGCGCGGGCCGAGCGCCACCAGCTGCGCGCCGGTCAGCGTGGCGACGTCGACGAGCAGGTCGGGGGAGTCCTCGCCGGACCTGGCGAGCGCGTCCGCCAGCACCAGGCGCCCCTCGGCGTCGGTGTTGAGCACCTCCACGGTGCCGCCCCCGTAGATGGTGATAACGTCCGACGGCCGCTGGGCCGCGCCGCCCGGCATGTTCTCCGCGAGCGGCAGGTAGCCGACGAGGTTCACCACCGCGCCCAGCTCCGCGACCGCCGCCACCGCGGCGAGGACCGCCGCGGCCCCGCCCATGTCCGACTTCATTGCCTCCATCGACTTCGGCGGCTTGAGCGACAGCCCTCCGGAGTCGAACGTGATCCCCTTGCCGGCGAACACCACGGTCCGGGTCGCATCCGGATGGGAGTAGGCCAGCCGGACCAGCCGCGGGGGGTGCACCGAGCCCTGGCCGACGCCGACGATGCCGCCGTACCCGCCCTCGGCGAGCGCGTTCTCATCCAGCACCTCGATGCCGAGCCCGCGGGCCTTGGCGACGCGCTCGGCCTCCGCGGCCAGCGTCGCCGGGTACAGATGCGAGGGGCTCGCGTTGACCAGGTCGCGCACGAGCGCGACGGCCGAGGCCAGCACCCGTGCCCGGTCCGCCCCGTGGTTAGCAGCACCGTGCTCGCCATGGTCGCCGAGCAGGGTCAGCTCGGTATCGGGCTGGTTCCCGCCGTCCCGGTACCGGCCGAATACGTACCCGCCGAGCAGGGCGCCGAGGGCCACCGCCTCGGCCTCGGCGGCGTCGCGCACCGGCAGCGCCAGCCCGATCTGCCGTGCCTTCCCGGCGACGAGCGCGCGGACCGCCGCGCCGGCGCCGCGGCGCAGGGCCTCGGCGTCGAGGGCCGCCGTGTCGCCGAGGCCGACCGCGGCGATCAGCGGCGCGCGCAGCCTCCCGGCCGATGCGATCTTGGTAACTTCCTCGGCCTTTCCCGTGGCACCGAGGATGCCGAGCGTCTCTGCCAGGGTCCCGCCGAGCGCGTCAGCCACGTCCTCGGCTCCGGGCGCCAGCTCCGGCCCGTCGGGGCCCTGGGTCACGCCGACGACGATCGCGTCAGCGAGCACGTCACGAGCGGCTGCCTGGCTGGTTTGCAACGTCGTTGTCACGGTCCGAGCCTAGTGCCTGACCGGCCGCGCCGATCACCGTCGGTTCAGGCCGCAGTGCGCTCGACGCTTGAAACAAACCATCAGAAATAACGATCGTCAGAGCCGCGTTGTGACAGCTGTTACACTGATCGGGGCGTTGTGGCAACGTCGCAAAGGAGGCGCGAGCGTGGGAAGCAGCAGCGCGCTGTTCATCGCGGTGTTCCTGGCCTGCGTGGTCGAGGCCGTCGAGGCCACCACCATTGTCCTGGCCGCGGGCACCGCCCGAGACTGGCGGTCGGCGACCAGCGGGATGGCGGGCGCGCTCGCCGTCCTCGCGATCATCGTGGCGGCGCTCGGCCCGGCGGTATCCGCACTGCCGCTGCGCGGCCTGAGGCTCGTCGTGGGAGCACTGCTGCTCGTCTTCGGGCTGCAGTGGCTGCGCAAGGCCATCCTGCGGGCCAGCGGCCACAAGGCGCTGCACGACGAGGAAAAGATCTTCGCTCAGCAACTGGCCGCGGCGTCGGCCCAGGCGCGCAGGCAGGCCGGGCTGGTGCCCGACTGGTACGGGTTCACGCTGTCGTTCAAGGGAGTCCTGCTGGAGGGCCTCGAGGTCGTTTTCATCGTGCTCACGTTCGGCGCCAACCAGCACGACATCGGGCTGGCCGCCATCGCGGGCGCTGCGGCCGTGGTCGTGGTCGCGGGTGCCGGGGTGGCGGTCAGGTCCCCGTTGTCCAGGGTGCCGGAGAACAGCCTCAAGTTCATCGTCGGGATCATGCTCACCGCCTTCGGCGCGTTCTGGGGTGCGGAGGGCGCTGGCGCGCACTGGCCGGGCTCGGACGCCGCGCTGCTGGCACTCATCCCGGCGATCGCCGCGTTCGCGCTGGCCCTGGTGACGGTGATGCGCCGGAGCCCGGGCGGCTCGGGCCGTCAGCAGGCCGCCGTGGCAGCGGCGGCGACGGCGGGGGAGAGGAGCTGACGTGGTCCGGCGCATCAAGGCCTTCGGGGCTTTCTGGTACGACTTCGTCATCGGCGACGACTGGCTGGTCGCGGCGGGCGTGGTGATCGCGCTGGCGCTGACCTACGCGCTGAGCCGGACGACGGTTCCGGCCTGGTGGCTGCTGCCGCTGGCCCTGGCCGTACTGCTCCCGGTCAGTCTCTGGCGCGGGGCGCGTAAGCGCTAACTCAGCGGCTTTCCGCTTCCTCCGCGTACACCCGCGCCGCGTAGGCCTCCAGCGCCTGCTCGCACTCCGC
>Ga0070698_100006079_pt1 | contig 13151 bp, 12 predicted proteins | sample KBSK1502metaG_FD_65477 | JGI IMG/M metagenome (GOLD analysis project Ga0070698, IMG submission 65477) | Corn, switchgrass and miscanthus rhizosphere microbial communities from Kellogg Biological Station, Michigan, USA - KBS K1-50-2 metaG | ecosystem: Host-associated > Plants > Roots >... | reverse complement strand
GGCTTGCGGAACCCGAAGACCTCCGCGTCGGTGAACACGCGGAGGTCGAGCTCGGGGATCGCGAAGCCTTCCGCCAGCGGGACGTGCAGCAGCACGAGCGCGCCCGCCGCCGGCGGATCGGCGAGCGTCTCGAGCGGCGTGGCCGTGACCTCGCGCTCGGCGAGGAGCTCGCCGAGCCGCGCGGCCTGCGGTGTCGCGATGACGCGCGTGCCGGTGCCCGCGACGGCGACCTCGCGGAGGAACTGGTCGAGGCGGCCCGCGTAGCTCGCCGACCCGGTCCAGCCAAGGCGAAGCGCGTTGTCCGCCGGCGCCACACGGATCGCGCCGTGCTCGCTCGACTCGCGCTCGAGCTGCGTGCGCGGGACGTACGGCGCCGGGAACGCGGTCACCGGAAGGCCGTCGGTGCGGAGCTCCTCGCGACGCTCTTCGGCCATCGCCTCGTACGCGTCCCACGCGAGCGCGAGCTCGACGGAGTCCTCGAACACGACCGTCGCGCGGTCCGGCGGCAGGTGCGCGACGAGCGATGACGTCGCGCCGAGCAGCGGCGCGAACGCATCGACGCCGGGCGCGTACTGGCCCTGGCGCAGCCCCTCGAGCAGTTGCGCATAGTCCGTGAGGTCCTCGCCGAGACCGTCCCAGCTCGCGAGGCGCTCCGCGATCTCGGGCCCGCGCTCGACGGAGATCTCGCGGGCCGGAAGGACGACGAGCTCCTCGAGCGTCGCCTGCGATCGCTGGGTCACCGGATCGAACGAGCGGATCGACTCGATGTCGTCGCCGAAGAGCTCGATACGGGCGGGCTCGGTCGCCGATGCGGGATACACGTCGATGATGCCGCCGCGCCGCGAGAACGTGCCGGGCTCGCTCACCTCTGGGACGGGCTCGTAGCCCAGCGACAGAAGCCACGCCGCGGTCTTCTGCCACGGCAGCGTGGTGCCGACCGTGAGCGCGCGGCCGCGCTCGGCGAGCGACTCGGCGGGGACGGTCCACTGCATCGCCGCGCGCAGCGAGGCGACGACCGCGAGCGGCTCGCCGTCGCGAAGGCGCCAGAGCGCGAGCAGCCGTTGATGGACGGCGGTCGATGACGGCGACCCGGCCTCGTACGGCAGCGACTCGCGCTCGGGGAACGCGACGACGCGATCTTCGCCGAGCCATCCGCTGAGCTCCGCGCGCCACCGGCGGGCACGATCCTCGCTCGGCGCGACCACGAGCACGGTACGGCCCTGCGTCGCGACGAGCGACGCCCACGCGTACGTGCGCGCGCCGGCCGACGCGTCGGCGACCGCGACCGTGCCGCCCGACGCGACGCGATCCGCGAGCGCACGGAACGATGCGCTCTCCTCGGCGCGGGCGAGCAGACCGGCGAGACGCGCGGCCGGGAGCGCGGCGCGGACGGCGTCAGCCATTGAACTGATTCATCGCCCGCGGCAGATCCCGCAGCGCGACCTCCGCAGCTTCCGCGGCGCGATCGAGGGTCTTCTCCGCGAGCGCCTTCTCGTCCTGATCGAACGGCGAGAGCACGTACTCCGCGAGGTCGGGCACCTCGCGAAGCTGCGCTGGCGCGACGCCGACCCGGATCCGCGCGAAGCCGTCGCCGACCGCGTTCACGATCGAGCGCATCCCGTTGTGCGTGCCGGGACCGCCGGACTGGCGGATGCGGAGCGCGCCCAGCGGTAGGTCGACCTCATCGAAGATCACGAGCATGTCCGCCGGATCGAGGCGGTACCGGTCGAGCAGCTTCTTCACGGCGCGGCCGCTGTCGTTCATGAACGTCTGCGGCCGGGCGATGGCGATCTTGATCCCGCCGAGGCTGCCTTCCGCGATGCGCGAGTCGGCGGACTTGGTGCCGAAGTCGATCCGGGCACGCTTCGCCAGCCGGTTCGCGACCGCGAAACCGACGTTGTGCCGGGTGTTCGCGTAGCCGTCGCCAGGGTTGCCGAGGCCGACGACGAGCTTGTCGACCCGCGGGGCGCTCCCGCCGAAGAACCTGCGCATCTTCCTCCAGACGCCGAAATAGGGCCTCAAGCCAAAACTGGCCTGGGTCCTTCTTCCGGTCGGGTCTTCTGTTGCCCTCAGGATAGCCTCACGCCGCAGCACGGCGCGCCGATCGACTGAGTCGGCCGCGGTCAATCGTCGAGGTCGCACCCGAGCGCCGACCTCGTGCCCGCATCGACATCACTCAGACACAGGCCACGCTGCCTCGGAACAACGATTCCGACGAATCGGTTGTATAGACTCCATCGGTGCCGGAGCCCGCGGCGCCCAAGAACAAGCTCGAAGCCGTCCTCGCGTCAGGAACGCCTGTCGGCGCGATCGACGTAAGCATTGGGCCACGATTCCTAGAGCTCTTCAGCGACCACCTCTACTCGTCTCCGAACAAGGCTTTCGAGGAGATCGTCGCGAATTCGTGGGATGCGGGCGCCACGGACGTCTACATCTCCATGCCCGACGACCTTTCCAAGGCGGATGCGACGGTTTGGATCCTGGACAACGGCGAATCAATGGATGCCACCGGTCTCGAGCAATTGTGGGTTGTCGCAGACTCGGACAAGCGCCGCAAGGCAAGTCCAAAGCGTCGTCAGATCGGCAAGTTCGGCATAGGAAAGCTTGCGACATACCTGATCGCCGATGAGCTCACATACGTGTGCAAAGCGAGTGACGGCGTCGTGCGCACCGTGACGATGGACTACAGGCGCATCGACTCGATCGGTGGCGCGCGCCTCAACGTCACACCGTTGAAGCTCGACATCCGAAAGGTTACGGACGCGGAGCTCAACGCAATACTGCAGGCATGTGATCCAACCGGAACCCTCGCGAAAATGATTGCCTCGGGCGTGCCGAAGGGGCCACCTTCAGAGGGATACGCCGACGAGTTCGGAGGCGACGAGGGATCTGTCGCGGGAGCGTCCTCCGGTACGTGGACGCTCGTCGTTCTCAGCAGTTTGAAGGAGGCCGGTCGTGCGATGCAGCCTGGCCAGATTCGTCGGTTGCTCCGCACTGCACTTCCGCTGGGCTCGTCGATGTCCGTCTCATTCAACAATGACGCTCTCCCCCTCGTCCAAGGTGGACGCCTTGATCGCGAAGGAGTGGAAGATCGGCACAGGCCTCGGAATTGGGCCCCTTGAGGCCGCGGATGGATCGGTGCACGCGGTCACAGAGCACGCGGACGGTATCGAGATAGAGGGCGTGAAGGGCCAGATCACGGGTCGGGCGCGCCTTTACGCATCGCGTATCTCAGCTGGTAAGAGCGACGAGGTAGGCGCGTCTAACGGATTTCACGTCAACATCTTTGGGCGGGTCGTAAATGTCGTTGATCCGTACTTTGGCCTCCAGAACTTGAGCCACTCCGTCTGGGCGCAGTTCCGCGCGACCGTCAAGGCCGACGGAATGGACGAGCAGCTCCGCGTGAACCGCGAAGGCATCTGGTCCGGGCCGGAAGCTCTCGCCTTTCAGGCGTTCCTTCTGGCCCTATTCAACAAGGCACGACAGGAATACGACTCCCTTCACCGGGCAAGTTGGCCGGATGCTGGTGCCGTTCTCACGGAGGGCCTGACCGGTACTCCACTTGATCCGCTGACGAGAGTTGTTGGTGAGGCGCTCGCAGAGAAGACCGAGCTTCCCGGGTTCGTGGACGCGAGTGGCGTAAAGGACATCGCGGCAACGGCGAAAGAGTGGACCGAGACTTCAAAATCCAAACCGGACCAGCTGGTGACGGATGTTGCAATCGCCGGGCTGGACCCCGACGCTCCGCTAGCTCGGTACGACCTCGGGTCGCGGCGCGTGATCGTCAACAGGAGCCATCCATTTTTCAAGGAGCACGGCGCGAGCCACGAAGAACAGCTGGTCGTGCGTGACACGGCGCTTGCGGACCTTCTCACCGATGCGTACATGCTCGACATCGGGATCACAGAGTCGCAGCTACGAGAGGCCAGGACCTACAAGGACCGAATCCTCAGACTCGTATCTCAGCTTCGGCGTCGCTCAGGGCCGCAGCTCGCCTCGATGTTGAGGGATGCCACCGCTCACCCGAAGGGGCTCGAGCGCGTCGTCGGCGACGCAATCGACTTTCTGGGTTTCGACGTCGTCGTGCTGGGGCGCAACGGAGAACCCGAGGGGATCGCCACCGCTCCCGCAACGCCCGGCGCCAAGGACATCGCCAAGAGCTACTCGTTCACGTACGACGCGAAGTCATCGGGCAAGGGCAAGGTCAAGACCAAAGACCTCAACCTCGCGATCCTCGCCAAGCATTCGCGCGACAACGCGGCCAATCACACACTCGTCGTCGCGCCGGACTTCGAACTTGGCACGCTGCAGGAGGCGTGCAAGGCCGAGAAGGTGACGCCCATCCGCGCGAAGGACCTCGGCACGCTCCTGATGTCCTTCGCCACGTCGGGTGCCTTTGATCTAACTGAGTTCCGAAACATCTTCGAGTTGTTCGACCCGGACGAGGTTGAGAAGTGGGTCGGTGACTTCACAGCGCGACAGAGTCAGCAGCGACTGAACCTCGGGCTGGTACTCCAGTCCCTCAGCGACATTGGCTACAAGACTGCGAATGCCGTGACCGTTTCCGTGATCGCCGACCGAATTGCCCAGCAAACCAACGGCAAGGTCGTTCCGAAGCGGGCGCAACTAGCTGCCGTAATGAAGGGTCTGGAGTCGCTCGTCCCTCACCTCCTCCAAGTCGTGGGCGAAGACGTCTACTTGAAGACATCGCCGGAGAAGCTCCGTGACGCGATCTTGGCGCAACTCGCGAAGCTGCCCGCCGACTATCGTTTCGGCGCAGATGAAGAAGTCAAAGGGGACAGCTAGCCGCCTATCTCCGCGCGCGCTGCACCCGTTCCCTGCCCGAATGGCGCCGGAGATCGCACTGCTCGAGTGCGATCGGCTGCCGAAGCGTTCCACGATTCTTGACCCGATGGCAGGATCGGGGACCGTAATTCGAGTTGCGATCGAGCGGGGACATCGAGCCTCAGGTTTCGACGTGGATCCTCTGGCTGTCCTAATCGCGTCCGTCTTCACATCGCCAATTGACCCCACGGGCCTGACGCGCGCGGCGCGGGCTGTCGCGAGCGCGGCTCGGCGGCGGTCGCGACGGCAGCGCAGTTGGGCGGCTCTCAGGATGGACCGCGACACTCAGAGATTCGTGCGTCGATGGTTCGCAGAGCGTCAGCGCACGGAGTTGAGCGCGCTCGCCATGACACTGCGACAGAGCCGCTCGAGGTACGTCGACGCGATGTGGCTTGCGTTTAGCTCCCTCATCATCACAAAGGACAAGGGTGCCTCGCTCGCGCGTGATGTATCGCATAGTCGGCCACACAAGACGATGGACGAGAACGATTTCGATGTCATCGACAACTTCATTCGTTCCGCCAAACGCATATCCGCGCAACTGAAGAACGAACCGCCGCCAACGGGTGGACGAGTCGCGCTGGGTGATGCGCGCCACCTCATGACGAGATCGCACACGATCGACGCAATAATCACATCGCCCCCCTATCTAAACGCCATCGATTACATGAGGGGCCACCGCCTTGCACTCGTATGGATGGGGCACAGCGTCAGTTCGTTGCGGATGATCCGTTCGGGCGCTATTGGCACGGAAGTAGGTCTCGACGACGCCAAGCTCGCGGCCGTCGCTCGGCGCCTGCTGAAGGGGCGTTCATGGCGACGAGCGCCCGAGGCGGATCGCCGCGTGTTACAGAGGTATCTCGCGGACATGTCTAAGGTCTTCGAGCAAATGAAACGCGTCCTTAAGCCGAGTGGTCGTGCGGTAGTCGTGATTGGAGACTCCCGGTTGCGCGGCAGACCAATCAAGAACAGCGAGTTGATCCGCGCAATCGCGCGCTCGACCGGATTCAGGCTCGTGTCAAAGCGCTCGCGCCGGCTGCCATCAAACCGACGCTACCTTCCGCCACCTGAAGACGGCGCGTCTCAGCTGAACACGAGGATGCTCACCGAGCACGTGCTTGTGTTTCGGCCGCGCCGAGCCGCGTAGACAACGATGCGGTTCCCCGAGTTCTCGATGGAGCGGATGCAGTCGACCTGGGAGCACCGGGTGAAGTTCGACCTATCCGAGTCGGGGATCGAGCCGCTCACGCTCGAGGACGCGGTGCGCGACCTGAACGCGCTGCGCGGCGAGCGGCTCGGCTACGCGAATGGGATGGGCCGCGACGTGACCCGGAAGCTCGTCGCGGCGTTCCATCCCGAGGCGACGCTCGACAACGTGCTCATCACCACCGGGACGAGCGAAGCGAACTTCCTCGCGCTCACGACGCTCGTCGAGCCAGGCGACGAGGTCGTCATCGTCCTCCCCAACTACATGCAGCTCCACGGCATCGCGCGTGGGCTCGGCGCGAAAGTGAAGGAGGTGTGGCTGCGGGAGGAGTGGGGCTGGCGGTTGGACATGGACGAGCTGAAGGCCGCGGTCACGGACCGCACGAAGGTCGTCTGCGTCTGCAACCCGAACAACCCGACCGGCCAGGTCCTCACCGCGGCGGAGGTTCTCGACGTCGCGACGATCACCGAGCGCCACGGCGCGTGGCTCCTCGCCGACGAGGTCTATCGCGGCGCCGAGCGTATCGGACCGCAGACCGCGACGTTCTGGGGCCACCACGACAAGATCATCGTGACCGGCGGCCTCTCGAAGGCGTACAGCCTGCCCGGCTTGCGGATCGGCTGGATCGTCGCGCCGCCCGAGCGGATCGCCGCGCAGTGGGCGATGAAGGACTACACGACCATCGCGACCGCGACGCTCTCCGAGCTCCTCGCCGAGATCGCGCTCGCGCGGCGCGAGCAGCTGCTGAAGCGCGCGCGGTACCTGTTGAACGAGCGCTGGCCGATCCTCGAGTCCTGGGCCGCGGCGCACGCGCAGGAGCTGCATTGGGTCGCGCCGGCCGCGGGCGGGATCTGCTTCTTCGGGTACAGCTTCCCCGTGGATTCGCTCGAGCTCGTCGACCGGCTCATCAAGGAGTGGAGCACGATGGTCGTGCCGGGCGCCCACTTCAACGCCGAGCGCCACTTGCGCATCGGCTTCGCCGGCCCGACCCACATCCTGCGCGGCGGCCTCGAGGCGATCGACCGCGCGCTGGTGGCTCTTTCCGACTAGACGCGTCTGCTTCTGACTTGGGCCCGCGGCTTGCAAGGCCGTCCTCCACACGAACGCACGGAGGAATCGAATGAGCCTTGCCACGATCCTCGCCTTCGTCGCACTCATCGCCGGGATCCTGATGCTGGTGAGCGGCCGGTGGTCCAAGTGGCCGCTCACCGCGATCGCGATCATCTGCCTCGCCCTGAACCAGAGCGGCCTGCTGGGTCGCATCGGCTGACCGGCTGAAGCTGGCGGGTCACCTAGGGCCCGTCAGTACACTCGCCGCAACTGATGGCGCAACGGCCCGTCCACCTGCTCGAGGCGGGCATCGTCACCGAGCAGCGCCGCATGGGGGTGGCTGAGGCACCGGCCGCCCTGGGCCCCGCATTCGCGACGCGTCTCACGCCGGAGAAGCGCGTGCGCGTCCCGTTCAACCCGCGGGACCGCTGGCTCACCTCCGCGCGCGAGTCCTGCATCCTCTTGTCCGACGCTGTCGCGACCTCATTGAAAGCCGGGGCGCGCGTCGGGATCCTCGGTGGCGAGTGCACGCTCGTCGCGGGATCGATGTCCGGCGCGCTCGCGGTCGAGCCCGACATGCTCCTCGTCTACTTCGACGCGCACGGGGACTTCAACACCGTCGCGACGACGCCATCGCACTTCGTCGGCGGCATGGTGCTCGCCCACATCTGCGGCAAGCAGGTCGCGCCGCTCCTCTGGCCAGGCGTGAGGAAGCTTCTCGAGACCAACACCTACCTCGTCGGCGCGCGCGAGCTCGATCCCGGAGAGGCCGGCAACCTCATCAACTCGAAGGTCCATCGCATCGCGTTCGACCGCGAGCAGGTCGACGCGCCGTCGCTGCTCGCCGCGGTCCGCCGCAAGCCGGTGTGGCTGCACGTCGACCTCGACGTCGTCGATCCGCGGGAGATCGCCGCGGTCGTGCTCCCGGTCGACGGCGGGCCGACGCTCAAGGCGCTCACCGAGATCCTCACCTCGGTGGCACAGGTCGCGGACGTGCGCGGGGTCGAGATCTGCGGATACGACGCGCGAAAAGACCCCGGGGCGCAACTCCCCGGGGTCCTCGCGGACGCGCTGTGTGGAGCGTTCAGCTAGCCGCTATTCGCCGCCGATCGTGTAGCGGAGCTTGATCTCCGCGAGCCACTCCTCGAGGGCGCGGGTCAGCAGATCCATCGGCTTCTTCGGGCCGCGCGACGTGCGCGCCGGCTCCGGGAGCGGGCGCGGCACGGAGTGCGTGCCCGGTTGTGTCGCGTGAAGAGCCATGCCCCACCTCCAGGTGGTGTCTCGCGCTGAGTCTCAGCAGAAGCGGAGCCCAGGTCGGTGCGCTTTGGGTGCCGATTCCGTGTTCGTTCCGTACTACCGACGAAGCTGGACGGGCGAGGCGGGCGGCTCGACGGTCACGGCGCTCGAGATGGTCGGAAGGGTGAAGCCGAAGACGGAGCCATCGGGGACGGCGCGGGCGAAGACCGTGCCTCCGTGCGCTTCGACGATCCGCTTGCAGATGTATAGCCCGAGCCCATGCCCCGCGACCGCGCTTGCCGCGCGACCTCGACCAAAGCGCTCGAACAGGCTCGCGACCTCCCGTTCGTCGATGCCCGAGCCGTGGTCGCGCACCCGGACCTCCGCGTACCTACCGTACGACTCGAGCCCGAGCTCGATCTCGCCGCCATCCGGCGAATACTTCACCGCGTTCGCGAGCAGATTCACGACGACCGCATTCACCTTCTCCCGGTCCGCCACGACCGAAAGTCTCATCGGACCCGAGAGGCGAACCGGGTGAGCCGGGGATGCGCGCGTCATGCGTTCGCCCTGCTGGCGGAGCAACCCGGCGATGTCGAACGGTCTCGGCTCGAGCGCGAGCGCTCCCTCTGTCTCGGCTCGCAGCGCCATCAGGAGGCCGTCGACCATTCGCTCGAGGCTCGCGAGCTCATGCTCGACCTCGTCGCAGGCTTCGCGATCGCCGCCGTCGAGATGCTGGGCGAGCCCGTGCAGATACGTCCGTGCGACGGACAGCGGGTTGCGGAAGTCGTGCGACAGCATCGCGAGGAGGTCCTGCTTACCGGCATTGACCGCCTCGAGACGCCGGACAGCCTCATGCTCGACACCGAGATCGCGGGAGAGCCGCGCGTTCAGGGTCGAGAGTTCAAGGATGCCCGCGATCTGCGCGGCGACCGCGGAGACGAACTCGATCTCGTCTACGGTGAACTCGTGGCGATCCACCGTCTGCACGTTCATCACGCCGACGACGCGGTCGCGGGAGATGATCGGCACCGAGAGCATCGAGTTGAATTGCTCTTGGTCGAGATTCGGCACCCAGATGAACCGTGGCTCCGCTCGGACGTCGGCGACCGCGAGCGGCGTGCGTTGCGCAGCCACCCAACCGGTGATCCCTTCCCCGAGGCCGAGCTTGACCTGGCCCACGCCAGACGCGGCCAGGCCGTTCGTGGCGGTGAGCGTGAGGACGTGCTCGCTGTCGTCCCATAGATAGAGCGAGCACACCTGTGTGTCGGTCGCTACCGTGGTCTCATCTACGATCGAACGAAGCAGCGCGGTGTGATCGCTCGCCGTGGCGCTCGCTCGAGCGATCCGCTCGAGGAACGTCAGCTCGCGAAGGCGCCGAGCGGGGTCGCTCATGAACGGAGACGCCGGTGATCAAGGTCATGCTCATCGACGATGAGCCGCGGGTCGCGAAGGCCCTCGCGTATGCCGTGTCGGGCCGCGACGTGGAAGTCGTGTCCGAGACGGATCCAGAGCGGGCGCTCGCGACCGCGACGGCCGCGAATCCCGACGCGATCCTCCTGGACATCGACCTCGGCGGTGCGGATGGCCTCACCGTGTGCCGCGGGCTCAAAGGCGCTGAGGCGACTCGTCACATTCCTATCCTGCTCCTCAGCGGCCACGTCGACGAGGCCACGAAGGCCGCCGGATTCGCTGCCGGCGCCGACGACTTCGTGACCAAGCCGTTCGCGCCCGGCGATCTGATGGCCCGCGTTGACGCGCACGTGCGACGGAGCCGCGTGTGACCGCGACGCCGCACACGGCCGAGCGGACGCTCGCGCACCTGCCGGGCCTGGCGCACCTCGCGCCGCCGGTCATCGGTCGCGATGCGCCGCTCGAGGCGATCGTCGACGCGCTCTCGCGCGACCCGGCGGCGGGGCTCGCGTTCGTCACCGGCCCCGACGATCGATTGCTGGGCGTGATCCCGGAACGCGCGCTCGACGCCGATCTCATCGCGCTCGTGCTCCCGTCGTCGGCGGTGCCCTCCGTCGTCACCATGGGGCGCCGCGAAGCCCTGCGGGCCGCGCGCGGTCGAGCTGTCACCGCCGGCGAGCTCATGTCCACGCCGCGGACCGTGACTCCCGACACGACCCTCGGCGACGCGATCGCCACGATGTGGCGGGCGGAGCAACGCGTCGCGCCACTCGTGGATGCACACGGTCTGCTCCTCGGCTATGTCGCGCTGTTCGAGCTGCTCGCGATGCTGCTGCACGAACGGTCAACGAACCCCGACGGCTGAGTCGGCATGAGCGAGGCCACGTAGCGCGATCCGGAGCAGCGGCGGGGTCACGAGCGTCGTCGCAAGCACAACGACGATCGACGCTGAGAAGATCTGCGACGTGATCGCACCGGCCGACAGCGCGAGGCCCGCGACGATGACGGCGACCTCACCCCGCGAGATCATCCCGACGCCGACGACGAGGCTCTGCCGCGCCGTGAGGCCCGCGACCCGAGCGCCGACGCCGCAGCCAAGGATCTTCGTGACGATGGCGACGCCCGTCAGTGCCGCGACGAAGACCGCGATCGTGCCGAGCTGCTCGACCCGCGCGTCCATGCCGGTCTTCACCAGGAAGATCGGGACGAACACGGCGTCTCCGATGAGGCGGATCTTGTCGGCGACCGGCTCGAAACGACCGTGGCGGTTGAGGAGCAGGCCCGCGACGTACGCGCCGGTGATCGCCGCGATGCCCGAAAACTGAGCGAGGGCGGCCACGCCCAGCGCGAGCGCGAGGGCTATCGCCGTCGGCGCCTCGGCGCCCCGAAGGCGCTCGCTCCGCTCGACGATCCACGGCACCACCCGTCCGCCGAGCCAGAACATCACCCCGAAGAACGCGACGAGCGGAACGATCACGCCGATGAGGTCCGACGCGCCGGCGCCGGTGAATGCGACGGCGAACGAGAAGACGAGCAGTCCGATGACGTCGTCGATGACCGCGGCACCCAGGACGGTCGTGCCCTCGACGGTCCGCAGGCTGCCGAGCTCCATGAGCGTCTGTGCGGTGATGCTCACCGAGGTCGCGGTGAGGATCACGCCGACGAACAGCGCTTCGACGCCGGGCAGCGAGAACGCGAGCCCGGTGGCCCAGCCGACCCCGAGGGGCACCGCGACGCCGGCACACGCCGCGATCGTGGCGGCCCGCCCGGTGGCGCGGAGCTGCAGCCAGTCCGTCTCGAGCCCGGCGCGGAACATGAGCAGCACGACGCCGATCTGCGCGAACGCGCTGAGCTCGGTGGCCGCGGGGAGCGCGGCACCGGGCTGGAACGCCGAGTACGCGAGACCGAGACAGAGGCCAGCCACCAGCTGCCCGAGCACTGGTGGCTGGCCCCAGCGGGTCGCGAGGTCGCCTGAGAGCTTCGCCGCCACGAGAATGGCGGCGAGCTCAAGCAGCAGCATGGATCCCTTGCGCGATCGTTCTCGCTAGCTCGCTCCCTATGTGCTCAGTGCCGGCACTTCGACGGTGGTGCCCGTAAGCGGGAAGTCCTTGGGATACGCGTATGCACCCATCTCCGGGATGTCGAGGCCGATGAGCTCGGCTTCCGCCGTGGTCCGCATCCCGATGGTCTTCTCGCAGATCTTAAAGAACGCGTAGGACACCACGAAGACGTACACGAAGCACGTGATGACGCCGATGATCTGCGCGACGAGCTGTCCCGGATCTCCGTAGAACAGCCCGGTGACGCCGCCGGACACGCCGTTCCAAGAGCCGCCGTAGTTGCTCGTCCCGTCCGCGAACAATCCGACGGCGAGCACGCCCCAGACCCCGCCGAGGCCATGGACCGAGACCGCGCCCACCGGGTCGTCGACGTGGATCATGTCGAAGAACTTGACGCCGAGGCAGACGATGATGCCCGCGATGAGGCCGATGATCACAGCGTTGATCGGACTGACGAAGCCGCTCGGAGAGGTGATCGCGACCAGTCCGACCAGGATGCCGTTGACCAGCATGCCCGGTTCGGGCTTTCCGGAACGCCACCACGTGTAGAGCATCGCGGACAGCGACGCCGCCGCGCCGGCGAGCATCGTGTCGACGGCGACGATGCCGATCCGCAGTGCGCCGCTACCCGAGGCCGCGAGGCTGCTGCCCGGGTTGAACCCGAACCACCCGAACGCGAGGATGAACGTGCCGAGCATCGCGATGGTGAGGTCATGGCCCGGGATCGCGTTCGCCGAGCCATCCTTGTTGTACTTGCCGATGCGCGGACCGAGGACGATCGCCCCGGCCAGGCCCATCCAGGCACCGACCGAGTGCACGACACCCGATCCCGCGAAGTCCGCGTAGCCGTGGCCGAGGCCGAAGTTGGTCCCGAGCTGGGCGAGCCAGCCGCCGCCCCAAGCCCAGTTCCCGAAGACCGGGTACGTCAGGGTCGAGCAGAAGAACCCGAAGACGCAGAACGCCGAGAACTTCCACCGTTCGGCCATGGCGCCGGTGGGGATCGTGGCGGCGGTGTCCATGAAGACCATCTGGAAGAGGAACATCACCGCGATCGAGACGTCGTAGCTGTTGCCACCGAGGAAGAAGCCGGTGGTGCCGAGCAGGCCGAACGGCTTGTCGAACAATGTGATCGTCCACTCCGCACTGAGCGGGGTCCCACCACCGAGGGTCGGCAGGCTGCCGATGCCGCCGAACATGAACGCGAAGCCGGCGATCCAGAAGCCGAGCATGCCGAGCCCGTAGATCATGAAGTTCATCGACATCGTGTGGGCCGCGCTCTTCGCGCGGGTGAAGCCGGTCTCGACGAGGGCGAAGCCGGCCTGCATGAACATGACGAGGAA
>Ga0070698_100006078_pt1 | contig 13151 bp, 10 predicted proteins | sample KBSK1502metaG_FD_65477 | JGI IMG/M metagenome (GOLD analysis project Ga0070698, IMG submission 65477) | Corn, switchgrass and miscanthus rhizosphere microbial communities from Kellogg Biological Station, Michigan, USA - KBS K1-50-2 metaG | ecosystem: Host-associated > Plants > Roots >... | reverse complement strand
GCTGATCGACATGGAGTTCGTTCAATTCCATCCGACCGGGATGGTATGGCCGCCCAGCGTTCGTGGAATCCTGGTCACCGAAGGGGTTCGCGGCGAAGGCGGCGTGTTGTTGAACAGCATTCAGAAGCGATTCATGTTCGAGGAGATACCGGAGAACTACAAGCTCCAGACCGCCGACAACGAAGAAGAAGGCTGGCGCTACACCCAGGGAGACAAGAACGCGCGGCGCCCACCCGAGCTGTTGACTCGCGACCACGTGGCCCGCTGCATCATGCGCGAAGTGCGCGAGGGCCGGGGAAGTCCCCACGGCGGCGTCTACCTGGACATCGCCTGGATCAAGAACCGGCTGCCCAATGCCGCGGAGCATATCAAGAAGAAACTCCCCAGCATGTATCACCAGTTCAAGCAGCTGGCCGACATCGATATTACGACCACTCCCATGGAAGTGGGTCCTACCACTCATTACATCATGGGCGGGATCAAGGTGGATGGCGACAGCCAGATGTCCACCGTGCCGGGTCTCTTCGCGGCCGGAGAATGCGCCGCCGGCCTCCACGGCGCCAACCGGCTGGGCGGCAACTCGCTCTCCGACCTGTTGGTGTTCGGCAAGCGGGCCGGCGAGCACGCCGCGAAGTATGCCCGAAGCGCGGGCCAGTGCCACATCAGCGCCGACGCCGTGGAAACGGCGGCTACCAACTCGCTCAAGCCGTTCGAGCGGAAGGGTGCGGAAAACGCCTACCAGGTCCAGCACGATCTCCAGTTCATGATGCAAGACCTGGTCGGCATCGTCCGGCGGGAAGAAGAGATGCGGAAAGCGCTGGAACGACTCGGTGAGCTGGAGACCCGGGCGCGGAAAGTCGGGGTCGAAGGCAACCGGGAGTACAATCCAGGCTGGCATACCGCGCTGGATCTTCCCAACCTCCTGACCATCTCGCAGGCGATTGCCCGGGCGGCCATCGAGCGGAAGGAGAGCCGCGGCGGTCACTTCCGCGAAGACTACCCGGACAAGAATGCCGAGTTTGCGAAGTTCAATATCCTGATCAAGAAGGCCGCCGACGGGAGCATGCAGGTCAGCCGTCAGCCGATTCCCGAAATGCCGGAAGCCTTGCGGCAGGTCATTGAGGAAATGAAGTAGAGCTCTGCAAGAGCTCCTCGCGGTGGCCGCGGTGGCCCGCGGTGAACGCGGTGAAAACCCTTGGTAGCTGAGATTGCTAGTCGATGAAAATGATCCTATTGGGTGCTGTTCACCGCGTGCGCCGCGCAACGCCGCGTCCTCCGCGAGGAGCTTTTTGGAGATCAAATGCCGAGAGAAGCTAGATGACCCAGGCAGCATTCCGGATCTGGCGGGGGGACGCCAAGGGCGGCGGGTTCAAGGACTACGCGACCGACGTCGCCGAAGGCATGGTCGTGCTCGATGCCGTGCACCAGATCCAGGCCGAGAGTGCGCCGGACCTGGCGGTGCGCTGGAACTGCAAGGCCGGCAAGTGCGGCTCCTGTTCCGCCGAAGTGAACGGGATGCCCAAACTGATGTGCATGACTCGGCTCAAGGACCTGCCCCAGGACAAGCCGATCAGCATCGAGCCAATGCGGACCTTCCCCCGGCTCCGCGACCTGGTGACCGATGTGTCCTGGAACTTTCGGGTCAAGCAGCAGATCAAGCCCTTCAAACCGCGGCCGCCGGACGCGCCGGACGGCACCTGGCGCATGGGCCAGGCCGATATCGACCGGGTCCAGGAGTTCCGCAAGTGCATCGAGTGTTTCCTCTGCCAGGATGTCTGCCATGTCCTGCGCGACCACCACAAGCACGAGGAGTTCATCGGCCCCCGGTTCCTGGTCCATGCCGCGGCGCTCGAGATGCACCCGCTGGATACCGAAGACCGCCTTCCCGAGCTGAAACAGGCGCACGGGATCGGCTACTGCAACATCACCAAGTGCTGCACCCGGGTCTGCCCCGAGGGCATCGCCATTACCGACAACGCGATCATTCCGCTGAAGGAGCGGGTGGTCGATCGGTTCTATGATCCGGTGATGCGGCTGTGGCGGAAACTCCGGGGTCAGTAGGAGGAGGCTCCATGCCGTCGCTCAAGCGTCTTTCACCCGCCGGTGTCGCCTCCGCCCTGGTCCAGGCGGAACGCTACCGGCTGCTGAACCAGCCCTGGGCTGCGGAGAGCATCAGTCTCGACGTTCTGGAAGTGGACCCGGCCAATCAGTCCGCCCTGGTGCTGCTCCTGCTCTGCATCACTGACCAGTTCGGCAACACGACCGGTGCCGGCGTGGCCCGGGCCCGCGAGGTCCTTCAACGGCTCACCAGCGATTACCAGCGCACCTACTACGGGGGAATCATCTGCGAGCGGCGGGGCCAGGCGATCTTCGCCCGGGGCGAGCCCGGGTCGGAATCGGTGGCTTATTCCTGGTTCCATGAAGCGATGGAGTGGTACGAAAAAGCGGAGAAGATCCGGCCCGAAGCCAACGATGAATCGTTGCTTCGCTGGAATACCTGCGCGCGGCTGTTGGCCCAGAATCCCAAGTTGGCCCCCAAGCCGGAGGAGGCGTTCCAGCCGTCGCTGGGGGAATGATCAGCCGCGCGGCTTCAACTCCCACAACACGTTGATGATCGTCCACCGCCCGTTGAACTTCGCCATCTGCATGTAGTCAATCCAACCGGACATCGTGGCCCGGACGCTGGCCGCATTCTGGAAAATGTCCAGGATGGCCACGTCCTTCTGCTGCCGTTCCGGCGGAGTGTTCTTGCCGCCGCCCCGCGCGACGTTGGCGACCAGCCGCGCGGCATCCATCTGGTCAATCCGGCTCCGGCCGTCCGGCCCGGTCTGCACGATCCGCTTGACCAGGTCCGGGTGTACCGCGCGCGCCATCCTGACCGTGTCGGCGGTGTACCACCCTTCCACATAGTCGAGCGCCGTCGCCCGTATGGCCGCGGAATCGGCGGCGCTCTGGGCCGCCCCGCTTCGTGGCGCGAGGACGCAGGCCAGCAACAGGAGGCTTCCAAGCCGCCAGAATTTCTTGATCATTAGAGAATCCCCTTGATTCAAGAGCCGAAGACTGATAGGTGTGGGTGGAGAGTATCCGGTGAGGAAGTGCCGGGAAACGATTCTGGGATGGATTGGCCCTATCAAGGGACGGAACTGCACACCGCCGAGCCGCCGATCGCGCTGCGGTGGCGCTGAGAACGGCAACTGCAATAGCACAACGCAAAGGCGCGAAGACGCCAAGAGAACAACGCCCGGTACCGGATCAACAACCGCAGTGGTCATTTCAAGAGTGCCCTCAACCGCTCCGAATGCGAGCGGCTCGAGGTCAGCCTGGCCCCGTCCCGCATGATGACCACGTACTCCCCGTGAAAGTACGGCTCCAGCGAGCTCACCCGGTCGATGTTGACGATCGCCGACCGATGCACCCGCACGAAGACCGCCGGATCCAGCCGGGCCTCGACTGCCTTCATCGTGTCACGCACCAGGTGCTCCCGTCCCGCGGCGTGCAACCGGACGTAGTTGCCAGCCGCATCGATCCAGTCGACATCCTGCACTTTCACAAACGAGATGGTTCCGCCATCGCGAACCACGAAGCGGGTCGCGAGGTTCTGCCGGGCCCGCCATAACTGCACCAGCTGCTCGAGCTCGAGATTGGCCTCCTGGACCCTGGCGCCCAGCCGCGTCCGTGCCCGTTCCAGCGCCTGCTGGAAGCGGGAAGGGTCGATCGGCTTGAGCAGATAGTCCACTGCGCTCACCTCGAACGCGCGGAGCGCGAACTCGTCGAAGGCGGTGACGAAGATGATCGCCGGCGCGGAGCCGGCCCCGAGGGCGTCCAGGACCTCGAATCCGTCCAGCTCAGGCATCTGGATGTCCAGGAACACCAGGTCGGGCCGTTCCCGCTCGATCGCCGCAACTGCCTCGAGGCCGTCCCCGCACTCGGCGGCCAGCGTCCATTCCGGGTAGTCCGCGAGCAGGGTGCGAATCCGCTCCCGGGCCAGCGGCTCGTCATCCACGATCACCGCGCGTAGCGGCGTCACGCTGACGCCGCCTCGGTCGCCAGGCGGAAGGGAAGCTCGAGACGCACCTCGGCGCCGCCGCCCTGGAGCTGCTCCAGCACCACTTGTTGCTGGTCGCCATAGAGCTGCTGCATTCGGAGCCGGGTATTGCTGAGACCGATACCCTGGGCCGGCCCGTTGCCGTCTGGATTGGCGAGACCCGGGCCGTCGTCCCGAACCAGAAGCCGCAGCCGGTCCCCGGCCCGCTCCGCCCGAACGACCACCAGCCCCGCCCCGGCCCGCCGGGAAATGCCGTGGTGCAGCGCATTCTCCACCAGCGGCTGGAGCACGAAATGGGGGACCAGGGCGGATTCGGTCCCCGGCTCCGCTTCGGTGCGAAACGTCAGCCGGTCGCCGAAACGAACCTGCATGATGCCTACGTAGTGCCCCAGCGTGTCCAGCTCTTCCCGAAGCTCGACTTCCTGGTGATCCCCCCGGTGCAGGGTCCGGCGCAACAGCTCGCTCAACCGGGTCAGCATGCGATCCGCCGCCTGGGGATCCCGGTGCATGAGGGTGGAGACCCCCTGGAGTGTGTTGAAGAGGAAATGGGGATGCAGCTGCCCGGCCAGCGCCTCCAGCTGGGCCGCGGCGAGCCGGGCCCGGAGCTCCGCGGTCTGCGCTTCGCGCTCTTTGTACCGTTCATAAAACACGATCGCATGGACCACGCCCAGCAGGCACCAGAACGCGATGCTCTCGATCGCGAAATTGCGTTGCAGCAGTATGGCGAGAGTCGATAGATACCCGCCCGGAATCGGTGGTCTCCCGTCCGGGATCAGGCGGAGCAACGGCTGATACATCGCGTACTTGAGAACCACGGAGACCCAGCTGATGCCGAGATAGACCGGCAACCGGGTCGGCCAGTGCTGACGGTCGACCGGGTACCGGCGCACCAGCCAGAAGTAGAATGGCGTGAAGATGGCACAGGTGTACCAGTCGGCGAGCCGACCCAGGATCAGTGGCGTCCATTCGAACGGTTGGCCGATCGAGCTCAGGAAGAGCCCGCCCTGCAAAGCGACCAGCAGGGCGAGGAGGGTCCAGACACCGAACCCGACCAGCCACAGGACCGGCTTACGGGGCAATCCCGGGGAGTTCATGTCTCAAAGTTGGGGTGAATGAGACCAAAGAGAAGACCGGCTGGGACCGGTTGGCCTTCCCGGGTGACGAGCAGGCTTTTATGGTTGACTGCTCCCCACCCGAGGCTACATGTCTACCCATCCGATCCGCGCGGCCGGCGTCCTCCTGGCGCTTACCGCCTGCGCCCAAGGGACAACCATGACTCCCGCCCAGCAACCGGCACCGGAAATCGAATTTCTCAATCCATATGGGCCGATGAATCGGCCGTTCTCTTCCGCGGTGCGGGTGGGGAACCTGCTCTTTCTCTCCGGCAATCTCGGCACGATCCCCGGGGGAAACCAGTTGATAGCGGGCGGCATCGAGGCTGAGACCCGGCAGACCATGGAAAACATCAAGGACGTCCTCACCAAGGTGGGATCTTCACTGGACCGGGTGGTCAAGTGCACCGTCATGATGGCCGATATGGCCGAGTGGGGACGGATGAATACGGTCTACGTCACCTTCTTTCCCGATCACAAGCCGGCCCGGAGCGCGTTTGGTGCCACGGCGCTGGCGTTAGGCGCGCGGGTTGAGATCGAGTGTATTGCCGTTGTGGGGTAGTGTGGTTTCCAGCTGGGCTACCGTTTCAAACACGTAGTCACGTAGAACACGTAGGACACATAAGAAGCTGTTCACCAACATGTGTTCAATGCGAACAGGGAAGCCAAGCATTTAGTGCTGTTCTACGTGACCTACGTGCCCTACGTGACTACGTGTTGAAAACGTTCGTTTCGCAAAGGTGCCTAAAAATGAAGACCCCCTTACTTGCCTTGATCTGCGTCCTCCTCCCTGCCCTGGCACCCGCCCAGCAGGATTCCTCCCTGCTCACCCTGGACCGGATCTTCAAAGGTTCCGATTTCGATCCCCAGTTCGCCAGCGGCATTCGCTGGACCTCTGATGGCGAGAACTACACCCGGCTGGAACGGGCCGATAGCGGGGGACAGAACCTGGTCAGGATCAATGCCACAACCGGAGTGTCGACCGTCTTGGTGCCGGTCTCCCGGTTTACCCCGGCCGGCGCGACCAAGCCGCTCCGGATCGAGAACTACGCCTGGTCGCCCGACGGGAACTGGCTGCTCATCTTCACCAACTCGGCCCGGGTCTGGCGCGCCAATACCCGGGGCGATTTCTGGGTGTTGCCGATCGGTGAGGGCGCGATCCGGCAGCTCGGCGGCGATGCGCCGGTTTCGACCCTGATGTTCGCCAAGTTTTCGCCCGACAGTCGCAAGGTAGGCTACGTCCGGCAGAACAATCTCTACGTGGAAGACCTGGCCTCCGGGACCATCACCCAGCTCACCAGCGACGGGTCCCGGACTACGATCAACGGGACATTCGACTGGGTTTACGAAGAAGAGTTCGGCGACCGCGACGGGTTCCGCTGGAGCCCGGATAGCCGGATGATCGCCTATTGGCAGCTGGACGCGACCGGAGTGCGGGATTTCCTGCTCATCAACGACACCGATTCGCTCTATTCCTTCGTGACGCCCGTGCAGTATCCCAAGGCCGGCTCCACTAACTCCGCCGCCAAGGTCGGGGTGGTCTCCGCCGATGGCGGCCCCACCCGCTGGTTTGAGGTCCCCGGGGATCCCCGCAACAACTACATCGCGCGCATGGACTGGGCAGGGAACTCCAGCGCGATCGTGATCCAGCACATCAACCGGTTGCAGAATACCGACGAGGTAATGCTGGGCGACCCGGCGACCGGCGCCATGCGCACCGTGCTCACCGAGCGGGACAGCGCCTGGGTGGACGTGGTGGATGACATGCGCTGGCTCAAGGGCGGGGAGCAGTTCACCTGGGTGAGCGAGCAGAGCGGCTGGCGCCAGGTCTACGTGGTCCCCCGGGAAGGCGGGCCGATGCAGCTGGTGACGACCGGCAACTTCGATGTCGAGAACGTGCTGCAGATCGACGAGCGGAGCGGCTGGGTCTATTACATCGCCTCACCGGAGAACGCCACCCAGCGCTACCTCTACCGCAGCAAGCTCAACGGCAAAGGCCAGCCCGAGCGGTTGACCCCTGCCGTGGTCCCGGGCTGGCACCAGTATTCGCTTTCGCCCGGCGCGCGCTTCGCGGTCCACACCTGGTCCAGCTTCGAGGTTCCGCCGGCGACGGACATTGTCCGCATTCCCAATCACCAGACCGTTCGCGTGCTGGTGGACAACGCCGCGCTCAAGGGGAAAGTGGCCCAGCTCCGCCGCGGCACGGTTCGCTTCTTCCGGGTGACCGCAGCTCCCGGCGTGGAGCTCGATGGATACGCCATGTTCCCGCCTGACATGGACAGCACCCGGCAATACCCGATCCTGTTCAACGTGTATGGCGAGCCGGCCGGCGTCACCGTCACCGATTCATGGGGCTATAGCGATTACCTCTGGCACCTCATGCTTACCCAGCAGGGCTACATCGTGGCGTCGCTGGACAACCGCGGCACGCCGCAGCCCCGGGGCCGGTCCTGGCGCAAAGTGGTCTATCGCAAGATCGGCGTGATCGCGTCGGAGGATCAGGCCGGTGCCGCCCGGGTGATCGGGCGCTGGCCCATGGTGGATTCAACCCGGATCGGCGTATGGGGCTGGAGCGGCGGCGGATCGATGACGCTGAACCTGATGTTCCGTTTTCCTGGGGTCTACAACACCGGCATGTCGGTGGCGCCGGTGCCGGACATGCGGCTCTACGATACCATTTACCAGGAACGCTACATGGGATTGCCCCAGGACAACGCGGAAGACTACCGGCAGGGCTCCCCGCTCACCTTTGCCGACAGCCTCAGGGGAAACCTTCTTGTAGTCCACGGCAGCGGGGATGACAACGTGCATTACCAGGGAACCGAGCGGCTGGTGAACGCGCTGGTGGCCGCCAACCGGCCATTCACCATGATGGTCTATCCCAACCGCACCCACGGCATCTTCGAGGGCGAAGGCACGACCCTGCACCTCTACAACCTGCTGACCCGTTTTCTGACGACGAATCTTCCGGCCGGTCCTCGGGGACATGCGGAAGGCACCAACTGAGGCAGACTAATAACGCGCAGGACAGCATGCCACGAAGGGGCGCACAGCTGTGCGCCCTTGCCTGCGCTGAGGCTGTCGCAGAGGACTGCACTTAGTCAAGTAGTTATTACTTGATGGTTTTCCTCTGCGAGAGGCTCAGTGAACCTCGGTATCTCTGTGGTGGCAGTTGCCGGGCTCACCGGCGGCACCTTACCCCCCGGCAGTATCAAGACCCCAGCTGCACCCTCATGACCTCGGGTAGTTCCAGCGCTCGCCGGTACACGATGGCGGCCGCCGCCGCATCCTGAAGCGCGGTACCGGTACTGTCGAACACGATGATTTCCTCCCGGGTGCGGCGGCCCGGGTGCTTCCCCGCCACCACGCTTCCCAGGTCGGCGGCCACCTGCTCGGCCGACATCGCCCCGGCTTCAATGGCGTGATGGAGGTCGCCGATCGTCCTGCACTGGTCCAGGTTGTCCACTACCACTGTCGCCGTGCTCATCAGTGCCGGGTCAATCTCCTGTTTCTCGGGGTTGTCCGCGCCCACGGCCGCGATGAAGCATCCGGGGCGCACCTGTTGCGGTCCCAGGAAATGCCGCCGCGCCGGAGTGCAGGTCACGATGATGTCGCTCGCCAAGGTGCTGGTCGCGAGCTGTGCCTCCGCGCGCACCGGGATCCCCAGCCTCTCGCCCATGTCCCGAGCAAACCTGTCCGCGCGCGACGGCTCCTGGTCGTAGCAGTGGACGCTGCTGAGGGGCCGCACCTGGTGCACTGCCTCCAGCTGTAGTCTTCCCTGCACGCCACAGCCACAGATGGTCGCGATCGCGGCGTCCTCTCGAGCCAGGTATTGGGCCGCCACACCGGTCGCGGCCGCAGTGCGCAGCGCCGTGATCTCCGTGGAATCCATGAGCGCCAGCAGCTTGCCGCACTCCAGGTCAAACAGGGCGATGACGCCCTGGATCGTGGGGAGCCCGTACTCTTTGGGATTGCCGGGAAAGTTCGCGTTCACCTTGGCCGCAAAGAACCCCTGGGAGTGGCCGGTGCTCGCGACCTTCAGATGAAATCCGCCGGCTGGGGCGTGAAATCCCAGCACCCCTGGGGCGGGCAGCAGCCCCTCCGCGTAGTCCTTGAAAGCCGACTCGACCGCCCCGATGCATTCCGCCATGGTCAGCAGGCCGGCGACTTCGGATCGAGTCAATACCAGGGTCGTGGGTGATTCCATGATCAGAACCGGCTGAAGGAGAACGGCGCCAGGTCGAAGCGGGAGCGGCCGCGCAGCACCAGGTCGGCCGCAACCTCACCCACCACGCTGGAGAACTTGAACCCGTGCCCCGAACAGGGACTTAGCACCAGCACCCCGGGATCCTCGGGGAGCCAGTCAATCACGAAGTGGCGATCTGGAGTGTTGGTGTAGAGACAGACGGTCGAAGCGCGGAGTCGGCCATTGGCTGCCGGAAAGAACTTGGCGAGGAGGGTCCGCACTGCGGTTTCTTCCACCGGGGTGGTTACCCGTACGACAGTATCGGGGTCGGCCGTCTCTCCCTCATGATGGATGTCGATCTTTACCCCCTTGCCGGTGTCCGGGAGGGTCACGAACAAGCCGCCGGGCCAATGCTCCCAGAGGGCGACTGGGTACTTGTCGGGACCCAGGTCGTCGGAGCCGGAGGCCGGATCAAACCAGTGGAACTGTTGCCGCTCGACCGTGAACACTGTCGCCCGGGACCTGAGATGGCGCGAAATCCAGGGGCCCAGCGCCAGGACCAGGTGCCGGGTCCGGATTACTCCCCGCTCGGTCGTGACAAGAAGATCATCGCCGGAACGCTCCCATTCCAACAATGAGGTATCAGCCTGCACTTCCGCCCCCAGGCCGTCCGCGAGCCGGAGGTGGGCAGCGATCGCCCGTTCGGGGAACAACATCCCGGCCCGCTCCTCCCACAAACCCACGAAGTCGACCGGCGGGGTGAGCCCCCGCCAACGGTTACCCACTTCGGCCGCACTCAGCATCTTATGGGGAATCCGGTGCTCCCGTACGCTGGCGAGGCAGCCGGTGAGCAGCGGGCCGTCGGCAGGTCCCAGCATGAGCCCACCGGTCTTCTGGTACAGCTGGTCTCCCGAATTGACCGCGAGCTCGTCCCACAGCTCATAGGCCCGGCGCACCAGGGGGACATAGAGCGGGTGCTCGTAGTAGGCTTCCCGGATGATGCGGCTGTCCCCGTGAGACGAACCCATGGCATGGGGCGGTTGGAAGCGGTCGAGTCCCACCACCCTGGCGCCGCTGCGGGCAAAGTGGTAGAGCGCCGAGCTGCCCATGGCGCCCAGTCCGGCGACCACGATGTCGGGATTCGTCATGAGAAGTCCTGCCGCCCCAGGATCGGCCGGACCGGGTCAGGGCCCGGGGCCGGAAGCGACCCCGACTGGTCCCGGGCCAGGCCGGAAACCCATGCGAGTACCGGAAGCAGCGCCTCCCGCCGGAGAGCGTAGATTCTGTGACGCTGAGTCCGGCGCACCTCGATCAGGCGGGCCTCCTTGAGCAGCCTCAGGTGGCGGGAAATAGCCGGCCAACTCACCGGAAATTGCGCAGCAATTTCTCCAGCATTCCGGGGCGCAACCCGGAGCATATCGAGGATCTCGCGGCGAATGGGATCCGCCAGGGTAGCAATTTGGGGTTGCAGGAACTTGCTCATCTAACATCTTAGTTAAATGGAAATGGTTGATCGTAAATATAATTAAACATTTTGTTAATAATATGCAACCCTTTGATTTATAAAGGAGTTCCTATCCCAGCGGAACTCCTGGATGGCTGCCTCGATAACTTGCACTCGAAGGGGAAACCGGGCTAATTGGGGGATCGTAGGGGGCGGCACCTCGCCATTGACGTCAGAACAAAGTTGAGCCGATATGGATCTACCGCTCGAGCAGCGGTTACAGGACACACTCGGCCCCGGGTACGCGGTGCAGCAGGAGTTGGGTGGGGGCGGGATGTCACGAGTCTTTGCGGCCCAGGACCTCTCCCTGGGACGCCGAGTCGTGGTCAAGGTCGTGCTGCCGGAGCTCTCCTCCGGCGTCAATGGCGAACGGTTCCGCCGGGAGATCCTTCTCGCCGCGCAGCTCCAGCACCCGCACATCGTCCCGGTCCTCGCCGCGGGTGAGGTAGGCGGGCTTCCCTATTTCATCATGCCGTTCGTGGCCGGCCAGTCCCTGCGTCAGCGGCTGGACGGCATTCATCCACTTCCGGTCCAGGAGACCGTGAGCATTCTGCGGGACGTCGCCCGGGCTCTAGCCTACGCCCATAGTGTCCAGGTCGTTCATCGCGACATCAAGCCAGAGAACGTCCTGCTGTCCAGCGGGTCCGCGGCGGTGACCGATTTCGGCATCGCCAAGGCGCTCTCCACCTCGCGAGCGGCGGGAAGAAACCTGACTCAGGGCGGTACCTCGCTGGGCACTCCGGCCTATATGGCGCCGGAGCAGGCAGCGGCGGATCCCAACACCGATCACCGGGCCGACCTCTACTCCTTCGGCATCCTCGCGTACGAGCTGCTTTCCGGCACTCCACCGTTCCACGGGAGACCGCCCCAGGCCCTGCTCACCGCCCACATGGCGGAAACGCCCCCACCGCTCCAATCCGTGGCGCCCAACATCCCGGCATCCCTGTCCCGGCTGGTGATGCGCTGCCTGGAGAAGAGCCCGGCCGATCGCCCGCCCAGCGCGGCGGCGATTCTCGATGTCCTGGACCGGCTCGACATCTCGGGCAGTCACGCCACCGTTCCGATACCGAGCGGAGTCCAGCCCTTCCGGGTGCGATGGGCGCTGGTCGGAATAGTGGCGGCCCTGGTGATGGTGGGGACCTACCTGGGCTGGGAGCGGATGCGCGGATCTGAAACCGCGTTAGACCCTGCCCTGGTGGCGGTGGCGCCCTTCCGCATCGCGTCCGCCGACCCGTCCCTGCATTATCTCCGCGAAGGCATGCTCGACCTGCTGGCAGCGAAGCTCACCGGCGAAGGAGGCCTTCGGGCCACCGAGCCCCGCCTGGCACTCACCGCCTGGCACGATGCCGGCGGGTCCGATAGGTCCGACCTGGACCAGAACGCCTCGGTGAACGTGGCCCAGCGACTTTCCGCCGGCCGGCTGCTGCTGGGTGACGTCGTCGGCACTCCCACCCGGCTATTGCTGAGCGCCTCGCTGCTCGAAGTCCCCTCCGGCGCGCAGCTGGCACGAGTGTCCGCCGAGGGTCCTCCGGACAGCCTGCCGAGACTGATCGACGAGGTTGCGGCAAAGCTCCTGAGTTCGGTGGCGGGTCAGTCTAATGATCGATTGCCGAAGCTGATGAGTACCTCGCTTCCCGCGCTCCGTGCCTATCTCGACGGCATGGCCAAGTATCGCCGGGGCGAAGCAACCGCTGCCGCCCGGGACTTTGGGCGCGCGCTGGACAACGACTCTACTTTTGGACTCGCTGCCCTGGCCCTTCGCATGGCCGCGGTCTGGTACGGCGACAATCCCGCCGCCGAGCGGGGAATTCGGCTCGCCTACCAGGCCCGCGCGCGATTGAGCCCCCGGGACCGTGCCCTGCTCGAGGCCGTGGGCGGACCGCGCTACCCGGCGCCTTCTTCGACAGTTGAGGTCTTCCAGGCTCGGCAGCGTTATCTCAACCTCGCCCCCGACCGGGCCGACGCGTGGGAGCTCTACGCCGACCAGATCTTCCACTTCGGCACCATCCTGGGATACCTCGATCCACCCCACGACGCCCTGGACGCGTTTCGCCGTTCGCTGGACCTGGACTCCACCAACGCGGTGGCCTTCAGTCATATCCTGCTGCTGTCCGTGCAGGAGCGCGACACCGCGCTGGAACGCCGGGTGGTGCGCTTGTCGGCGCGGATGCCGGACAGTACGTCGGGAAGCTGGCTCACGCCCTACCATTGGTATAAGGCGCACCTGGCCGGAGACAGCGCGACCTATCTCGGCTTCCGGGATTCGGTCCGGATTGACCACCAGAACATGATGTACCGCTTCAT
>Ga0070698_100006076_pt1 | contig 13151 bp, 11 predicted proteins | sample KBSK1502metaG_FD_65477 | JGI IMG/M metagenome (GOLD analysis project Ga0070698, IMG submission 65477) | Corn, switchgrass and miscanthus rhizosphere microbial communities from Kellogg Biological Station, Michigan, USA - KBS K1-50-2 metaG | ecosystem: Host-associated > Plants > Roots >... | reverse complement strand
TCTTCCACAGTGCCGACGCAGACGAACTTGCGTACCTGGACGTCCTTGCGCTGCCCGATCCGGAAGGCCCGGTCGGTGGCCTGATCCTCCACCGCGGGATTCCACCAGCGGTCGATGTGGATGACATGATTGGCGGCGGTCAGATTCAGCCCGGTGCCGCCGGCCTTGAGGGACAGGATGAACACAGAAGGATCCGTTATCTCCTGAAATCGAGCCACCATCGCATCGCGCTGCTTTTTCGGCGTGCCGCCATGCAGGTAAAGCACCGGGTAGCCGAGCCGGGCGGCCAGGTAGGGCTGAAGCATCCGGCCGAACTCGGCGTACTGGGTGAAACAGAGCGCCTTCTCGCCGCCGGCGATCACCTCGTCGCAGATTTCCTCCAGCCGGGCGAGTTTGCCGGAGCGGCCGTCCAGCCGGGAGCCATCGCCGAGCAGGTGGGCCGGATGGTTGCAGGCCTGCTTGAGCTTGGCCATCGTAGCCAGTACGAGGCCGCGCCGCTCGATGCCGTCGGGGGCTGCCTCGATCTTGGCGAGCATGTCCGTCACGGTCGCCTGGTACAGCGACGCCTGCTCCGGGGTGAGGTTGCACCAGACCTTCATCTCCAGCTTGTCCGGCAGATCGGAGATGATCGCCCGGTCGGTCTTCAGTCGGCGCAGGACGAACGGGCCGGTGATCCGCTTCAGCCGGGCGGTCGCCTCGGCGTCGCCGCTACGCTCGATCGGGACCGCGTACCTGGTGCGGAACTGCTGCGCCGGGCCGAGCAGGCCGGGGCTGGTGAACTCCATGATCGACCACAGCTCGGCAAGGCGGTTCTCGACCGGGGTGCCGGTCAGCGCGATCCTCGATCCGGCGGGCAGGCTGCGCACCGCCTGGGCCTGCCGGGTGGCCGAGTTCTTGATGTTCTGCGCCTCGTCGCAGACCACCCGGCGCCAGCCGATCTCGCTCAGGGCATCGCGATCCCTTGCGACCATGCCGTAGGTGGTGATGACGAGGTCGGCGGCGTTCAGCGCGGCGGCCAGTTCCTGGCCGGTCAGCCGGTCCGCTCCGTGATGTACGTACACCCGCAGGTCCGGGGTGAACCGAGCCGCCTCCCGCTCCCAGTTCCCGACCAGCGACATCGGACATATCAGCAACGTCGGCCCGACAGGTGCATCCGACGATTCCCGCTCGTGGGCCATGAGCCCTAGCAACTGGATGGTCTTGCCGAGGCCCATCGAGTCCGCGAGGATACCGCCGAGCCCGAGGTTGCCGAGGAAGGCCATCCAGGCGAGGCCACGTTCCTGGTAGGGACGCAGTTCGCCGCGGAACGACGCCGGGGTGCCGGCCGGCGCGAGCCGCTGGTCAGCCTGGCCAGACAGCAGGTCGCCGAGCCAGCCATCGGCAGCCACGCCGACGACGGGCAAGTCGTCGTCCGCCCCGTCCACGCCGCGCAGCCCGGCCAGCATCGCGTCCGCGGCGGTCATCGTGCCCGTCCGGTCCCGCTGCAGGAATTTCAGCGCCGCCTGCAGGTGCCGGTCGTCGAGTTCCACCCACTGGCCGCGAAGCCGCACAAGCGGGACCTTGAGTCTGGCTAGCTCGGCCAGGTCGTCGGCGTCCAGTTCCTGGTCGCCCAGGGCCAGGTCATAGCGGAAGTCGACAAGGTCGGTCATGTTGAACTTCGGCTCCGCGGCGGCGCTGCCCGCCGCCTGCCGCGACCGGGTCGTGATCTTGAGGCCGAGCCGTGCCTTGCGGACCCAGTCCGGCAGCAGCACGCCAAAGCCGGCGCCGGACAACAACGGGCCTGTGTGGCGGAGGAACCGGAACGCGCCCTCGGTATCCAGCGTGACGCTGGCCGGCGCCGCGCTGCGCAGCTCATGGTCAAGCTCGGGGAACAGCCGGGAGGCGCGGCCGAGTCCGGCGAGCAGTTCTTCCTCCGGGTGCCGTATCCCGGCTGCCGCCCAGCCCCCGGCGCTGACGCCGGACCAGACATCGGCCGCGGGTAGCAGCAGGCTCGGGTCGTTGGTCGACTGGAGCGCGAGTTCGACCAGCCAGGGCGATCCCGCTGCCGTGCCCGCTTCGGCCGTGCCCGCTCCGGCCGTGCCCGCTCCGGCCGTGCCCGCTCCGGCCGTGCCCGGGTCGGCAGGCCACGGCTCGACCAGCCGGAAGCACGTGCGGACCGGCCCGACCGGCACCTGCGCCGCAGTGCGCCAGGCCGCGAGATCGGCTTCGAGCGCTGCCGCCTCCGCCTCGTCTTCCGGCGTCACCACGGCGACCTGAGGGTTCATGCTGGTCAAGGCGGCGGCCCAGCGTTCGGCAACGGGGATGCGGGCGGGCCGCCTGCCACGCCGCGGGGTCAGCAGGGCGAAGCCTGGCTGACCGCTCAGGTTCGCCCGCGCGGCGGCGTCAGTGAGCGCATCGAGAGCATCGGTGAGCACCAGCGCCGACGGCTCTCCGCCGGCCGTCGTGGCACGGCAGTGCGGCGGCATGGCGACAGCTAGCTCACGCGCCCGCTGCGCGTCAGCGCCGGACAGCACCGGCCGCCACCTGGCGACATAGCTACTGCCGCCGCCGTCGCCGTCGGGACCGGCGCCGCCCGCGCCGTTCGCCCCGTTCGCCCCGCTGTCCCGAGCCTCGGCGCCGTGCGCTGCCCCGCCGTCGCCGACTACCAGCGCAGGCAGGACGCGGCCCCGGGCGGCAAGGTCCCCGGCCAGCTGCGCCAGCGCCGCAAGGTAGCGAACCGATCCGCCCTGGACGGCCTGCCGGCCGAGCAGGCGGGTCTCACCCAGCACGCTGAGCAGGTCAAGCGCTGCGGCTGGCTCGAAGGTCAGCGCGGGCACCCGCCAAACCGCGAGCGCGCAGCGGGCCTGGCCAGCTACGGCCTGGTTCTCCGGCGTCCTGATCAACTCGGGCGAGGCGAGCGGGCCGGCCGCGGTGCCAGGCAGCCACAGGGTCAGCTCGTCATCGACGGCCTTGAGCACCAGGTCGGCGACTGGCTCGGCCAGTTCCGCCGCCGCTGCGGCGATGACCTCCGCCGCAGCGGCGAACGGGTGCGGGCGCGGGGCCCGTGAGGGACGACCCAGCCGTGGCTGCGCCGTGGCCGGGCCATCGGCGTCCTCTGCCCACAGGAAGAGCGCGCCGTACGCCCAGATCCCGTGGATTGCCAGCATGATCAACGCTCCAGCAGCGGCCCGACTTATCTCCGCACGCTAGCAACGCCTACCGACGGTCGCCGCGCAGATCGCCACTAAGACGGCGGTCTGGCGCCCGGCAGGCATCACGCTACGAACGGCTGCGCGCCCGAGTCGGTAATCATCGGACGGCCAGCGGCCGCCCAGCCGCGCATTCCATCGTCGACGTTGAGTGCCTGCCAGCCCGCCGCGTTAAGGGCCTGAGCCGCGCGCGCCGACCGCGCGCCGGACCGGCAGATCACGTAGACCATGGTCTTCGAGATCTCGGCGCTGCGCGCGCTGAGCTGGCCAAGCGGGATGTGCTGGGCGCCTGGCGCATGGCCTGCTTCCCATTCGTCGGGCTCGCGCACGTCCAGCAGGTATGCGTCGTCCGGCAGGTCGGCCGCCGGCACCCCGGGAACTGCATCCCACATGCTCACCTCGCTGCTCCCTTCAGCACCCGGCCGGGCTCGTAGCCGCCTGCCGCGTCAGGACCACTTCGGAATAGCGCCGCGGGACTCTGCTGTTGCCGCGGGACTCCGCTGTTGCTGTCTGCGCAGCAATATGCCATCGACGGCACCGAGTTGTCGTGCTGGCGCGGTTCTTCCGGGGCGTGGTGCGTTCCGCCTGATGGATGTGCCCTTGGCATGCGCCGGTGCATACCTGAACCGCATCCATCAGGCGGAATGCCGTTCCGACTCCTGCCGGGAAAGGGCATCGGGGAATCGGAGGCAGGAAACGGTCACCAGTGCTGGTCCTGCGCCGCGAGCGCGAGTCCGGGCGCGGTCACAAATCTGGGCGCGGGCGCGGGTCCGGGCACGGCATGTCCGGGCGCAGGTGCGCGCCCATGGCAGACTCCCGTGCCGGCGCGAGGAATCTTCTCCCGGCCCGGCATGTTGGGCTTCAGCGTGATTATTCGTGCGGCGCGGCCTGGCGAACTCGCCGAGATCGGCGACCTGCGGGTCGCTGCCTACCGGGCTGACGGATTCTTGTCGGCCAACTCGGAGTATGAGTCGACCCTGCGCGACCTGGGATCCACCGGAGATGGCGAGGTCCTGGTCGCAGTGCAGGACGGCCAGCTGCTCGGAACCATCATGCTGCAGCGGTGGCCAGATGGCGGTGAACTCCTGCACGGTCCGGATGAAGCCGAGATCCGGGCGCTGGCGGTGGTCCCGGGCGGCCGGCGTAGTGGCACCGGTCGCGCGCTGGTGCAGGCCGTCATCGACCAGGCCGCGGGCAGCGGCGTCCGGCACCTGATTCTCTGCACCCGTACCGACATGCGCGCCGCGCACCGGCTGTACGAGCAAGCCGGCTTCAGCCGCCTTCCTGACCGGGACTTTTGGCCCTCGCCGGAACTGCCGCTGCTTGCCTACGGCCTTACCCTGGACGACAAGCGCAAGCCAGCGCGTCAGGAATCCGTGCCGGAGCCCTAGTCGCCGTCAATCTGAGCCAGAGCCAGAGCCTTAGTCGCCGTCAATCTGAGCCAGAGCCAGTGCCTTAGTCGCCGTCAATCTGAGCCAGAGCCAGAGCCTTAGTCGCCGTCAATCTGAGCCAGAGCCAGAGCCGCCGTCGTTCGCCAGGCCGTCACTAACGCTGTCGCCAGTCGCCGCGCGGCCAGGCGCCGCGCGGCCAGGCGCTGTGCCATTGGCTGGCGTGCTGCTGGCCGCGACCGGATCCTGGCGCGGATCGACGGCGACCTTCCTGAGGTGCTTGGTCATTGAGCGGAAGAGGAAGAACAGGACAATGCCCATCCCCGCGAAAACCAGGAACCCCAGAACGCCGGGCGCGGCCTGGCTCGCCGCCGATGACGCCACGAGGTGCATCAGAGGCTCACCCTCTCCCTGACTCCGGCGAACAGGTCGTCCTCCAGCTTCTCAGTATCCACCTGCGACGTGTCCACCAGCGACCTGGCCAGGTGATAATCTTCGGTCGGCCAGGCTGCCTGCTGCGCATCGAGCGGGCACGCGAACCAGGAGCTCTCCGGGTCGATCTGGGTGGCGTGGGCGATCAGCGCCTGATCGCGGATCTCGAAGTAGTCGCCGCAGGGCACCCTGGTGGTGATCGGCCACTCTGGCCTGCCGGCGTCGTCCTCGTCCAGCCAGGCCAGCCGGTCCGCGAACGGCGACTCCAGTCCTCGCCGCAGCATCTCCTCGTGCAGTGCGGTGAACCTGGCCCGGTGGAAGCTGACGAAGTAGTAGAGCTTGAGCGGCTGCCAAGGCTCGTGCGGGCCGGGGTAGCGGTCGGGATCCGCGGCCGCCTCGAACGCCTCGACCGACACCTGGTGAGTCTTCACGTGATCCGGATGCGGGTACCCGCCGGACTCGTCGTAGGTGAGCATCACGTGCGGCCGGAACTCGCGCACCGCCTGCACCAGCGGCGCCGCCGCCACATCCAGCGGCTGCAGGGCGAAGCAGCCGTCCGGCAGCGGCGGAAGCGGGTCACCCTCGGGCAGGCCGGAGTCGGTGAACCCGAGGAAGCGCTGCTGCACGCCGAGGATCTCCCTGGCCCGGTCCATCTCGGCACGCCGGACTCGGGCGAGGTCGGACCGGATCTCTGGTCGTTCCATTGCCTTGTTCAGGATGTCGCCCCGCTCGCCGCCGGTCAGCGTGCAGACCAGCACGTCGACGTTCTCGCGTGCGTAGCGGGCCATCGTCGCCGCGCCCTTGCTCGACTCGTCGTCCGGATGAGCGTGTACCGCCATCAGCCGGAGCGGCTCGATACACGGACGCCCGGGCTCCTCGGCCACGGTCCTGTCCTGACGAGCGGCATTGCCAGCTGGATCGATGGTCACGGCAGACAAGAACGGTCCCCTCGGTACCTTGGCGTTGAAGATGACCGGCGGCGCGGAACCTGGGACTGTCCGCGCCTCCCTGGCGCCGTAACCGGACGGCACCAAGAGGTCATTGTGCAGGACAACAAGGCGGCCGCGCGCACGCATTCCCGAGCCCGCGAGGCCGGGGAATGCATGCTGGGCGGTTATGACCGCGATTGTGCGGCCGGGCTCGCTGAAGACCACCCCGGCAGCCCGGGCAGGCAGCTCGGGCAGGCAGCTTGGGGCCCGGGCGCTTAGCGGCCGCCGCACGGGGTAGCCTTACCGTCCGGCCGGAAGTCACGGCTCGCGGCGCCGCCAGGCACGGTCCTCCGGACCTCAGGCGCAGCGTGCCTGGGCCGCCAGCCGGCGCGGCGCGCGTCAGCCGAACGCCTGACGGAGGGCCACCGGTTCTGTACAGCGCCGTGAATAGTCCTTTACGCTCTCTTACCGACCCCATGTCCATCCTGCACAATCGTTAGACCGTGTTAAACACGCCGCAACACCCCGGATTCCCAAGATCATCAAGGCTTGGGCCTGCGATTTGTCGGTGTGTGTACGCTCGAAGAATTACCCCCAGGGCCCTGCCAGGGCCCGGCGGACTTCCGTCCGCACCGCATGCGAGGAGTACCCGTGACCGAGACCCGCGACGACACCGTCACCTGGCTCACCCAGGAGGCGCACGACCGGCTCAAGTCTGAGCTGGACTACCTCTCCGGGACCGGCCGTATCGAGATCGCTAAGAAGATCGAGGCGGCCAGGGACGAGGGTGACCTGCGCGAGAACGGCGGTTACCACGCGGCGAAGGAGGAGCAGGGCAAGCAGGAGGCCCGCATCCACCAGCTGCAGCACATCCTGGATAACTCGCGCGTCGGGGAGCCGCCGAGGACGGATGGCGTGGTCGGTCCTGGCATGACGGTGACGATCCGGTTCCAGGGCGACGAGGACGAGGTAACGTTCCTGCTCGCGTCCCGCGAGGAGAGCGGTGCGCCGATCGACGTGTACTCGCCGCGGTCGCCGCTCGGCAGCGCGATCACGGGCAAGAAGGTCGGCGAGACTGCCACCTACACCCTGCCAAACGGGCGTGCGGCCTCCGTCGAGATCCTCGAGGCGGTGCCGTACGGCGGGATCTGACCCGGCCAACGTCCCGGCCGGCCTCCCCAGGCCGGCCACCCGCCCCGCGGCCTCCCCAGCCCGGCCACCCGCCCCGCGGCCTCCCCAGGCCGGCCACCCGCCCCGCGGCCTCCCCAGGCCGGCCTCCCACCCGACCGCCACACGCGGCGGCACCAGGGCGCGCATCCAGGAGGTCGCCCTCGCGCTGTTCGCCGAGCAGGGCTACGAGAAGACGTCGCTGCGCGAGATCGCCGAGCGGCTCGATGTCACCAAGGCTGCGCTGTACTACCACTTCAAGTCCAAGGAAGACATCGTCCGCAGCCTGGTCGAGGATTACTTCGGCCAGGTCGACGCGCTGATCGCCTGGGCGCGGACCGAGCCGGCCACCGCGGTCACCCGCGGCGAGATCCTGCGCCGGTACGTCGGCATCGTCGCCGACGGCGACGACGTGTTCCGGATGCTGCACCAGAATCAGGCGGCGGTGAACACGCTGGCCGCCGCCAAGAACCGCGGCGAGTTGTTCCGAGAGCGGATGGGCGCGCTGATCGAGCTGCTGACCGGGCCCGGCGCGCCGCTCGCCGAGCGGCTCCGCGCCGCCATGGCGCTCGGCGGCGTCAGCGTCGGCTGGATGTTCTTTGCCGACCAGGTGCCGGACCGGGCCGAGCTGCGCGCCGCCGTGCCCGGCATCGCCGCGGACATCGCCGAGGGCAGCTGACGCCTGCGCCCACGCGTGCCGCGGGCCGGGGAAGTAGCAACCGGCGGAGCCCGTCAGCCGGCCGGTCGGTCAGCCGGCGGCGGCGCGGACCAGGGGGAGGACGCGGTAGCGCACGGGCGTGTCTAGCGCGATCACCGTTGACGCCCGCAGCACGCCGGCCACGTCGACGATCGCGTCGATCACCCGTTGCAGGTCGGCGTTGGTCCTGGCGACCACCCGGCAGAGCATGTCGCCCGGGCCGGTGATCGTGTGCACCTCCAGTACCTCGGCGATCGCGAGCAGGCCGTCGGCCACCGGGTCGTGGCCGCCGGCCTGGCGGATCTCCAGCGTGACGAACGCGGTGACCCCGTGGCCGAGCGCGCCGGGATCGATGTCCGGGCCGTATCCGGTGATCACGCCGCGTGCCTGCAGCCGGTCGAGCCGCGCCTGGACGGTGCCGCGGGCAACGCCAAGCCGGCGTGAGCCCTCCAGGATGCCGACCCTCGGCTCCGCGGCGAGCAGCTCGATGAGCCGCGCGTCGAGTTCGTCGATCATCAGGTGCCGGCCCTCGGCTCCGCGGCGAGTAGCTCGATGAGCCGCGCGTCGAGTTCGTCGATCATCATCCGCCTCCTGGGACAGGTGCACAATCCTACCGCCATATTGGCGCTAACTCTATACAACATGTTCAGCTTAGTGCGCAGGTGTTGCACATCTTGCCGCACTGACCGATGCTGCGAACAGTGGTCGTAAACTTCCGCAGGGGAGCGTGCACGATGACAGTAACGCAGCAGGCTGACCTGATCCGCGCGAGCGACTTCCCGGTCACCGGCATGGACGCGGTCGTCTTCGCGGTCGGTAACGCGCGGCAGGCCGCGCACTTCTACTCGGCTGCGTTCGGCATGCGGTGCGTGGCCTACCGGGGCCCGGAGACCGGCTGCCGGGACGAGGCGGCCTACGTGCTGGAGTCCGGCGCGGCGCGGTTCGTGTTCCGCGCGCCGGTCCGCGCCGGGACCGCGCTGGCCAGGCACGTGGCCGCGCACGGCGACGGCGTCATCGACCTCGCCATCGGCGTGCCGTCCGCGGAGGCCGCCTACGAGCACGCAGTCGCCCGCGGCGCGCGGGGACTCGACCGGCCGCGGATCGTCGAGGACGCCGGCGGCAAGGTCGTGCTCGCCTCGATCGCGGCCTACGGGGACACCAGGCACACCCTGGTCGAGCGGGCCGGCTACGCCGGGCCTTACCTGCCGGGCTATGTGGCGGCGGAGCCGCTGACCGCCCCGCCGGACCGGCCCTTCTTCACGGAGATCGACCACTGCGTCGGCAATGTGGAACTCGGCAAGATGGACGAATGGGTGACCTTCTACCACCGGGTCATGGGCTTCACGAACATGAAGGAGTTCGTCGGCGACGACATCGCGACCGAGTACTCCGCGCTGATGAGCAAGGTCGTCGCGGACGGTAGCCGCAAGGTCAAGTTCCCGATCAACGAGCCGGCGGCCGGCCGGCGAAAGTCGCAGATCGATGAGTACCTGGAGTTCTACGGCGGGCCAGGCGTCCAGCACATCGCGCTGGCCACCGACGACATCGTGGCAAGCGTCCGGGCCATGCGAGCGGCCGGCGTGAGTTTCCTCGGCACCCCGGCCAGCTACTACGACACGCTGGGCGACTGGGCCGGCCAGACCCGGGTCCCGGTGGACGACCTGCGGGAACTGAGAATCCTCGCCGACCGGGATGAGGACGGCTACCTGCTGCAGATCTTCACCCAGCCGGTTCAGGACAGGCCGACCGTATTCTTCGAGCTGATCGAAAGGCACGGGTCGGAGGGGTTCGGCAAGGGCAACTTCAAGGCGCTATTCGAGGCCATTGAGCGGGAGCAGGCGCGCCGCGGGAACCTCTGATAGCGCGCCATTGCCCGCTCGCGGCGCGGCATTCCGGCAGCGCGGCATTCCGGCGGCGCGGCATTCCGGCGGCGCGGCATTCCGGCGGCACCGGCCCTTCACCGAGGTCCGCGTCGGCGTCGCCCCGGCCATCATCTCCGTCGTCTGCCTGCCCAAACTGCGTCGCGCGGACGCGTCACGCCATTTGCCGGATGGCTGACTTTATTGCCTGACATTGCAATATTTAGGCAGCTCAAAGCGGAGTAGGGCATCATAGCCCGGTGACCCAGCCACCGCAGGATCCGGGCGATGCACCCTATGACGGTGCATATCAGCTCCCGCCGTATGCCCCGCCGTCCCCGCCGTCCGGCCAGCCAGGTCCGCCGCCCTACGGCCAGCCAGGTCCGCCGCCCTACGGCCAGCGAGCCCAGCAGCCATTCAGCTCGCTCTACCCGCCCTACCCGGCCCAGCCCGGCGGTGACCAGGGCAAGGACCCGAGCCTGGCCGAATGGTGGCAGCGGCTGCTTGCCCGGCTCATCGACTGGATCGTGCTGACCGTGCTCACCGCGGTGCTGTGGGTCCCGGCCGTGGCGGCATGGATCCACCGACTGCGGCAGATCGTCCTGCAGTACCCCGACACCAGCACGCCGGCCGCGCAGGCCGCGCTGAACAGGGCGGGCACCACCCTGCTTCGCGACATCCTGGCGCTGGCCCTGGTCAGCCTGGCAGTCTCGTTCTGCTACGACTGGCTGCAGCACGCCCGCTGGGGCCAGACACTCGGCAAGCGCGCGCTCGGCACCATGGTCGTCACCGCGGCCGGGCGGTCGAAGATCAGCGGCGGGGCAGCGGCCGGGCGGGCGGCCGTGTTCATCCTGGCACCGGCAGTCCCCTTTGTCGGCGGGATCTTCTCGCTGCTCGACGACCTCTGGCTGCTCTGGGATCCCGGCCGGCAGTGCCTGCGCGACAAGGCGGCGAGCACTGTCGTGGTCAAGACCAGGGCGCCGGCCCGGCAGCCAGGAGCCTGGTGAGTGCCCAGGAACGGCGCGCGCCAGGCCGGCCGGGACCGGCCGACGACAATCCGTTTCAGCAAAAGGTGATCGCAGCGGGCTGCTAGTCAGCCGAAAATGAGGGTGTAACGGGACTTCCGGAGATGGCCGATCACCGCATCGCAGTGGCCGGGGCCGCGGGTCTCCACCTGCAGCTGGACCTCTACCTCGTCCACCCGCAGGTACGGGGTGAACCGGGCGTGCACCACGTCGAGTACGTTGGCGCCGAGCTCGGCAAGCTCCGTGAGCAGGGTCGCCAGTGCGCCGGGCCGGTCCGGCAGCCGGCAGCGGAACGTGAGGTAGCGGCCGGCCGCGGACAGGCCATGCCGCAGCACCTTGGCCAGCAGCAGCGGGTCGATGTTGCCGCCGGACAGCACGACCGCAACCGGCGGCTCGACCGAGCGCGGGTCATCGAGCAGCGCCGCGACGCCGGCCGCGCCGGCTGGTTCCACGACCTGCTTGGCGCGCTCCAGGCAGAGCAGCAGCGCCCGCGACAGGGCCTCCTCCGAGACCGTGACGATCTGCACGGCGAGCTCGGCCAGGATGCGCAGCGCTAGTTCCCCCGGGCTGGCGACCGCGATGCCGTCCGCCATCGTCGGCGCGGATTCCACCGGCACCGGATGACCTGCGGCGAGTGACGCTGGGCACGGCGCCATCGCCTCGGCCTGCACCCCGATGATCCGGATCGAGGGATCCGAGCCCCGGGCCGCGGTCGCGATGCCCGCCGCGAGCCCGCCGCCGCCGACCGGGACCACGATCGTGCGGACCTCCGGGCACTGCGCCACGATCTCCAGGCCGACCGTGCCCTGGCCGGCCACCACATCCGGGTGCTCGAACGGGTGGATGAAGACCGCTCCCTCGTCCTGCGCCAGGGCGGTGGCGTAGGCCAGCGCTTCCTCCACCCGCGCGCCGTGCAGGATGATCTCGGCCCCGTACGACCTGGTCGCCGCGACCTTGGGCAGCGGGGCGCCGGCCGGCATGACGACCGTGGCCTTGGTGCCAAGCAGCGCGGCCGCGAACGCCACGCCCTGGGCATGGTTGCCTGCGCTCGCCGCCACTACCCCGCGGCTGCGCTCGGCATCGGTCAGCCGGGAGATCCGCAGGTAGGCTCCCCTGGCCTTGAACGACCCGGTCCGCTGCAGGTTCTCGCACTTGAGGAAGACGGGACCGCCAACCCGCTCGGACAGCACCCAGGAGTGCAGCATCGGCGTGACCGAGATGATCCCGCGGAGAGTCTCGCTGGCCTTGACCACGTCATCGAAGCCAACCTGCCAGGACGCCATCTTCATGCCAGCATCCTCGCACCGGCAGCGCGGCAGCGGGCGGCGGCTCGCTGCCTGCGTTTCAGCCGCCGGACCAGTAGCGGTCCGCCGCGAAGATCAGCGCTGCCGCGCCAACCAGGCCAGCCCCCTGGCCGAGTTCGGCGGGCACCACCCGGACCTGCTGGGTGAACGCCATCCTGGTGTGCGCGCGCAGCGCCTCCTGCAGCGGGTCGAACAGCAGCGCGCCCGCCTGGGAGAGCCCGCCGCCGACCGAGACCACTTCAACATCGCACAGATACATCGCGGAAGCGACGGCAATGCCGATGGCCTTGCCCGCGCGGCGCATGGCGGCCACGGCGACCGGGTGACCGGCCGCGCCGTCGGCCGCGAGATCCTTCGCCGTGGCGTCGGCCTGGCCTGACCGCCAGCCCTGCCGCTGCGCCCATTTCACCAGGGCGGGCCCGCGGGCGATTGCCTCCAGGCAGCCGACGCCGCCGCAGACGCACGGCGGGCCGTCATCGGGGTAGACCACCACGTGGCCGATGTGTCCCGCGTTGCCGGACGTGCCCTCGATCAGCCTGCCCTCCAGGATCAGGCCGCCGCCCACGCCGGTGGACACTACCATGCCGAGCATGTTGCTCGTGCCGCGTCCCGCGCCGCGCCAGTGCTCGCCCGCCGCCATGCAGATCGCGTCGTTGTGCACCCGGACCGGCAGCCCGCTAAATCGCTCTGCCAGCCGGCCGCGCAGCGGGAAGGCGCGCCATGCCGGGATGTTCAGCGGGGAAACCACGCCGGATGGCCATTCCATCGGGCCGCCGCAGCCGCACCCGACGCCGGCCAGCGACTGCTCTTCCCCGGCGAAGCCAGCGCTTCCGAGCGCCCGGCTGATCAGCGCGTCCAGGGTGCGCCACAGCTGCTCTGCGTCCAGGTCCCGGCGGGTGGGCGTATGCTCCCAGGCGATCAGCCGCCCGCCCGGCTCGGCTACCCCGGCGGCCAGCTTCGTGCCGCCGACGTCAACCGCAAGGGCTGGTCGGTCAGTGTCCACGGCCAGCCTCCCAAGATGCGCGCCGAGCCAACATGCACATAGTGTCGAATGGTGGACCCGAACAACGAATCCCAGTCAGTAGTCACCCTGCCAGGCCAGCCGGCCCGGTCAGCGCCGCCGGCCGCCTCGACGCTGGCGCAGCTGCGGGCCGGGCAGCAT
>Ga0070698_100006075_pt1 | contig 13155 bp, 20 predicted proteins | sample KBSK1502metaG_FD_65477 | JGI IMG/M metagenome (GOLD analysis project Ga0070698, IMG submission 65477) | Corn, switchgrass and miscanthus rhizosphere microbial communities from Kellogg Biological Station, Michigan, USA - KBS K1-50-2 metaG | ecosystem: Host-associated > Plants > Roots >... | reverse complement strand
CTCGAAGTCGAACCCGAACGCGCCGGGGCGCTCGAACAGCCGGCGGTCGAGGGCGAACACCTCGTCGGGCCGGGGCGTGGTGCGGAACGGCCGCCGCTCCCTCTTCATGGGCGGACCGTATCACGTTGGCCCAGCTAGGCACTACTGGCGAAGGCGGCCCATCTCGGCACGAAGCTCGATGAACTCCTCGGCCGTCTTGGTCCCCTTGCGGAAGTTGCACGAGGGGCAGGCGCAGCAGAGATTCTCTGGGCTGTTGTTGCCGCCCCTGGTCAGCGGTGTCTTGTGGTCGACATGGAAGCGCACCAGCTGCAGGCCGCAGTAGTAACAGCGTCCCAGCTGCGCGTTGAAGATGCGCTCTACGTCGGCGGCGGTGAACGAGCCGCCGGCCGCCAGTTTGCGCGCGCGGCGACGATGGTCGCGTGCGACAGACCACTTCGGGTTTGCCGCGAACCAAGCCCGTACGATCGCCAGGTGCCTGACACGATGCCTCTCATAGTACCGGCGTGATGCTGCACGCTTGTGCGCGAGGTGCTTCTCGCGGTTGGCCTCTTGCCAAGCCTTGCGCTCAGCCCGTGCCTTTGCCGGATCGGCCCGGTACTTCGCTCGCAGGTACGCCTTGTGCGCTTCGGGGTTTGCGGCTCGCCTCGCCTTGGCTGCGGCTTTGAAGGCCTCGCGATTGGCCGCGTACCTGGCCTTGTCGTAGGCCTTTCGCGCTGCCCTTTGCGCCTCCGTCAGCGGCATCTGCTTCTTCGGTTTTCTCAAGCGACTCCTTCGCCTCTTGCTTCGCGATCGATTCCTCCGCCTTCTTCTGCAGCGGATCAACCTTGTCGAGTGGACCCAATCGGATGCCGTAGTCCTTCGCGAGCCGCTCCACGTCCTCGACTTCCAGGCCGGCGTTGCGCAGGGCGTAGATCGCCTGGCTGAACTGGAGCAGGGTCTGAACAGCGGTCAGATCGTCTTCGAATGGCTTAATGTTCCAAACGACCCGCGGCGCCAGGTCCGCGTCGCCGAAGTTCATCGCGGCAAAGGGGCGCGCGATCTGCTGGTAGATCGTGGTGCTCAGCGCGCGCGCGTCCGCCTCGAGCAGCGCCTGGCGCACGTCGGCATGAACGCGGGCCGCCGCGTAGCTGCCCTCCTTCACTTCGGTCGTGAGGTTCTGCGCGAGCAGCGACAGCGTGATCTCCGTGTCGCACGATTGGATCAGCATCCTGAAGCCCTCGTGCGCGGTGTCGCGCGCCTCGAGCAGGTCGACGTCGTAGCTCGTGCGCGGGTCGACCGACTGCGGCAGATGGAACACCACCTCCTGCCCGATGTTGGCCAGCTGGCTGCGCCATACCGCTTGCTGCAGCGGGTCGCCCACGCTCGGGCTCTTGGCCTTAATCATCGGCAGACCGTGCCGCTCGCTATAGCGGGCCCAGTCGCGCAGCGCGTAGTTGCGGGCGAGCCACCACGGGGCCACGGCGCGCACGGCGCCGCGCATCCACCCGCGGTATTCGCCGTGCGGCGCGTGCAGCACCCAGTGGCCGTTGCCGGGGATGATCGGCTCCTGGCCGTCCATCGTGATCGCGACGAAGCACCGATACAGCCAGTGGTAGTACGTGTAGCGCGGGTGCCACGGCAGCACGTGCGGGATCGCCCACTCGCTCGACGTCGTGTCCCACAGCATCTGTGCCGGACCGAAGCCGAGCATCACGGCCCAGTTCTGCATCTCGCTGAGGCTCGCCTCGGTCGACATGACGGGCCAGCAGTCGACGAAGGCGTCGCGGCACTCCTTGGCGGCGTCGCTGTCGCGGAGCTTGCGCGGCAGCACGAAGTCCACCGGCCGCCCCAGTAGGCCACCGGTGCGCGAGGCCATGCCGGCTTGCACGCGGCTGTCGCCCATTACGGAGTCGACCAGCTGGGCCGGGCGGTCGAAGAGACCGATCACGAGGTCGCCGTACGCCTCGCGCGTCATCGTCACGTCCCAGCCGGTGGCCACCGAGACGAGCGGCACCTCGCGCGAGACCACACCGGCGACCGAGGCGAGGCTCTGGCCCTCGAGCGGATCGCGCGGCGGCTGCCACGCGGGGTCGTCCGGACGCGGGGGAATCGGTCGGCCGATCGCGTCGTACAGCAGCTGCCCGGGGCTGGGCATGGGGGCGCCGTTGGTCAGGTCGATGCGCGGGTCAGCCACCACCGCACGCTATCACGACATCGCAGCGGCGGTCGCGCGCCACGCGGCCGCTTCAGCATCGGCGGCCACGGCGCGCGCCTCGTCCCCCATCGCCCGCAGCACGGCGGCGCGCAGCTCAGCAGGCCCCTCGCGCAGGGCGTGCGGTCGGCGCCACAGCACCCGATGCGCAAGGGCGGCCGCTTGATCGGCGCCGCGTTCGCCGTGTACCTCGGCCAGGCGGCACCAGTGGATCGCCTGGGCATAGGCGTTCATCCGTGCGCAGGCCAAGGCCGCGCCCCAGCAGAGCTCCGGGATGCCTGCGTGCCGGGCCAGGCCGGCGGCGAAGAGCTCCACCGCGTCGGGCTGCCGATCGAGCTCGGTCGACATCACCTCGCCCGCGCGGAAGCACGCCCAGGCGCCGAGCTCGCCCACGTTGGACAGCTGCGCCGCCTTCACCAGGCGCTCGACGGCCTCCTCGTAGCGGCCCAGCGTGATGCTGCACTCGCCGAGGTAGTACCACCACCGACCCGACCGCGGCTGCTCGCGGATCGACTGGAGCAGCATCTGCTCGTCACGCCGCGCCTTGGTCTTCTCCTGCTCGGGCGTCTTCGGGTCCTCGTGGAAGCGCGCGCGCTGCAGTCGCGGACCGTGGATCTCCAGGCTCTCGTGCGTGCGGCCCTCCCAGCGGCGCATGCACGGACTGCGGATGGCGCGCGGCTGGAGGTACTGCATGTCGCCATCGAAGCAATACCAGCACTGGGGCGTGATGGACGCTGCGAGCGTGGGCCTGAGTTCGTCGGCGCCGGTCCACCATTCATCCGCGTCCGTCGTGACCGACCAGCTCGCGCCGAGCTGGCGCGCGAAGTCGAGCGCAGCGTTGCGGGCCGCGCCGAAGTCATTCTGCCACTCCCATTCGCGGAGCACGAGCTTCGGCGAGAGAGTCTCCCACGGAAGCAGGCGACGCCCACCCGGGGGGAGGATCACGAGGCAGCGATCCACGTGGTCAATGATCGAGTCGAGGGCGCGCGCGAGCGTCTTCTCCGAACCGGGGCCCGCCAACGTCGTCGAAATGATCATGGTTCGCTCTTCTTTGTGTTCTTTTTTCTTTGGGCGAGACGGCGCCTTGCCCGACGGCGCTCTTCACGCCGCCGCTGTCGTTCGCGCGGATCATTCTTTCGCCTGCACCTCTTGTCGCACCACCGACGCCTTAGTTCGCAAGGCTTCCCGCATCCATGGCAGGGCTTGCGGTTTGGCGGTAATTCAATTCCGAGCAGTGTAGCTATGTACCTAACCCTAGCCTCCGGGATCCTGAGCTCCTCTGCTATTGCCTTGGGCCCAAGCGCCGCCAGTCCGGCCACCGCGGCTCGCTCCGCATCCGTAACGCGAACGCCGTCCTTCGAACGTAACGCCTGTCGAAACCTGTGCCTCTCTTCCGCTTTCGCACGAATCGATCGGAAGTGGCACGGTCGACATCGACCGACCGTGCCTGGTGATTCAGTTGCCCGCCGTTTCCCGCAATCAAGGCAGAAGTAACGTGGGTTGTCCTTCCGACTGGCGACGCACCTTCCACAGGCACCAACGGCCTCTGGCCCTGGCCTTTTGGGCGACCGACGACGACCACATACGGTGCAGGAATTCCACGGCTTCCTGGCCGCGATAGATACGCACTTCGCGCATCTGCCCGACTTCGCGTCTTGAATCCTTTTCCCACAGGTCGCGCAGTGGCCCGATTTTGTCTCGATGAAGATCGGGCAACCGGACTTGATCATCAAGGCCTCAATCAGGAGGTACTGGTCGACCACGCGGTCTGATCCTTCCACGTGTATTGCCCGAAGACGATGCCCATTTGGCCGGAGGATCCTCGCTCTGGCGAGGACGATCTCGTCGTGAAGAGCCTCCAATTGCTCGGCGCACATCATGGCCACACCGCCCTCTCGTACCGGGGCAGCGCCCGGATCCTACGAACCGCCAGCTGCTCGCGCCGCTGCTCCTCTGGCGGCGCGTTCATCATGAAGGAGTGCGCCGTGTTGTAGCAGTAGAGCAGTCGCGGGATGTACACCGCGCGCTCCGCCGCCATCTCCAAGCACGCCAGCATGATGAGCTGGTCCCACGCGCCCCACGCCTCGCCGTCCTTGTAGATGTCGAAGTCGCTAGGGCGCATCCGCTGGACCAGGCCGGCGCGGAACGTCTTGAGGTGGGTGGCCCGCCACGGCTCGTGCCGCGGGTTCGGCCCCACCGGGCCGGCGAAGCCCATCTCGCCGTCGGTCGACATGAACTGGCCAAATGTCACCAGCGCGCCATGCTCGTGGAAGCCCGCGATGAACTCGAGGGCCTTGTCGATCGCCAGCCAGTCGTCGCCGTCAACCCACGCCACCACCTCGTCCGCGGGCAGCTCGCGCCATACGGGGAGCAGGTTCTGCAGCGCGTTGCGCCGTTCGGGCGCGCGCCGGATATCGAAGCGCGGATCGAGATGGGTGGCCTGCACGGCGTTGGTCAGCGTGTCGTCCGTGCTGTCGGCATCGATGAAGATGTGCCGGAGAACCTGGTGCGTCTGCAGCCGCACCGACTCCACGCACCGGTGCGCGGCGTAGCCCGCATTGCGGGCGCTGCTCGTCACGGTGACTCTCACGGCGCCTCCTTGACGAACTCGAACAGCCCGCACGCATAGTCCTCGTCGAGCAGCTCGAGGAAGCCCACATCCTCCTCGAGCGCCCCGTGCTCCTGGCGCACGATCGAGAAGTCCACCATCTTGAGCCCGCGCTGCTCGAAGCCCCGGCGCACGGTCCCGGGGGCGAAGACACGGTGCGCGTTGAACACCACGCGCTGGCGCCCCACCGGTACGCTGAAGTACAGGCGGCCCCCCGTGGCGAGCACCCGGGCAAAGGCATCCATCGCCCGCCACGGGGCCTCGGCGTCCACCGTGTCGCCGTAGCGGCCGAGGCCGAAGTGCTCCAGCGCGTGCAGGCACGAGAGGGAATGGACCGACGCGTCGGCGATGCCCTCGAGCGTGGTGGCGTCCGTGCGCAAGCATGTGAGCCCGTCGACGTGGAGGCCCAGCGGGCGGATGTCCACGTAGGTGACGGGCACGCGCATGGCCAACAGGTGCGCCACGAAGCCAGCGACGCTGGACCCGACATCGACGTGCTGCTTGGGAACGTCCTCGTACTCCCATGCCGCCCAATGATCCCATACGCGCCGCGCCGCCCAGATGTCCTGAAAGAAGTAGTGCGGGTCCACCCGGGCGGCGTGCCCCACGCGGTCGTCGAGGCACGGGTAGAACTCGGCGCTCGGGCTCGTCAGCGGGAACGGCCCCAGCAGCGCCTGCGCCGCGTAGGCGGCGGCGTCGCGCTCGAACCAAGCCGGGTACTTCATCGCAGGACCGCGAGGTAGTTGCTCATGACGAAGATTTCGTTTCGTTCTTCGTAGTTCGGCAGCGCCACCAGGCCCGCGGGCGTCACTCGGTGGAACAGGTACCGCGGACCGAGCAGGTAGTAGAAGTCTTGCAGGAACGTGCGGCTGTCGATGTTGCACCCGCCGAACTCGAACTGGATGCGGCGCACCTTACCGGCTTCGAGGATGCGCTTGGCCCCGCGCAGCACGGCCAGCTCGTGGCCTTCGACGTCGAGCTTGAGCAGGTCGATGGTCGGCATCGAGCCGTTGGTCTCGAAGATGTGATCGTCCAGCGTGATGAACTCGCCGCCCACCTGCTCCGTGAACTCGAAGCCGAAGTGCTTGGTGCGCCGGCGGTACACGCTGGTCATGCCCGAGCCGGGCTTGGGCGCGTACAGGCTGCGGTGACCCTTCTCGTTCGACAGGCCGACGTTGTGCAGCGTGACCCGCGGCTCGAGCTCGAAGCGATCGCGCAGCAGCACGTACGCGTCGGGGTTCGGCTCGAAGGCGTGCACCCGCGCGCGCGGCAGGCGCGCCAGCGCGTGCTGCGTGTAGTCGCCGCAGTTGGCGCCCACGTCGAGCACCATCGGCGCGGCGAGGTCCTGCAAGAGGTCGAGCACGTGCAGCTCGCCGTTGGTGGCGATGTCATCCTGGCCCCCGATGCCCATGGCCGCGAGCGCACGTCGGTGCTCAACCTCCGGAATTTCGATCGGTTCCGAATGCGCTACGACGGCGGCGGCCACGTCCGCGATCAACTCGATCGGCACTATCCCCCGCTCGCGATAGGCCACCATCTCGCCGGCCTTCACCTCCACGCCCGGGGGGACCACGGCGGTGAGTTCGAAGGCCAGCTCGTGCTCCTCGTGGCAGGCGCGCGGCTTGAGGCCGTCGTAGGCCTCAATACGTACCCGCATGCCCGCGTTCCAGCGGGCCAGCAGAGCGTCGGCGGTGTACTCGACCTTGCCGCCGTTGCGATTGCGGCAGACGTCCTGAACGCGGTTCAGCGGCATCGAGAAGGCGGCGCTCAGCGTGTGGCAAAGGAGGTGGCTGGGCGGGCGAAGTGGCGTCGCCGCGCCGAGTTGCACCTCGAGTTCGTTGGGGTTCTTGAATCCGCGGCCCGTCAACGCGCGCACCAGGTCGTTCACGCGGTACACGGACGAGGAGATGTCGCACGGGTAACCGAAGTCGTTCGGCTGAGTGCGCCAGTCGAACTTCATGACGTCACCCTCGATGATCGCGTGGTGCGGCACGACCTGCGTCTCATCCGTGGGGTAGCAGTATGTCGTGCTCCGGCCGAGCCGCAGCGAGAAGGCAAGGGCGTCGCTGTGCTCGCACAGAAGCCGCTCCACCTGCCCCGGGAACCACGTGCGCACCCACATCGTGTCGTCCACGCACAGCAGGCAGTGGTTATTCGTTGCCGACGCCAGGATGTGGCGAACGTCCGCCTCGAAGTCACCTTCGGAGAAAAACGCCAGCGGCGCCGGCGCGTGGTTCAGCCCATGCACGCCTCCGTTCGCCGCGCACACCTCGCTATAGGCCCTCCGATAGGCTTCGCTGCTCGCCTTCCACAGGACGACGATGGGTAGCCAGGCGGCTCCGGTCGCGTGCATGCGGAGACTCCGCAGGCACGCGTCCAGCTGGAGCGGTCGGTCCTTGGAGAAGACGAGCGCGAACATCAGGGCGCCTCCGTCTCGGCAGGCGCCACCAGGCCGACCACGCCGCTAGCCGCGGTAAGCGCCTCGCGCGCACGCTTCACCTTCGCCTCGAGCTCCTCGTTGTCGGGGTCCTTCTCGAGCATCTTCTGCACCTTGTCGAGGGCCTTCTTGGCCGCGCCCTGCGCGGTCGGATCGAGCACGTCGGGCGACCACATCCCGAACACGTGGATCTCCTGCAGTCGATCCATCTCCTTCGACGTCGGGTGCGCCGCGCGCAGCGTGGCCTCGGCGTCCCACGTCTTGCCGGAGCAGCGCGGGTGCTGGCAGAAGTACACGAGCTTCGCCTCGGGCGGCACGTCGAGGTGCGACCGCGCCGTGGTGTACACCGCGCCCTCCACGACCTCGATGCGGTGCGCGCTGTCGACGGCCATGCGGACCAGGCCGAAGCGGCGCTGCGCCTGCGCCACCTTGGGGGTCTGGGCGACGGGGGCGGGCATTCCAAACAGGGGGCTGCTCATGATGATCTCCTTCAGCGGTCGAGCCGCTCGAACTCGTTGCGGTCCATGGGGTCCACATCGCGGAAGCGCTGTCCCGCGTGTGCGAAAACGATCTTGCCTACGGGCCGGTCGCGGCCGGCCTCGAAGATGTACCCGCTGATCTCTCGCGCGCCACGCCCGCCGCCGAGGCCGACGGTGCTCGATCCCACGCCGTGCGCGGACGATGGCAGGTCGAAGTAGAAGCGATTCGGGTCGAGCCCGAACTGCTTGCACAGCGTGCCGTGCTCCAGGTTGATAAGCGGCCGCCACGCGGTCTTCAGGCCGCCGCCGTACAACTCCGCCCGCAGGATGGTGCCGCCGCTCATCTCACGATGTCCTGCGGCACTTCGTCTGGCGAAGCGATTATCACGCGGCGCTTCATGCCCTGCACCTCGGCCAGGGCGCGCGTGAAGATCGCCTCGGCCTGCTCGTGGCGGATCAGCAGCCGGAAGGACATCGGCCCCAGCGTGATGACCAGCTGCGTCAGCCCGGGGGCGGCTTCGCCCACGTTGAAGTTCAGCTCGATGGGGGGGGGCCCGCGGTTGATCACTTCGCCTCCTCCGCGCGCGGCTCGCCGCAGTAGCGGCAGCGGTCGACGTTCGCGTGCGTTGCCCACTCGTGCTGGCAGGTCAGCACCTCCAGCGGCGGCGCCGAGGTGCGCACCTCCTCGACGGTGGCGGCGGCTTCGGGCTTCTCGTCTTCGTGCTTCTTCTTGCCGAACATGGGTTACCTCCTGGCTGGCTGGCTGAACTGGAACGGCTGCACCGGCTGGGTTACCACCGGGCCCACCTGCACGGCGCCCTGGGGCGCTGGCGTGACGAAGGGCGCCATCACGCTACCACCGACGGTGTAGCCGTCCTGCTTGTCGAGGATGCCCGCGAGGTCGAGCACCGCGTACACCGCGGCGTCGGCGCGGTCCACGTCACCCTGGGGCGGATCCTTCAGCTCGCGCAGCTGGCGCTCGAGCACCTCGAGCCCGGGCAGGTGCCGCACCACGCCCGCCCGGTACAGCCCGGGCAGCGGCTGGGCCCGGGCCACCTTGCTCCGATGGGCGAACACCGTGCGCACCGGGATGACGCTGACGCGCGGCTCGCCCCGGGCCATGCGGCGGATCTGCTCCTCGGCGCGGAGCAGCTGCGGCGGCTGGTCCGTGCCGCGGTTCACCTCCACGCCGAAGTGCGCCTCCTGCGCGCTGGCCTGCCACCGCTCGAGCGCCTCGTGCGCCCGGGCGGGCCACTCGTTGGCGCCCATCCTGGCGGAGCAGTCCTCGAGCAGCACGATCGTCCCGGACGCCGTGAGCCCCGCCACGATCATCCCTACCTCGCACGAGCGCGTCGAGGTCGACAGCGCCGGATCGATCCACACCGCCACGGACACGAGGTACTCCGTCAGCCCCGGCTGCAGGTACTGCTGGAAGTTGATGCCCTGGAACACACGTGGCGCGTTGCGCGGATCGTAGGCGCCATACCGCTCGAACTGCTCCATCTCGGTGCCGGCGAACTCGGCCATCGTCTCCTCGAACAGGCCCTCCGTCAGGTTCACGCGGTTGTCGTCCGTCGTGGACCGCGAGAACACCACGCGCGACCGGCGCCCGCCGTAGCTGGCCGCCAGCAGCCAGTTGATGAACTCGTTGTCGATTGGGCTGGTGCTCACCACGCCGCGCTCGGCGGAGCCGTCGGGCGCGCGCTTGCGGAAGCCGTAAAGCAGCACGTCGATCGCGGCCTTGGCCTTGGGGCCGAAGGCGGCGGCGTCATCGATCCAGATGCGACTGCACTCGGGGCCGCGCTGCCGCCGCGGCTTCTCCACCGAGTAGACGTGTGCAGTGCTGCCATTGCCCCATTGCACCTTGCCGTCGCCGATGGACGGGTACCAATGCACATCGGCCCACGGGGGCGACACGGCGAGCAGGCCGCTCTTGTCGCCCTCGACCATAACGTCGCGTGCGTGGTCCACGGTCGGCGCCACCAGGTGGATGCGCACGCCGGGCAGCGTCAGCGCCTGGTGGCTGACCCACTGCGCGCAGGCCATGGTCTTCCCGCCGCCGCGGCCGCCGATGTTGGCCCACCACTTCCACCGGCCGGGCGGCGGTAGCTGGCCACGCCCCTCGATGGCGCCGGGCTCGCGTTCGTCCGGACGCGCCCAGAAGCGCTCCCATTCCCACTGGAGCGCGGCCAGTTGCTTGGCCGTGCACCGGGCGTAGATGGCCTCGCGGTCGGCGCGCGGCAGCGCCCGCAGCCGGTCAACGAGGGCGATAGGCATCGCGCCGCCACCTCTCGCGCCCGCGCTGCCACCCGCGGGCCCAAAGCTTGTAGCCCATGGTGTCCACGCGCCACGGATTGTCCGTGGCCGGGCGGCCCGCCACGGCGGCCTCGTAGCCGCTGCGCGCTTGGGCCAGGGCGCTGTGGAGCATGGGCGGGATCTTCTTCATCACGGCACCGGGACGATGCGCGCGCCGCGGAGGACGAGTTCCTCCCACGCTGCGCACGGCGACGTGCAGTCCATTTGATCGAAGGCCATAGGCATCCATGTGGTCGCCTCGAAGTGCACCTCGAAGGCGCGGCGTCCCTGGATGTGGACGTGCAATGGCGAGGTCTTCACCAGGTCCCGCAGCGTTGGCTCCACCGGACGCCCCTGGTCGTAGGGCGGACACCACGATCGCAGTTCGACCGCCCCAATCGCGGGCAGGTACCGCAGGCCCCCGAGCATGTCGAGGCGTTCGCCCTCGGGCGTGATGACGTAGGCGTCTGCGCTGCTCAGCCGCCGTTGGAACGTGGGGTATCGGTTCAGGTCGTCGTTCACGTGGCCTCCTTGGCGCGCTCGGCCGCGCGCTGCTCCGCCTCGATCACACCCGCCTCGATGAGGCGCAGCACGGCTTCGGCCTGCAGGCGCCACTCCTTCTCCTCCTCGCCGGCGGTGGGCGGGGCGGGCGGGCGCAGCATGGCGCGCCGCTCGATGAGCTCGTCGAGGCGCTTGCCCAGCGCGGCCAGGCCGTGCGTGCCGCCGCCCGCGCGGGCCAACCGGCGGATCTTGTGCATCTCCTCGCGCGTCGAGGCGATCTCGCGCTCGATGATCCACATGTCGAGGTCCGCCCCGCGGAGCTCCGCCGGCGGCGCCTCGGGGCCGGTGTCCTCTTCGGCGGCGGCGGCGCGCGCCGCGTCCATGATGGCGCCCGCCCAAGCGCGTGTGGACTTCATTTCACGCCCCCGCGCGTCTTGTCCTCGCATACGACACCCTCCTCTGAGGAGTCCCACACTCGCGGGCCGGTGAGCATCCGTCGTTTGCGGTCGATCGCGCCGATCTTCTCCTTCGTCAGCTTGCGCCGAGCATGCTTCTTGTCGCGCGTGGACTTCACAACTCCACCTCATCCAGCACGGCGAGGGCACTGGCCAGAAGATCGGCGTGCTCAGGTAGATCCACCGTCTGGTCATCACCGTGGTCATTGCACCAGTGCGAGTCGTCGTCGTCCCCGCGGTTGGTTGCGAGCACGCCGCACTCCGCACATCGAGGCCAGCATTGCACAAGCACCCGCGCCGCCTCGACCACCGCGGCCATCGCCTCGTGCGCGTTCACGAGGGCAACGACGTACGCCGTATCCACACCTTGATCGAGCATCCCGATAAGAACTCCGTCATTCGCATCGCGATACAGCGTACGCGTGAGGTGACGCCCGCTACGCCACGGCCCCGGCGTCGCCGCCTCCCGCAACTCGCGCAGGCGTTGGATCGCATCACTCATCGCCATGGACCTCGCACGGTGAATCGCCTTCTTCTAAGTGGCACTCGCAGCCAGGCTCTCGTTGCTTGACGTCTTGGCGAGAGCATCGTGGGTGGTGGTCATAGACGCGCTCGCCCATCTCGGGTGCCCATGCCCAGAACTGGCATTCGGAGCATTCCAGCGGGCCGGACTCGCGCAGGCGTTGGAGGGTGTCAGCCATTCCGGTGCTCCTTGCGCCACTTCTCCATACTGGCGGCGCAAGCGAGCGCTTCTGCCACCTTGGTCGGGTCCTCGCCTGCGAGGGCCCGTTCGTCGGCCCACTTCCGCACAAGTTCCGGAGCCATGCGATCACGACCGAGCAGAATGAACATCGGCTCGTCGGGGTCCGCGTTCTCATAGCAGTCGTAGGCGCCGGGGTTGTTCTTCGTTCCCATGATCGTCTCCTCGCAGCTGCCGCAGTCATTGCCGCATGTCGGATTACGCCAGCAGTCGTCAATCATCGCGTCACCTTGGCCAGCTGCTCGAACTCGCGGGCCACGGCGCGCGCCGCCTCGGGGTAGGGGGCCAGGGCGCGCGCCACGGCGATGCGCCGCAGCCGGTCCAGCTCGAGCTGCTCGACGAGCTCGTCCTGCTGCTCCAGCGGGATCCGCGCCATGGTGGCCAGGAGCTGGTCGAACAGGTGCTTGGGGATCGCCTTGCGCGGGCCGGGCCCCGCCGGCGGGGCGACGGTGGCCGGCTCGTTGACCGGGGCGGTCCGGTCGGTCGGCGGGGGCGCATCCTGTAACACCTCCGCCGCCGGACCGCCCCGGCCCCCAACGGCCGAATCGAACGGACGCCCCGGGGCCGCGTCGCGCTTGGCCTTCGGGGTGCGGCCCACTGCCGCCGGAGGGGGCGCTTCCTGTTTCGGCCCCTCGATTGAGGGGGCCTGCGCTGGAGTTACGACGTCGGCCGCGTACTCCACCCGGGACCGGCGCTCATCGGCGCGGGCGCTATGGATCGTGCGCCAGCCGATGCGCAGCCCCTCGCCGCGGAGGCGATCGGCCACCTCCTGGGGGCTGGCCCCGTGGCGGCACATTTCGAGCGCCCGGGCCAGGGTGCGCTTGTCGACGGGGGGGCGGCCCACTACGCGGCCCCCCGCTCCAGCCGGTCGGCTTCGCCCTCGGCCAGGGCAGCGGCCGACTCGAACGCAGTGGCTCGCTCCTCGAGCAGCAGCGCCTCGCCCCGGTAGAGCGATGCGCGGTACGTGTCGGCCGACCGGCGCCAGTTGGCCGCCCGATCGCGAAGGGTTTCCGCGAAGTCGCGCAGCACGTCGCCGGGGCTTGAATTGTGAGATTTCATAGGAAGCAAATTCGACATGGCTATCGGTGTGTAGATCCGCAGACTTGGCCGATTCGGTGGCTGGAATCGGCCGAAAGCCGTGCGAGGCTCCGCGGGCCGTCCTCGCGCGTGCGGGCTCCGGGACCGAGAGCGAAGCGGGAGAAGTGAGCCATCACGCCGCCCAGCTCCAGCCAAGCTGCCGACAGGGCGCACACGCCGGCAGCTCCAGCGAGGCGACGATCCGCACCGATCGGCGCGACCGGCGGCAGTAGCCGCAGAACGCGAGGACCCGACGACGTTCTTGCAAGGGGCGGCGCGGCACGGTGAGCGCATCTTCCACCAAGACGTGAGTTTTTGCAAACGCAATGTTTGCGCGGAAGGGGGGACCCGG
>Ga0070698_100006074_pt1 | contig 13156 bp, 6 predicted proteins | sample KBSK1502metaG_FD_65477 | JGI IMG/M metagenome (GOLD analysis project Ga0070698, IMG submission 65477) | Corn, switchgrass and miscanthus rhizosphere microbial communities from Kellogg Biological Station, Michigan, USA - KBS K1-50-2 metaG | ecosystem: Host-associated > Plants > Roots >... | reverse complement strand
TCGATAGACTCGCAAAATTATTTAAAGCCGCGTCATAGACTTGGACCCCGGTAATTCCGATCGTACATCCGAGACAGGATCGAAGCGGCACTATTGCCACTCCGATGACCTCAAACGAATGGAGCTGACGCTCCTACCAAGGATTCCCATCGCCGGCGCCTAAAACAACGCCAGCCCTCCGTGGTGCTCTTCTCGAGTTGCAACACAGAACAAATGTCGCAACTCGCCCCGGACTCGCATGCCTCAGCAGTTATAAGCCTAGATTGGCGGGCAATTCGCGCAATGAAAAAGGGCGGCCCTAGAGGAAGGGCCGCCCCAGTTTCAGCTCGGATTGCGACCCTAGAACGAACACGCTGCAATTCCGCAGTGAGGATGGGAGCGTTCAACGTCACGCAGAGGAAGATCGAAGATGCGAGGTAGCGATTTGGGAGTTAATTTTTAGGGAGGCGGACAGGTCGTCAACTCGGTTCGATTCCATTCGAGAATCGTTGTCCTTGATGACGCCCTGTCCGAAGGGGAGGGGTGACCCGGAGGATATCCTAATGACACGAAACGCAGACTCGACAATTATGCCAAAGCGGGAGGGGCAGAGTTAAGAAGGTTGATTGATTGACCAAGCGTGATGCAATTCACTGTTTACGACTACGGAGTTTACGTTCAATGGTTCTCACCAAGGAATCAAGGTCGGCTGGCTTCACGAAATAATCGTCCACCTCATCGTGTAAGGCTTGCAACGCGCTCTCGAAGCCGGGATACCCTGTCAGTAGAATATTAATGCAGTGGGGATGAGAACTTCGCATCGCCTGCACCACAGTAAATCCATCGTCGTCTTTACCAATATTTAGGTCGGATAGCAGGACGTCGAAATTGTGAGTTCTCATCTCCAAGAGCGCTTCAGCTACGTTGGCGGCAACTCGTACATCAAAGCCGCGTGCGCGCAAGAGGAGAGGAAGCGTGGCCCGAATACCTTCCTCGTCATCCACGAACAGGAGTCTTTTGCTGAGGGGTTCCTGTGAGGACTTGCGGTCAGGCTTTACAGTCTGCTCGTCTAACGCTTCGGTGAGTTCTCGAATAAGGGCACGAAGTTTATCAGGGTCACGTTCATGTGCGGCTAGCTCCGCGAGTTTCTGCCACGTCTTTCGTGTCTCCCTCATGCTACAAAGTAGAGTACCTCATGCGGCAGGCGAGATTCCCTAAGCTTCGTCACAGCTAAGCAGATTTCTTGTGGAAATCCCTTTGTTTTTCATGATAATTGCTGAAGTAATTCCTTGGCTTCTTTTGCGTCGAGCGTATCAAATCCTTCGCTGAACCAGCTGCAAACCTCGCCTAGGAGACATCGAGCTTCTTCCTTTGTTCCCCGTTTAAGATGCAGCCGCCCGAGACTCACAAGAGCCCTCAGCTCCCACGATTTCGCACCCTGACTGCGAGCGGTCTGAACGGCTTGGCGAAATGATCCTTCTGCCTGGGATGGGTCGGTGCTTTGCGACGCTGAGATGTCGATCGGGTCAGTCAACATGAGCAGTAATTCGCCTTGCAGCCGATAGAGTTCCGCTTCGTAATAGCGCTCTCTTGTGCTGTGGCTATCCACCAAGGCCTCGGCCAGCGTATCCAACCCTTCTTGTACTTGGCCTTTTTTAGCAAGCGTCTCAGCGAGCAGAGCAAGATAGTGTGGTCGCGACATCTTGGAGCCGATGGATTGGTGAGCCGCCAAGCCTTCCCGTAGATCAGAAAGCCCTTCGTTCACGCGTCCGAGCTGACCCAGTGCCCACCCACGAAAGGGGAGTGCCCACGCCCAGACTTGCGGAAGCCCGTGTTCTTGGGCGAGCGCGATAGCCGCCTCAGCCCCCTCCAGGGCTTTTTCTGCCGCACGGCGGAACTGATGGTGAATTGCAGCAAACACCAGCGCATGACCCAGACTTGGAGGATGTGACAATTTCCGGGCCGCAGCAATGGCGTTCTGACCGCGAGCGAGGGCCTGATCCGGAAAACCAAGCATCCACAGACTGCGAACAAACTCGCAAAGCATGAATACACCGGGGTCAATTCCAACCGCGTAAAGCAACTGATGACTGCGGTGCTTGTGAAGTTCATATAACGCGGATGCCTTCTCCAACTCTGGAAGTGCCGACCGAAATTCACCGAGATTGAAGAGTGTTGTTCCCAGGCGGCCGTAGGATTCGATGAGCAGCGCGGGGTCCTGCAGCGTCTGAGCCACTGTGAGGAACTGCTCGGCAAGATCCCGGCTGGCATCAACGTTCGCTCGAATTGTGTAACACGCCCACAGCCCAGCAATAATCGAAAGCCGTTGCGGAACGCCACCCCGCCAAAGCGACTGCGCCCGCAAAAGTGTTTCTTCCACTTCGGAGTGCGCATAGCCTTTGACTACGGCAAGCGGCGACGCCAGCGTAAGCAGCAACGCGAGTTCTTGTTCATCACGATCCGAGCTCTCCGGGAGCGTCCGCAAAGCATCCAGGCCCCGGCGTGCAAGGACAATCGCCTCGCGATTTGCAAACACGCGCGCAGCATTTTGAGCCGCGATAAGGAAATGATGGGACGCGCGCGGAAAATCTCGCGCCGCCTCAAAAAGAAAGCCAAGCTCGGAAGCGGACTCAGAGCTCCGCTCCCCTTGGTAAGCCAGAAGAGCATTAGCGACGGCCATACTCAAAATGGCCTTCCGCGTAGGCGCCAGTGAATCATAAAGAGCATTCTGGTAAAGGGCGTGGACGAAACGGTAACGTACCGTCAGCGTCTTATTTGGAAACTCTGTTTCTTCAATCCGCCGCACGAAAAAATGAATGCGGTCCAGAACTTCCAGCCGGTCTTCCACGTCAGCGGCATCCATGGCCAATGCTTGGCTAACAATTGCGGAATCGAACTCGTAGCCTTGAACGCTGCCAGCGACCAATAAACGCCGATCTTCGTCGCTCAGCTGATCAATTTTTTTCTGGATCATGCCGCGTATCGATTCCGGCAGTGCTTGCCGCACGTCTGGAAGGGTGCGCGCCAGTGCCCAGCGGCCTTGCTCCTCTGCAATGACTCCGCTATCTCGCAGGTAACGCAGCAGGTGCACCATGAACAGCGGGTTGCCTTCCGTCTTGCTCTGGAGGAGCGCCAAGAAATCCTGTGGGAAGCGGTGCCGCGGAAATTCCAGGGCGAGATACTTCTTAATATCGCCGCCGCGCAGAAACTCCAGGGATATCTCACGGCACACACCGCGGGCCTGTAAGTCGGGTTTGATTCGCAAAAACGGGTGTTTCGCAAGCAACATTTCAGAGGAGCGGAAAGTGACCATGACCAGCAAGCGCATCGATCCCAATTTAGCTGCGATATAGGCCAACAGATCGATGGTCGAGACATCTGCCCAATGCAAGTCGTCAAAGAATAAAACCAATGGCCGGATGCGACACACTTCCTGAAGCAATGCGCTGAGCTCTCGCTTCATCCTCTCTTGTGACGTGCCTTTCCAATCCGCGAATTCTGAGATCGCAGGATCGCCAGTGAGCGCAGAGGAAAGCTGCATATACCAGCTCGGCGCCATTAATTTCACCAAACGGGCAAATTCGCCACGGAGCAGACTTTCAAGTGCTTCCAATATCGGCAAATAAGCTTCGGTGCCGGCCAATCGCTCAGAACAACCCCCACGGGCGATCGTGCAGGGGTGATCCCGGGAACTGAGCTCGCCGAGGAAATCTTCGACGATAGTAGTTTTACCCATCCCCGCTTCGCCCGCTACGCAGAGGAGCAGACCACGACCGCTTTCCGCTGATTCGAAAGCAGCTGAAAGCTGTGCCCGCTCCTTCTCCCGACCCACGATTAAGCCCTGAGCCTCAAGTCTCACCTGGACCGGACGGACTCCGACGTCAAGACTGTTGCTTTCAAGTGCAGCCAGCTTAGCCTCAACCTCGGCAGCGGTGGGACGAAGGCGAAAGTCTTTTTCGAGCATTTGAGTGATAAGACCCTCGAGAGCCGCTGGTATTTCCGGGTTCAGGCGCGAGGGACGCAGCAGCGGCTCTGACAAGATTGCATGCAGTACCCCGATTCCCGTGTCAGCTACAAAAGGATGCCTGCCGGTCGCCAACTCATATAAGACAAGCCCCAGCGAAAACACGTCACTAGCACAGCCAACTGTTTCTCCACGCATTTGTTCGGGAGACATGTAGCGTGCAGTGCCGATCAGCGCTCCGGAAACACTTATGGTGTCGGCGGTCAACTGTGTGCTCTTGATTGGAATAAGGCGAGCCAGGCCGAAATCGAGCACTTTCACATAACCATCGGCTCGCACCATAATATTTTCTGGTTTGATGTCGCGGTGAATAATTCCGACGGCGTGAGCAACGGCGAGAGCGGTTGCTATCTGCCCGCCCAGTTTTACAACCAGCTCGGAAGATGGCGGCTCAGCGGCTATCGTCCTCAAGGTTCGTCCCTGAACAAATTCCATGACGATGAAACAGCTGGATTCGGTTTCCACAATCTCGTGGACGGTAACAATGTTGGGGTGATTGAGCGCAGACACGGCCCGAGCTTCGCGGATTAATCGCTCCACCGCTGTCCGATCCAGCACGAGAGGTTCGGAGAGCATTTTGAGAGCGACAGTTCGGTCGAGGCGCTCGTCCAGAGCGCGGTAGACAATGCCCATGCCACCAGCACCGACTGCGTCCAAAACCCGATAATGCGAGAGTGTTTGGCCAATCATGAGCAGCTCGCCAGGGGGCAATCTTAAGCCGAGGCAACAGGCGGGTCAACGCCGGGGCGTTGTTCGCAATTGATAGCTGTACAGTTGAATATGCAGCCGGCAAGCTGATTGGTCTGCAACAACACGCTAATCACGAAAGACTCTTGCGCATTGCCACCCAGAGGGTCGCAGCGTAAAGTTAGTCGCTGTTTACGTTGACATTCCAAAGAGGCAGTATTGTTCGTTCGAAATACATACATGCGAAGTCGTAAACCTCGCATATTGATCGTCAATTGTTACTTTGACGATCTCCGGGAAAACATTCCCCGGACACGAAAGCTTCCCATGGCGATGGGTCCGGTATACCTGGCCGGCGCTTTCGATCGCAATTTCTGTGACGTGCGCCTTTATGACGAAGTCAGCGGGGGTGCGCTCGAAGATTCACAACTGTTGTCATGGCCCGACATCCTGGTGCTTACAGGGCTCACTTCCGGATTTGACCGCATGCTGCACATTACTGCCTATGCCCGGACTCTGAATGCACAAGTGATCGTGGTGGCGGGCGGACCCGCAATACGTTCGTTTCCGCGGTATGCAAGGAATTTCTTTGACTACTGTTGTCTGGGAGATATTGAGGAACTCTCCAGTGTAGCGCGGGAGGTGCTTGGTGACGATGCTGTTGCCGAAGAGATGAACCCCCGCTTTGATCTCGCCTATTGGATTCGCAGTCTGGGCCATATCGAATCCAGCCGAAACTGCAATTTCCGGTGCTCGTTTTGCACGTTGAGCTCTGAGCTCAGGGGCTATGGGAAATACAGTCTGGAATATACGCACAAACAAATCCTGGCAGTGGATAGGGATTTCTTTCTGTTTATCGACAACAATTTCTATGGCAATGACAAAAAGTACTTTCATGAGCGCATACATCTGCTAAAGCAGATGTATGAAGACAAGCTCTTTGCCGGATGGGCCGCGCTGGTCACGAATGATTTCTTTTATGACGATGCCAACCTTAAAGCTGCCCGGGAAGCCGGGTGCATCGCACTCTTCAGCGGAGTTGAATCATTCGACACTGCGTGGCTGCGGTCGATGAACAAAGCGCAAAACAATCGTCTGCCGCAGGTCGATATGATCGCCAAGTGTCTAAATGCGGGAATCGTCTTCCTGTACGGCATGATTCTGGATGCGACATCTCGAACGGTGGACGAACTCGAACGCGAATTGAACTTTGTGATGCGGGCGCCCGAAATCTCTCTGCCCAGCTTTCTGTCTTTGCCGATCCCTTTTCCCGGGACGCCATTTTTTCAGGAGTGCGTAGAAAAGCGGCGCCTGCTTCCGAACACCAGGGTCCGCGACCTCAATGGCACCATACTATCGCTAAAGCCGCTTGAGAGCATTGCTCGAGTACAACCCTTTATCGCGGCAACTCAGACTATGAATGGTTATCGCAAACGGATATTGAGCCATTCGTTCAATTTTTATCGGCGCTATAGAACGGTATTAACAGCCCCGCAAATGCGGCTGTCCTTAATGAATTCCGGCCTGTTGTTTGCCCACGAAATGCTCACAGCGCCTGGGTGGATCGGACGTAGGCACAAGAGAACCCATATCAGTAGCTCTGAGCGACTGGATAAAGTGTACCAGCCCGCACTTCGAATCAATCCACGTTATGCCCACTACTTCGCGCCCACCATGCTTACTAATAAAGGTGGCGAGATTGCGGCGCACTTGCGGGACGATATCGGCTCTGCTTTGTTGTTTACGAGAACTGAAACAGCGTGACCCCTGATTCCGGCGTTCCAGACTATTTGCTATAAATCAGTAACAAAGGTTAAGTCTGACAGAGTTTTCCACTTGCTACCGGCAGTCTCAAACCTAGAGGCTCCGTGCAGTAGTAATTAATCGCGGAGCTTTGAGTGAACTGGCGGAGCGTGCAGTCTTGAGCTAACCGTTCTCTGCGAATTCCCTGCTAACAACGAAAAATACAGGGAAAATCTCTCGGAATCTTATCAAAATTAAGAAGAATTCTCTCTATCACTAGCGTCATGCAGCAGATCCACCGAAGCGCCTTAAAAATCGATCAGGGAAGAAGCAAGGGAGGAACAGGGATTACCCTGCCTCTTCCCCAGGCTGGGCTCGGTCGGAGGTTCATGGATCGCCACGCAGAATCGGTGCCAACTTGCCATTGATTCGCGGTTCTTCCGTGCAACTAGGTGGCGGTGCCCAGTGGCACTCTGCGCGAGCAAAGGCGATTCGGACGAATAAACACACCAAGTTGGCCAGTTTGTTGGAATGTTAGAAAACATCAGGAAAATCTGCTTCTTTAAATCCCTGAAAAACATTGGCTCATTGCCCATGAATCACCGGCGTTAGAAAAGCTTTTCTTGGGCTTAATGTACGCATGCCGACGCATGGTGTTGTGCATCGGTGAGGACAACGGCACTCACCTCGGAATCATCGGCCAGCCTGTGAAAACAATTGCCGCGTTCGTCTGCAGTCTGCTCATGAAAGTAGACGCCTTGGCCTCGGCAAGTGTCTTCTTGATGCTGTCTTCGATCTCGCTCTTACTCTTCAGTCCGAAAGCCTTTTCAACTGTGGACCTGACCGCTCGCATCCTTGACGCAGTAGCTGATCGTCTTCTTGTGAACATCCAGTCCGATCCAATACATAAGGTCCATGAGGAGCCTCCTTGGGTTAACTCTGAATCAGCACCATCGCTGAGTTCAGTTCTTGTACACCAAGCGCTCCTCACGACTTTGCATTCAAACAATACGTCCAGAATCGCTCCGTGCAACCCAGGCCGGTAGCCTCCACACCGGGTCGAAAGGGCCGAAACAGATGTTCAGGACTTTTTGGAGAGCCCGAAGGGCGATGTGATTCGCCGATGGAACTGGTGGATTTTCTACCAACGCGGTGCTGTACTGCGCCCAAAATGGATTGTTTCCGAGTAGCCAGACAGCCTTGCGGCCGCCTGGCCCTCTCAGAACTGGGGCGTGAAGGTTTCCCTTCAGGCACTCAAATGGGGCCAAGTCTACATGCTCGTGTTGGCCAAAGCATACGACCCTGGCACTGGCTGGATGTGCTGCACCTGTGGGGCCGCGGGAGTTGAGCCGACGCCCATCAAGATCTGTTCTGAATGCTTGTCTAAAGAGGTACGCGAACTCAACGTCAAGGAAGAAATTGTGAGGATGGCGGAAAGAACCGGCTCCAGAGTCGAGGTCGTGAATCATAACGATGCGTTGATGCGCCTCGGCGGTGTCGGTTGCCTTTTGCGCTTTCTCGGACCAGAAAGGTACGGCACCGTGGCTGCACGAAGCATGCAGTAGTCGCGTTCCCAATTTCGAGAAACCGGAGGAGAAGACTATGCCCGTAAAGCCTGGCGTCAAATCTGAAAACAGATTTTATCGAAGTGTGCGCGAACAGTGTTCCCAAAACTGGATAGAAGAGGCAGGCACTACTATCGTCAGGGTGATGGGTTTAAAGATAGTCAGCAAGACCTGCCAGTGAGACGCGATAGCTGTAAGGAAGATCACTATTTCGCGCTGCTCTCGCCAATCTTTTCCTTTGGCAGCGCTCCAGACCATTTTCAGTTTTCCGTAATAAGATTCCAGTTTTTGTATCTTGATTGACCACCTTCCGCTGTTATGTCCCGTCGCCAGTACGGCTCCAACCTGTTGAATGTACGAGCTCACATCCGTTCATGCTGTCTTGGTCGGCGGCTTGCATACATTCTCAGGTTTCGGGGCATTGTATCTCGGGTTCTGATAGGTCTGAAGCGAACCGACGTTAGCAGTTCTCTTCCGACGGTCGGTCGCAAACTACCGTTCTTCTTTAGTCCATAGCGCCCGCAGTTAGTTTCCAGGGCTGATTCACCATTATTCCGCAATCTGAAAGGAAGGCAGTCCGATGTTCGATAACTTCTCCTCAGTCAGACGATTTGGCTGGATCGCTTGCGCAACCGCCGTCATTTCGCTGCTGGTACTCCCCAACGTCCTCGCCCAGACCACAATTTCCACTGGCAGTATTCAAGGGACCATCACCGATCCCTCGGGAGCCGTGGTCAGCGGCGCAAAGGTAAACATTCGAAACAAAGCAACTGGCGGTGGCCCGACCACCGTAACCAATTCGTCTGGCACATACGCTTCCGGAGCGTTGATTCCCGGTGAGTACACGATCCGAGTCGAGGCGCAGGGCTTCAAGACCGTCGAGATTCCGGTCGTTGTTCAGGTGAACACCACGTCCAATGGAAATGCCAAGCTGGCAGTCGGTGAGAGCTCACAAATTGTCGAGGTACAGGGTTCTGAGGTGGCCGTGAATACCGAACAAGCGACAGTGCAAGGCGTGCTCACCACCGAGCAGATCGAAAACTTACCGATTAATGGGCGAAATTTCCTCGATCTTGCGCAGCTAGAGCCCGGCGTTCAGATTCAGGACGGCGGAACTTTTGATCCTACCAAGAACGGTTTTTCCTCGGTTTCCTTCGGCGGAAGATTCGGTCGTACAGCGCGCATTGAAGTGGACGGAGTCGACATCAGCGATGAAACCGTCGGCACCACGACCCAGAACCTTCCAATCGGTGCAATCCAGGAGACCTCTCTGCAGCAGTCATCGCTTGACCTTTCTACCGAATTGACTTCATCCGGCTCCGTCAACGTGACCACCAAGTCGGGCACAAACGGCCTGCACGGCGAAGACTTTTATTATTTCCGGGACCAGAGTCTGAATGCCGCCCTGCCAGCCCATTCCACCAATCCTTTCCAGAGGAACCAGTACGGCGGCAGCCTTGGTGGCCCCATCGTCAAGGACAAGCTTTTCTTTTTCTTTGACGCCGAGCGTACCAAGCAGGACCTAATCGATCCAGTTATTCCTGGAGGAGTGTTCGCCGGCCTCGCAGGAAACTTCACTTCGCCTTTCCGCGAGACAGAGATAATAGGCAGGGCAGATTACCAAGCGGGACCATTCAAGATTTTTTATCGTTTCACCTTCAATCAGAACAAGAGCGTGCTGCCTTTTATTCCCAATTCCTTTCAGCCCTTTGCCAATGTGGACCACGCGCGAAGCCATGTTGTTGGCGCGGATTTCAGCAGTGGTACTTTCACCCACAGCATTCGCTTCGGCTACACCAAATTCCAAAACAAGATTACCGACGCGGTGACCGGCTCCAGCATCTTCGATCCGGCGCCTGGCATCGAGTTGGCCATTGGCGGCGACCCCTTCTGCATCACAGCGGGGCTCGATCCATTCTGCTCGGGGGTTAACTTCCTCGCGCCTCAGGCGACCGTGCAGTCCGACCATCAGGTCAAATACGACGGCAGCAAGCCTTACAAGAATCATATCTTCCGCTTTGGGGTGGGATTCAACCATCTGCAGGGCGGTGGCTTTGCCGCATTTCTGGGGCTGGCGCCGGCAGTCGGTTCGCCAAATCTTACTGCCGGTACCTCGCTTGCCTGCGTTACCGCGAACAACTGCCCATTCCCAGGCGGGAATGCGAACCCGTTAAACTACCCAGCCGATAGCGTTATTCTTGGCAACGGACAGGGATTCTCGTCACTGTTTCCCGCGTTCGGATTTCCGGGAGGCGGCTTGGGTCCAGATAACCGCTTCTCTTGGTATGTTGGAGATTCCTGGAAAGTCAACCCGAACTTCACCCTGACTGCCGGTTTTCGTTATGTGCGCGATACTGGCCGCACAGACAGTGACATTGGCCCAATAGCTGCCTTGAACCAGTTCAATAACCAGTTCTATTCCGGTTTGGGCAACCGTGTGAATCAGCCCAACCACAACTTTGCGCCCCAGCTCGGCTTCGCCTGGGACCCCCACAGCAATGGAAAAACCGTGATTCGAGCCGGAATCGGGCTCTTCTACGAAAACTCGATCTGGAACAACAACCTGTTCGACCGGCCAGCCCGCTTGCAGAAGGGACTCTTCCTTGGATTCTCATCCGCCTGTCCGGGCGCCGCGTTCTGCGGACAGCCGATTGGAACCGTCGTACCCCAGATCATTGCCGCGCAACAGCAGTTCCAAGCGGCAACCTTGGCTGCCGGTCCCGCAAGCAATGGCGGTTTCATCGGCACGGCCCTGTCGGATACGTCTCGGGGCACCGGCACTAACCTGTTTGCACCCGACTATTTAACTCCGCGCTCGGTCCAAATGAACATCGGTATTCAGCGTGACATTCGGACGGGAACTGTCTTGACCATTGATTATTTGCGCAATGTGGCTACCCACAATCAGTTGAGCGTGGACACAAATCACGTCGGCGACGCCCGCTTCTTTAACCTCGGGAACGCTCAGGCAGCTATTGCGGCAACCCTGACCAAATGTGGCGTTGGCACCATAGACGCCGCCATCGTCGGCTGTCCAGGGCTTCACCCCGGAGTGGGCGGCGGCCCACCCGGGCCAGCCACCATCGCAGATTTTGCTGGCAATGGACTGGATTCGGGATATGCCCTCTGTTCGGGCTTCCCCTGTCCAAACGCAGCTTTCCCGGGCATCAGCACCAATGTGGGCGCCAATCAGATGCTGTTTCCCATTGGCCGCTCGGTTTATAACGGTCTGCAGGCCAGTTTGAGGCAGAACGTGCGCAACCCATTGCCGGGCGTCAGACAACTGAACTTGCAGGTCTCGTACGCCTTCTCACGCTACGTTTCCACTGCGCGGGACAATGACTTCATTAACTTCTCTCAGGACAACGCCAATCCGGTAGCGTCACGCTTCATCGGCCCCAACGGCTTGGATCGCACCCACCAGATCTCGTTCGGCGGGTTTCTGGATTTGCCGGCGGGTTTCCAGATCGGTTTTGCCTCCCACTTCTCCAGCCCTCTGGCATCTAACGCCTTGCTGCCCGTGACCGGACTCGCCGGTGGCATTTTTCAAACCGACGTCACCGGAGACGGTACTGGGGATGGAAACGCCGTTTCCAACGGCGGTACTGGTGATCTTCTGCCCGGCAGCGGCGTTGGCTCTTTTGGCCGTGATTTCGGTCCTAACGGTCTCAACCAGAGAATCGCTAATTTCAATAACACCATGGTGGGTCAGGCTACACCGGCTGGCCAAGTGCTCATTAATAACGGGCTATTCACGCTAGCCCAGCTGCAGTCTTTGGGTGGCGTAATGGGCGGGAGTACACCGACTGCCACGGCGCCATTCGGGCCATTGACTCTTGCTCCGCCGGGCGCGATCGGACAGGCCTGGCTGAGGGTCTTCGATCTGAGCTTGAGCTGGGGCTACAAGATCAAGGAAAGGGTCGAGATACGGCCAGGCATTTCCTTTTTCAATCTGTTCAACTTCTCCAACTTCGACGGAGCGGCAGTTCCCTTCAGCAGCATTCTAGACGGGACCCCGGGCTCCCCGAACGGCACGACCGGCTCGATTGAGCACCGTGGCCTGGGCAACAGCCTCCGTCTCGGGCTGGGCTCGGGCGTGAACGCGCTCGGTGCGCCGCGCGCGATCGAGTTCCAGTTGAAGCTTAAGTTCTAGCGGTCTGTAAGCTGATCGGATTTGGCAGGCTACCGGGCTTGGACGGTGGCCTGTTTTCTTGTCCAGCCGCGTTTAGGGTTTACGGCCCAATCTCTCCCCGCAAACGCTTCGAGAGCTTTTCAATTCGCTTGAGCTCTTCCAAAACATCTTTAGGCAGAATTCCTTTCGCAACGGAATTGATGTCGGTTGGAATCGACTGAGCCAAGCTAAACAGTTCGTCGGCTTCACGCTGAAGCTGAACCGCATCGATTCGGTGCGCCGGAGGTGGCTGGGGCGGCACGTCCAAAGGATGCGTCGCTTCATACTTCCGAAGTTCGATCTGGCCGGCTGATGCAGGTCTTCCCTGCGGCAGGGCAGATTGACCGGTCAATCCTCACATATCGCGGGTTCCAGTTCCAACCATGAACTCGTTGGAATTTGGGTCTATCTGATGACAAAATCGCGGAGTTCCAGGGTCTTCTCGGAACACAGTTCCCCCAGGATTTCCGCGTCCTTCTCCGTGCGATGAATGGAACTGATCTCCCGACTCTGAATGTGTATGCCAATTGCGGTGAGCCCGCGCGTCAATGGGTAGGGGTCTATTCATATCAACGAGACCTGGGGATCGTCAGGCGGCTGATTGAAGATGTGAGCAAAGACCGTAAAAGACCGTATAGGGTTAACGGACACTTTGGCGCAAGAAGGTTTCGCTCTTCAGCCTACGGCGGCCCTGGTACCTGTTTACGGCCATCGCTATTTGGTTTGCACAAGCCCCGACAGTAGCGTTGTTTTGTCCATTGACGACAGTGATGATGCAATTGTTTATGGAAACTCCCTGAAGGAATTCAATTGCCTGACGCCCAAAGAACTAGTCGAATACCACACGAAGCGGCACTTACTTGTTCTCCTGCACGCTCTCGAATCCCTTCTCAAATTGCGTGACCAGCGGAGTTTCGCCGGACTGGAGACCGTCGCGTCCCATGACGCGCCAGAGAAAATTGCCACTCGAGTGATGTGCATCATACA
>Ga0070698_100006073_pt1 | contig 13157 bp, 15 predicted proteins | sample KBSK1502metaG_FD_65477 | JGI IMG/M metagenome (GOLD analysis project Ga0070698, IMG submission 65477) | Corn, switchgrass and miscanthus rhizosphere microbial communities from Kellogg Biological Station, Michigan, USA - KBS K1-50-2 metaG | ecosystem: Host-associated > Plants > Roots >... | reverse complement strand
CGTGTTGAAGTGCGCGGCGGCCAGCGCCCGCGCCTCGTCGTCGTAGCCGCTGCTGCCACCCCGGTAAGCGCCCAGGTCATGAGTGCGCGAGGTCAGGTACCGCAGGAACGCCGCCCGGCTCTCACCCGGCTTGCGGAAGAAAGACACCAGGTGCTCAAAGACCGCCCGTGTTCTCACCCGGGGGGCGTGGTCGCGGTCGTAGGCGTCCAGGTGCGCCTCGCTGGCCCCGCCGGCCGCCTCACAGGCGTAGGCCAGCAAGCCCTGCCGGGTGCGGTAGAAGAACGAGCCGAAGTCGAGCACCCGGTGATGCGGTAACGGGGAAGCGTGACTGCCCTTGTACAGCTTCACCAGGTCGTGGCCGGTTTTCGCGTCATCGAGAATCCGGTACACCGCCGAGTACAGGTCATCGAACTCACCCTGCGGCAGGCACGGCCTCACAGGTTCACGGGAGACAGGCCGGAGAGTCCCGGCGGGCACCGTCATGGGCAACCGTCCAGGGAGGTTACGGCGAGGTCGCGTACTGTGCGGTGTATCAGGTCGGGGAACCGGGCGTCCTCGAAGTCCCATGCGCCCGGGTCGACACGCGGGTCGAGCGCGGCCACCGCCCGCCTGAGCCTGATCCGCTGGCTGGTCTCGTTCGGGACCGGGTAGACGGTCATGCGCCCGCGCTGGTCCCGCACAGCGATATAGGACGACTCGGAGTCGGCAGGCAGTCCCGCCAGCCCGCCGGCGGCATACCCGGCCAGCCGCGCATCGAGCCAGTCGGCCAGGTCAGCGGTAGAGGGCAGCAAGTGCCAGTGGGCGTGCTCGACCCGCCGCCCGCCAGGCACGTTGTTGCCGTACTCGAAACCCAGCACTGGCATCCCGTAGACGGCTGAGATCCGCTCGCACAGCCGCTCCACCAGATCGCTGGCCTCGGCAAGCGACTGGTGGCTGAGCAGCCCGAACGACAGCACATGGACTCGGGGGACCACGAGGATGTAGCCGGGCACGAAGCAGCCGAACGTCGGCATCGCCACGAAACGCGGGGACCGCGCGATGAACCGCGACTCCCCCTCGGGCAGCAGGCACTGAAGCGGTGTCGTGACGCGCGGGTCCGCGCCCTGGCACATCCGGCACACGCCGGCCCCGGCCTCAGCCACCGTGCCCGTCCCGGTCATCCCCGCCGAGCCAGCGCGCTTGCGGCGGATCTCATCCCGCAGGTCCGTAGGGTCTTCACCGCTGGCCATGGTCGGCGGGTCGGAACCACGGAGCCGGGCGTACCAGAGCCCGCCAGTCCCTTTCGAGATGTCCCAGCCCGGGAACTCCCGGGCCACGTCCTCGCCGGTCAGGTCACCTGGCAGGATCATGACTCCTCCCTGGCTCCGGGTGGCTGTGCAGGGTCGGGGCGGGGCATGTCATGGTGAACCACACGGTGCGTGAGCCCTCGTCGGTCGCCTTTCCCCAGCCGTCAGTGAGTGCCGTCACGACGTGCAACCCACGGCCTCTTGGGTCGATGCTTGAGGTTTGGCCGGCCGGGCGCCACAGGCCACCCTGGTCCCGTACCGCGACATGCAGCCGGTCGCCGGTGAGGAGAGCGCGTACCGCCACAGTGCCACCGGGCTTGCCGGACTCGCTGTGCTCGATCGCGTTGCTAACCAGTTCCGACAGGCACGTGATGGCGTCCGATTCCAGCGGCCAGCCGCTGAGGAAAGCGGCAAGGCCCCGCCGGGCGAGCCGGACCTGGTCGGGCGTGGCCGCGAACGTCTGTGACCACGCGGCGGGCGAAGCGGGAGTGGGTGCTGCGAGCAAGGACCTAGCCTGCGGTGTCGTAGGATCTGCTGCTGGCAGCACCGCGGGGACCTCCTTATCGGTCGGGCGGTGAACCGGGTTTCCCGCCGCAGGACGCCTGCCGACGCAGGCGAGGTTCCGTGCAGGGCGGTGTGGCCGGTGGCCTGGCTATCGATTTGCATGGCATCATGCGTTGGGTGGGTTACGCGAGGTAGTCGGGGCGACCGAATGGTTTACCAGGGTTTAACCGCCAGCGCGGAGGAGGGCCGCTGTGGGCTCCGTGGCAGCTAACACAGCGCTCAGGGAGGCCCTCGCGCAGGCCCAGGTCAGCTATGAGCAGCTCGCGCGAGCAGTGCGGATCGTCGCCGCTGAGGCCGGTGACAGCCTGGCCACCAACAAGAGCGCGGTGGCGCACTGGGTGGCCGGGAAACAGCCGAAACCCTCAACGGCGGCCTACATCGCAGAAGCCGTGTCGAGGCTCGCAGGCCGAAGGGTCACCTGCGCGGACCTTGGGTTCAGCAGTGCCACCTCTGGCGCCCCAGTAGTGTCGGAAATCGGGTTGACATTCGAAGATGACCCGATAGCCGTACTCAGGGAACTCGCGGAGGGTGATATCCAGCGGCGGAAGTTCCTCACTTCGGCGGCGTACTCGGTAGCCGCTGTGGCTCTCCCGCTTGGCGCTGCCCAAGCTGCCCAATACCAGTGCCGGGTCGCGGCGGCCGGGCGCCGCGCAGGTGCCGCCGAGATCGACGCGGTGCGGGACATGACCGCCATGTTCACCGCGATTGATGAGCGCCACGGCGGCCAGCACGGCCGCGCCGCTGTGGTGCAGTACCTGACATCGGACGTGACGCGCCTGTGCCGGGCGTCGTTCAGCAGCCAAGCCGGCAAGGCGGCCATGCTGTCGTCAGCGGCGGAGGTCGCCTACCTGTGCGGCTGGAAGGCCAACGACGCTGGTGAGAGCGGCCTCGCCCAGCGGTACTACCTGCAGGCGTTCGCTTTGACCAGGGAAGCCAGCGACGATCTGCACCAGGCATTCATCCTGCGGATCATGGCACACAACGGCATGGACCTCCGCCGGCCGGAGTCCACCCTCGACCTCGCCGAAACGGCACTCACCCGCGTGCGCGGCCACGTCGACCCGGCGGCCGAGGCGATCTTCTCGGTGACCGTCGCGCGGGCGCTCGCCCACGCCGACCGCCCCAAAGAAGCGGTCACCCAGCTACGCCAAGCCCAGGACCTCGTGCTGCGCGGAGACGAGCAGGCACTGCCGCACTGGGCCGGCCTCTGGGGCTCAGCCCGCGCCTGCGTGAACTCCCACACCGCCAAGACGCTCAACCGCATTGGCGACCACGCCTCCGCCGAGCGGTACTACGGCGCCGCCGCCCGCGCCCGGCCACACCCTGACCAGCAGAGGATCACTGGCCTTGAACTCGCCGCACAAGGTGGTGAGCAGGCCGCACAGGGCCATGTAGACCAGGCATGCGCCACCTGGGGACGCGCCCTCACCAGCCTCGATAGTGTCCGCTCAGCCCGCGCCACCAAAGCCGTCAGCGGAATGCGCCGCTATGTCAGGCCATGGCTACGGCGTGGCGCACGGACGGCAGCCGACCTCGACGAGCGAGCCCGCTGCTGGCTGGCAGGCACCTAACCCGACACCGCACATCGCCCCGGGACACGCTCGGCTGAACTGGGCACCACACGACCCAATGATGATTCGTTGGCTTGTGTGTAGTTATCGCTTGCATGTCGGATTTTGCCGCCATATGCACGTGCTGCTGGCATACCGGCTCCGGGTTCATGCAGGCGCGCTGGCATGGGTTAATATATGTACGATCATTTATTAATAGGAGGAGGATGAGCCGTCCCCGAGGGGTCAGTGATGCTGTGATCCTGCATGCGGCGGCCGAGGTGATCGGCCGGGCGGGTCCTTCCGGGCTGACGCTGGCCGCCGTGGCCGAGGAGGTCGGGCTGGTGCCCGGTACAGTCTTGCAGCGGTTCGGGTCCAAGCGCGGCCTGCTGGCCGCGATGGCCCGGCATTCCGCGATGGACGCGCAGGCGCTGCGTGAGCGGGTGCGGGAGGAACACGGCTCCCCCCTGGCGGCGCTCATGGCACTCGCGGCGGAGTGGATGGCGCCGATGACGACGCCGGAGCGCTTCGCCAATCACCTGGCATTGCTGTGCATGGACCTCGCCGATCCGGAGCTTCGCGAGTACGCTCTGGCCGTCCACAAGGCTCAGGGGCGTGCGATCGAGACGCTGCTGGCCGAGGCGGTGTCCACGGGTGAGCTCCGGACTGGAGCGGACGCGGCAGCGCTGGCCGGATCCGTCCAGGCGATCATCGCCGGTGCGGGCCTGACGTGGGCCCTCGACCGGCAGGGCACCCTGCCGCGGCGGCTGCGACGAGAGATCGGCGCCCTGCTGGCCCTTCCTGCCCCATCCGGTGACGGCTCCGGTCTGGAGGATTCGTGACCAGCGACAAGCGGCCGCTGACCGGGAAGGTCGCCCTGGTGGCGGGAGGCACCCGGGGCGGGGGCCGGGGCATCGCGGTCGAGTTGGGAGCCGCCGGCGCCATCGTGTACGTCACCGGCCGCAGCAGCACAAGCGGACGCTCTGACCTGGACCGCCCGGAGACCATCGAGGAGACCGCCGAGCAAGTCAGCGCAGCGGGCGGCACCGGCATCCCGGTCCGCACCGACCACAGCAGCCCACAGCAAGTGGGCGCCCTGGCCGGCCGGATCGCCCGGGAGCAGAACGGCCGGCTCGACATCCTGGTGAACTCCGTCTGGGGCGGTGATCCGCTGACCGACTGGGAGCACCCCTTGTGGGAGCAGAACCTGGAGACCGGCCTGCGCTTGCTGCGGCAGGCGGTGGAGACCCATGTGATCACCAGCAGGTTCGCGCTGCCGCTGATGGTGGCCCGCAAGAGCGGCCTGGTGGTGGAAATCACCGACGGCAACACCGCCCGCTACCGTGGCTCGTTCTTCTACGACCTCGCCAAGTCCGCCGTGATCCGCCTCGCCGTCGCCCAGTCCGCGGAACTGGAGCCGTACGGCGTCGCGGCTGTGGCCATCACGCCAGGCTTCCTGCGCTCTGAGGCCGTGCTGGAGCACTTCGGCGTGACAGAGGCCAACTGGCACGAGGCGGCGGTAGAGGACCCGAATTTCGCCTACTCCGAGAGCCCTGCCTACCTGGGACGGGCCGTAGCCGCGCTGGCTGCCGACCCCGGCATCATGGCCAGGACCGGGCGGGCCCTGGCCACCTGGAGCTTGTACGAGGAGTACGGGTTCACCGACACGGACGGCAGGCAGCCGGACTTCGCCGCCCACTGGGCCAACGCCCTGGAACAGGAGTACGGGCCGCTCGGAGACCCGCTGTAACTGCACGGCGCCGGGCCGGTCACGGCCGCTCGCGCGGATCCGCTGATCGACCAGTGGAAACGCGAGACAGGCTATGAGGAGAAACCATGAGTGATCACCAGCCCGCCGCACCCGGCCAGCCGGGTTTCGTCCGCGGAAACGAGCGCCTGGACCGGCTGCTGGCCGACCCGCAGCTCGCCGCCGACGTCGCTGACGCCCACACCGACGCCGAGGAGATGGACCGGGTCTATGCGATGAACCTCGCGATGATCCGCAAGGCAGCGCAGATGACCCAGGTTGAAGTTGCCCGCAAGCTCGGCGTCGGCCAGGGTGTGGTGTCCCGGCTGGAGCACCGCGACGACATGTTGCTGTCCACTCTGTATGACTACCTGATGGCCACCGGAGCCGAGGGCGCCGTCGTCGGACAGCAGCGGCCCGTACGCCTGTCACCTAGAACTCAAAGCTTCAGGTGTGTGATTATGATTTGCTGGCGGGGTTCGGCCTGGGGCCGCGTACGGTGCCGTTAGACACTGCCGAGGTGACTGTGCCCTTCAGGACCGCCTGTTTCCATTCACCAGGCCAAGGCCAACGAGGGCCCGTGTAGCCCGCGTAGAGGGTCCGGCGCCTTTATAGGGCCTGGCGCTCAGCGTCGCAATGCTGTCTTCGCGGCGGATCGCGGCTCCCACCATAACGATCACGCCGATCACGGCGCCGGAAATGAAGATAACCAACGCCGCTACGACCATCATGGCTGACATGGGGTTGCCTCCTAGTGACGGAGGGTGCGGCTCGGCCCGTACCACCATTGTAGGCGTTGTGTCCAGGCTGCGACCGGCCGCAGGCCGCTGATTAGATCGCGCGATCGCGCCCTTGCCAGTACGGGTCACGAAGGCGGCGCTTGAGCAGCTTGCCACTCGGGTCGCGGGGCATCTCGTCGATGAAGTCGATGACCGTCGGCCATTTCATGGTGGCCAGCCGCCCTTCCAGCGACCCGAGGATCGCGGCGGCCAGGTCTGGGCTCGGCTCTTCCCCGTTGGCGGGTTGCACCACCGCCATCACCCGCTCCCCCCAGTCGTCGTCGGGGACGCCGAAAACGGCCACGTCAGCAACCCGGGGATGCACGATGATCTCACTCTCAACCTCAGCCGGGTAGATGTTGGCCCCGCCGGAGATGATCACATCGGCTTTCCGGTCGCACAGGAAGAGGAACCCCTCGTCGTCGAGGTAGCCGACGTCGCCAACGGTGAAAAAGCCGCGCAGCCGGTTCGCGGAAGTCTTCGCGGGATCGCCCTTGTAACTGAAGTCGGATATGGACATCCGCATGTACACGGTGCCCGGCACCCCGCGCGGGCACTCCTTCCCGTCATCATCGGTGACCATTACCTCGCTGATCGGCCACGGCGTGCCCACCGTCCCGGGGTGGGCGAGCCAGTCCTGCGGAGTGGCGATCGTGCCGCCGCCCTCGGTGGCCGCGTAGTACTCGTAGACACACGGCCCCCACCAGTCGAGCATGGCCCGCTTGAGGGCCACCGGGCACGGCGCCGCCGCGTGGATCAGCCATCTCATGGACGAGAGGTCATAGCCGTGCCGCGTGCTCTCCGGCAGCGCGAGCATCCGCTTGAAGTGGGTGGGCACCATGTGCGTGTTGGTCACCCGGTAGCGCTGGACAAGCGCGAGTGCCTGCTCGGCGTCCCACGAGTCCATGTAGACGAGGGTGTGGCCCATCGCTATGGCCGCACCGCCGAAGAGCGTTACGGCGGTGTGGTAGTTCGGCGAGGTGACCAGGTGCACGTTGGGCGGGCCAGTAGTCACGCCGAAGAACTGGGGCAGCGCGGTCGACAGCTCGGCCGCGACCTCCGGATCGAGGCCCGACAGCGCCCGGCGCACGCCCTTGGGGCGGCCTGTCGTGCCCGAGGTGTAGTGCATGCTGGCACCGGCGGTCCGGTCCTGCGGCAGGGTCACCGGCTGGCCGGCCCGCAGGTCCGCCACCGAGGTGAACCCCGGGACGTCGCCGCGCCCGAAACGCCCTGCCACCGGGACTCCCGCCTCGTCGGCGGCGGCGGCCCCCGCCACGCTGAACCGCTCGTCCACGACGAACGCCTTCGCCTCGCTGTCACGCACGATGTAGGCGATCTCCGGAGCGGTGAAGTGCCAGTTGATCGGGGTGAAATACCAGCCCGCCTGGAGCGCGGCCAGGTACACCTCCAGCGCGGCGGCACCATTCGGCAACAGGCTGGCGACGCCGTCCCCGGGTTTGAGGCCGCGTTCGAGCAACCCATGAGTCAACTGGTTCACCCGGGCCAGCAGATCCCCCGCGGTGTGCTGGGTGCCGTCCGCGTCGATCACCGCGATCCAGCCGGGATTCTCCTGGGCCAGACGCCAGAAACCGAGCGGCCCCACAGCTCACCTCCTCGCCAACCTGCGGTCAGTAGACCACGCGCAGGCCCGGGTCCCGCAACCCCCATTGACCTGAACGTCTTCTCCATATCGCGGGCATAACCGGCACGCCAGGCGCCGCCGTACGGTACAAGTGAGCGAGCGCCTGAGGCTGCGGGGTGAAAGGCAGGTATGAGCAGGATGACGGCACGTACGGGCCGGACGGTGGCCGCCCTTATCGGCGGGATCGCCCTCGCCGGATGCCATTTCGCAGTCGTCCCCCCGAAGGCCACGAGCAGTCCGCGCCCGCCGGGCACCCCGGCCGGGAACACGTCGGCGCAGCGCCTCGCGGATGCGCCCGCCCTGCTGGTCCAGTGCGCGATCGACCGGGCCGGCCTGCGCCCAGCCGCAGGACAGAATTGGCTGCACGATGGCAAGATCAGCATCACCTCGACGAACGCCGCGGACTTCGACAGCTGGTGGCGCGGGCACGACACTCCCGGTCCCTACACCGAGACCTTCGTGATCGACGGTCACCGCACGCACTACCTGGCGTTCGGCGCGACCTGGGTCAAGAAGAACAGTCAATGGGTCCCCCAGCACGCCGCGCGCACCGATCCAGTCGCGGAGCAGCAGTCCCTGTATGGCTGGGCGACCTGGGCCGCGCTGCACAACAAGCTGCCCCCCGCGGTGTGCGGCACCTCGGTGACGGCACAGCAACTCCAGGCCCAGGTCTTCGCGGGCGCCCCGGGCGTCGGCGACCCGTGGGCCGCGTGAGGTGCGGGAACGAGTGGTCCCGGTAGGGTAACCAGCAGGAGAGCCGGGAAGCCTGGTCGGCATCGTGCCTGCGCGCGGAGGGAGAGCCGCCCGTGCCGATCGCTGTGGCCTATCCGGTCTTCTTCGCCGGGATCGCCGTCAGCCTCAGCGCCAGCTATCTCCTGGTCACCAGGCTCGAACGGCTGGGCGAGCGGCTTGGCCTGTCCGAGGCGCTGCTCGGCGTCGTGGCCGCCCTGGCGGCCGACGCCCCGGAGATCACCTCTGCCGTCACTGCGCTGGCCACGCACCAGCAGAAGGTGGGCGCCGGCGTCATCATCGGCTCGAACGTGTTCAACCTGGCCGCGTTGCTGGGCCTCGGCGCGGTGGTCGCTGGCAGCATCGCGCTGCACCGCAAGGTGGTCCTGCTCGGCGGGGTGGTGGGCATCTGGGTGGCAGCAGTGTGCCTGGTCACCGTCGTCGGCCTGGTTCCGCCCGCTGCCGGGCTGGCCCTAGCGCTCGCCGGGCTGGTGCCCTACATCGTCGTGCTGGGAGCGGGCCGGGCCCGGCTGGGGCGCCTGCCGGTCGCGCGGCGCTGGGAAAGCTGGCTGGCCGTCGCTATCTCCGAAGAGGAACAGGAGCTCAACGAAGCTATCCGCCCCATCAAAGCCCGCGGCGCGGACGTGGCCGTGGCCGTGGCTGCCTTGGTGGCCGTGGTGACGGCCAGCGTGGCGATGGAACGTGCGGCGTCCAGCCTCGGCTCGTACTATGGCGTGCCCGAGATCGTGACCGGCGGTGTCGTGCTCGCCGCGGTGACCAGCCTGCCGAACGCGGTCGCGGCCGTGTACCTGGCGGCGCGGGGACGCGGTGCCGCCATGCTGAGCACCACGCTGAACAGCAACGCCCTCAACGTCCTGGCCGGGCTGCTGCTGCCAGCTACGATCACCGGCCTGGGGCCGCCGTCGCCGCAGACCACGCTCATCGCCGTCTGGTACCTGGGGCTGACTCTGGCGGCTCTCGCCTACGCCTACCGGGACAGCGGCGTGCGCCGCGCCACTGGTGCCCTGATCATCGGCGCCTATCTCGTCTTTCTCGGGTCACTGCTGGCCACGGGTCATATGGCGGCACCGCCGCCGGCACTGACGGTCGTTCCGGCGCTGATCGTGGCCGGAGGATGCGTCGTGGGGCTGCTGCGCCGGCCCGGCCGCACGACTTCCTAGTGTGCCCTCGGCCCGGTGCTCCCGGACGGCGGCACGCCAGGTCAGCGGGGTGGCTCCATGGTGGCATCGGAAGGCAGCACGCTGACCTCGGCCAGCAGCATCTCGTAGGCGTCCAGGTCGACGTAGCCGTCGGAGTCGGCCACCGCCCCGAGCGCGACCGCGTGCCGCAACGTGTCCGGCCATGACCAGCCCGGCACAACTGCGGCGATGAGCCCCGCCACCTGCGCATCACGGGAAGCCGGAAGGCCGGCATGGCCGTCCAGCGTGGCCCGCCACTCCTGCGTGGCCGTCACCGCCCGGATGTCGTGGCCCGAGACAACAGCCACGGCGCCCGCCCCAGCGGCCGCCAGCGCAGCCGCGTCGACATGGCCGGGCCCCGCCGGACCAGCCTGCTCCGCCTGCCCAGGCAGACGAGGTGATCCATCGGGGTCTGGGATGGCCAGCGCCGGGCGCCTGGATACGCCATACCGCAGAGCCGATCCTCCGGCGTCGATGATCGTCGGCACCCCGGCCTCGGCCGCGTAGCTGGTGAGCGACCCATAGATCTCCGGCGGAAGGCTGGCCGGGAGACTCCCGCACAGGACTACCACCGTGGCCTCGGTCATCAGCTTGCGGTAGTCAGCAGCGAACCGGCCCAGTTCCTCCGTGGTGATGTAGGGAGCGGGCTCGTTAAGGATGGTGGTTTGCCCGCGTTCCGCGTCGGCCACCTCCAGTATCCGACGTGATTCCCCGCTGATCGTGGTGAACCGGGTGTCTACTCCCGACCTGGCCAGGTCCGCCTTGATCAGCTCACCGGCGGTGCCCCCCGCCAGCCCGGCCGCGACGACATCGTGGCCGAACGCCCGCAGCACCCGGGCGGCGGCCAGTCCGCCGCTACCCGCCCGGTACAGCACCCGGGTCACCCGGTTCGACGCTCCCCAGTCAACCCGCTCAGCCTCATATCCCACCCGCAGGGAGGCGTTCAGGGTAATGGTGACGATCACGGGGCGAGTTCCGCCGCGACGCTTGCCCCGAGTTCCCAGCACGCCTCCAGGTCAGCCGCACCAGGGTCGCCGATCACGCTGACCGGAGGGCGGGCGCGCCGCCATTGCAGCCCGGAGGCGATGGAGTCCACCGCCCGCACTGCTCCCGTCGTGTCGTTGTTACCGTGCACGTACAGGGCGTACGGCCTGCGCACCGTCGCCACCAGGCACGGATAGTAGATGCCATCGAAGAAGTGCTTGAGCGCTCCGGACATGTAGCCGATGTTCGCCGACGTGCCGAGCAGATAGCCGTCGGCCTCGAGCACCTCGGCGGCGGCCGCGGTCAGCGCGGGCCTGGCCACGACCTCGACACCCTCGATGTCATCGGTACCCGCGCCCGCCAGCACCGCCTCGAACATCGCCTGCATGGACGGCGAGGTCGTGTGGTGGACGATCAGCAGCCTGGCCATCACCCGGTGACGCGGGGGTTGCGCGTACTGCGGTCAGGCATCCCCGCAGTGTACGCCGGGCCGGGGTACGGCCGGTCCCGCAACGAGCCCGGTGCGGGATCGGGCTCGTTGATGCCGCCCCGGCGGGAGTGCCGGTGCCTCGCCGGGGTCCTGCGCGTCCCGGACGGCCCGCCGGCCCGTGCGATCGGCACTAGCCTGGGCCCATGCGTTCCGCCGGTGCTGGTTTTGCCGACCTTGGCGGTGTGCTGCTGTTCGTGGTGATCGGCCGCGCAAACCATCACGCCGGGGGTGGCCTCGCCGGACTGTGGGACACCGCCTGGCCCTTTGCCACCGGGACGGTGGCCGGCCTGCTGGCGACCCGTTACTGGCAGCGGCCCACTGCTGTCGTACCGGTGGGGGTGGGCGTGTGGCTGTGCACGGTGGCCATCGGCATGCTGCTGCGGGTGGTCTCCGGCCAGGGCACCGCGTTCGCGTTCGTCCTCGTCGCGCTGGCATTCCTCGGGCTGTTCCAGCTCGGCTGGCGGGTGGCAGTTGGGCGCGCGGCGCGGGCACTGGCCGTGTCGCGCGCGGCCCGGACGCGGATCCCCGGCTGATCGCGTCCGCGTCCCCCGCACCCATCGGCGGCCACATGTGGCGTTCTCTGGCCGACGCGGGCCGAGCCATGGCGCGCTGAGCACAGTCGGTCGCTGCTTGGCATGGTCAGCCACAAGCCTCGACAGCAGTGTCGGGCGGCAGGCCCTGCGCCCACCGGCCGGGCGCGCGCCAGGTTCCCAGATGATCGTGTTCCCTACTATGTCAGTTGACACTAACGTTCGACTTAGCTAACGTTAGTGAATGACGACAGAAGTTCGACAGAGGAGGGAACCACCATGGGTCAGCCAGTCGCGTTCTTCGAGGTGATCAGCCCCGATGCGGAGCGCGCGCAGAAGTTCTATGCCGAGCTGTTCGGCTGGCAGGTAGCCGCCGACCCGGCCATGGGCGGGTACGGGCTTGTCGACACCGGGGCCGGGGAAGGCGCGATCGGCGGCGGGATCGGCCCGTCAGACCCGCCCGGCGAGAAGAGCGTGAAGATCTACATGCGGGTCGACGACCTCGACGCCTACCTGGACCGCGCCGAGCAGCTAGGCGGTAAGCGGCTCGTTCCGCCGACGGACCTGCCCGGGGACTTCGGCCGGTTTGCCATCTTCACCGACCCGGACGGGAACCAGGTCGGGCTGTGGAGCTGAGCGAGCATGACCGATGAGCCGCAGGATGCCGCGATGGGCGACGAGCGGGCGGCCGATGAGACGCTGAAGGCCATAGCCGAACCGCGCCGTCGCGCCATCCTGCGGCGTGTCGCCGACGACGAGTTGCCGGCCGGGGAGATCGCCGCGGCGTTCGACGTGAGCCGGACCGCCGTCAGTCAGCACCTCACCGTGCTCAAGAACGCGGGCCTGCTGACCGAGCGCCGGGACGGCACCCGGCGGCTGTACCGTGCCCGGCCGGAAGGACTGGACGGGCTCCGGCAGCTCCTGAACGACATGTGGGCGTCATCCCTTGATGTCGCCCGCAGGCTCGTCGAAGCCGAGCGGGGCATCACCGATGACGACCAGGCCGCCAGCGCCGGGTGAGCCGGGGCGGCCGGCGCACGAATCCAGTCCGCCCGGTCCGCCCGGTCCGCCCGATCTGCAGCGAGCAAGGCTCGCGACGCTGTGGACGCTGGTCCTGGACCGCTTCCTTGACTACCTGCACTGGGTCACTATGGTGACCGACGACCCGCGCCTGAATCCAGGAGGCTCGCATGATCCAGACGCCTGAGACTGGCCCGGCCAGCAACTCCGGCCCGGCCAGCAACTCCGGCGCCGCCGTCACCACCCTGCGCCGGCCTCCGGTACGGCAGTCGACCATGGTGCGCAGCGACGTCTGGCACACCTTCGACACGTTCGTGCGGACGATCGGCATCTGGTGGCCGGTCGACCCGTTCTCGGCCGGGAAGGACCGGGTCCGCGACATCGTCATCGAGCAGCGTACGGGCGGCCGGGTCTATGAGGCATGGACGGACGGCACCGAGGTGGACTGGGGCGAGCTGCTCACCTGGGAGCCACCCGCCAGGTTCGTGATGACCTGGAACCAGACCCCCGTGCCGACCGAGGTGGAACTCAGCTTCGCCGCCCTCGGCCCGTCCCTGACCCGCGTCACGGTCGAGCATCGCGGCTGGGAGGCGCTCACCGACGAGCAACTGGCGGAGGATTGCGCTCTGCCTGGCGG
>Ga0070698_100006072_pt1 | contig 13158 bp, 9 predicted proteins | sample KBSK1502metaG_FD_65477 | JGI IMG/M metagenome (GOLD analysis project Ga0070698, IMG submission 65477) | Corn, switchgrass and miscanthus rhizosphere microbial communities from Kellogg Biological Station, Michigan, USA - KBS K1-50-2 metaG | ecosystem: Host-associated > Plants > Roots >... | reverse complement strand
GGACCGCTCGCCCTGGCCGCCGCCCGGCCCCGGCCCGAACCTGCTCCGCTCAAGGAAGCGGCCGGCGCCCTGGCCGCCGCCCGGCCCCGGCCCGAACCTGCTCCGCTCAAGGAAGCGGCCGGCGCCCTGGCTGCCGAGGAAGCTGCCGTCGCGGACCAGGACGTTGCCGCGCTGCAGCACGATCTCGGGAACGCCGCAGACGGACCGGCCCTCATAGCAGCTGTAGTCGACGCGCATGTGATGCGTGGCTGCCGACAGCGTCCGCCGCACCGAGGGGTTGAACACGACGATGTCGGCGTCCGAGCCCGCCGCCAGCGTGCCCTTTCGCGGGTGCAGCCCGAACATCCTGGCCGGGGCCGTGGCGATCAGCTCGACGAATCGCATCGGGCTGATGTGGCCGGCCGCCACGCCGCCGTCCCACAGCAGCGTGTAGCGGTCCTCCACGCCGGGCAGGCCGTTCGGGATCGCGGAGAAATCGTTCGCGCCGAGGGACTTCTGCTCCTTGTAGTCGAACGGGCAGTGATCCGTGGAGACCACCTGGAGATCGTCGGTCACCAGGCCGCGCCAGAGGTCCGCCTGATGGTCGGCGGGCCGCAGCGGCGGCGAGCAGACGAACTTGGCGCCCTCGAAGCCCGGCCTGGCCAGGTCATCGAGCGACAGGTACAGGTACTGCGGGCAGGTCTCGGCGTAGGCGGGCACGCCGCGGTCGCGGCCCTCGCGCACCGCGGTGAGTGCCTCCCTCGAGCTCAGGTGAACGATGTACACGGGCACGCCGGCCAGTTCGGCCAGCGCGATCGCCCGGTGGGTTGCCTCGCCCTCCATCGACGCCGGGCGGGTAAGGCCGTGATTGACCGGCGCGGTCTTGCCCTCGGCGAGGTAACGCCGGACGAGGACGTCGATCGCGCCGCCGTTTTCGGCGTGCATCATGATCAGGCCGCCGTTGTCGGCGGTGCGGCTCATCGCCCGGAAGATCGCGGCGTCGTCCAGCATGAACACACCCGGGTAGGCCATGAACAGCTTGAACGACGGGACGCCGCGGTCGATCATCGCGTCCATCTCGCGCAGGATCTGCTCGTTGACCTCGCGCACGATCAGGTGCAGCCCGTAGTCGATGTGCGATTTCGGGCCGGCCTTCGCCAGCCACCGGTCCAGCCCTTGCGACAGGCTCTCACCGTAGCTCTGCACGGCGAAGTCCACGATCGTGGTGGTGCCGCCCCAGGCAGCCGCCGCCGTCCCGGTGGCGAAGTCATCGGAGGCGAACGTGCCGCCGAACGGAAGCTCCATGTGGGTGTGCACGTCGATCCCGCCCGGCATGACGTACCGGCCGGTCGCGTCGATGACGGTGTCCGCCGCACCGAAGCCGGTGCCGATGGCACGGATCTTCTCCCCGTCGATGAGGACGTCGGCCCGGGACATGTCGGTGGCGGTGACCACCGTCCCGTTGCTGATCAGCGTTGTCATGGCAGCTGCGCCGCCAGCTCGCCGTAAGTCTCAGGCCTGCGGTCGCGGAAGAACTGCCAGGTATTGCGCACTTCCCGGATCTCGTCCAGGTCGAGGTCGGCGACCAGCACCTCGTCGTCGGTGTCCGACGCCTGGGCGATGATCTTGCCGCGCGGGCTGCAGAAGTAGGAGGAGCCGTAGAACTTGTGCGTGGACAGCGGCGGCTCGGTGCCGACCCGGTTGCTGGCCGCTATCCAGAAGCCGTTGGCGACGGCATGGGCCGGCTGCTCTAGCTCCCACAGGTAGCGGGACAGCGACTCGACGGTGGCCGACGGGTTGAAGACGATCTCGGCGCCCTTGATGCCGAGCTCGCGGGCGACCTCGGGGAAATGCCGGTCGTAGCAGATGATCAGCCCGATCCGGCCGGCCGAGGTATCGAAGACCGGGTAGCCCAGGTTGCCCGGCTTGAAGTAGAACTTCTCCCAGAAGCACGGCCCGACATGCGGGATGTGGGTCTTGCGGTACTTGCCGACGATCGAGCCGTCGCGCTCGATCACGCAGGCGCTGTTGTAATAGACGCCAGCCTGCTCTTCCTCGTACCACGGGACGATCAGCACGACCCCGTGCTCGCGGGCGACCTCCCGCATCCTGCTGACGACCGGGCCGCTCTCTGGCTCCGCGGTGTCATACCACTTGGCGTCCTGCTCGGCGCAGAAGTAAGGCCCGTGGAAGATTTCCTGCAGCCCGATGACCTGCGCTCCCTGGCCGGCCGCGTCGGCGATCATCGCGATGTGCTTGTCCACCGCCTGCTGCTTCGACATGTTGGCGTGTGCCTGGATCAGCGCCGCGCGGACGGTTCGCATCGGAAAGCTCCTCTCGCCTGCCCTGCCTGATGAGCCCGTACCCGTTCGGTAACGGTTCCTAGCCTGCGCCCCCCGCGGCCGGCCCGCCAGCCGGCCCCGGCCGTCCGGCCGGCAGGCCGCCCAGCGCCGGGATGATCTCGGTGCTGAAGCCGCGGATCAGCGCCCGCGGGTCGTCCACCATCGAGTAGATGTTGAACTGGTGCACGCCCAGGTCGCGTAGCTGGGTCAGCTTGCTCCGCACCTGCTCTGGGGTACCGAGTACGCAGAACCGGTCGACCACGTCATCGGTGACGAACTCCGCGTTGTCCGACCCGGCCCGGCCGTGGTGGGCGTAGTCGTAGCGCTCCCTGGCGGCGATGTACTCGGTCAGCTCGCCAGGCAGCTCGGCGTCGTGGTAGCGCTTGACCAGGTCAACCACGTGGTTGGAGACCAGCGCGGGGAACCAGCGCACCTGGTCGCGGGCATGCGGAAGGTCATCGGAGAGGTACGCGGGCGCGGCGGCCATGACCTGGATCGCCGCCGGGTCCCGCCCGGCCTGCTGCGCGCCTTCGCGCACGTAGCGCAGCGCCCACTCAATGATGAAAGGGTCGGCGAGCTGGAGGATGACGCCGTCCGCGATGCGGCCCGCGCAGCGCAGCGCCAGCGGGCCGTAGGCGGCGACCCAGACCGGCAGCCGGTGGCCTGCCGACCACGGAAGCCTGACCGGCGTGCCGGCCAGGTCGATCTCGCGCCCCTCGGCTAGCTCGCGGATCTGCGCGCACGCCTGCTCAAGGGCGGTCACCGGCACCGGCTTGCGGCCGAGCACCCGCTGCGCCGAGTCGCCCCGGCCGATCCCCATCTCCATCCGGCCGCCGGAGACCTCGTTAAGCGTCGCCATCGCCGACGCCGTGACCGTCGGGTCCCTGGTCACTGGGTTCGTCACGCACGGGCCGATGTGGATGCTCGTGGTCTGCGCCGCGATCAGGGTGAAGATCGGGTAGATCTCCTGCCAGAGGACGTGGCTGTCCCATAGCCAGACGTTGCTGAAGCCGCTGTGCTCGGCGAGCACCGCCTTGGCCACTACATCCGAGACCGGCGGATCGGCCATGAAGGTCACACCGAAGTTCAGCATCGCCACCCCTTTGCGATTCGCAGGCAGCCGGACACTATTCCTGATCAGCAAGTGCGTCAACGATCGCGTGCTGGCCGCGGCGCGGGCGGCTTCATGATCAGCGCCCCGCAGACCCCGGGTTGCCGCACGATCACGGCCAGGTCCCGGGGCCGGAAACCCCGGGAAGTCTCCGGGATCATGAGATCGGGGCGCTGGGGACGGATGGTGCCGGGCGAGCCTGGTGATTCACTCCGTTGCCATCGGTACAAGATCTCTCGTGCGCGGGGACTGCACACGCCATCCCGTCTATTCTCGGAAATGTCGTCGCAAAAGTCGCGCATGGTGCCGGCGGGCCAACCGAGGTCCGGCGCGCGGCGCGGGGCGGGCGGGTGGTCACGAGAGATGAATAGTCAGGTCATCGGCAAGAAGGCTGCCGTCGGGCCAGCGGCGAAGGTGCGCTGGCCGGTCCGGTTAGGAGTCGTCCCGCCGCTGGCCGGATCTTTCAGCCCTCGGCCGGAGACCGGCCACGGCGTGGCCAGCAGCTTCAGTCCCGGCGAGCTAACGGTGCTGAACCCGGCACCGGACGCCGCGAACCCGGATCCGCTGGCGGCGATGGGCGGCACCGGCAAAACCCAGCTCGCGGCGGCGCTGGCTCACTCACTCTGGCAGGCGCGCGCGGTAGAACTGCTTGTCTGGCTGACCGCAACCGGCCGGGACGCCGTCATTGCTGGCTATGCGCAGGCGTTCCGCGAGGTTGGCGGTGCGGTGGTCGGCAACGAGCCCGGTGCGGACGCCGTCCGGTTCCTGGCCTGGCTGAGCGATACCAGCCGGCCGTGGCTCGTCGTCCTTGACGATCTGGCTGATCCCGCCGACATGGAGGGCCTGTGGCCGCAAGGGCCCGCCGGGCGGGTGATCGTCACCACCCGGCGGGATGACGCGGCGATGCGGGGCGAGGGCCGCAGGATCGCCCAGATCGGGGTTTTCTCCCGCCGCGAGGCGCTCAACTACCTGACCGCGAGCCTCTACGACAACCCGGACCAGCGGATCGAAGCGCTCGACCTGGCCGAGGATCTCCGCTGCCTGCCGCTGGCGCTTGCGCAGGCCACCGCCCTGATGGCTGACTGCGGACTGGACTGCCGGGGTTACCGGACCCGGTTCGCCGAACGGAAGCGCCGTCTGGCCGGCCCGGCGGCAGGCAGTTACTCGGCTATCACCGCGGTCACCTGGTCGCTGTCCCTGGACTACGCCGACCAGCTTCCCCCGGCGGGCCTGGCCAGGCCCGCCCTGGCACTGACCGCGTTGCTGGACCCTAACGGCATCCCTGGAGCGGTCCTGACGAGCAAACCGGGATGCGACTTCATCACCAGCCGCCCCGGCAGTGGCGCCGCGGCCGATGGGCAGCCCGCTCGCAGCGCCCTGCACAACCTCGCCCGGCTCGGCCTGGTGACCATCGATCCCGCCAGCGCGGAACGCACCGTGCGGGTGCATCCCCTGGTCCAGGCCACCGTCCGCGGGATGCTGCCAGCGGCGGTGCTCAGGCAGGCCGCCCAGGCCGCCGCTGAGGCGCTGTTCCAGACCTGGCCCGCGCACGACGCGCACCCCATGCTGGCCCAGGCGCTCCGCGACAACACGGCTAGCCTGCACCGCTGCACCGGCGATCTGCTACTGGCACCCGAAAGCCCGCCGGTGCTCTTCCGGGCAGGCCGCAGCCTGGACAACGCGGGACTCCCCGAGCTTGCCATCGGCTACTGGCAGCAGATGATCGACACCATCGACCGCGTGCTCGGCCCCGGTCACGCAGAGGCGCTGACCGCGCGCGACCAGCTTGCCGCCGCATACGGCAAGGCGGGACGGCAAGACGAGGCGATCAGCGCGCACCGCCGCTGCCTTGAGGAACGCGAGCGCCTCCTCGGCCCCGGGCATCCCGACACTCTGACCTGCCGTGGCGACCTGGCCCGCGCCTACCTGGCCGGCGGGCGGCTGGCCGATGCCATCCCGCTGTACGAGCAGACCCTTGCTGGCCTTGAATGGGTTCTCGGGCCTGATCATCCGGACACGCTGTCCGCGCGCGGCCACCTGGCCTTCGCATACAGTTCAGCCGGACGGCTTGAGGATGCGCTCGCCACGTTCCAGCGCACCCTTGCCGACCGGGAACGGGTCCTCGGGCCTGATCACCCGGACACGCTCGCGTCGCGGGGGAACCTCGCCGCAGCCTGTCACGCGGCCGGGCGGCTGAAAGAGGCCGTGCCGCTGTACATCCGCACTCTCGCCGACCGCGAGCGCGTCCTCGGCCCCGACCACCCGGACACCCTCACCTCGCGCGGCAACCTCGCGTACGCGTACCGGTCAGCGGGGAAGCTGAAAGACGCCATCCCGCTCTACAAACGCACCGCGGCCGACCGCGAGCGGATACTCGGGCCGGACCACCTGGACACCTTCACCTCGCGCGGCAACCTCGCCGCCGCCTACCACACGGCGCGGCGGCCGAAGGACGCCATCCCGCTGTACGAGCGCACTCTCGCCGACCGCGAGCGGGTGCAGGGCCCGGATCACCCGGACACCGTGACGGCCCGCGGCAACCTCGCCGCCGTCTACCACTCGGCGGGGCGCATCGTGGACGCCATCACGCTGTACGAGCGCACTGTCGCCGACTGCGAGCGCGTCCGCGGGCCGCATCACGAGGACACGCTGACGTCCCGCTGCAATCTCGCCCACGCGTACTACACCGCCCGGCGGCAGACCGACGCCATCGCCGTCTTCGAGCGCACCCTGGCCGACTGCGAGCGGGTGCTCGAGCCCGGTCATCAGCTGACCAAGACGGTGCGCGAGAGCCTGCAGGCCGCCACCCGAGACTGACCGGCCGGCCGGCGGTCAAGCGCCTGCGAGGATTCCGGGCGAGGCCGCGCAGGAGCCGCCGCGCAAGAGCCGCCGCGCAAGAGCCGCCGCGCAAGAGCCGGACGAGGACATATCGGAGCAGGCCACGGCCACGTCCCGCAGGCTGGTGATATAACCGCCGTCTCCGCCGAGGTTGTCGGGCGGTCTGTCCCGCCGATAGGCTTACACGTCGTCGTCCTTGATCGTGGGGAGGATCGTGAGCTTCGGGAGCGTCGTAGCGACCGGGCCGCTGATCTTGGCAATCCCGATCGCCGCAGCGGCCGGGGCGATCACCTTTGTCTCCCCGTGCTGCCTGCCGCTGATGCCCGGCTACCTTGCCTATGTGACCGGCATGTCCGGTGCAGAAGTAGACCGGGTCCCCGCTGCCGACGGCGCGCCGGAGAACGGGGCGCCGGAGAACGGGGAGGACGCCGGGCAGGCCGGCCGTGGCGCTGCGCCAGGCGGCCCGGGCGGCGCTGGTGCGGCCACCGCCAGCCTGGTCGCGACGGCCGCCAGGGTGACTGCCCGCCAGCCTCCCAATCGGGGACGGACGGTGCTCGGCGCTGCACTCTTCGTGCTCGGGTTCTCGGCCCTGTTCGCCGTCTACGGCGGCGCGTTCGGGATGCTTGGCTCCGCGCTGCGGACGCATCAGCAGGTGGTGACCCAGATCCTCGGGGCTGTGACCATCCTGCTTGGGCTGCTGTTCGCAGGTGTCTTCGACAGGCTGGCCATCGCCGGGCGGATCGTGAAGCCATCCATCCGGCCGCGTGCGGGTCTGGCCGGGGCACCGCTGCTCGGCGTGCTATTCGGGCTGGGCTGGACGCCGTGCATAGGCCCCACCCTGCAGGTGGTGCTCGCCCTGGGGTTCACGTCCGGCACCGCCGCCCGGGGCGCATTCCTCGCATTCGTCTACAGCCTCGGCCTCGGCGTGCCGCTCCTCATCATGGCGGTCACCGTGCAGCGTGGCACCGTGGCCTTCGGGTGGGCACGGCGACATGCGCGCCTGATCACCAGGATTGGCGGCGGGATGCTGGTGGTCGTGGGCCTGCTTGAGGTAACCGGTACCTGGTCGGCCGCGATGAGCTGGCTCCAGGTGCACTGGATCAGCGGCTATGTTCCGCCGATCTAGCCCATCCCGGCGGGCAGGCGGCATTCCCGGGCCGGCCACTTCGGCAGGCCCGCTGCGCTGGGGTCGCAGCGCCCCGGCGATGGGGACGGGATCCCTAGGGCGTGCGCGGTTTCCCGGCATCCCGCGCCGCGCGGCCTCTTACGACCAAAGACGTGACGGTGGCGAGGAGCTGATCAGGCCGGACCGGCTTCTGCAGGAGCTCGTCAGCCTCGTTCCGCAGCGCCTGCAGCCCGGCATCGGAGGGCTCGTGCGCGGTGATGACGGCGACTGGCAGCGCCGGGGCGAGCTCGCGCAGGGCTGCCAGCAGTTCCCGGCCGGTCATGCCAGGCAGCTCCATGTCAGTCAGCACCAGGTCCCAGGTCTCCGCAGCGGCTAGCCGCAGCGCGACGGCCGGGTCGGGCGTGTGCCTGACATCGAATCCGCCGCGCTTGCCCAGCACGTGCATCGTGAAGTGGGCGGCCACGGGGTCATCCTCGATCAGCAGAATCCGGCCCGGTGGCCCGCCTTGCGCACTGTCAGTCATGTGTCCGCTCCCGGAGACGCTGGATCTTCATGTTCGCCCGCCAAGCCGCGCCCGGCATGCTGCGGCGATATCGCCGATATCGACCTGCTGGAGGATCGGCTCGTGCCGGTGATCGTCTGGGTCGAGGGTCCGCAGCACCCGCTCGTAGGCACGCCGCGCGGCCGGCCCGTCGCCCATCTCGTCGTAGGCGCGGCCTAGCGTGAACGCCGCCAGCGAGAACGCCGCATCGGCGTAGAGAGCGCTCCGGAGCGCGGCCGCGGCCCTAGCAGGCTCGCCTGCTTCGAGCGTGACGAGCCCCTGGACGAAATGCGCGTCGGCATCGAGCGGGTCATCCGCGAGGAGCGAGGCGACCAGCGCCATGGCGGCGTCACTATTACCCTTGCCCGCCGCATCCAGGGCCGCGGCCAGCCGCTCCTCGCGCGATCGGCGCGGCTGGCGGCCGAGCGGGCGGCGCAGCGAGCGCCTGCCCGGCCATGCCATGTCCGGGTCCGGCGGCCGGCCCGCCCGGTCTGCGGGCCGCGTGGTTGTCCGCTGCAGGGCGTCCGCGGCACCAAGGATGAGCATGCCGCCAGGGCTTAGCGAGCGCTCCAGCGACTCGATCACCCTCCCGACAATCGGCTGGTCGAAGTAGATGAGGACATTTCTGCAGGCGACGAGGTCGAAGCAAGCTTCACCGGGCGGCGGGAAGGGGCCGCTGGCGAGGTTGTGGCGCCCGAAGCGGACCAGCTTGCGCAGCCGCTGGCCGACGAGGTAAGTGCCGTCCGCCTGCCGGTCGAGATAGCGATCACGCAGGGCCGGCGCCAGCGAGCGCACTGCCCGGTCACGGTACCGGCCTGCGGCCGCGGTCTCGATAGCGGCGGCCGAGATGTCCGTTCCCAGCACGTCGACCGGGGGCTGGTCCTGGGCAAACGCCTGGTCGGCTAGCAGCGCCAGCGTGTAGGCCTCTTCCCCGCTCGCGCACGCCGCGCTCCACACCCGGATGGTCCCGGAACCGAGTGCACGGGCGGCCAGCAGGAGGCCGTGCCACGGGATCGTGTCGAGCTGGCCCCGGTCCCGGACGAAAGTCGTCTCCTGCACCGTCACCTCGTCGATCAGCCGGTCCAGGAGGCCACGGCCCCGCAGCGGATCCGAAGCCGCGCGGAGGAAGGCATCCGGACTGAGTCCCCGCGCGGCGCGATCCACGGCGGCGATGAGGGCGGTCTGCCGCCCGGCCGGCAGGGCTATCCCGGTTTCCCGCCGCACGAGTTCCATGATCTCGGCGACGAAGTAACTGCTCACTGCAGCACCGGAAACGGCTCGTGGCTGAGCCCGAGCAGGTAATCGGCGATCCCGGCGGGTGACAATACGGCATCGACCCCGCGATCGATCGCGGCCTTCGGCATCCCGTATACCGCTGACGACTCCTTATCCTGTGCGATCGCAAGCCCGCCGCGGCCGCGTACGGCAGCGGCGCCGGCCGCACCGTCAGCGCCCATCCCGCTGAGCACGATCGCGACCCCCGCTCGGCCCGCGGCCGCGGCGATGCTCTCGAAGAGAACATCGCCGGACGGGCGGTGACGGCCGACGAGCGTGCGCCGGTCGAGGGACAGCATTCCGGCCGCGGTCAGCTTGAGATGCGCGCCTTCTGGCGCGACCCAGGCCCCGGGGCAGGCAGGACGGCCGCCGCTGGCAAGAGCGACGGGCAGCTGCACGGACTTGTCGAGCCAGCGGGCGAGTGCGTCGGTGAACCCGGCGCCGATGTGCTGCACGATCATGATCGGGATCGGGTAGCCGGCCGGGAGTGCCCCCAGCAATCGGGCCAGGACCTGCGGCCCTCCGGTCGATGCGCAGATGCCGATCACCGATACCCGGCGGACAAGGCCGCGATGGCCGGGCCCGGGCTTGAGGCCGGGCCGCATATGGCGGATCACATGTGCCCGGCTGAGCACCCTGATCCGCCGCCGGAAGGCGACACCGGCCGGTCCGGCCGGGTCGTGCAGGTCGAGGTCATCCTTCGCGATGGCATCGAGCGCGCCAGCCGCCAGCGCGGCGGCCGCCTTTTCGCTTCCGGCTTCGACATGGGAGGAGAGCATGAGGATCGGCAATGGGCGCGAGCTCATTATTTCCTCGATCGCGGTCATCCCGTCCATTCCGGGAAGCGCGAGGTCCACGGTCACGAGGTCTGGCTTGACGCGCGGCAGCGCGGCGATTGCCTCCCTGGCGGTACCGCATACCGCGGCAACCGTGATGTCCCCGTCATACTCGAGCATCCGGCTGAGGTCGGCCGCGTATACCCGGGAGTCCGCACAGACGAGCACGCGCCGCGTCATCATCTCGTTACCGGCCGATGAGCCGCTCGACTATCGCGAGCAGAGCCTGCTGATCGAAGCCCTGTTTCGCCATATAGGCATCCGCGCCTGCCTCGGCTCCCTTGCGTCGGTCCTCCTCAGAACCATGGGAAGTGACGATGACAACCGGCAGCGACGAGCGGGCCTTGTCGGCGCGGATCGCGCGCGTCAGTTCAAGCCCGTCAAGTTCGGGCATCTCCAGATCGGTGACCACGAGTGCGATCTCAGGGTCGGCGCCGACCGCCGCGAGCGCGTCACGACCGTCGCGTGCGGTCACGACCGGATAGCCGGCCGCTTCGAGGATGCTGCGCTGGAGTTCGCGAACGGTGAATGAGTCTTCGACAACGAGGATCTTCGGTGTCTGGGCCGGCGCCAGGCCGGCGCCGGCGCCGGGCCGGCTTTCCCCGGCCGGGCTAGCCTCAGCCGATCTGCCCCCGGCCGGGCCGGTCAGCACCGGTGCGCGCCGAGCCGCACGGGTGAGCAGGGCAGGCTCGACGAGGAGTGCGATCCGGCCATCGCCAAGGATCGTGGCGCCCAGGTACCCCTCGATGCCGCCGAACAGTGGTCCGAGCGGCTTAACCACGACCTCCTCCTTGCGGAGCACCGAGTCACAGGTCACGATGGCGCGCAGGCCGGCCGCGGAAAGCACGAGCCCGGCCGCCTTGTGCCCGAGCCGCGGCGCCGTCGCGCCGACGAGGGCAGCGACGTCGGCAACCGGCAGCGGCCGCCCGCGCACCTCCAGGGCCCGCCGGCCTTCGAGCGTGAGCGTCTGAGTTACCCGGACGACCTCTTCCACCGCAACCAGCGGCACGCCGTAGACCGCCGCCCCGCGCTGGAAAAGCAGGACCTCGAGAAGGGCGAGCGCAAGGGGGAGCAGCAGGACGACCTGCATCCCCTGGCCTGGCTCGCTGCGGACCTCGAAGCTGCCCCCCAGTGACCGCACGTAGGCCTTGACGGCATCGAGGCCGACGCCGCGCCCGGCGAGGTCGGTCATTTCCGCGGCAGTGGAATATCCCGCCCGGGCCAACACGTCGCCGAGCGACCCTTCCTGCCTGGCCTGCTCGGCTACCTCCGGCGAGACGCCCCTGCCGTCGTCGGCGACAACGACCTCCACGAGGCTGCCGCGCGGCACGGCCCGGACCTCGATGCGACCGCGCGATGGTTTCTGCGCCCGCGCGCGCTCCGCGGGAGACTCGATACCGTGGCTCACGGCGTTGCGCAGCAGGTGGGCGAGCGGTTGGTACAGGCTTTCCAGGATCACCCGGTCGATCTCGGTGTCCGCGCCTGCGACGACAAACTCGACGTCTCTCCCTGCCGCGCGGCAAAGGTCCCGGACCGCGAGCGGCAGCCGGCGGGTGATCACTTCGAGCGGGAGGGTCCGCAGCCCGATCGCGGTGTCCTTGAGCTCGTCGAGCATGCGGTCACTGCCGGTTAGCACGTCGGCGGCGTCCTGCGACAGCTGCGACTGGCCGCCAAGTGAGTGCGCCAGCCTGCCCCGGTACTGCATCACCTCACCCACGACGTCGAGCAGCCGGTCGATCTTCTCGGCCGGAACTCGAAGCGGGCGCCCTCCGGCCTTCGGCATGGCAACGTCCGGGCTTGCGGCGCGGGCATCCTGGTCCGGCAGGGTCGCTTCTGGCACGTCTGACGCGCCTAGCACGCCTGACACGCCGGTCGTGCCTGTCACATCGGGCTCGGGCGCAGTGGGCGCCGCTGACCCGGCCGCGCCGGGCATCCTGGGCCCGGGCATTCTGGGCCCGGGCAACCCGGGCCCGGGCGCCGCGGCCGCGGCCGGCGCAGCTGCGCCGGCCTCGCCGTGAGCGAGCGTCGCCTTGCTAGCAGCAAGATCGTCGAGAAGCCCGGCGACCGGCTCCCCGGCCCCGGCCCCGCCGGCAACCTGGGCACGCAGCGCGGCCGTCGCGCGCAGCAGCGGAGCGGCGAGCTCCGGCCTGAACACCCCCGCGTCCCGCACGCCTGCCAGCACCTCCTCGACGGCATGCGCGAGCGCACGGATGTCGTCGAGGCCAAGCATCCCGGCGGCGCCCTTGATGGTGTGCGCATTGCGGAACAGCGAGTCGACGGACTCGGCGCCCGCATCCGGCGCGTCCCCCGACTCAATCGCGAGCAGGACAGTTTCCATCTGATTGAGGCGCTCTGCCGCGTCGTCACGGAAGATGTCGGTGAGCTCATCATTGAGCTCGCTCACTGCCGCGCCCCCTGCGGCGCTTCTGCGTCCTGCGGCGCTTCTGCGTCCTGCGGCGCTTCTACATCTTGTGGCACTCTTGCCCCCGGCGGCGCTGCTGGCCCCGGCAGCGCTCCAGATCCTTGCAGCAAACTGAAGATCCGCGGCACGTCGATGACGCCGATAAGGTCGCCGTCGCCGAAAATCGCGCCCGCCAGCAGGTCGGACACTGTCTCCGCGGTTGGATCCCCGAGTTCGCCGACCCCGCTCACCTCCTCGATGGCAAAGCCAGCCCGGCGAACCCCTTCCTCGGCCACGAGCAAGCGGCCCGGCGGTGCCGTGCTCGGGATCCCCAGCAGCAGGGCGAGGTCGACGACCGGCAGTATCTGGCCGTGCACGTTCCGCACGCCGAGCATCTCCGGCCGCGTCCTTGGCACGGCCGTCACCTCGCCAAATTCGGCGACCTCGAGCACGTGCTCGACGGGAATCGCGAAGGCTTCCGAGCTCACCCGCAGCCGGACGTAGACGCTCACGAGCGGCTTACTCCGTCGTCTTCGCGCAGGACGTTCTCGAGCTCGTCCACCAGCGTGTCCAGCCGTTCAGCGTTGAGTGACCATTGCGTCTGCTCGGCGGCGAGCTGGTCGGCCGCCTCGCGGATCTGCTGGATGGCGGCGTCCACCTGGTCGGCAGCCGACTTCTGCTGCCGGGTCGCGAGGATCGATTCATCGAG